>Ga0209125_1000072_pt1 | contig 172183 bp, 140 predicted proteins | sample BarGraIncub1131A_FD_184503 | JGI IMG/M metagenome (GOLD analysis project Ga0209125, IMG submission 184503) | Arctic peat soil microbial communities from Barrow, Alaska - Barrow Graham LP Incubations 11-31A (SPAdes) (version 2) | ecosystem: Environmental > Terrestrial > Soil > Wetlands > Peat... | reverse complement strand
TCAGCTTGACGAGCTCTTGCCCCAGAACTGGGTTGACTCAGCATTAGTAAAATAAAATACTATCCTGATTTCTTCCTTATAATTAAACTTTTGCATTAATTTTGAACGTGGCAGGCCGAATGCTTACTGACAAGTGCGGGTATGCTGATCTTGTCAAAGCCGGAGAATTGGGTTTTGAAAAAGCCTTTGAAATCATTCAAATGGTTTAGTGAGATGTAGGGATGGCCCTTGTGGCCATCCACAATTAATCCCTAATATGAAATTAATTGTGGCTGACTCCATTTATCTCAGTTAATATTTGGTGACATTATAATAAATGTGTGGTTTATACAAAAAAAGATGGAGTTCATACAATAAGTCGGGGTTTAACTTAATTTTATATTAAAAAATGTTATATGTTTGTAATGCATTTATTATTAAAATTTGTTTATAATTATGAGGGAAATTATTTACTCCTGTTTTGTTTATCTAAAATGAAGGAATGAGTGAAGTTAATAGTTTTCTTTAAAGACTTAAATGGTTAGTTACCGATGAATGATGATTTACCAACCATTAAATTGCTTTTGCACTCATTCTGAAATGACAACGAAAATTGAAATGACAACGAAAAAGACTAATAACAGACAAGCGGGTTTTGATGGGCAACACTCCCGATTTAAAACATTGTCAAAACAGCAGTACGCTTGTTCTGACACAACATCTGCACCCCCCCCCCGTATACGCACATACACACCTTTTTTAGGGTTTTACAGCGCATATCTTCCTATTGGAGGGAGAAAACACCAAAATATATTTTGTTTAACAATCGCCTTGCAATTGCTTTTGCAGGGCGATTTAATTTTTTGACATGAAACCAAAACAAGAGCATGCTCCTCTTAACATCTTGCTTGCAGATGACGATACTGACGACCGTTTATTCTTTGAGAAAGCTTTAAAGGAAATACCCATTGCAACTCACTCTTACAATTACAATTATGAATGATCAGGATAAAACAAAAGAAGAACTCCTAAAAGAGTTGCAAGAATTGCAGAAAGAGAATAATTCCTTAAAGGCATTATACAATAAATACATCACCGACAGCAAACAGGCGGAACAAGAATTAATCATTGCTAACATAGAACTTGACTTTCAAAATAAAGAGAAGGAAGATCGAGCAGCTGAGTTAGGCATTGCTAACATAGAACTTGACTTTCAAAATAAAGAGAAGGAAGATCGAGCAGCTGAGTTAGGCATTGCTAACATAGAACTTGACTTTCAAAATAAAGAGAAGGAAAATCGAGCAGCTGAGTTAGGCATTGCTAACATAGAACTTGACTTTCAAACCGAAGAAAAAGAAAAAAGGGCAGCAGAGTTGATCATTGCCAACAAAGAACTTCTCTTTCAAAATAAAGAGAAGGAAGATCGAGCAGCTGAGTTAGGCATTGCTAACATAGAACTTGACTTTCAAACCGAAGAAAAAGAAAAAAGGGCAGCAGAGTTGATCATTGCCAACAAAGAACTTGACTTTCAAAACAAAGAGAAGGAAAATCGAGCAGCTGAGTTAGGCATTGCTAACATAGAACTTGACTTTCAAACCGAAGAAAAAGGAAAAAGGGCAGTAGAGTTGATCATTGCCAACAAAGAGCTTCTCTTTCAAAACGAAGAGAAAGAAAAACGGGCAGCAGAGTTACTCATTGCCAATGAAGAACTGATCTTTCAAAATGAAGAGAAAGAAAAACGAGCAGCTGAATTACTCATTGCCTATGAAGAACTGATCTTTCAAAATGAAGAGAAAGAAAAACGGGCAGCAGAATTACTCATTGCCAATGAAGAACTGATCTTTCAAAACAAAGAGAAAGAAAAACGGGCAGCAGAATTACTAATTGCCAATGAAGAACTGATCTTTCAAAACGAAGAGAAAGAAAAACGGGCAGCAGAGTTACTCATTGTTCATGAAAAAATAAAAGCACAAAACGATGAAATAGCAGTACATAACGAAGAATACCAACAAATAAACGAAGAATTCCAACAAATAAATGAAGAACTTAATCAGACCAATTTTGAGTTGATCAGTGCCAATGAAGAACTGATCTTTCAAAATGAAGAGAAAGAAAAACGAGCAGCCGAGTTAGACATTGCAAACATAGAACTTGCCTTTCAGAAAAAAGAGAAAGGAAAACGGGCAGCAGAGTTACTCATTGCCAATGAAGAACTGATCTTTCAAAACAAAGAGAAAGAAAAACGGGCAGCTGAGTTACTCATTGCCAATGAAGAACTGATCTTTCAAAACAAAGAGAAAGAAAAACGGGCAGCAGAGTTACTCATTGCCAATGAAGAACTGATCTTTCAAAACAAAGAGAAAGAAAAACGGGCAACTGAGCTGATCTTTCAAAACGAAGAGAAAGAAAAACGGGCAGCAGAATTACTCATTGCCAATAAAAAAATAAGAGCACAAAACGATGAAATAGCAGCATATAACGAAGAATACCAACAAATAAACGAAGAATACCAACAAATAAATGAAGAACTTAATCAGGTCAATTTTGAGCTAATCGGAGCCAAAGAAAAAGCTGAAGAAAGTGACCGGTTAAAATCTGCCTTCCTTGCCAATATGAGCCATGAAATCAGAACACCCATGAATGGTATTCTGGGTTTTGCCGAACTACTTAAAGAACCAAAGTTAACAGGGGAAGAGCAGCAAGAGTATATTGGCATCATTGAGAAAAGTGGAGCACGAATGCTCAATATCATCAACGATATAATTGATATTTCGAAAATAGAATCTGAACAAATGGAGGTTAATATTTCTGTGACGAATGTAAACGAACAAATCGAATACATTTATACCTTCTTCAAACCTGAGGTTGAAAGAAAAGGAATGCAAATTTTCTTTCAAAACAGTTTGCCGGAAAAAGAAGCTATCATCAAAACCGACCGGGAAAAAGTCTATGCTATCCTGACTAATCTTGTTAAAAATGCCATTAAATACAGCGATAAAGGCACTATTAATTTTGGTTATAACTTAAAGATGAATAGAGAACTAGCCGAACTAGAGTTTTTTGTAAAAGATACTGGCATTGGAATTCTAAAGGACAGACAGGAAGTTGTTTTTCACCGTTTTGTACAAGCCGACATTTCAGATAAAAGAGCTTATCAGGGAGCTGGTTTAGGCCTATCGATTACCAAAGCTTATGTAGAGATGCTTGGAGGTAAGATTTGGGTAGAAAGCGAGGAAGGAAAAGGTTCAACATTCTATTTTACCATCCCATATAATACTATACCGCAAGAAATAATAGCCATTAAAAATGTCGTTTCCCGGGATAAAGAAGATTCTCAAATCAAAAAACTGAAAATATTAATTGCTGAAGACGATGCAACATCAGAAAAGCTCATTACTAAGATGGTTGAAAAGTATTGTAAAGAGGATTTACATGCAAGAACTGGAGTAGAAGCTGTAGCGGCTTGCCGTAATAATCCTGACATCGATTTGGTATTGATAGATATTCAAATGCCGGAGATGAATGGATATGAAGCAACCAGACAAATCAGACAATTTAACAAAGACGTAATTATAATTGCACAAACAGCTTTTGGACTAATAGGTGACAAAGAAAAGTCAATAGCGGCAGGTTGCAATTATTATATTTCAAAACCGATTGATAAAGACTTACTGATTACATTAATAAAAATATGTTGTGATCGGACTTTTTAGTTTTAAAAATTTACCATTGTTAATCATGAAATTAAATCCAGTAGTGTGTTTTGTTCACTCAAAAATAAAAAAATCAATTCAGCGTGGAAGATTTAGGAAAAATGGTGTCAGGAACCATTAAAATAAAATAAATGATTCCTGACACCATTTATTCCGTATGTTGGGCATCAATGTTGGATTAATGGGGTCAGGACTCATTTCAAAGCGTAATGGGTCCTAACCCCATTAACCCCTGGCCCCATTTCCTCCATTTCCTCCCTTAGACACGGATCATTAAATTGTTATTTTGATTTTTAGTCCCGTACTTAAACGAGTAACATTGTCATTGGATATATATGTTGACGATTCAACACGCTTCAATTTAGTGTAGTTCCCAGGTAAAATGGACGTTTCTAAACCAATACCAATCATTTTCCAAAGTTTATAGTTTATTTCGACTCCAGACATTGTTGTCAATCTATTTCCTGTCATAGAGTAATTGTAGTGATTAGCACGAGCCCCCAAAAGATTAAATTCCTTATTAATTGAATACGATTGAAAACCAAGTCCTATTTTCCAAGTCACATCAAATTTTTTGTTAGAAAGTGGAATTTGATAAAGCATTTCCAGTCCATTGAAACTAAGATTCAATTTGTCGCTTAAAATTCCATCTTCAAAATAACCGTCGTGATCTACGTCTGCATTCTTGTAATTTGTGGAAGCATTAGTGACGTAGGAATTATGAATGAACCCTAAGCCAAATTTGTGATAAAATGCTCCAAATTCAAATTGGTTAGTTGTTCCTGATTTAAGTTTCTTTACCTCATCAACGAATGGATAACCTAAGCTTGAACTCACTTTTGCCGTTAAATTCCCCAACCCATAATTAAAGCTCCCAAAAAAATCGAATTTCTTGTTCTGAGAATAGACGGTACTGAAGGTGAGAAATAGAAAAATGGATAATGAAATGGTCTTCTTAAGGTTCATGGCTTTTGAGTTTGTCTGTTTTGAATTAGGAGGTTTTTTTTCTTTTTCACGATCCTAACTTTATCAGAATAGGAACATTTTTGTAGTCAACAAATGAACAAATTATTTTTGGGAAAAATGGTGTCAGGAACCATTAAAATAAAATAAATGATTCCTGACACCATTTATTCCCGTCAATTACTTGCAATATTGAAATTTACGTCTAATCTTTACACCATAATTTAAAATAAATGGTGGCTTGCCCCATTTATCTCAACTAAATATAAAATTATGAATTATAAAGACAAAACATTTGAAATTGACGGTAATTACATCAAGTTTGAGAATAAGACTTTCATTTTGTATTTGCCAATTTTTATCCCTATATTGACCAGTACATTAGTCCTTAATAGCCATAATATAATAGTCTTGTTTAGTAGTTTTTTTGGTGTCACTTTGGGACTAACAATTGCTTTTCGAGACTTTTTTTCACTTTATTGGAGAAACAAAATTAATTTATCCGACATTTCTTTTGTTGAAGTTAGAAATTGGAACTCAGATATAGACAAAATGAGAAACTTCTGGGGTATTCCAAAATTTAGGTATCACTTCCCGGCAGGTCTTGACAAAAAGAGTAATCCTAAAGTGATTTTCGTACACCGCAAGAAAGGAAAAATTCTAATCGGCTTTACTCCGACTAATTGCATTTCGACAATTTCAGCTTTTCAAGAAAACGGCATCAATGTAGTTGAAAACAATTAAGTAATCAAACAGCACAATCATGGGTGAATTTATTGAAATTAATTTGACCCCATAAATTCACTATCAAAATTTTCAATAGTTTTAATATTCACTTCCTGTCGGATAAATGGGGTCAGGCATGATTATCAAAAATAATGTCACTCCTTCGGAGTTTTAAAAAGGGGATGATCGTTTGGCTATAATAATTTCATCCCTTCGGGATTGAAGAAAAATATAAATTTAATAGCTTCTGTCAGTGATGTAGGGGCCGCCCTTGTGGCCGCCCATGGGTTATATGGATTTTTTTATGTTTACCGTGGGCGGCCACAAGGGCGGCCCCTACATTTTCTTCAATCCCGTAAAGCCAATGTCGTGTATTGTCGTATAATGTCGTGTATTGTCCAGTGCATAATGCTTGACAGGTAGAATAGCGATTTAGTAATTTTGTTTTGTTGATTGATCAACAAATTAACAATTTACTGAATTATGAACCAGATTGCTTTGACTGTTGGATATCCCACATGGGCAATAAGAACCGGCAGCGGAGTAATCAAAAATCTGTAAAAAGATGGCTATTCAAACCGGTGCGATTAAGTACCGCGGAAGCTTTAAAAGCATCCGAAATTATGTGAACCTCCATGACCCCAAGACTTACGCGGGCGAAAAAGGAGGTGCAAACCGCGACCTGATTATGAACAACCCTGCCTTTGCCCGCACAAGAGAAAATATGTGCGAATTTGGCGGATGTGGTGTCGCCGTAAAGGCAATCCGTCGTGGTTTATTGAACCTGCTCCCCGAGCAGACCGATAAGAATTTTACCGGTCGGCTGATGGGTATCGTCAAGGAGATCAACCGTCGTGATCCTGCCGGAGTCCGCGGCAAAAGGGCGATTATCTTCTCGGCTGAAAGAATTTTCCTCTCCACCATGGTATTCAACAAGCTGCAGAACATCGCAGATATGTTGCAGTATCAGTTTGTATGGGAACATCCCATCACGCGTGATTCTGCTAAATTGACCCTGACCGCTTTTGCTATCAAGCCGATTTTGGTTCCTGAGGGTGCCACGCACTACAGGGTCCAAAATCATTTGAGTGTAATTTCTGATTACATCTATAGCGAGGCCAATCGTCGTTATGAGCCAATGAGTCTGTTGAATACACTGAGCGCATTCGAGTATTCAGAATACACTGCCATTGGTACTCCATTGACGAATGAGATCGATGTTGCTTTTCCGCTTGGAACTCTTCCGGGGGATGATGACAGCGTGATCCAGTGTATCGGGATTGAGTTTTATCAGAAGTCTGGTGCCGCAAGTTATGTTCCCCTCAAGGGAAGTAGCATGAAGGTGGTTGACGTGTTCTGATCTTTGACGTCATGTTGAATTTATTGACGTCATGTTGAATTTATTGACGTCGTGTTGAATTTATTGACGTCGTGTTGAATTTATTGACGTCATGTTGAATTTATTGACGTCGTGTTGAAAATGTAGGGGCCGCCCTTGTGGCCGCCCATGGGTAATGCAATTTTTTTTATTATTTACGTGGGCGGCCACAAGGGCGGCCCCTACATTTTCTTCATAACCGTTCATTTTCTTCAATACCGTTCATTTTCTTCATAACCGTTCATTTTCTTCATAACCGTTCATTTAAAACTCAATTATCATGAATCCTCCCTCTGATTTAACCTGGATGTTTGGTTTGCTGATCTCGATCTTGTTGTCGCTGGTGGTCTATTTCGTGCGCATGCTGCATGTTGACTTCCGCAGAATGCAAAAGGACATTGCCGAGGTTAAAACGACCACACAGCTCATAAAGAGCGAATTTAAAGGTGGCCTGGAATTGGTGAACCAACGTGTATCGCAACTCGAGGCCAAAATGAAACAATTTGAAACGATCTTTTATAATTCTATTCACTATGAAAAAGAGTAATTTATCAATTTCAAGTATACCGGAAGCCGATCTGACCCTGGTTGAAAGGGTAATGGCACCTACACCTAAGTTCTTTAAAACCCTTCGTACGATTGGTTTAGTGATTGGACTTGTAGGGGGTGCCATTTTGGCTTCTCCGGTTGCTTTGCCTGCAGCTATTGTAACCGTCGGTGGTTATCTGGCACTGGCCGGGAGTATTGCTACCGGAGTGTCGCAGACTGCAGTCGAAAAAGAATGAACACGTTGCCATCGTGTTTAGGTTTAAGTTAATACCAGCGTAAACCGGCCTCGTAATTGGGGCCGGTTTATTTTTTATCATGTCACCCCTACGGGGCTAAGAATATGGATGATGTGTTTTCTACAATCATGACACCCCTACGGGGCTAAGAATATGGATAATGTGTTTGTTACAATCATGACACCCCTACGGGGCTAAGAATATGGATAATGTGTTTGTTACAATCATGTCACCCCTACAGGGCTAAAAATGTGGATGATGTGTTTTCTACAATCATGACGACCCTACGGGTCTACAATCATGAATAATTTTTCATGTTAGTGCCCTGGATGGCCACAAGGGCCATCCCTACATCTTCGAGGTTATTCTGAATTGTGATTAGCTTTTATCAACCAGGCTGCTGGCACTCTCATTATAGCGGGCGCCGGTGTTGGGGTATTTTGCCAAAAGCGTTTCGATTTCTGACAGTTCTTTTGAGGTTAATGCGATATCAACAGATGCAGCATTTTCAATGAGATATTTGCGTCGTTTGGTTCCGGGTATGGGTATAATCTGATCGCCCTGAGACAGGATCCAGGCCAATGCCAATTGAGAGGGTGTACATGCTTTGTTTTGTGCAATCAGTGCAAATCCTTCGGCCAATAGTGTATTATTTTCGGCGTATTCATGCGTATAACGCGGCAGTGTCTTTCTGAAATCATTGTCTTTCAGATTGTTTAAATCCAGGGTATTTGTCATGAGTCCACGGGCTAGCGGGCTAAATGGGATGAACGTTATGCCCAGTTCTTTACAGGTGGGAAGGATTTCTTTTTCGATTTCGCGGGTCAGAAGAGAATATTCGCTTTGCAAGGCGCTGATTGGATGGACTGTATATGCCCTTTTTAAAGTACGGGCCGATGCTTCGGATAATCCCAGAAATCTTACTTTTCCCTCTTTAACCAGTTCGGCCATTGCACCTACCATCTCTTCTACAGGGATATTTGGATCTATGCGGTGTGCATAGTACAGATCGATGACGTCGGTCTTTAGTCGCTTCAGGCTTTTCTCGACAGCCGTCTTCATGTATGCGGGTGACCCGTCAAAATCATTTGCTTTGCCATCGGGCCTTGCACGGAAACCAAACTTGGTAGCAAGAAATATTTTATCTCGGTTTGGTATCAACACCTTTGAAATCAGCTCTTCATTTTTTCCGTTTCCATATATATCGGCAGTATCCCAAAAGGTCACGCCGAGTTCTATTGCTTTTTCTAATGTTGCAATGGATTCAACATCGTCGGGTTCGCCATATGCATGACTCATGCCCATACATCCCAGACCTATGGCCGGAAGTTGTATTTGTGTTTTTCCTAATCTTCTGTATTTCATGATGTATTATGTTTTTATTCTCAAAAGAGATGTTTTGATAAAATTGATGTCAGACTATAATAAACCCTGAATTGTTGAAAGAGTTATCAGATATCCTGAAAATTGTTTTCACTTAATTGCAAATTTAACCTTTAAAAATAAAGCGAACTATTTAGAAACTGTTTAAATTTTCTCCAATTTGAGTTCAAGAACGGGCGGAAGCGGTTTTTCTGTTGTAGAGACGCAAAATATTGCGTCTCTACGTGATGTAAATAGGCAGCACTAGAATGTTTTTGTATGTCCAACGGATAAACAGAAACTAAATTTAAACAGTTTCTTAATAGATTCAAATAAACTGTAATTTTGAAATCGAAATCAATTATTGATGATCCTTCAATGGTCGTGATAGTATGTCTTACTAACTCATCTTCTATAAATGACTCAAAAAAACAATCCGTCATATACAGAACTTTTCCTTTCATTATTATGGATTGGGGTTTCTGCGTTTGGTGGTGCTGCTATGTCGATACAGGTCCGAAAATATTTTGTGGAGAAGAAACAATGGATTGATGGTAACTCATTCGACTCGGGTTTGGCGCTTTGCCAGGTCATTCCGGGTGCAATTATCATGCAGCTTGTTGCTTATATTGGACTGAAAGTTAAAGGTGTCAGAGGGGCTATAGTTTGTTTTGTTGGTTTTGGCTTACCAGCGTTTCTTTTAATGCTTGCACTTTCGGTTCTTTACAAGTATTCGAAAAACATAACTACTGTTGAGACTATCCTTAGTGGATTGAGGGTGATTATGATAGCCATTGTTGCCTATGCGGCTTATACTTTTGGTAAAAAAAACTTCCATCATCTTACGGATGTGATTATTTCAGTCGTAGCTGCCGGACTCTTTCTTTTGAATGTTCACCCTGCATTGGTAATCGTAATCGCTTCTGTGTTGGGTGTGATTTTATCTAAAAATGAATTCTTCCCGGTCAGAAATATCGTCAGGACCAATACATTGCCTTTTTTCTTCTGGTTACTGGCACTGGTGATTGTTTGCTACGGGGTTCTTTTTCTGGTAAATCCGGCTTATTTTTCACTGGCTACTGTGATGTTACATATTGACCTTTTTTCTTTTGGAGGGGGGCTGGCTGCAATTCCGATTATGTATCATGAATTGGTTGTTTTTTATCATTGGTTTGATGAGCAGACTTTTATGAACGGGGTTATTCTTGGACAGGTCACGCCAGGTTCTATTATTATTGCCGCAACTTTTTATGGTTACATTCATTTTGGCTTTTTGGGAAGTATTTTTGCTACTGTTTGTGTGTTTACGCCCTCTTTTCTGATTCTGATGGCCATCGTTCCTTTCTTTGATAAACTGGGTGAATATCCAAAGTTCAATAAGGTCATAAATGGTATTTTGTGCTCTTTTGTAGGTTTACTGGTTGTGATTACTTATCGTTTTGCAATCGATATTCATTGGAATACTGTAAATATTATTTTTACGGTGTTTGCTTTTATTTTATTATTGCGCAATGTCAATGTTATCTGGTTGGTTTTGGCCGGTGCATTGCTTTCATTTATCATGTAAATTCATTTTTTGATTTATTCTTTCTTTATGATTGCAATAGTATCTTTGCAGATTCATTTGATACGCTAAAATGCCTACATCATATTTAGATCAACTTGATCCCAAAAAATTTATCATCATAAAAGGTTCTCGTGTTAACAACCTTAAGAACCTGAGTGTTGCTATTCCCCGGAATAAAATGGTCGTCATAACCGGACTGTCCGGCTCCGGAAAGTCGAGTCTTGCATTCGATACGCTTTATGCCGAAGGTCAACGCAGGTATGTGGAAAGCCTCAGCTCGTATGCACGTCAGTTTCTGGGACGAATGAGCAAGCCGGAAGTTGATTATATCAAAGGAATTTCTCCGGCTATAGCCATCGAACAAAGGGTGAACTCACGCAATCCGCGGTCTACAGTTGGAACTTCGACCGAGATCTATGAATATCTGAAGTTGCTATTTGCAAGAATTGGAAAGACCTTCTCCCCTATTTCAGGCAATCTGGTTATGCGTCATTCGGTAACTGATGTCGTTGATTTTGTGACCGGTCTTGCAAATGGTGAACGCTTCATGATTACTTGTCCGCTGGTCGTTAAGACTGATCGAAGCCTTCAGGAGCAGTTGACTGTTTTGATGCAACAGGGCTTTACACGTATTCTGATTAAACACGAAATCAGCAGGATAGATGAATTAAAACCTGCTGAAATAAACAAACTTAACACTGAAGAAATTGATATTCTGATTGATAGAATGGCGATTGGTCAGGATGAAGATATTGTTTCAAGGGTCGCTGACTCTGTTCAAACGGCTTTTTATGAAGGCGAAGGAACTTGTTTTGTAGATCGTTATCTGGCTGAAGGTGTTCAGAGGGTTTCTTTTTCAAACAGGTTTGAACTCGATGGGATCACATTTGAAGAGCCTTCTGCTAATCTGTTCAGCTTTAATAATCCTTATGGCGCTTGCAAAACCTGCGAAGGATTTGGCAGTGTCATCGGCGTAGACGAAGACCTGGTCATTCCTGACAAAAGTCTTTCGGTATATGAAGGCGCCATTGCTTGCTGGAAGGGAGATAAGATGGGCGAATGGAAAGATCAGCTGGTGCGTAATGCGCACAAGTTTGATTTTCCGGTTCACCGTGCATGGTTTGATTTAAGCGACAAAGAGAGAGCGCTGATTTGGAAAGGGAATGAATATTTTGAAGGCTTAAACAGCTTCTTTAAGTTCGTTGAAGAACAGGCATATAAAATTCAGTACCGGGTGATGATGTCGCGTTACAGGGGCAAAACTGTATGCCCTGATTGTCTTGGAACCCGATTAAGAAAGGATGCAAATTATGTGAAAGTTGTCGGTAAATCTATTATCGAACTTGTTTTGATGCCGGTTGAAAAACTGCTTGAATTCTTCACAGAAATTGAATTGGAAGAGCATGACATGCAGATTGCAAAAAGGCTTTTGATAGAAGCGGTGAACCGGATTCAGTTTTTGTGTGATGTGGGCCTTGGGTATCTTACATTGAACAGACTTTCGAATACGTTGTCGGGTGGTGAAAGTCAACGTATTAATCTTGCTACTTCGCTGGGAAGCAGCCTTGTTGGGTCGATGTATATTTTGGATGAACCGAGTATCGGACTTCATTCCAGAGATACCCAACGGCTGATTAAAGTATTGAGGCAGCTTCGCGATCTTGGAAACACTGTCATCATTGTTGAACATGATGAAGAGATTATCAAGGCTGCAGATCAGATTATTGATATCGGTCCAAGGGCCGGGGTTCATGGTGGAGAGCTTGTTTTCCAGGGGACTTTCAATGAAATCACCAGAGAGAAAAACAATCTGACGGGTGATTATCTGAGTGGAAATCGTAAGGTTATTGAGAAACCAATACGCAGAAAATGGAAAGACTTCATTGAAGTTGTTGGAGCAAGGGAAAATAATCTTAAAAATATCACGGTAAAGTTTCCTTTAAAATGTCTGGTTGCTGTTACAGGTGTCAGTGGTTCGGGGAAAACTTCTTTGGTTAAGACAATTCTGTTTCCTTCGATCAAAAAACTTTTCGAAGGACACAATGAAAAAACCGGAAAGCATGACAGGATTACGGGTGACTACAAGCTGATTCAAGCCATTGAAATGATTGATCAGAATCCTATTGGCCGTTCTTCGCGTTCTAATCCGGCTACGTATGTCAAGGCGTATGATGATATCCGGCAATTGTTTGCAGAACAACCTATGTCAAAACTGAGGGGTTATAAACCGGGATATTTTTCTTTTAATATTGAAGGAGGCCGTTGTGAAGAGTGCGAGGGTGAGGGTGTTGTCAAAATTGAAATGCAATTCATGGCTGACATTTTTCTTAAATGTGATTCGTGCCATGGGAAACGTTTTAAGGATGAGGTTCTTGATGTTAATTATCGGGAGAAGAATATTTCAGGGATTCTTGATCTGACGATTGATGAAGCCATAACTTTCTTCAAATCTGCCAAAAACCCTTCTGCTACTGAGAATCGGGTTGTTCAGAAACTGCAACCGCTGTCGGATGTTGGATTGGGTTATCTGAAACTTGGACAGGCTTCATCTACGCTGTCGGGTGGAGAGGCTCAACGTGTTAAACTTGCTTTCTTTTTGGCAAAAGGGAATTCTGAAGCCACTACCCTGTTTATATTTGATGAACCTACAACTGGTCTTCATTTTCACGATATCGGACATTTGCTGACCGCTTTTAATGCATTGATCGAAAGAGGTCACAGCATTATTGTCATTGAACATAATCTGGATGTGGTGAATGCCTGTGACTGGGTTATTGATCTTGGTCCCGAAGGTGGTGAGCAGGGTGGAAATCTTTTATTTGAAGGCACGCCTGAAAATCTGGCTAAATGTGAAGCATCTTATACCGGGAAATATCTGAAGGAAAATAAGATGTAGAAACTGTGTAAATTTATTTGCTTTTGTTTTTTTGAAGTATTGCAGAAAATGTAGGGGCCGCCCTTGTGGCCGCCCATTGATAATGCATATTTTTAAATTGGAATAATTTTTTGTCCACAATTCACATGGGCGGCCACAAGGGCGGCCCCTACATTTTCATCAATACGTATTTAAACAGCTTCTTAATAATCAGAACAAATCCATTATTAAATTCACAATGGGTATGAGGATGGCCGTCATCAGGCCCATCAGTACTATTGCGAGTCCACTGATTGCACCTTCTACTGCCCCGAGCTCAATGGCTCTTGTCATTCCTAAACCGTGTGCACCGGCTCCCATGGCAAGTCCCTGGGCAACGCGACTTGTAATACCCAGTTTTTTGAGTAGGTAAGGGCCGATAATTCCGCCAAAGACACCGACCAGTACAACAATAACAGCAGTCAGGCCTGGTAATCCTCCAAAACGTTCAGATATTCCTATTGCAATGGGTGTGGTGACAGATTTGGGCAAAAGTGTTTCAATGATAACCCTGTCTGCTCCAAGTAACCAGGCGATCCCTCCTACTGACAGAATTCCGGACAAGGCGCCTGCAAAAATAGTGACCAGTATTGAAACAATATTTTTCTTAACATGCTCATATTGTTCATACAATATCAATCCAAGTGCAACTACTGCAGGACCGAGCATAAAATCAATCATATGACTTCCTTTCTTGAAAGTTGTATAATCGGTATGGGTCAATGTCAAAATAAGTATCAATATTCCAATGCACAATGGCAAGGGATGCAATAAGGCAAGCTTTGACTTTTTATAAATAAAAGAGGCACCCAGATAGATCCCAATAACCAGTGTCAGGACAAAAAGTTCATTATTTAAGAGCGTCCCCATTATTTCTTCTCCATTTTTTGTTGAACCAGTCCCACTACAGCCAAAACAACTACAGTACTTACAACACTGGAAACAATGATTGACAACCAATGTGATGCGATCAAATCCCATGCGGTCATTAAACCAACACCTACAGGAATAAAGAACAGAGACATATGATTGATCAGATAACCTGCAGGTTTACGAATCATTTCAGGTTTGATTATTTTAGACAATAAGGCAAGAAAAAGAAGTGCCATTCCAATCACACTTCCGGGAATGATTCCGTTTATAGCACTACTCAGGCCATTTCCCAACAATAACATTAATAGAATAATAAAGACACCTGGCATAAAAACTATGGTTGTTGAATTATTTTGTAAAGTTAGACATATTTTAAAGTATCAAAAGTGATGTGTCAATGAAATACATGAACTAACTTTGTAGCATATAAAAACAGGAATGGAAAAGAAAACAGATTGGAAACCCGGTACCTTGATTTATCCTTTACCGGCAGTACTTGTAAGTTGCGGGGCAACACCAGAAGAATTCAATATGATGACAGTTTCATGGACCGGTACAATATGTACTAATCCACCCATGTGTTATGTATCGATCAGACCGGAACGTCATTCCTATGATATTGTAAAACGAAACATGGCTTTTGTTATTAACCTCACTACTTTGGATTTAGCCTTTGCAACTGACTGGTGTGGTGTTAAATCAGGACGGAATTTTGATAAATTCAAGGAGATGAACCTTACTCCGGTCATGTCGGATCTTGTTGCAGCGCCTTATGTTGCTGAGGCTCCCGTAAACATTGAATGCAGGGTAACTGAGATTAAACCGTTGGGTAGTCACGATATGTTTATTGCTGAAGTGGTGGGTATTAAGGCTAGCGAAAGATTTATTGACCCCAAGACACAGGCATTGGATTTAAAACGAACCATCCCGGTGGCATATCTTCATGGTAAATATTACACCGTTGGAGAGTTTATCGGTAAATTTGGATTCTCGGTAGAGAAACGCAAAAAGAAGAAATAAGGATTTTGGTGATATGATAAAGAATGCCGAAGGCATGACAGTATTATAGTATATCATCCATTATCAAAAGAACCCCGAAGGGGTGAAATGATTATAGCTTATCATCCATTATCAAAAGAACCCCGAAGGGGTGAAATGATTATAGCATTTAATTTTCTATAATCATTTCACCCCTTCGGGGTTCATCTTCGATCTTTGTTTGTTTCTATAATACTTTCACCCCTTCGGGGTTCTTTTTCAGATCGTTTGGGATTCTATAATCATTTCATGCCTTCGGCATTCAAAAAATTATTTTAAATATTTATCCAACCAATCCCTGAAGATACGTTGCCATAGGATTCCATCCTGAGGTTGAAGTACCCAATGGTTTTCATCAGGAAAGTAGAGGAATCGGGCCGGTATTCCACGTAGTTTGGCTGCATTAAATGCACTCATCCCCTGTGTTACAGGAATACGGAAATCCTGTTCGCCATGGATAACCAGAATCGGTGTATCCCAATTCTGAACAAAACGGTGAGGAGATGTTGCATAGGAACGCTGTGCCACAATATTCTTCTTGTCCCAATATGGGCCACCCAGGTCCCAATTGGCAAACCATACCTCTTCGGTCTGATCATACTGCGCTTCAAGATTATAAATACCATCGTGTGCTATAAATGCTTTAAAGCGTTTATTGTGATGACCTGCAAGCCAGTAAACAGAGAAACCGCCATAGGATGCGCCTACACAACCCAGTTTATCCTTGTTAACATATGGTTCTTTCGAAACTTCATCAATAGCGCTCAGGTAATCTTTCATATTCTGTCCACCATAATCACCACTGATCTGCTTGTTCCATTCTTCTCCAAATCCGGGAAGTCCACGACGATTAGGTGCAACAATAATGTAACCGTTCGCTGCCATCATCTGAAAATTCCATCGATAGCTCCAGAACTGGCTCACTGTACTTTGTGGGCCACCTTCGCAATAAAGAATAGTCGGATACTTCTTAGTAGAATCAAAATTAGGAGGATAGATTACCCATGTCAACATTTGTTTGTTATCGGTAGTCTTTATCCATCTCTTTTCAACTTTACCCATTTTAAGCTGACTCATCAAAGTATTATTGACATTGCTGATCTGAGTTTCCTTTCCTGAAACAGGATCGACTGAATAAATTTCAGCAGGCTTGCTCATCGAAACAAGGGTTGCTATGAGTTTTCCACTTTTGGTTGGATTGACAGTCTGATAATTATGAATGCCATCGGTAACACGGGTGAATTTTCCATCAGCCAGATTCAGTTTGAAGATCTCATCGGTTGCCTTGATATCGCTAACCAGGTAAATAGACTTGCCATCAGTATTCCAGGTCATAAAATCGACATCCTGATCAAAAGATGTTGAGTAGTTTTTTTGTTGTTTAGTGTTCAGGTCATAAACCATCAGTCTCTTTTTGTCTGACTCATAACCATCGTGTTCCATACTTGACCAGGCAATAGCTTTACCATCGGGCGAGAAGATTGGATTGACATCATAACCCTTGTTTACAGCACTGATATCTTCTGTTTTACCCGAAGCCAGATTGTAGAGATAAATATCGGTATTTGTTGAGGTTGCATATTCTTTACCTTGTTTCTTACGACTGGTATAAGCCACAGTTTTACTATCAGGACTCCATGCTAGTTGTTCCAATCCACCAAAAGGGCGCACCGGTGATTCCCAGGGCTCATCTTTCATGATGTCTTTGTCATTCTTAATGCTGCTTCCATCATAGTCAGCTACAAAGAGATGCGAAAAAGCATCAACCCACTGATCCCAATGACGATACATCATGTCATCAATAACTCTTGCATTGCATTTATCCAGATCGGGATATAGATCTTTTACGGTCTTGTGGGCTTTAACCTCTTTGGTATAAAGAATTTTCTTCATATCAGGCGAGTAGATAAAACCTGTAATACCACCTTCGATAGCTGAAATAGCTTTACGATCTTCGCCGTTAGGATTCATCTCCCAAAGCTGTGAAGACCCGTTTTCTGAAGAAAGAAATGCAATCTTTTTCCCATCAGGGGTCCAGACTGCAGCGTTTTCATTCAAAGCTGTGTGTGTAATTTGCTGTACATCACTACCATCAATATTCATGGTATAAAGCTCACGATTGCTTTTGTTTGATGGAATATCATAGTAAGTGACTGAATAGAGTATCTTCTTTTCATCAGGAGATACCGCAACATCGGCCATTCTTCCAAAAGACCATAACACTTCAGGTGTCATTACGTCGCTTTGTAGCTTCTTGTCACTGGGGCCAATCAATTGTCCTCCATTTGAAGAAGCAGTCTGTTTTTTGTTCTGGCATGAACACATAATTAACAATCCTGCAATTAGATAAAAGTAAAATGAGTATTTCATAGTTGTAATAATTAATACTTTTTTGAGAAAATCGTAAGGGTTTTAAGTTAAAAATCAATGGGAATAATTAATCGTAATAATTTGTTCCAAAAATACAATTCATATTGTTACAAATACCACTACGTTCTGAAATTCAGATGAATTTTAATAATAGCACTTGTTTTGAGCACTCTCCTTAATGAGTTAAAGAAATAGAACTTTAAATTTCAGGATATGAATTCAAATGAACCATTGATGGACGGCGTTCAGCTTGGCTATAAAATCAAGGCGTTACCCAATGGTAAAGATTTACCACTGATTATGCTTTCTTCTCTCGGAAAAATATTTGCAGCGCCTACCGATATTTTTGCAGCTGAAATAAGTAAACCCATTCGTTTTTCGGAGCTTTTTGAACTGGTTAAAACCACAATTTCAGAAAAAAAGAAGAAATCTGATAAACAGGGTGCAGTTACCATCGACAAGAATCTGGCAGAAAAACTTCCTTTACAAATATTGCTTGCTGAAGATAACCTGATCAACCAAAAGCTGATTATCCAGCTGTTAAACAAGATGGGTTATCAACCTGACACAGCTATGAACGGTGCTGAAGCAATAATGATGGTTGGGAAAAAACGGTATGACATCTTGTTTATGGATATCCAGATGCCTGTAATGGATGGACTTGAAGCTTCACGAACAATTGTTTCTAACTGGCCTAAAACCAATCGTCCTCCTATCATCGCAATGACAGCCAATGTAATGAATGGTGATAAAGAAAAGTGTCTGGAAGCCGGTATGGTTGATTACCTTTCAAAGCCCATCAAATTTCATGAAGTAGAAGAAGCTTTGATGAAATGGGGAAGCGTTTTATCCTAAGATAAAACATCTTCTTACCACCCTGAAAAATTGTTATATTTGTAAAAATTCAATAAGCTAAAAATATCTATTGAATTACGCTTTAATCGCAATTTTCAGTCATGGTTGCCAATTTAAATAACACGATACTCGTTCCGACCGACTTCTCGGAAGCATGTTCAAATGCTGCGAATCAAACTATTGATTATGCCATTTCGAATAATGCAGATTTAATCATGATTATGACTGATCCTGACAAAGGATTCATTAACTTCATTATCAACAGCTTTGACGAGGAGATCATTTTCAACACTTCTCAGATTCCGGTAATGTGTGTAAATCCAAGAAAATTAAATTATGATTTCATTGCCTGACTTTGATACTCCTGAAAAAATGTTATTCGAAAAACTAAAAAAACAAATCCTGTCAAGGCTTGAATTAAAATTTCAACCTTGTTTATACTATCACAATCTGAATCACACCCTCGATGTTAGTGAAGCTACATTACGTCTGGCAAATCTTGAAGGGGTTGATAGTCATTATACCATAATATTAGCTACTGCAGCCTTACTTCATGATATCGGTATGCTTGAGGACTATACAGATCATGAAGCCGCTTCAGTAAAAGTCGCCCAAAGGATCTTGTCTGAGTTAGAATATACACAAGAAGATATTGATGAGATTTGCAGTTTGATTATGGCCACCAGGATTCCACAGGAAGCAAGCACATTGGGTGAAATGATCATTTGTGATGCCGATCTGGATTATCTTGGCAGAGACGACTTTTTCATGATAGCTCATCGTTTAAGATGTGAATGGAAGTGCCAGGGTAAGAATTATACACTGAAAGAATGGTACACTTTGCAGGCTTCCTTTCTGAAAAAACATCACTATTTCACTAAATCTGCCATTCAACTGCGCGAAGAAACCAAACAAATACACCTTCAACAGATTCTTGAATTATTAAAAATGGCTGAATAGCAGAAAACTTCTTTATTACTTCATTGTTTTTGTCTATGGCTTTCATTAATTGCTAATAGTCTTCAACATTCAAAAATCCTATCTATGACATTGGAACAGGTTAAAGAACGAATAGCAACTCTCAGAGAGCAAATTAATCGTCACAATCACCTTTACTACATACTTTCCTCTCCCACAATTTCAGATTATGACTTTGATCTTTTGCTTAAAGAGCTCGAAGATCTGGAAAAAAAATATCCTGAATTTGATGACTCTCTCTCCCCTACTAAACGGGTTGGTGGTGATATAACGAAAGAATTTAAACAAATTGTGCATCGTTATCCGATGCTTTCATTGAGCAATACCTATTCATTCGAAGAAATAGAAGATTTTGATCGTCGCGTCAGAAAAGTAACAGGCGATAATGTAGAATATATCTGTGAGTTAAAATATGATGGGGTAGCAATTGGTCTCACTTATGTAAAAGGCCGTCTGATAAGCGCTGTTACGCGTGGAGACGGCACAAGGGGCGATGATGTCTCAACCAATATTAAAACGATACGCAGCATCCCACTGGTGCTAAATGGCAATGATTATCCTGAGGAGTTTGAAATCAGAGGTGAAATCATTCTTCCCAGGAAGAGTTTTGATAAAATGAATGATGAAAGACTCGATGTGGGTGATGAACCTTTTGCCAATCCACGCAATGCTGCTTCAGGAAGCATCAAATTACAGGATTCAGCTGAAGTAGCACGCCGCAATCTGGACTGCTATCTCTATTATATGCCGGGTGAGAACCTTCCTTTTCCAAATCATTTTCAAAACATGGAAAAAGCAAGGGAATGGGGACTTAAGATTCCTTCTTATCTGAAGATTGCACACACAGTTGACGATATTTTTGACTTTATCAACAAATGGGATAAAGAACGAAAAAACCTTCCTTTTGATATTGATGGCATAGTCATCAAGGTTAACGACTATTCACAACAACGCGATCTGGGATTTACTGCAAAATCACCCAGGTGGGCCATTGCTTATAAATTTAAAGCCGAAAAAGTCTGTACACAGTTACTATCAGTAAGTTATCAGGTAGGCAGAACGGGTGCTGTAACTCCTGTTGCAAATCTCAAACCGGTACAACTTGCAGGCACTGTGGTTAAACGAGCCTCATTGCATAATGCAGACATCATTCAGGGACTGGATCTCATGTCAGGTGACTGGGTTTATGTTGAAAAAGGAGGAGAGATTATCCCCAAGATTGTTGGAGTTGCGCTTGATAAGAGAGATATGTTCATGGAACCAATCACATTCCCTTCAGTCTGTCCTGAGTGCCAAACTCCTTTACAGAGAAAAGAGGGCGAATCGGCTCATTATTGTCCAAACGAAAAAGGATGCCCCCCACAGATCAAAGGTAAGCTCGAACATTTTATCAGCCGGAAAGCAATGAATATAGATAGTCTGGGTGAAGGAAAGATTGAAACACTCTTCGACAATAAGCTAGTTAACTCTCCGGCAGATCTTTATCATCTGTCTATGGAAAACATACTTGGATTAGAAAAGATCATCAGCAGCGAAGATGGGAAGACCAAGAAGCTCAGTTTCCAAGCCAGGACAGTAGAAAATATTCTAAAAGGGCTTGCCAGTTCAAGAGACGTTCCTTTTGAGAGGGTATTGTTTGCTCTGGGCATTCGTTATGTGGGAGAAACAGTTGCCAAAAAACTTGCACGACATTTTAATACTATCGAAAACATTAAGGCATCTTCTTATGATGAACTTGTAACAGCAGAAGAAATTGGTGATAAAATTGCCGAAAGCATTCTTGCCTGGTTTTCGGATCCATATAATATTGATTTGATTGAAAAGTTGCGTACAGCAGGTCTTCAGTTTGAAAATACAATCTTCAATACTCCTGCTTCAGATATACTGAAAGGAAAAAGCATTGTAGTTTCCGGTGTGTTTTCGATCTATACACGTCAACAGATAGAATCAATGGTCGAAGAACACGGGGCAAAACTGGTCAGTAGTGTTTCTAAAAAAACTGATTTTATTGTTGCAGGAGAAAACATGGGTCCTTCAAAGCTTCAAAAGGCACAGGAACTCTCTATTGAAATTATTAATGAGAAAGAATTCCTTGAAATGATAAAACTTTAGCACTATAAATCGACTCTATGCTCCTCATCCAACGTCATCAGACCAATCCCTATTTCAATATAGCTGCTGAAGAATATGTACTGAAACATTTTTCAGAAGATGTCTTTATGTTATGGCAAAATGAACCATCCGTCATCATCGGGAAGCATCAAAACACACTGGCTGAAATCAATCATCAATATGTTGAGCAAAACCGGATTCCTGTTGTGAGGCGTATTTCAGGTGGTGGAGCTGTTTTCCATGATCTGGGCAATCTCAACTTTACTTTTATCAAAACTATTCACGGAGAAGATCTGGTTGATTTTAAACGCTTTATTGATCCCATCATCTCGGTATTGAAGGAACTGGGAATTGATGCCCGACAGGAAGGACACAACGATATCCGCATCAATGGACTTAAATGTTCCGGAAACGCTGAACATGTTTTTAAGAACAGGGTTTTACATCATGGAACAATCCTGTTTTCTTCTGATCTTGATACCCTGGGCACGGCCTTACATTCCGAAGAAGATAGATTTACAGGGAGAGCTGTAAAGTCGCGTCGTAGCCCGGTTACAAATATTATCTCTCATCTTCCTGTAAAGATTTCCTTGAATGAGTTTATCGATAAGGTTTACAAACATCTCTTTTCGATCGATCAGAATGCACGGTTTTATAACCTGACAGATAGTGATCAATCAGAAATTCAAAAGCTTGCTGATCAGAAATACAAAACATGGGAATGGAATTACGGCTACTCCCCTGCATACCAATATCGTCATCAGATAAAGGAATTGAGCTGTGAACTCGAAACCAGTGGTGGGATTATTAGAGAAGCATCCATTTATAACAACATTTCCCTAGAACATAATTCATTTTTAGAAAACGGATTAAAAGGAGTCAGACATCAAAAAGAGGAAATCCAAAAAGTCATCAGTGCGCTAAATATCCCAAATAATCAGTTCTCTCTGAATGAATATCTTACTCTATTCTTCTAAAACAAATCATACTTTTTAAATTAGGCCAAATATTTATAGGCCCAAATAATTATTCATGAATTTCATGAAAGGGTGGTTCATCAGTGCGTATAACAGTACCAAATCTCCTGTCTAATGTAAATACCTCCTTATCCTTCATTTGTGGGAGTAAGTTAAAGATATATTCATTTAACAGATAATCATTGAGCCTTAAACCATGATCGGCTCCCATCAATTTTGCCATAGTATAGACATCAGTAGGCAAAATATCATTCTGTTTGAGCACATAATTCATTCTGTTGTTCGCATAATCCCATTGAAAAGCACCTTCAGCCTGATCCGTTATCTCATAAGAATTAAAAAGAAGACGTGTGGGTTCTATTGCAACACTGTCTTCAATCTTACAGATTTCGATCCATAAACTCATTTCAACCTTTGCCTGATCGTAATCAGCACCGAATAACCTTCTGTTATATTGCGTTTCATCCCTTATGGGAATTGATTTTTCATCAACTTCAATCTGGCCGATATTAATCAGAAAAGCATTTTGCTTTACAGGAAAAATTGTATCCTTTTTATAGACCAATAAAGTTTTATATCCCTGACTAATTAAACTTTCCTGCAGGTTCCTGATATAAGTACTGATTAATACACTGTCTGTTAAATCCTGTAATATTTTTGAATTATAGTATTTGATCGAGTCTCTTTCACGTTGCGTTGGGGCGGAAGGATAATTAATGGTATCAGATGAAAGGTTTTCCATTTTAACCCAATCAGGAGCCCTGATAACCATGGTTATACCATTACGTTTGCTCAAAAATTCACTGCCAAATTTTTTCTCAGGAGCACATCCAACAAAAAACATCACTCCTGTTATCAGCAGGAAAAATCCCTGGATTCGAAAATTCCGCACTCTAATCATGCGATTAAATTTATATGTGAGTTTACTCTTCAAGTTTTGAATTTATCAGTTTCTGACCAAAAATCCTGCCATAATCCAATGCTTTTTTTAATTCATCTTCATGTGGTGTAAATTTAATAAAAAGACTCTCACCACAAGGTTTTAATTTTAAATTCATCAGATTTGATTCAATTATCTTTACGGCTTCTCCACTCCAACCATATGATCCAAAGCATCCGGAGAGCTTACCTCTGTCTCTGATTGGGTTTATCATTGCAAAAACAGTGTAAATCTGAGGCAAAATATTTTGATTGATCGTTGGTGAACCAATAATTAAACCCGTTGCATGGGTGAGTTTTTCATCGATATCACCGATCGGCATCATCTCAATATCACAAACTTCAACATCAATTTCTCCGGCACTGCGTATGCCCTCTGCAATCTTTTCAGCCAGCAAACCCGTGTTGTGATAAGCAGAAACATAGGGAATAAAAATCCTGTGTTTACCAGGTAATGCAACATGTGCCAAAGAATATTGTTCAGACAGATCTACCAAACGCTTCCATTCAGTGCGCAAGATGGGACCATGACCAGGGCAAACAGCACTGATATCCAAATGTCTGATTTTTTCTATTGCCTTCAGCATGAATTTACTGTAAGGCTTTAGAATAACGTCGAAATAATAAGTGAATGCATCGTCCCAGTTTTCGACAAGGTCGTCGAACATCAATTCATTGCAATAATGAGCTCCAAAAGAATCACAAGTAAACAACAATTTATCTTCGACCAAATAGGTATAAATCGAATCAGGCCAATGTAGATTAGGAGCACTGATAAATTTCAAGGTTTTATTCCCCAGATCAATCGTATCGCCATCTTTGACAACCTGGCTTTTAAATGTGAATCCAACCATATCACCCAGATAACGAATGGCATTGCCACTACCAACTATCACAGCATCGGGACAATATTTCATCAGTTGAGCAATGGCCCCGGAATGATCGGGTTCAGTATGATCCAGAATAATGTATTTTATGTCGGCAGGATTACAAAGCGTTTTTAATTTCTCCAGGTATTCCGGAAAGAATTTTTCTTTAACAGTCTCTACTATTGCAATTTTCTCTGCATTGATAAAATATGAATTATATGTAGTGCCATATTTAGTTTCCATTACTACATCAAAGGTAACCAAATCAGGATCAAGTGATCCAATCCATTTTACATCATTTGTAACATCAAGAATTTTTTTATTCGTCATTTTGTGTTTAAAATTATATCAATTTAAAATAGCGTCATTTGAGTTGCATCACCGTCTAATGGTTTGTGCTCTTCCTCTTCCGGAAAAGGATCATAAAATTCAGGTTCCTCACTACCTTCAATTTCTTCTTCCACTACTTCGGCTTCCACAACATTCAGTGGATCTTCATATGGCAAAGGATCTATCCAGTTTACTTCCTGAATTTCATGCGTATGCAGTCGTTTACCCTTTGCTTTAAAACCTTTTGCTTCTATGAACTCGGCAACATTGATGATTTCGTTTTCGCGTGGGTTTCTTACACCTTCATTATTAAATACAATCTCAAGTCGTGGCAACCAGTCAAATGAAATCAATACCATTGTTGAACCTTCATCCAAACCAACGAAATCTGTTTTCTTATCAGTCAGTTCTATTGCAAACCGCTTCAGATACAATGCCAGTTTTTCGGTGAAATAATAGACAACTGAAATAATACGATCTGCCCTGAACTTTTCAATAAATATCAGATCATCATCAAAATGAGTGCTCAAATCAAAATTAGACAGCTTATAATGTCCTGATTTATATACTGTAAGTATTTTATCGTCACCTTTAAATGCACCCAGTAATGTACCACGACCCTCTGCATTCAAACGCAAGACAGAATCATCGTACCATACATTTCTTGCACTCAATGTTGAAACACCGTCTTCTTTTTTCTCTATCTTTTTGATCAGGTACTTCGTCAGCAGGTTGCCCTGGCTCTGCCTTCCCTTGATTGCCAACTGACTGAAATCAAATTCGAAAGCTGTCTTTTTAAGTTTAGGCTTCGGTTTTAGAATTATCTTCAATACCTCAGCCTCACCATTGGAATTTGAAGAGAAATAGAGTACTTTCGAGCCGGCCGTTCCCTTGGTCAGATCATATTCTTTATCCCTTGTAATTCCTTTAACAGCAAATCGCTTAATATATCCTGCACCATATTTTCCATCCTGATAAACCATGTTGTAAATGGTTCGCTCATCATTCTTCCTGAAAATATCAATATGAACTACATTTTCGCCAACATAAACCTTTTCAGCTACCTTGGTCACGACAAAAGTCCCGTTTTCTCTGAAGACAATGATATCGTCAATGTCTGAGCATTCGCAAATAAACTCATCTTTCTTCAGACTGAATCCTGCAAATCCTTCAATCATATTGACATATAACTTCATGTTGGCAGCTGCAACCATTACAGCTTCAATATTCTCAAAGTTTCTGATTTCTGCCTTGCGTTCTCTTCCTTTTCCATATTTATCTCTGATTCTGAGATAATAGGCAATTGCATAATCGATCAGATGATCGAGATGAAAGTTCACTTCTATAATTTGTTCTTCCAGACGATTGATTCTGTCATCTGCAGCGTGGGTTTCAAATCCCTGGATCCTTCTGATCCGGATCTCGACTAAACGCTCAAAATCAGCGACGGTAATCTCTCTGTAGAATATACTGCGGTAAGGATCAAACGCATGGTTAAGAATCTCAATCGTATTATCCCAATTCTTACTGTTTTCAATGAGATGAAAGATTCGCTTTTCAATAAATATTTTTTCCAGAGAAGAAAAGAAAAGCTTTTCTTTTAATTCGGCAAGTTCAATATCGAGTTCCAGTTTGAGTAAATCAACTGTATTCTTGGTAACAATACGCAGCAGTTTACTAACCGGAAGAAACTGAGGACGGCCTTCATAGATAACGCATGAATTGGGAGAGATCCCAATTTCGCAATCTGTGAATGCAAAGAGCGCATCAATAGTCGTATCGGGAGAGACTCCGGGTTGTAAATGAATCAGGATTTCCACATTTTGAGCTGTGTTGTCATCTATTTTCCTGATTTTTATTTTCCCTTTATCATTGGCATTAATGATCGACTCGATCAGACTTGTAGTAGTGGTACCAAATGGAATTTCATTGATAACCAGCGTTTTCTTATCAAGCTGAGAAATTTTAGCACGGACTCTGATCTTGCCACCTCTCAAACCCTCATTGTAACGTGAACAGTCTACAAGGCCTCCGGCAATAAAATCGGGAAGTATTTCAAAGGGCTCCCCTTTCAGAATCTTGATAGAAGCATCAATGAGTTCCAAAAAGTTATGGGGAAGGATTTTTGAAGCCAAACCAACTGCAATACCCTCAACACCCTGAGCGAGCAACAATGGAAACTTGACAGGAAGCATGACCGGTTCTTTATTCCTACCATCATATGAAGATTTCCATGTCGTTGTTTTAGGATTAAAGACAACATCCAAAGCAAATTTTGATAATCTTGCTTCAATATATCGTGGTGCAGCAGCACTGTCTCCGGTATGAATATTTCCCCAGTTTCCCTGACAATCAACCAACAGGTCTTTCTGGCCCAACTGAACGAGAGCGTCTCCGATAGAAGCGTCGCCATGTGGGTGATATTTCATGGTATGACCAATGATGTTGGCAACCTTGTTATATCGGCCATCATCCAGGTCTTTCATGGAATGCATGATACGACGCTGTACCGGCTTCATACCGTCAAGGGCTTCAGGTACTGCACGTTCCAAAATCACGTACGAGGCATAGTCCAAAAACCAATTCTCATACATCCCGGTTAAGTGCATAATTTTATGCCCATCACCATGATGTTTATCAATGTTTTCGTTTTTATTTTCTGATAAATCCGGGACTTCTTCCATGATGCAAAAATACGGCTTCTTAGGGATTCAGTACTATTTAAAATATAAAATTAATGCTTAACTATCAGCTTTATTTTTTTGCCAGCAGTGCATTGTATTCATTTTCAAACTTCATACTGTGTTTCTCTTCTTCAGATGCTATTAAAAGAAAAAACTTAGACAAATCAGTTTTTTCTGTCTCTCTGGCAAGTTCTTTATAAAGCCTGATTGCAGCTTTTTCCTTCTGAATAGCTATTATCAGACCCTCCTCCATGGTAACATCAGGAGATGGGATCACATGGGGCAGATAGTTTTCATCAGAAAAAAAGTTTTTTAAAGCAGGAAAACCGTTTTCTAACTGGTGATCCAATAAATACTGCAAACGAATAATATGGTCTTTTTCTTCCTCCATTAACCCAAAGAAAAGAGACCTGGTTTCATCATCTTCAGCTGCTTCCGATAAACGATTATAAAATTCTACTGACTGAATTTCAGACTCAATAGCAAAGAAAATAATGTCTCCGACTGTTTCAAAGTTTCGCATAGTTCACATAGGTTACAACACTAACAAACATACACAAATTATTTGTACATATTGTCTCTTTGTTCCATGAGTTTTTCACTACTTATATAATCATCATAATCCATTTGCTTATCGATTATTCCACTTGGCGTTAACTCAATTACGCGTGTACAAACCGTTTCGATAAATGCGTGGTCATGTGATGACATCAAAACCACACCCTTGAAATTGGTAAGCGTATTGTTGAATGCCTGAATCGATTCAAGGTCAAGATGGTTGGTTGGTGAATCAAGCATCATTACATTGGCATTTTTCAACATCATGCGTGCGATCATACAACGCATTTTCTCACCTCCCGAAAGCACCTGTGTGTTTTTGAAGATTTCTTCTCCGGCAAAAAGCATTTTGCCAAGAAATCCTCTGAGGAAATTCTCAGTAGTATCGTGTGAATATTGACCCAACCAGTCGATTAGCGATAAATCACATTGAAAGAAACTTGCATTATCAAGTGGCAAATAAGCCGGCGTGATGGTAACACCCCAGTCAAAAGTACCGGTATAATCAGTATCAATTCCTTCAAGAATTTCAAACAAAGCAGTCATGGCACGTGGGTCACGCGACAGGAAGATGATCTTGTCATCCTTACCAACCATCAGATCAAAATCCTTGAAAAGCACTTCACCATTGATACTCTTGCTAAGGTTTTTTATTTCCAGAATATTGTTTCCGGGTTCGCGTTCGGGTGTGAAAATGATACCCGGATATTTACGTGTCGAGGGTTGAATTTCTTCGGGTGTAAGCTTGTCCAGCATCTTCTGACGGCTGGTGGTTTGTTTTGATTTGGAGACATTAGCACGGAAACGTTGGATGAATTCCTGTAGTTCCTTGCGCCTTTCATCGTTCTTTTTGTTCTGAACCTGTAACTGACGCGATGCCAATTGACTCGATTCATACCAGAAAGAGTAGTTACCTGCAAACATGCGGATCTTGCCAAAGTCAATATCTACAGTATGCGTAGAAACTGAATCTAAAAAGTGCCTGTCATGTGATACGACCAAAACAGTATTTTCATAATTGCACAAATATTTTTCAAGCCACATAACAGTGTCAAGGTCAAGATCATTAGTAGGCTCATCAAGCAAAAGGTTATCGGGCTTACCAAACAAGGCCTGGGCTAACAACACCCTTACCTTTTCTTTCCCGCTCAGGTCTTTCATCAACTGGTGATGGTAGCTCTCTTTAACGCCCAAACCACTCAACAGATTTGCTGCATCGCTTTCGGCATTCCAGCCATCCATTTCGGCAAATTTCGTTTCCAGATGAGATACTTTTACGCCATCTTCGTCTGAAAAGTCAGGTTTTGAATACAATGCATCCTTCTCACGCATGATAGACCAGAGGATTTCATGCCCCATCATGACGGTATTTAACACTGTAAACTCGTCAAATTCGTTGTGATCCTGTTTAAGAACAGACAAACGCTCTCCATGACCCAAAGAGATCTGACCTCGTGTTTGATCCTGTTCTCCTGAGAGAATCTTCAACAATGTTGATTTACCGGAACCATTGGCACCGATAATACCGTAACAATTGCCATTCATAAACTTCAGATTCACATCCTGAAATAATACCCGCTTGCCAAACTGAACACCTAATTCTGAAACTATTATCATTTGATCCTTTAACGCTTAAAATGTTGTAACTTTGCTTTCTAAAAGCCGGCAAAGGTACGATTTTCTTTTGATGATTCCTTTACTGAAAAACAATGAAATCAGAAAAACAATCTTCCTTCAAAAATTAGCCTTTGAAAACATTTTGTTATCCTGAAATAAATTGAATTCAAAATGAGAAGAACATTGTTTGAAGATGGTTTTAAAAAACAAAGTTGACATACAATTCAGCATAAATTGACCCATGGTTAAGCCATACTCTATGGGTATATATTAAGTATGGGTCAAGTATGGCTTAAGTATGGGTCAACTATGGCTATTCGATGGATAATCAAATAATTATGAAATCATTTTCAAATCTTAAAAATTTAGCTTTTTGAGGTCTTTGTATTTTGATTTTTAAGCAAACAACGTACCATTCGGAACTTGTTATTCATGTCTTTTCTGTATTCTATCGATTCAAATCCAAGATTTTCTAACAACAATTTCATTTCATTCTGAAGGCTTTCGTTGATTTCGAAATAAAGTTTGCCATTTTCTGTTAAAGCATGAAGAGCAAAGCGGGCAATGGCATCATAGAAAATCAATGGGTTTTCATTTTCGACAAATAAAGCAAGATGAGGCTCATGATCAAGCACATTCGGTTTCATCAACTCCTTTTCCGATTCACAGACATAGGGAGGATTACTGACGATAATATCAAAAGTTCCGACAGGCCATTGTTCGTTTTTCAGTATATCTGCTTCGTGAAAACTGATGTCGGCATTCAGTGTTGCTGCATTTTCACGGGCAACCTGAAGAGCTTCAGCAGAAACATCTAAAGCGGTAACTAAAGCATTTTCAAGGTTTTTCTTTAGCGTAATTGCAATACAGCCACTGCCTGTGCCGATATCCAGAATGCGTATTGCCGGAGTTGCATTATTATTAGCGTTGCTATCCTTTATAATCCAGTCGCACAATTCTTCGGTTTCCGGACGGGGAATGAGAACAGTTTCGGTGACTTTAAAAGGTTCACCATAAAACCAGGCAGTACCTATTATATATTGTATGGGGCGTTGTTTTAAAAGCTCTTTACAGGCAAAATGAATTTTAAGCAATTCGGATTCTGAGATCCGTCGCGCCGAACCGGACAAAATCTCATGCCGTTTAATCGAAACAAAATATTCAAACAGTATCGCCATCAATGATGATGCTTCATCCACACCATATATATCGATCAAAAGATCACGATAATATTTATAGATATCAATTGCTTTGTTCGAGGTCACTTTCATTCTACAAAGTTACAAACACATCCTTTATCTTTGCATGAAAATTAAAAAGACGCTTTGCATGAAGGAAAACACAATCCGCTTCCTGGTTAACAGAGAATTTCTGGTCGTTGACGTATCGGTATTATCTTCTTTTTATGGAAGTTTTTTTTTACATGAAATCATTGAAAAAGCTGAAAAAGAGGTATCTTTTTTTGATGGAAGTGAACTTGGCGACTTTGATCTTCAGGGAAAAATGTGTTATTCACCAACTACATTAGAAAAGCTAAAACTGACTTATCTTGACGAAAAGGCAATTCGGTTTAACAGTCAGGAATCAGCCGATAGCTTCAAAAAGCTACTCGCTCCGGGGATAATTTATGCTGATCAGATGGCTGAAGTCGATGACGACGACTGGTTTGGAGAAAAACTATTTTATGGAAAACATGGCCGTACCCCAATCCGTTTAAAAGCAGGTAAATCAGATTGGAACTCGCCTGCACTTTTGCGATTCTTGTTACAGGAAAACCATTCGCTTAAAGATATGATGGTAAGTACCGGTGGATGTTTTTTTGATGAACTCCGTGATAAAAAGATTATTGATTTGAGCCGTACTCCCGAAAACCACTTGTTTGTTGAAGACGAAGCAAATCTGTTGTTGGGGAGTGGATTGTCGCCATTTACTGCCCGACATGTGCTTCGAAGTCAGTATCCTGCGCTTGATGCCGTTTTTGATGCGATTGAAGAGCCTTATTTCCATTCATCTTCACTTTGGGACATTTGTTGTTTCCACCCTTCTGGAGAGCTTTTAATCAAAACATTCATTGAGTCAAATGCAATTGTTTCGATTCATAACGGAAAAGAGGCAAAGAACGTCTCCCCTTCCATGCTCAATAAATTAACTCCGGGTTTACCCCTTTATTTTTTAATATCCAAAAAATCTTAATCCGATATCGTATGAACTGTCCGTTTTGTCGCCTGAACAGAAACACTCAAGCTTTTGCAACCAGTCCGAATTTCATGGCTGTTTATGATATTTCACCCATGTTGCCGGGGCATACATTAATCATTCCATTTGAACACATCGAGAGTATTCACGATCTGGATGAGGAGAAACTGGCTGAATTTTTTCAGTTTTCCCGTGTGGTAACCAAAGTTTTATGCGATTTTTTAGATACCGATGCTTTTGACTGGTCTATACAGGAAAAGGAGGAAGCCGGACAAAGTGTGTCTCATTTACATCTGCACATTATCCCACGCACTAAAAATGATCTTCCCAATGCAAGCGACTGGTACCCACTTTTGATGGAACACAACAAACAAACCATCATTGATAGTGCCCAAAGGCCCAGGTTTACCGAAACCGAATTCCTGAAAATAACCGAAAAGTTAAGAGTGAAATTTCAATCATTAAATAAAGAATAGACCAACGCCACAAACAGCCAATACAGCTCCTATTATTTCGCGTTTGGTTACTTTTTCTTTAAACAGGTAAACTGAAGGTGCAATGATCAACACCGGGACAATGGCCATAATGGTTGATGCAATTCCGGTAGAAGTGTGTTGAACGGCAAGCAGGGAAAGAGATACGCCGAGAAAAGGACCAAAAATTGAACCCAGCGAAACTAATCCCATTGCTGGTCTGTTCTTTATCGCTTTACGCATATTACCTACCCGACCGGATAAAACGATAATCAATGTGAATCCTATGATTCCTGTAATGATTCTGATTTGTGTTGATGCAAAAGGATCGTATTGCATGACACCACCTGTTGATTGCATGCCCAGTTTACTTAAGACCAAACCTACACCCTGCCCTGCAGCGCCACCAAATGCAAGCAATAAACCCCTGAGCGAATGTACCGATTTGAAAAATTGTTTTGGTTTTTCGATTTCATTCTCATCCGGAACCGGCTTGTCAAGAACTACAATTGCAATTCCCAATAAGGTAATGAGCATTCCAACCAGATTCATTCCGGTGAATGATTCACCAAGAATAAAGTATCCGGTCACTGCAGCTATTGGGGGAGCCAGTGCCATTATCAGCATCGAGATACGGGCGCTGACATATTCATAGGAAAGGAAGAGACAGAAATCGCCGATTACAAAACCAATCAACCCTGATAAAGATAACCAAAGCCAGGAAGTTGTAGAATTTTCAATTGGGAAAAAGGAACCCGTTCTGAACAATAGAAGTAATCCAAGAAAGACAAAGGCAAAAACAAGTCTCAGCCAGTTTACCTGAAGAGAACCGATGATACGACTGGCGCGTGCAAAAGAAAGAGCTGTGATAGTCCAAAACACTGCAACAAGAAGCGCAGCAAACTCACCTAGGTGTGGCATAAGGGGTTAAATTAGGCCGCAAAGTTAACTAAATCATTCTAAAAAATAATTATCAGCAAAAACTACTTCATTTTTAGTCACTACTATTTTGATTTTTAGTTATTTATTTTTTTAGACCCGACTAATCATCTTTGAGATATGTAACAAAAAGCATTCCGCTATTACATCATTTTCGATATTTAGAGACAATAAAAATATTAAAAAAAAATAAAAAAAAGCTTGTGAAATGAATCTAATTCCATATTTTTATGAATTACGAAAATGGGTTAAAAACTAGATGCTATTCGATGACAATTATAAAACAATTACCTCAAAATCAGAAGGATATTATAAAGAAAAGGGTAGCAAGTTTCTTTCGTTTGCTTCACATGTTACCAATGAAGCGGAGATAAAGGAGATTCTGGAGAAATTAAGAAAAGAATTTCATGATGCCCGCCATGTATGTTTTGCCTACATTTTAGGCTTTGACAAAAGTGGAACCAGAATGAATGATGACGGAGAACCTTCAGGAACAGGAGGTCGACCGATATACGGACAACTACTTTCCTATGATCTGACGAATACATTAGTTGCGGTTGTTAGATATTTTGGAGGAACAAAATTGGGTGTCAGTGGACTCATTAATGCATATAAAACTGCTACCCAGGATGCTTTAAATAATGCGGAGATTGTAACACTTAAAATTTATGACGTATATGAAATAATTTACCCCTATTCTATGATGAACGATGTAATGAGAATTCTCAAAGAAGAAAATCTGGAACAAATATCTTCATTGTTCGAATTAGAGTGCTCCATCATATTTCAGGTACCCAAAAATGCAACAAATAAAATATATGAAAAGTTTCTTCGAATTGAGAGTCTAAAAATCAATTATTTGAAAACTATTTAAAATTTTATTGTCCATGAATAAAAAAAAATATCAATTTACTAAATAAGGAACTTTTTTATGTAAATCAAGAGCTACTCCCCTTTTTTTTCAACTATTTTAAGCTGAACTTTGTTAACAACTTTTCACACTCAAAGAATTACTAAAGGATAAGTAATCATTAGTTGCTAATCTTTTGGTTTCTACACTATAGAATACAGGTTTTTAAGATTTTTATTTAAAACGGACTCTCAAATCAACCAATTAAACATGACAGAGCTTCATATCGAAGTATGGGAACGTTGTCTGAAAGTTATAAAGGACAACATTAATTATCAGAGTTTTAAGACTTGGTTTTCGCCTATAAAATCAGTTCGTCTCGATAATAATGTTTTAACCATACAGGTACCAAGCCAATTCTTCTACGAATGGTTAGAAGAACATTATATTCATTTACTCAAGAAGACCATCAAGAGTGAACTTGGCAATACCGGAAGACTGGAATATAGTATTGTAATGGATACTTCTGCAAGTCAAACGGACCCTTACACCATTAAAGTACCGGCCAGTCATAACAAGTCTTTAAACAATCCGGCCATAGCAATGCCGATCGATTTAAATAAGGGAAATAATAAAGAGATACCAAATCCTTTTGTAATTCCGGGATTGAAAAAGATAAAGATTCATTCTCAACTTATTGATGCTTATTCTTTTGATAATTTTATAGAAGGAGATTGTAACCGTCTGGCACGTTCTGCCGGATTTGCAGTTGCTTCTAATCCCGGTAAAACTGCATTTAATCCGTTATTCATCTATAGTCCCGTTGGATTGGGAAAGACGCATCTTTCACATGCCATAGGAATTCAGGTTAAAAATAATTTCCCGGACAAGACTGTATTATATGTTGCTGCCGAACAGTTCATCAATCAGTTTATTGATTCAGTTCGTAATAACACACACAATGACTTCGTTCATTTCTATCAGATGATAGATGTTTTGATCATTGATGATATTCAATTTCTTGCCGGAAAAGAAAAGACTCAGGATTCATTCTTTCATATTTTCAATTATCTGCATCAGAAAGGCAAACAAATTGTACTCACTTCAGATAAACCACCTGTTGAATTAAAAGGTATCGAACCTCGTCTGTTGTCACGTTTTAAATGGGGGTTGGCAGCCGATCTTCAGATTCCTGATCTGGATACCCGTATTGCAATTTTAAAGAAACGCATCTATAACGATGGCATTGAAATGCCGGAAGATGTGCTTGAATATCTTGCTTACAATGTAAAAACCAATGTCCGAGAACTCGAGGGCGCCCTTATTTCTATAATGGCTCAGTCTTCGCTCAATAAAAAAGAGATTACCATTGAGCTTGCTTGTCAGATGATCGATAAGTTTGTTAAACATACTACCCGCGAAATTTCAATTGATTATATTCAGAAAGTTGTTTGCGACTATTTCAATATTCCTATTGAAGCATTGAATTCTAAAACCAGAAAAAGAGAGATCGTCCAGGCCAGACAAATGAGTATGTTCTTGTCGAAAAAACATACCAAGGCTTCACTTTCTACGATTGGACTGTTTTGTGGCAATAAAGATCATGCTACTGTTCTTCATGCTTGCCGTGCTATTACTAATTTAATTGAAACCGATAAACAGTTTAAATCTCATTTAGATGAAATTGATAAAAAGATAAAACTCTAAATGCTGAATGAAAATATAATTTAAGCCGTTCCTTTATAAGGTAACGGCTTTTTTTATGATCCGAATTATGTAATTTTGCATCATACTGAAAAAAGGAAAAGAAAATGGATTTTAAGATTCCTGACCGGAACGATATTATAGCAGCAGCACAAAGAATTGAACCCTTTATTCATCGGACACCTGTGTTGAGTTCAAAACTTATCAATGAATTACTTGATGCTGAAGTTTACTTTAAGTGTGAAAACTTTCAAAGAGCAGGAGCATTTAAAATGCGTGGGGCTACAAATGCTATTCTCACACTCAGCAAAAAGGAATTGGAGAATGGCGTTGCTACTCACTCTTCCGGAAACCATGCAGCTGCCCTTGCACTGGCGGCAAGAAATATTGGAGTAAAAGCATATATCGTGATGCCATCAAACTCATCAACTGTCAAAGTAGATGCAGTCAGACAATATGGCGGAATCATTACTTTTTGTGAGCCCAATGTGATAGCCCGGGAAGAGATGCTTGTAAAAGTGGTTGCGGAAACCAAGGCTACCGAAATTCATCCTTATAACAACGTCAGGATTATAGCAGGTCAGGCTACTGCTGCCAAAGAATTGATTGAAGAAAAAGAAGAGCTCGACATAATCATGGCCCCTGTTGGTGGTGGTGGACTACTGAGCGGCACTGCTTTATCAACTTCTTATTTCTCACCCGGAACTATTGTTATTGCAGGAGAACCGATGAATGCAGATGATGCATTGAGATCATTAAAGGCAGGAAGTATACAACCTGTCAGCCCACTTCATACTATCGCAGATGGTTTACGCACTTCACTTGGTACGATAACATTTCCCATTATCCGTGATCATGTTAAAGAAATCATCACCGTCGATGAAGATTCAATCATTGAGGCGATGCGGTTGATCTGGATGAGGATGAAAATCATTGTTGAGCCTTCTTCTGCTGTCCCACTTGCTGCAATGATGAAACAAAAATCAACATTCAAAGGAAAAAGAGTAGGTATAATCCTCTCAGGTGGAAATGTGGATCTTGATCATCTACCCTGGAATAAAATATAATCATGAATAAAAATAAAGGAACACTCTTTCTCATTCCAACGCTGCTGGGTGATACTGATATTGAAAAGGTCATTCCATCATATAACATACAAATTGTCAGGGAACTCTCTGTTTTTGTTGTTGAAGAACTCAAGTCGGCACGTCATTTTCTAAAGAAAGCAGCTTATCCAAGACCATATGACTCGGCTCAGTTTTTTGTATTGAATGAACATACCCGAAAAGGAGATATCGACGAAATGATGGAACCTCTTCTGAATGGATCAGATGTAGGATTACTTTCTGAAGCCGGGATTCCCTGTGTTGCAGATCCGGGAGCCAGTCTGGTAAATCTTTGTCATCAGGCACAGATAAAGGTAGTTCCACTTTCGGGCCCTTCATCCATATTTATGGCTTTAATGGCTTCTGGTTTCAATGGTCAGCAATTTACTTTCCACGGATATCTCCCGATTGATGCCAAAGAGAAGATCAGGAAGATTCGTGAGATGGAAGCAACGGTAAACAAGAATGGACAAACACAGATTTTTATTGAAGCACCTTATCGAAATAAAAAACTGTTGCAGTTAGTGGCTGATACATGTCGCCCGGAAACTTTGATTTGTGTTGCATGCATGATAACCACACCTGAAGAATCTATCAAAACATTAGATGCCGGAGACTGGAGTCAACAAATTGGAGATATTGATAAGAAACCGGTAGTCTTTCTGATCGGTAAATAAAGCGTATAAATTTATTTCCATGAAAACAAAAAGCCGTCCCTGTTTAAAAGGACGGCTTTTTCATATTTATTTTCAGACTGATCAATGTTCACATCCACTTCCGTGAATATGTCCGTGGGTCAGTTCTTCTTCAGAAGCCTCACGAATTTCAACGATCTCACCGGTAAAATGTAATGTTTTACCCGACATAGGATGGTTAAAGTCCATGCGAACAGTATCATTTTCAATACCAAGTACCTTGCCTTGAAGATGATTACCCTGATTATCCATCATTGGTAATACGCTACCTTCTTTCAACATCTCATAATCAACCTTACCTTCAACCATAAAGATATCAAGCGGAAGATTTACAACCATATCAAGTTGATAATCACCATATGCATCTGGACTACTCAGTGTAAATTCGAAGTCATTGCCAACAACTTTTCCAGCTAAATTCTCTTCAAATTTAGGAAGCATCATTCCTGCACCATAGATAAAAACCATAGGTTCGGTCTTATCAACCTTCTCTACCAGCTCGCCTTCGGCGTGATCCAGCTTGAGGGTATAGGTCAGGCTTACCACTTTATTTTTGCTGATTTCCATCGAAATAATTTTAATAATTAATGAATATTTGTATTAATAATTTGACTGCGAAAGTACTTTTTATTTATACTCAAATTAAGTACTTTCGAAAATAAATAACTTTTTTAACTATTATTGGAATCCTACAGCCTCCCCTACTTAACCTTTTCAGGTTGTTTTGGATTATCAAATTCCATTTCAACATCGTCCATCATCAATGTAGAATCTGTTACAGTTGGTTCTAAACGTGTATGACAGGTGTATTCTTTTGAAACGTGTTTTGGCGGTTTGGGGAATTTACCACGATATTCTTTTAACTTCTCATCGTGTAATACCTTTTGCATAAACAGTCCATAAATTGGTAGTGCTGTTTTTAATCCTTCACCTGCTTCAGATGTCCTGAAGTGAACGCTCCGACTTTCTGCTCCTACCCATGCCCCTCCTATTAATTTTGGAGTAACGCCTATAAACCAGCCATCAGAATAATTCGAAGAAGTACCTGTCTTACCACCAAACTCAGTATCATATTTGAAAAGATCATACTCAAAAAGTCCCTGGGTTGTTCCACCGGGTTCAGAAAGCCCTGCACGCAACATGATACTCATTAGGAATGCCGTTTCATCGTTCAGAATCTTGGTTTTTGTGTTCTTATATTCATATAACACCTTACCCGTTCTATCTGTGATTTTTGAAACAAAGACAGGATCCAATCTGTAACCACCATTGACAAGAGGCGCATATGCATCCAATATTTCAAGTAATGAAACATCGCTTGTACCCAAACAAACAGATGGAACACTTGGTATATCAGATTTTATACCCATTCGTTTTGCATACTCAATCACCTTTGTCCATCCAATTTTCTGAGAGACCTGAACAGCAACAGAATTTACACTTCGTGCAAAAGCATGCTTCAATGTCATTGCTCGTCCCGAGAAATTCCAATCGGCATTGTGAGGAGCCCAGGTTTTGGCTTGCCCTTTTTCTGTATAATTGATCGTCACATTCTGATCGGTTATCATATCACAAGGGCCAAAACCATTGTCAATGGCTGCAGTATATAAAAATGCCTTAAACAATGAACCGGGTTGACGCTTGAACTGACTGACATGATCAAATTTGAAGTATTTAAAATTCACCCCCCCTACCCAAGTTTTCACAAAGCCAGTCTGGGGATCCATGCTTACAAAACCTGCATGCAAAATCTGTTTGTAGTAACGAATTGAATCATAGGTACTGAAAGTAGTATCCTTGTCACCCTCCCATGTAAAAACGGTCATTTGACGAGGCTTATTCAAATAAAAGTCAACTGAATCACTTTTCTTACCAAACTTTTTAGTTAGTCTTTTATAGTCATCGGTTTGTTTTGCAATATCTTCAATGAATCCTGGCATCTCTTTACCCTTTTCATCTGTCCAGGGTGCCTTACCTTCCCAATGTTGATAAAACCGTTTTTGCAAATGCTTCATATGCTCCGACATGGCCTCTTCTGCCAGTCTTTGCAAACGCATGTCAATGGTTGTATAGATTTTCAATCCATCACGATAGATATCTTTTTTATTCTCTTTACACCAATCCTGTAATTCACGTGCCACAGCATCCCTGAAATACAAGGCATCTCCATCATAATTACCTGCAACTTTATATCGCAGATGTATTGGGATTTTTTCAATTGAGTCAGCCTTTACTTTTGAGAGAAATTTATATTTTACCAACTGATCAATTACAGTGTTCCTTCTTGATAAAGCATTTCCAGGATTACTAACCGGGCTATAATAAGAAGGGGCCTTCAGCAATCCAACAAGCAATGCACATTCCTCAACCTTGAGTTCACTGGGCTTCTTATCGAAAAAGGTTGTAGAAGCAGATTTAATTCCCCAGGAGTTGCTTCCAAAATCAACCGTATTCAGATACATGGTCAGTATCTCCTGTTTAGTATAAAAGAATTCAATCTTTACGGCATTGATCAACTCCTTAGTTTTATAAATGATCACATTGATGCCGGGAATAAAACTCAATAAACCTTTAGAATAATGCTCTCTTGTTTTAAAAAGGTTCTTCACAAGCTGTTGCGTGATTGTACTTCCCCCACGCTTTTCTCCTTTTGCCATTGACCAGAAGATACTCATCATAGATTTAATATCAATTCCATGATGTTTATAAAACCGTACATCTTCTGTAGAAACCAGCGCATTCACAAGAACCGGCGACAAGTCTTTATATTCAACAGGGACACGGTTTTCATAAAAATACTTCCCTATCATTACATTATCAGCAGTATAAAGCTCTGAAGCAATGCTCATTTTTGGATTGTTCAACTGCATGACACGTGGTGATCGTCCAAATAACCAAAGAAAATTGATATCGACCAGAATGAGAAATAACAGAACTACTATAATGGCCTGTAAAAACCAAAAAGGAAGCTTCTTATAAAAGGGGTATCCTTTGGGAGCTTTTAACTTATTGCAAATTAATTTAATGTAAGACAGAATAATTTGAACCTGCCGTAGCATGATAAATTTTCTGATTTGCTCAATGATTTTTGTAATAAATGCTTTCACTTATAATGGATCAAATAGTGTGACTGCTGAATTGGGATACAAAGGTAATTAGTTTGTCTCTAATTTCGATACAATGAGATAAAATAGGCAACAAGATTGTAACTTTAACTTCGATTATTCTTCAATTTTCCCAAACCTTCAAGTCTGCTGATTAATGGTGGATGAGAATAATGAATAAACACATAAAGCGGATGAGGATTCAGATTACTCAGATGATCTACCGACAATCGTTTCAAGGCTTGCTGTAAATCATTCGGATTACAATGTGTTCCGGCAAAGGTATCAGCCTGAAACTCAAAATGACGTGAAAGCAGATTTGTAAAACAACTTATTATTGTAGATATCGGACTATATAAAAGACCAAAAGCCAGAACTCCAATGTGGAAATTAGGTTGTGATGCTCCAAGTGCTGCACAAATATTATGAGCCAATGTAGTCGTAGGATCTATGAATCGTGACAAAAGGAAAAAGACGACACCTGACTGCAGGAAAGACAAAGCCATCCCTTTAATAATATGCCTGTTTTTATAATGACCAATTTCATGGGCCAATATGGCAACAAGTTCATTGGTTGTATGATTATTGATCAGTGTATCGTACAAAACGATCCGCTTCTTTTTACCAAAACCGGTAAAATAAGCGTTTGCTTTGGTTGAACGCTTTGATCCATCAATCACAAATATATTATCCAGTTTAAAACCTGTCCTTTGAGCAAAAGATTCGATTGCTAACCTGGTTTCCCCTTCTTCTAATGGCTTCTGCTTGTTGAATAGTGGAACTATTAGTGTAGAATAAAACATAACGGAGAAGATGCTAAACACGACTGTAACACCCAAGGCCAGAATCCAGAACCAGTTTCCTGTATAATGATAAATTGTAATGATCAAAGACAACAAGCCTCCTCCGATAATAACAGATAGCACAATACCTTTTAGTTTATCCAGAACATAGGTCTTTGGAGTAGTTTTATTAAAACCAAAACGATCTTCGATTACAAATGTGGAATAAATTTCAAAAGGTAAAGACAACAGACCTGACAGTAATCCCAGTGAACCAAAAAACATGAGTGGCAAAAGAATAAAATGTTCAGAAATGTTTTTTAGCGCCTGATCTAGCCAGCCAAATCCTCCATAAATCAACACAAGTAAAATAAGTACAAAAGAAAAGCTCTCCTGCCATTTCGACAATGATTCGTGTTGCTTGTAATAGCTGATTGACTTTTGATATTCTTCATTGGTGATGATAGACTTCAGTCTTTCCGGAAGGCCATTACACCAGTGATTGGAATTGAGCTGATCCAGAATCTGACCAAAAACGAAACTAATTGAAACTATTGCAATGAAGATATACAAATAGGTGTGTGCCATAATCAAAGTTTTCATTGAGAATAAACCCTTTCATTCAGACATAAAAAAAGGGAGTATTTCTACTCCCTTAGCGGACCGGACGGGACTCGAACCCGCGACCACATGCGTGACAGGCACGTATTCTAACCAACTGAACTACCGATCCATTTTATTATGATAATTAGTCTTTGCAACTTATTATCAAATATTATTTTAAAGAACAAATTTTGCTGGCGGACCGGACGGGACTCGAACCCGCGACCACATGCGTGACAGGCACGTATTCTAACCAACTGAACTACCGATCCTCTTAGCTCTACACAGCTCTCATAGCTGCTGATTGCGTGTGCAAAGATAGCCTAATTTTATTTTCATCCAAACTTTTTTATTAAAAAAACCAACACTTCTCAATTAATAAATGATATTGAGGTCATGTTTACATACAATCCTTATCATATGAACAGGTTAGGTTTTTTCATAAATATATCACGAAGTACTACTCCTATCTCTTCGAGTGGAATTATCAGGTCTGGCGTGGATTCTGCAATAGCAGTTTTGGGCATAGAATCTGCATACGCAGTCTCGGGGCTTTGTACTATTGTATATCCACCGGCTTTTTTAATGTTCGCCAATCCTTTCGCACCATCATTATTGGCACCTGTCAAAACCACACCGATTATTGATTTTCCATAAGCGTAAACAGCACTGTCAAAAAGGACATCTATACTTGGTCTGGCGAAATTGACTTTCTTTTCAACAGAAAGAGAAAGCGTATGGTTATCCTCTATCAATAAATGATAATTTGGAGGAGCAAAATAAACAGTCGAAGCATTAAGAGCTTCCTTTTCCTCTGCTTCTTTCACTTTTATTGAAGAGATGCTGTTCAGAAATTGAATCATGAATCCGTTCGAAAGTGAGCTTACGTGTTGTACAATAACAATCGGCACAGGAAACGCAGGAGGAAACAAAGGAAGTATTTTTTTCAATGCATCCATTCCACCTGCTGATGTTCCGATAACGATAATTTTGTAATCCATGATTAACAATGAATTTTAGAATGTTTATTCTTCAAAAAGGTTTGGAAGCATATAGTTTTTGCGATATATCTTTTCTTTGGCAACCAATGGAGAAAAGAGAGGTGCATATTCATTGAACTGCATACTTTCTTTAGATCCTAAACAGAGGATTCCTCCCGACAACAGACTATCTTTAAACAACCCGACTACTCTGTTTTGAAGTACTCGTTCAAAATAGATCAAAACATTACGGCAGACCACCATATGAACTTCACTGAAAACATTATCGGAAACCAGGTTATGATGTGCAAAAAGCACATTTTCACTTAGGTTTTTATTCATGATTACTCTGTCATAATGGGCAGTATAGTAATCGGAAAAACTCTCTTTTCCTCCGGCTCTCAAGTAATTCTGCGTATACTCTTTTACATGTTCAACAGAATAAATGCCTTCTTTAGCATGTTTAAGCACCTTTTGATTGAAATCAGTTGCGTAGAACTGTGTCTTATCGAGAAGTCCTTCTTCATGCATCAAAATGGCCATAGAAAAAACTTCCTCCCCGGTAGCACAGCCTGCATGCCAGATTTTAATAAACGGATAGGTTTTTAAAAGCGGTACAACATCTTTCCTGATCGCCTTATAGAAATCAGGATCTCTAAACATTTCAGTGACATTAATAGAAAAATCCAGTAGTATCTGTTGAAGGAAATCAGGATCCCTCAACACCCTGTCCTGCATAATGGAGATGCTCTCGATGCGTGAAACCGATAACCTGTGAAGAATTCTCCGCTTAATATGAGCCAGGGAATAATTCCTGAAATCATAGCCATATTTCTGAAATATAGCTTCTAAAAACAGTTTAACCTCGATATTAATGTTCTCTATGTTCTCTTCCACATTTAGATTATTATCTTTATTATCTATATAACCAAACCCTCAACATAGAAATAAGTTTTCCTGGATCAAATGGTTTTGTCAGATAGTCATTTGCACCGGCATCAATGCATTTCTGTCTGTCGTCTTTCATTGCTTTAGCTGTCAAAGCTATAATCGGTAGTCTTGTAAACCTTTTATCTTTCCTGATAAGTTGCATTGCTTCATAACCATCCATTTCCGGCATCATGATATCCATCAGTACCAGATCAATATCTGTGTTTTTAAACAATTTATCTAATCCCTCTTTTCCGTTTTTCGCTGCAATGATAGTCAGCCCCTTATCTTCCAAAACAGCTGAAATAGCAAATACATTGCGCATATCATCATCAACTATCAGAATTTTCTTTTCATTAAATACAGCATCCTTATCTCCTGAAATGTGTAATAAAACCTGTTTTTCTTTTGGTAAGTTTGCCTCAACCCGATGCAGGAACAGTGTTGTCTCAGCCAGTAACCGTTCAGGAGAACGTGCTCCTTTAATAATTATACTGTCTGAAAGTTTTTTCAGCATGAGCTCTTCTGTCCGGTTCAGATCTTTACCTGTATAAACGATTATCGGTATTTTAGATAGTCTCTTATCGCTGCGGATCATTTCAAGCACCTCGAAACCTGACATATCTTTCAATCCAAGATCGAGAACTACACAGTCAAATTCTTCGTCCTGCAATCTTTTTATGGCTTCTTCTCCCGATTCTACAGCAAAAGTCTGAACATCTTTTCCATCAACCAGGCCGACAATACTTTTCCGCATGATCTCTTCATCATCCACAACCAGAAGACGTTTTACACTTTTCGAAATAGTCTCTTCAATCTTTGTAAAGGCCTCATTGAGCATATCAAGACTTACAGGCTTGGTCAGATAGCCAATAGCACCCATACGCATTGCCTCCTGATTCTTGTCGATTGCAGAAACAAAGTGAACCGGTATATGACGTGTCTGAGAATTAACCTTTAGCCGTTCCATGACTTCAAATCCATCAATGCCGGGTAAACCAATATCAAGAATGATGGCACTTGGATTAAACATATCGGCAAAATACAATCCGGTTTCACCATCGGCTGCCAATAAACATTTAAAACCCCGGTCGGTTGACAGATCATACATTATCTTTAAAAAAGTAGGGTCATCTTCAATAACCAGTATAAATTTATCCCCGGCTTTTATTGTATTTCGATCATCAAACAATCCTTCGGGCAATGGAGGGAACCCATCAGTCAGAGGCTCATTAGAAGAAACCGTTTTCTTACTCTTTGTTTTCTTCGTTGCTTCTTCTGTAGTATCATTAGAACCTATCTCAGCTTCAACGACATCTTTATGTTTGATAAGATTAAAAGTATTGGCACCTACAAGCAATTCCTTGCTGGCAACATTCTCTTCGGCATTCTTAATCACTTTATTAAGATCCAGTTTTTCAGGAAGATACAATATGAACGTTGATCCATTTCCCTCTTCACTCTTCACGAAAATTTCACCTCCTAATATATCAGCAAAGCTCTTAGAAATAGTCAGTCCCAATCCCGTCCCGCCATATTTCCGGTTTGTCGTTCCTTCAGCCTGTTGAAAAGCATTAAATATTAACTTAAGTTTTTCATTAGGAATTCCTATTCCACTATCATTTACTTCAAAGGCTATTGTTTCCTCAGGTCTTAGACCTGTCCTCCCTTGAAAGTCATTACCTGGTCTTGAAATTTTGAGTTTAACAAATCCCTGCTCTGTAAATTTGACAGAGTTGGACAAAAGATTACGAAGAATCTGCTGGACTCTTTGTGAATCATTAAATATGTATTCAGGAAGCGATTCGTCTATGCTAATAGAAAAATTCAATCCTTTTTTTCGTGTAAGTGGTTGAATGATACGATTGATCTGTTCACCAAGTACGCTCAATGAAAATTTTTCTACCACTACATCGATTTTCCCGGCTTCGACTTTAGATAAATCGAGGATTTCATTGATCAGTGAAAGCAATTCGGATCCGGATGAATGAATGGTTTTAGCAAACTCAACCTGTTTATCACTCAGGTTTCCTGCAGCATTATCAGACATCAATTGAGAAAGAACAAGAATACTATTTAATGGTGTTCTCAGTTCATGTGACATATTGGCTAAGAACTCAGACTTATACTTGCTGGCCATTTCAAGATCCCTGGCCTTCTTTTCAATCTCACCCTGAACATCTCTGAGTTCCTCATTGATTACTTTGATGGTCTCTTTTTCGCGTTCCAAAGCACGACTTCGTTCTTCCAGTTCTTCGTTGATGACGCTCAACTCCTCTTTTTGATTCTGAAGCGTCTCCTCTGACATGCGAATTGCCTTTGTCTGTTCTTCTAATTCTTCGTTAGTCTGGCGCAATTCTTCCTGCTGAACCTGTAGTAACTCTTTCTGATTTTGTGTCTCTGACAGGAGTTTACTGTTTTTGCTATTAGAAATTGCCATATTCACAGCAAGCGCTATACTTTCAGTTGCAGATTTGAGAAACAATTTCTGCATTTCATTCAATGGATCCTGAGTACCCAGCTGGATGACACAAACCAAAACGCCTTCATAAACTATCGGGAAGAAATAATAGGAAGATGGGGCTAGCTGTTCAGTACCCAATTCCAATACAGGTAATGATTCCCTATTAATCTGTGTCATTTCAAGAGGTGTCATATTTTGGGCCACCTGCCCTATTAAACCTTCTCCATAATTGTATGACACAAACTTCCGATCAGGATCAAATAAAGCATAACTACTCTGAATGTTCAGGCAATTTTTAATTGGATCAGGCAGATATAACAATGCAGGCTTTGCCTCAAGAAATTCTGCAATAAAAACGATGATATCATCTGAAAGCTCTTTCAGGTCACGTTTCCGGCTCATCCTGTCACTTAAATTAGAGAGACCTGTCTTTAACCAAACCTGTGTATTAATTTCAAGATCGTTCTTTCTTAATATTTCAGTCATCTGAAACAAGGCAATACCCAAGGTATCCATCTCGCTTCTGGGAACAATATTGGCACTATAATCACCTTTTGCAATCTGGTTTGCCTGATTAACAACAGACCTGAAACTGGAAATCATCTCGTTCATAGATTGACCCAGAACATCTTTATCACTCCTGACTGTTACATTCTTACTGAAATCCCCTTTTGAAATAGAGAGTGCCACGTCAGCTATACTCTGCACCCATTCAACCATCTGGTTAAATGAATCTTTCATTTCACCAACTTCGTTTTTAGGAGCAGATATATTCTTACTGATGAGTTCACCCCTGGCAACCTGTTTTGCCCATGATGATAAAAGTTTAATTGGCTTGACAGTATACCTGACAATAAGAATAGAAAAAATTATTACCAGAAAAAAAGTAATTATTAATGAATCTCTGACTGTACGGTAAATTTGTTTCGTAAAAGCAAATGTTTCGGTATGTTCAATTTCTTCAAACACCGCCCAATGAACGCCTAAATCTGAAAGCACACTGAGATTCCGATAAATACCATAGACCCAGACATTGCTATTATTGGCATAATTACCCATTTTCTCGTTGAGGGTAATATTGATTGAGTCATTGTTTCCTATATTACCGTGTATATTGGAATTCCATTTTCTAGCTAAATCATGAACAACAGGTTTGCGCAATATCACAGAATCATTGTCAAACCGGGAGCCAACACGTGTAAGTAAATCTTCACCCACAACATATGATGCACCTGTTTCGCCAAGACCCAGATCTGATCTCATAATCGATTTTATCTGATCAATCCTGATCTGAACAGCCAGAACTCCAAGCAAATTACCCTTTTCATCATGAACTGGTATTCCGAATAATCCACATAGTAAATTATTTTCTGCAGGGTAAAATTCAAGATCTGAAAATGTCGCTTTGTTTTTTTCGAGTACCGTCTTACAGGATTGAGCAAACCGGGTATGAGAATATTTCCCGTCGAAAACATTAGTGCCCAAATCATCATTCTGACTCAATGAAAACAAAATATTTCCTGATTTATCAAGTAGATAGATATCCTGAAACTTTTCTATTTCTCTGATTTTTGCAAATTTCGGTCTGTTCTCATTGTATTGTTTTTTCCAGTCATCTGAACGAACAAATCTTTCAACTGACATTCCTGAACGCCCAATTTCAGTATTCAAAATCTTTAAATAATCGACATTTGATTTTTCATTTGATTGAATCTCAAGCGTATTAACAATATTTTTAAAATAAGAATCTAAGTATTGGGCCCTGAGTTTGGAACTCGTTGTCAACGACTTCTGTGTAACAATGGTCAGACCTTTGAAAGAATTAAAATAGTTAATATAGCTGACTGTTGCCAATGGTATAAACGAAAGTGCCAGAAACCAAAGAAACAGACCTTTACCGACTCCAATATGCATTGAAGCCGTGACGAAATATTTCTTTTTATTATCCCAGGAAGAGTCATTTACTTCATTTTGGTCACTCATAATATCTCCGGTTATATAAAATACGTTTTATTAAAAATCAAGTTGCCGGGAGGCTTTGAATTAAACCTTATACTTTCGTGACTTTTTGAATGAGTTCAATAAGTTCCTTCGAGTCAACAGGTTTTGTAATATAATAATCCATACCCGAATCCAGACATTTCTCCTTATCGCCCTTCATTGCATGAGCGGTCATTGCAATAATCGGTATTCTTGAACCACTTTTTTCTTCCAGTTCTCTGATCTGCCTTGTAGCTTCGAATCCATCAAGTTTAGGCATTTGAACATCCATCAAGATAAGATCAAAGTGTTCGGACGAATACTTTTCAACGGCCTCTTCCCCATTTTCGGCTGATATAATTTGCCAGTCATATCTTTTAAGAAGTCCAATTACAATCTTTCTGTTGATTGGTTGATCTTCAGCCAACAGAATACGTATCTTATGGGCACTGTCGGTGATTTCTTCAGTCTTAAGGTCTGTTTTGATCGACTTAAGCTCTTGTATTTCCGGATCGATCCCACTATTTAAACGAACAAAAATGTTCTTAAGATCAGATTGCAATATAGGTTTATTGATAAAAAGCTGGATACCCAATTGTTTTAGTTTCCCAATCTGAATAGCCGATAAATTAGAACCCAGAACAACAATTTTGCCACCATGTACCAATGATAAACTTTCATTCATCATCGCCAAGGTCTTATCATGATTTTCCAGTAACATCTCACTATCAATAAAAGCCAGATCATAGACCACTTTGTTCAGTTTATTTTGCGATTCACATGCAAGACAAGATGAAACGACGTCGCAAGATATGCCCCATTGCTTCATTATTTCGCTGATTGATTGTTGAACTACTGTGTTGTCATCAACGAGTAAAACTTTAAAATTAGTCTTGATAGTTGACATGTCGGGCTGATAGAAACTATCATCTCCATCAGCACGATTCAACACGAGATTAAAGAAAAATTCACTTCCTTCACCTTTCTTACTAATAACACCAATTTCGCCACCCATCATTTCAACAAGCTTCTTTGAAATGGTAAGGCCTAATCCTGTTCCGCCATAATTTCTTGCAGTTGAATTTTCTTCTTGAAAATAAGACTGAAAAATCATTTGAACGCGATCTTCTTCAATTCCTATTCCTGTATCTTTAATCGAGAATTTTATTACTAAATTATTACTGACAGTGCCTAGATGCTCAACAAAAACACCGACATATCCCGAGTGCGTAAACTTTATGGCATTTCCAAGCAGGTTGATCAATATTTGTCGAATGCGCAAAGGATCTCCTATAAAGTAGTCAGGCAGAGAAGGATCAATGCGGCAAACCATCTCAACTTTCTTATCAAAAGCTTTGACAGCAAGCAATCTGACACTCTTTTCTATCATCTTGCGCAAACTGAAATTGATACTTTCCAGCTCGAGTTTATCAGCTTCAATTTTGGATATATCCAGAATTTCATTGATGATTTCAAGTAATGATTCAGAAGAAGATTTCAAATCAATCAGACGTTCTCTTTGATGATCAGGTAGTTCGTCCATCAGAATCAATTCGGCCATCCCAATTATCCCGTTTAAGGGTGTCCTGATTTCATGGCTCATATTTGCAAGAAAAGAGCTTTTTGCCTTGGTTGCCTCTTCTGCAATGACTTTGGCATTATTCAGTTCATCAATCGTCTTTTCAAGCTTTACAGTAGTGGCAATCAGTTCCTCTTTGTGTTTGAAAAACTCAATATATGCTTTTATCTTACTCTTCAATATTTCAAGATCGAGTGGCTTGTAGAGATAATCGACTGCCCCCTTTTCGTATCCTTTAAAAATATGTTTACGTTCGGTACTAATGGCTGTAACAAAAATGATTGGAACATTTCTTGTTCGTTCAGAACTTCGCATGATTTCGGCAGTCTCAAAACCATCCATTACCGGCATTTGTACATCTAATAAAACCAGTGCAAAATCAGTTTCAAACATTATACTCAAAGCTTCATTTCCCGAATATGCTTTGAAAATGTTTAATTCAGGACTTTCAAGTATTCCCTCAAGAGTAACCAGATTTTCAGGTCGGTCATCGACCAGTAGAATATTGAATTTTTTTGGTTCGTCTATCATATAACACCGAATAAAGTAATTAAATTCACGATTGGACAAAGTCTTCCTTTGTAGGCCGACTTCTGCTTGCAATATACAAAAATATATATAATTTGCCTTGCCACGAATCCCAAAAGCACCTTATAGCTTGAAATATAATAATATTTTCAAATTTAAATCTGAAAGTCACTATGTATCGGATGATATTTTCAAATTAACCAATATTGACACAGAAATAATTCCATTTTAAAACCGAAAAACAATCAATCATTTTTTCTTTTTAAAATAAATTACAAAGCCCCGAATAATTATAATTTCTATTTACCTTTGCACTTTATAACATCATCATTATTAATTATATGATCGACGAAAATAAAAAGGCATTCAGTTCACGGAAGCGACTCCAAAGTTTTGTTTATGCATATCGCGGAATCCTATATCTGCTACGTACTCAACACAATGCATGGATTCATCTGGCATTTACATTCATTGCAATTATACTTGGCATCTGTTTTTCAATTACACAAATTGAATGGATTGCAATATTGATTTGTATCGGAATTGTCTTTGCAGCCGAAACAATCAACACTTCAATAGAACTTTTGTGTGATGCCCGGTTTACTGAATATGATAAACGTGCAGAAATCATCAAAGATACCGCTGCCGGAGCTGTCCTGATCGTATCTGTTGCGGCAGCAATTGTTGGTGGTATTATTTTTCTGCCAAGACTCCTTTTATTGCTCAAATGAAACTTCAAAGAGAATCTTTAAAAAAGTTAATTCTCAATATATCAAACATAAACAGATCAACATTTCTTCAAATCCTTTAGAAATACGCATAATATGATTTTAGTTGCAGATAGTGGATCAACCAAAACAGAATGGTGGTGGTATGATAAAAACAATGAAATCAAGAAATTTACAACCATCGGATTCAATCCATATTTCATCAAAACCGAAGAGATCTATAATGTACTGAACACTAAACTGATCCCTGAAATTGATTTCCTGGCAGTAAATAAAATATTCTTTTATGGTTCAGGATGCGCCAGCAAGGAAAATGGCAATATTATATACGTTGCCTGTAAAAAAGCATTTCCAAATGCTGAAAAAATCGAAGTCACGGGTGACACGCTAGGAGCAGCACGCGCACTCTTTGGTCATGAAAGTGGTATTGCAGGTATACTTGGAACAGGTTCAAACTCGGTATATTATGATGGAAAAAAAGTCGTAGAATGTGTCGCTTCTTTGGGTTATGTGATTGCTGATGAAGGCAGCGGAGCACGCTTCGGAACAACGCTGATCAGGGAGTATTTTAAAGAAGAGATGCCTGTTGAAATCAAAGTCGCATTTGAGGAACGCTATCATCCGGAATTGAGTGTAGTGCTCGATGCCGTATATCGCCAACCACATCCAAACCGTTTTCTAGCTTCTTTCTGTGATTTCCTTAGTTTTCACAAAGAACATCCCTATATCCAAAACCTGATCAGAAAAGAACTCCATGCTTATCTCAAATATCAAGTCTGCAAATGTCCGGATTATCACAATCTGACACTCAGTCTTGTAGGATCAATCGCCTTCTTCCTTGGCGATTTTTTACGCGAAGAAGCCAAACACCTGGATATTGAAGTAGGAATCATCTTGCGTTCACCAATTGAAGGCCTGATCAAATATCATCAGGAATATAATTAACTTTGCAGAATTATTATAAGAAATGAATGCGATGCATTCATTTGAATTTTTATCTTTTTTTTTTAGTTTTCATTCAACTAAAAGACTCTTAAACCGTTTTATTAAATAGTCTATACAAATATTATGAATAGAACAAGATTATTTACGGCTATTGTCGTTATTTTAGTGGTTAGTGGTTGCAGTAACACACATGGTGATTCAAAAAAGATTTTCGATAAACTGCAATGGATAGAGGGAAAATGGGTGAGTACTGATGTCCAAAATTATTCTGAGGTATGGAAACGTGTCAACGATACTGTTTATGAAGGACTTTCTTATGCACCTTCACAATCAGATAGTCTGGTAGAGGAACGACCAAAAATAGTTCGCCGGAACGATTCTATTTATTTTATCAGTGAAATAGAAGAACAAACCGTTGAAGGATTAACACAGGATTTCGTGATGACATCAAATACTACCGATACATTGGTGTTTGCCAATAATGGCTACAATTACCCTAACCGGATCACGTATAAGCGGATTAACGACACCATCATGAAGGTCAACGTCGAACGCAAATACATAGAAGGCCAGGTTAAGTTTGAATACACCCTTAAAAAGACGAAGTAACCAGATACTTTTTATTGGCTACAGTCTTGAATGTAAGCTTACCGGCTGGATAAAAAAATAGCAACATTTTTGTCAAAAGCCTTCATTTCTGTTGTAACTTTACACAAGGAGAAAAAACGAAATCCGGTTTTGATTCAAAATTGACAACATTTTTCGGAAAACATAAATCGTTATCTCCCTGAATATCCTTTGAATACTCCCGGAATACTCCCGGATAACTCCCATAATAGCCGTATTTAAGCCGTATCTTAGCTGTATTTATGCCGTATGTAAGCCATATGAGCTCATACGGCATATATACGGCTAAGATTCGGTATATAAACTGTATTTTTTTGGGATAGAAGATAATTATACGGGAGTATTATGGAAGTATTAAAAGAATATTCCGGGAATAGATGATAAAAAGCCACTGTCATACATCGTTTTGAAATCAGTGTATGCCAGTGGCTTTTATGAATGCAAATAAGTGTGGAATTGCTATTTTGTCAATGGCACCAGCTTCACAGGGCCGATTAGTCCAGATGGCATAATCTTCCAGTTTGAGGCATCAAATGGAGCATAAAATACATTTACGAAATTGATTTCATAAAAGATTTTCCATTCCTCTTTCCGGCGATCCATATCGGCAATCTTGTTGGCAGGCAGATTGGTGACATCGATTTCGATGTGATTGGTGCCTTTTTTCAGGAATTTCCCAACGGGTATTTCGAAAGGAAGACTCCATACGGTTCCAACTTTTTGTCCGTTCAGGGTGACCTGTGCACTTTCACAAATCTTGCCAAGATCGAGCATCCACTCATCTGCTTTTCCTTCAGGCATCTCAAAATCGAGAGAATAGCTTCCTGTTCCGGCAAATATTTTCAGTTGATCCGACAATGTTGTCCATGATACCAGGTTGTCGAGCGTGTATTTATCTTTGATCGCGGGAACGGCATCCTTAAATTCCAGGTTCCATTTGCCTTTTAATTCAACAGGTTGGCCGGCAGTATTGAACTCAGGGAATGCTTCCCCTTTTACAACCTTTGAGTCATACGTTTTAACGATGATAGACTGGCCCGGTTTCAGATGGAGGTAAACCTGAGACTTGTTGTCAACAGTCTTAACTTTGGTGACGCCCGAAACGCCTGTCAAAGGATCAAAAAGTACGATCGATTTTGCAGGAACACTGAGTGAAATCCAGCCGTTGACCTCTTTTCCATCCAGATTGGAGATGAAATAATGGAAGCCGGTTGCATTTTTGCGTCTGATGTATCTCAAACCCTCCAGTGAAAGCGTTTCACGGTATACATTACAGTAGGACAATAACTTGTCGATGTTTTTACCGGTGATCAGCTTTCCTTTTTTCATTGGAGCTGCATTGTCCTGATCAAATGACTTGACAGGCAATAACGAAATAATCTGTTGAAGCTGATTTCTGCGACTACCCAGATTACCCAATCCCGGAACATCTTCCGGAAGTTTATCCATGAAGATTACATTGGCTCCATCGTTCATTAATCTTACCAGATTGGCCATTGTCTCAACAGGCATAAACTTACAGGGAGGTACAATCAAAGTCTTGTAACTTGTCCCCGGAGTCTTGATCAAACCATTAACAACCTTGGATTGTCCGATGAAATTATCAGAGATATAGTCAAAATCATATCCTTTTGATCTGAGTTGACGTGCAAGGATCGAAAAATTGGTTGGCTTCATCCAGCTCCTGGAAGAGTTGATGGCAAAGGCAAGAAAGTTGGGACCGCTGTCATTGTTCCAGGTGTCGTAAATAGGCCAATACAATAATATTTCATTGTCCGGCTCACCTTCCTGCAGGAATGACTGACTTCTGGCAATATATGAAGCGAAATCAGGCATTGCTTTGAAGATCGTGTTGTAGGAAGAAAAGTTAACAGATGCATAGAATTGCCAGCCCGGCCAGGGTGCATCTTTTGGAGAATAAGGAGTGCCATGAAAATAGACATGGTTCACACCGGAAGTCAGCAGCTGATCCAGTTCAGCCTTACACTGAAACAGACTTGTTTTGAAATGTTCTGTCAGCCAGGTAAATGATTCTGATGAAGCATATTTTTTTCCTGTGATGTGTGCTGCTGATGATGCAAACTTCTGCACCATCGGATCAGAATCGCTTAACTTATAGTCTCCTGAATCGGCACGGTATCCCGGAATAGGAAATGGCGTGAGACCAAATGATTCGCATTCAGGAATATCAACAGTTCCGTAAAGATCGATAAGATTACCGGGTGAACCGTGAGCCTGGTTTCGGGTAATGCTCCCCATTTTATGTGCCCAGTTGGTCCACGTCCTGGTGAAGTTGGTTAACAGGAGGTCAGATATAGTTTCTCTGTAATCACACTTTACCCTTGCAATAATATCTTTATCGCCTTCGCCGGAGAATGCAGGAAGATAATCCTGCAGCCTGTAGCCGCGGCGTTTTGCAAATTCATCCAACAATGTTGAGGTCCAGTCTGAACCATAGACTTCATAAGAGTCATTGAAAAAAGTATTGGGCATCGGACATTTGCTCTTCTGAAATGCTGTTTCAAACATATTCAGATAACCGGTAACAGCTTTTTCTGAATAATGATCCATCACCAATCCTTCTCCTCCCGGGGCTGCCCGCTTTACTTTCTGCATCGTCTTGCCATCGAACAGGGCATATATCTTCCAGGTTCCTTCAGGAGCAGTCCAGTCGAGTGTACCATCGGTGACTTTAGTAGTCAGATCGATTTTTTCATTCTTTTCAGAATAGGCAACCACACTCTGAAGTGTAGCCCCCTCTTTTTGTCTTGCGTTTGTGACTTCAATCTTAGTTGCAAGTTTATTTCCTGCAGTCAAAGGGTATGATTGAATGATATATCTTGAGACGGCATCTTCGATCGTAATTTTCGGTCCTCCGAAAGGCCAACCCGTACCAGTGTTCATATCAATGCCCATGTTCAAACGTTTCCCTTCGTTGATGGTATGTTTCAAAATTTCCATCCATGCAGGTGAGAGAAAATCGATAAATTTACTCTCAAAACCCTTGGTTCCATAAATCGGAGTGATCTCAACCCCACCCAGTCCGGCTTTGGCCATTTCGTCAAGTCGATATGTAAGACTCTCTTTGTCAACGGCACTGCCCAACCACCACCAGCGGGTCCAGGGTTTGGTCTCTTTGGTTATCGGAGGCCATGATAAATCTGTTTTTGTTGTCTGTGCCTGTAAGCTGAACAACATAAAAACAAGAAAAACAATACTAAAAAGTTGTTTCATATTTCAATTTTATAAACGTTATTTTAAACTTTTTTTTAATTCATCCGGACTGTCTGTAGTATGCGTGTCAAATCCTTTGATGTTTTGCGTTTCAAAGATAGAACGAATATTTGCTTCAGACAAATTTTGCTTAGGATTAAAAGATGCTGAATTCATGTATGTCTTCAAACTGTACAATAACTGACGTGCTGCGGGACGCTTGTCAAAATTGGATTGCAGATCGGCGCTACAGACCAGTAGCTTTCCATTACCCACTTTAGCTTCAAAAATCATTGAGAGTTTCCGGTTCAGGAACCAGGTATCGATGGGTTGCAGAATAGATTTGAACCCCTTTGGAAAGTTGTCCAGTTGCATCACCTGTGCATTCTGAACGATCTCCCACCACTGAAGATTGCTGTGAAATTCGGTCGGGAAATTAGCAAAAGCCGGATTCTGAGGATCACAAAGGAAACCTGTTGTGTGAGGTGGTTTCATTTTGAACCATGAGGTATTCCAGAATACCGGTGTGAATGTCTGGATGACATCTTTACCACTTTCAACTTTTCCGGCCACATTCAGATATACTTTGCCTCCTTTTTCAAGCGTTGCCAATGCCTCTGCATCAAGCTGTGTACATGAATAGATCCCGGTTTCCGGAATTGTAACAGTTTGGGGATAGACCCAAAAATCCCAGTTATTGGAATAGGAACCCACAGAAACCTCAACATTTAATTTTTCTGCCTTTTGTATTACAGACAAATTGAGACTAATGGAATCCAACGGTATACAATTGCCCTGTGGTATTGATGGTTTATTGAAAGTTCCCTTTGCAATAACGCCACCGCTTTTTGAAGTTATTTTCCAGGTTGACTTCTCATTCGTGAGATCCTTTCCTGAGAAATTTGCAACTTCAATGGCTGTTTTAAAGGTCTCATTATTGGTGTATACAAATTTGGGTATCCTTGCAAGTGGAACTACCTGATTACAGAATTTAGTGAATTCCGGAGATGAGAGATAGCCTTTCTCTTCCCAGAAGACATTCAGCATACCGACCAGCGCTGTTCCTTGTCCGGAGTAGTCATTGAGTGACAATAATTCGAAACCGGCAAATCCGGGAGTACGTAAGGCCGCTTCGATTTCTGCCTTATAACAGATTGTTTGTAATTTCCCTGAGGCCATCATGAAATCATGTCCCTGATCACCCATACCCTGATCTTTCAGATCTTCCTGAAACAATTCAAAGTTCAGCGCTTTCAATGGACCGGTATATTTCTTTATTTCACTAAAATCGGGGAAAGCACAATATTGTCCTACTTCGTGAGAGACATAAGGCACTTTAAGGTCTTCAAGCTTATCTGCGAAGTCGAACATCGTTTGTGGCAGCTTATTCCATGGCAATCCCCGTGGCTTGGCACGGACCATGTATTCGCTGTTTGGAATAATTTTCCAGCTCCCTCCTATTGCTGCACCTGTATACAGATGTCTTGGATCGCGTTTTTTGAAATAAGTAATCCAGTCATTCAAATAAGGAACGTAGTTCCCGCTGGGTTCATTGCCATAGGCCATCATACAGAAAGAGGGATGATTGCCATATTCTTTGAGAATCCGTTCGGTCTCTTCCAACAGATATTTATCGATAGGCTTGCCACTTCCAAGAGAGGTGCCATGGTTACACCAACTGGGCCCTTCAACATGAAGATAGATTCCTGCTTTGTCGGCTGCCAGGAAAGCAGCTTCTGGAGGACAGTATGAGTGAAAACGCATGTGATTCAATCCATAAGACTTGCAGATTTTAAAGACACGTGCCCATGAAGCCTCGTCTTCAGGTGGATATCCTGTAAGAGGGAAGTCACAGTTTTCGACAGTTCCGCGAAGGAAAGTGGTTTTGCCATTGATCGCAAAGCGGGTGCCATTGGCTTTAAATTCACGCATCCCAAAAACAACGCTTCGGGTATCAGTTTCATTTTTTTCATTGGTCAATGAAAGGTTCATTTGGTAACAAACCGGATTAAATTCATCCCATTTTTCAAACTTATCACCCATTGGGAATGCAACCGTAAATAGGGTATCCGCACTCTTAAAGCTGTAGACAATAGAAAGAGGATTTATAGATTGACTGATATCGGAATTAATAGCTCTTACCCTAAAATTCATGGTTCCGCGACCTATCTTCCCAGTTGAACTTTTCAATCTGATGATTGCATAGACTGTTTTTGAAGCAAGGTTTGGGAACAATCGTACATCTTCAAAATAGGTTGATGTCGTTGCAGTCAGATTCATTTTTCCGACTATTCCGTTCCAGTTGCCCTGAGTCTGATCGGTGAGACTGTGAGAATCCCGACCGGGGTTGATTTCTTTTATGCGGTTATCGACACGAATGGTAATGATATGTTTTCCGGGAGTCAGTCCTTCGGCCAGATTATACTGATGAGGAACACTCAGGCTGTTTTGCATGCCTATTGGCTTTCCGTCAATCCAGACAGTGGATTCCCAGTGAACACGTTCAAGAGATAATAAAACTCTTTTCCCTGTCCATTCTGAGGGTATTTTAACCTCTTTCTGATACCAGGCTGCTCCCACATAATACTTTACGGGTGTGAGGAAGAAAGGGAATTTCAGATTGCCGGGTTGGCGATACTTTTCCATACGGGGGTTAAAATACCATGAACTGTCGTAAAGACTGGCAGTCCAGTTTGTCTTAAGCGTGACAGGATCGCCCAATCCTCTTTCTGTCATTGAAGCCGGTAGTACAATCGACTCAGAGAAAGGCTGATTGAACCAACTCTCTTTGACCCCCTGATCCTGAGGATCCATCTTAAACTTCCAGGTACCCTGGATAGACAATTCCAATTTGTTGTCGTTCTGAGCGAAAACACTAGTTATCGTCAAAGAAGTTAAAATCAAAAAGGCGAATAGAAATAACTTTTTAAACATGTTGACAGTTGTTGATGTGGTGTTTTACTTTTTAGGTTGTTCGGCCAATTCGTTGATATAATTTTCAAGATTAGAATAACCGTTCGCAGTGATTGTTTTTCCATCGGCAGGATCATTGAGATTCAGTTTGCGCGTTTTTTCCCAGCTATCGGGAATGCCATCACCATCAGTATCCTTGAGTCCTTTGGCCTGAGCAATATTTGGCTGCCCCCCTACTTCAACTTCACTTTTGATGATTTTTCCAGACTTACCCAGTGATTTCACGCAATCGATTAAACGATTATCTACTGCATCGCGATGCAGAGAAGCGCCCGCCTCAGCAATAACTGTTTTCAATGCATCTTCAGGTTTCTCAATACTTTTGGGGTTCATGGTAACATTGTGTGGCTTGTCTTGAAGTGTTGCACCCTGTTTCTGAAAGTCTTCATTGGTAATGACTCTTCCATTCAACGCACCATCTTTATTCAGATCCACATAGTTTCCCTGTTGATACACATGGTCTGTTGCCGTAAACATGGTCAGAAAATTGTTGGATGAATTGGGACCGGCAATCATATAATTATTGATCAGATCCTGATAATATTCTAAAGCGGAATGGCCACCGACAAAACCACTACCTCCCCAGTTGTAAATCACGTTATTTACATATTCAATACCTGCTTTGGCTTTCGGATTACGGCTTTGGTTGTTGATCCATAAACAATGATGAATGGTGAGATTGGTTGGACGCTCCAGGAGTGCTCCAAAGATCTGGGGATCGATCCCCTCCCCTACGATACAATTCTGAAGGGTGACATCTTCACTGTTTTTAACATGGAGATTATCCCACCTGCCCCATTCAATAGAAACATGGTCAAAAATGACATGTTGCGAAGAATCTATTGCGACTGTACAGGTGCCTTTGCTCATGTTGATGCTTCCCCTGAAACGCATATAACGACAAATCACATTATTCTTCCCTGAAATTGAAACACCATCGCCATAAACGGTAATGCCATCACCGGGAGCCGTTTGTCCCGCAATGGTAATTTCAGATTGAACAGAAATCTTGGATTTGATATTGATCACTCCGCTGAGATCAAAAACGATCGTTCTTTTGGATTGACTAACAGCATCACGAAATGACCCGGGACCTGAATCGGCAAGGGTTGTGACATGATATACCGGGCAACCCCGACCACCTTTGGCAAACCTTCCAAAACCATCAGCTCCTTTAAATGCCAATTGTTGAGCCATTAAAGACCCAACAATAAAAAAGGATAAAAGAAAAAAAATTGATTTTTTCATTTACAAATCAGGTATATTTTAATGATAGCACGATAGATAAGTTTGTTGAAAAATCCCGAAGGGATGAAAGTATTATAGCAAATGAATAAACAAAAAACCGAACCCCGAAGGGGTGAAATTATTGTATAAACACTTTCACCCCCTTCGGGGTTTAGGTTGTGGTCCTTTTGATTTCTATAATACTTTCATGCCTTCGGCATTTTCATTGTTTATTCATTTCTTGTTTATGACATTATTATTTCGTCAAAAGATAATCTTTCAAATGACAATCCTTTAACATACGCAAACCTTCAACAACAGAAGCTGCATTGATTCTGGATCCATCGATGTTTGTATGGGTATGATCACCGGGTTTAATAGTAGACATCACTTTATCCCATCTGCCTTCGCTGATGAAAGTACGCGTACTGCGACCTGCCATTGCCTGGTTCGAGATGTTGATTTTGATAGTATCGAATAGTTCACCAACTACTTCTCCCCAACCACACTGTGGTCTGTTTGAATTTCTTGTTGTAGAATCACCGATAATATAAAAAACAGGCTTGGAAGGTGCAATAAATGCTGCTGCCAGCAAAAGGATTGCAACCAAAGCAGGCAGGATGAATCTTATATTAAATTTGGTTTTCATTTTTTTGGTTGTTTTATAGGGAGGTACTATTGATTAATGTCAATAGTAACTGAACCTGAAGCCAATTCCGAAGAAGATGCCGTAACAGTGATCTTACCCGAAGTAGATTTTGCTTTAATGATTGCAATTGTCTGTCCGTGATATGTATGACGTTCGGTTGTATTATAAGCTTCATGACTTTGAACATCACCATTGTCAACTGCAACAATGGTTCCATTATCAGAAACCTTATAAGAAATCAATTTATCAACATTTGGACAAACAATTCCTTTAGCATCAACAACTTTCGCGGTAACATAAACTACATCATCCCAGTTCTTAGAGATTTTTGATTTATCCAAAGTCAGAATGAGTTTGGCCGGATCGCCTGCAGTGATCAGTTCGTCTGTTGCGACTTCTTTACCCTTATTCTTTGCAACAGCTTTGAGTGAACCCTTTTCAAAAGTAACAGACCACGCTCTTGGTGAGTCATCAGCAGGTTTTGCCTTTGAACCCAGCGACTTTCCATTCAGAAACAGTTCCACTTCATCGCAATTGCTGTAAACCTGAACCCGTGCATCGTCATATGTACCAAAATCAACAGGAGTCCAGTTTGCAACCAACTCACCAACACCGGCATTGTCGTCTCTTCTTACAATATGAACATCGGGTTTATCAGACCACCAACTTTGACGTTGGAAGCTTAGCGGAGTCCAGCTACCCGTACGATCGAAGAGTCCTTTGTTGAAAGAGATATTCGGCCACATTGCTTCGCCCAGATAATCGTATCCAACCCACAAAAACTGACCGGCAATAAATTTATTGTCACGCATTGCCAACCATGCTTTAAGTTCATGTCCGTTTTCAGTACCGATAGTTATCATGTTTGGTTTAAGATTATGAATATCGACCAGTTCGTTTTCACGATAATTCTGACCAACTACATCCATTTTTTCAATAAAACCATTCGAGTAAACTTTAGAAACATTCGGACGGAATAATGCCATGGTAACAGGACGTGAAGGATCAATCTGATGGATCAGATCCTGTTGATCTCTGTATTTTTTGAAACCGGCAGAATCGTTCAGATTATCGTGAATCTCATTTCCTACACTATAGATGATAATCGAAGGATGATTGCGATCGCGAAGGATCATATCACGGGTATCTTTATCCCACCATTGCGACCAATAAAGGTTGTAACCCTTTTCTCCACCCGGTTTAGGTGCTGTCCATGTGTCAAATGTTTCATCCATTACCAGGAATCCCACGCGATCGCAAAGATCAAGAAACTCGGGAGCTACAGGATTATGCGCAGTGCGGATTGCATTGACACCCGCTTCTTTCAACAATTCCAGACGGCGTTCCCATGCCCTGACCGGAACAGCTGACCCCAAAGCACCAGCATCATGATGAAGACAAACACCTTTGATCTTGATGTTTTTGCCATTCAACCAATAGCCTGTTGCTGCTTCAAATTTGCTGTCCCGGATACCAAAAGTGGTAGACTGTTCATCAAAAGTATTTTTGGCAGATTTTATTTTAGTAATCGCTTTATAAAGATTGGGTTGATCCAGATTCCAAAGCTGTGGATTGACAACATCAATTGCCTGAATAACGATTGCAGATTTACCGGCAGGAACTGATTGTTTGGATTCTATTGTCTTAACAATTTTACCGGTAGGATCAAAGATTGAAGTCTCCAAAACAACAGAACTTGAAGTGCTGGTTTCGTTATTGATTTTAGCCTTCAAATTGACAGTGGCTTTTTGATTGCTCACCTGTGAAGTAGTGACATAAACACCCCATTGTTCAAAATGAACAGGGTTTGTAATGACCAATCTTACATGGCGATAGATCCCGGCTCCGGTATAGTATCTGGATGCAGGCTGAATTGTGTTATCTGCCTTTACTGAAATAACATTAGTTTCTCCCTTTCCGGTTTTCAAATGTCCGGACAGATCATAACTAAAACTGATATACCCATAAGGACGTTTTCCTAACAGAAAACCATTGATCCATACTTCGCTATTGGCCATGACACCGTCAAACTCGATAGAGACCTTTTGTTTGGCATCGGCTTCGCTAACGGTGAAACTTTTACGGTACCAACCTATCCCGGATGGTAAATAACCGCCACCACGACTTGTAGGGTTGGCTTTATCATAAGGACCTTCAATACTCCAATCATGCGGAACATCGAGTGTACGCCATTTCGAGTCATCAAAGACAGGGGCTTCAGCTCCTTTAGCATCATCCTTCAGGAATCGCCAATCGGCGTCGAAGTTAAGTGTTGAACGTGAATTATCCTTTGGCTTTTGTGCCTGAAGCGAGAAAGCCATCATGATAAATAACAGACAAAATGCGAATGTAAAACTGGATTTTAGCTTAAACATACATCTTCTTTTTTAAAATTTTATATTTATAAATTACTTGCTGTCAATGATTAATCTGCTTATTTTGAAACAGACTTACTACTTTTTTTCACCAATACAATTTTAGGTTTTGGTGCTTTTGGCATATCGGTTCCAAGGAAAAAGCTGGTATGAGGAGGTTGATTATAAGCCACGTTTTGAGTTGCAATTCCCAAACGATACTGAGGATCGTGCATCAAAGTATAGATCCGGTATTTTGTAGGAATAGTGGTTGTATAAATCCGAAGATTTTTATTGTCCGAAGTTCTGAGAATAAGCTCTTCGCGCCAGTCACCAAACAGATCAGCACTCAAAGCGGGTGTTGACTTTGAACCATTATTCGACATACAACCTTCGGCTGTAAAGATCCGGCCAACTTTGTATTTATCGATATGATTCCCATCGAGCAATTCTCTGCTCAGGTCACCATCCCACCAGATGAGAAAATTTGTAGAGGGTGGATTTTCACCAATTTTTTCGCCTTTCATATTCAACAGTCCACCAGAACCTGAGAACCACATTTCGGCTCCGGGATTCGAAGGATCGATATCATCTGCAACACCACGACCGACATCTTTATTCATTGAACCTTTATATAAAACTTCTCCGGTTTTGGCATCATAAACAACAGCACCAGGCCCTGTAGTATTATCTTCGATTTCATGAACGCCAAAAACTTGTAGTCCGGGGCGTCCTGCAACAAGTTTTCCTACATGAATAGCGTCGCCATGACGGAATCCTGTAGAGAACAAACCCTTGCCATTGTCGTCGACAACCATTGAACCATAAATAATTTCATCTTTCCCATCGTCATCAACATCTGCAACACTCAGGTTATGGTTGCCCTGTCCTGAATATGCATTTTCACCATCTTTACTGTCGAACACCCATCTTGAAGTCAGTTTCCCACCTCTCCAATCCCAGGCTGCCAATACAGAACGGCCATAGTAGCCTCTGCACATGACAACACTTGGATGAACACCATCGAGATAAGCTACACAGGCAAGGAAACGATCAACACGGTTTCCTGTGGCATCGCTTCCACCATTTCCTCCATGTCCGCTCCAACCATTAAGGGGAAGACGGTTAGGAATATAATTTGTGGTAGCAAGGGCCTCTCCTGTTCTGCCACTGAAAATTGTAAAATATTCGGGACCAGCCAGAACTTTACCATAGAAAGCACCACTATTTTTATCCAGGTTGCGATAATCCTTTGTTGAATCACCAATGACTTTTCCTTTTCCATCAATGGTTCCATCTGCTGTTTTACATGCAAATTCAGCTATGCCATCACCGTCGAGATCATAAACCATGAACTGAGTATAATGGGCTCCTTCACGGATATTCTTGCCAAGGCTGATTTCCCATAAAAAGGTTCCATCCATCTTGTAAGCTTGAAATATTGGAATACCGGATATACCTGTTGACGGCGTATCAATGCTGCGTCCTGTCATGTGGACGATGAGCTCATATTCTCCATCGCCATCTAAATCGCCAACTGAAACATCATTTGGAGTATAGCCCGGAGGTGTTCTCAAGGGAATATTGAGATACTGCTGAGCGGGAGAACCTGCTTTAATGGTATAGGGTTTACTTTGTTCCTGCTCTACTCCTTTGAGTACTGCTTTCACAAAATAAGAATTGTCAACTGTAAAATTCAATTTCCCATCTTCAAAATTCGTGCTTTCTTTGATAGGTGTTTTATTTAGTTTGACAGCTTTCTCAGTGCCACTCTTCCGATAGAGATTGAAAGCTATCTCATCGGGTTCTGTTCCAAGCATTCGCCATCCGACGTAAACGGAATCGTTGGCTTTACGAATTGCGATCATTCCACGATCCAGGTTTTCCATTTGCCTTTGTGCCATTGCCTGAGATCCGGCCATGAGCAGAATAAATGCTAAGGCAGCAAATGATCTTAATTTTGATTTACCTTTTATCATAAACGTTTGTATTAATTTGAGATGAATAATTGGTTTAGTTATGGTGTTTCATAATAAATTATCACTTTTATTTACTTCCAACATCAGTTCGGAAAGGCGAAGCCGGTAAGTCTGCTTTATTATAAAGACTTGTCGGAGGATTGTTTCCCCATCCATAACGTACAGCAACAGGTTTTGCAACTTCAGGACTGGATGCAATGACTGAATTGCCTTCAATTCTTGCATCTGCCCAAACAAACTTCTTATCCTCACCGGCAATGGCAAAACCTTTCAATTTATCACCTTTGCAAACCAGGCCGGCATCTGTTGATTTAAAATCGAGCTGAATAGCATTGCCCTTAACCTGCATTTTGTCATACAGCGGACCGGAATAAGTAATGTTTTCACCATATGCAATTGCGCGGGCAGCCAGAACCAAACGTCTGCTGATTTCCTGTTTATTTTTAGGGTGAACATTTTTCATATCCAAAGGATCGGCATTATCAATAGCCACAGCCATTGCAGTTTTGGGAACTGAAAGATTCAGTAACTGGGCCTCACGTTTGATAGCTTCAGAGCCTCCTGCTGCAGGAATCGAATCATATTTGGTGCCGATATTTGCAAGCTGGACATAAATGAATGGGAAATCACCCTGGTTGAATTGTTTTCTCCAATCCACTATCAATGTCTCCATCAAATCTCTGTAAATAGAGGCTGTAGGACTGTTTGATTCTCCCTGATACCACAATGCTCCCTGAAAAGCGTAAGGCACAAGAGGTGCTACCATTCCATTCCACAGCACATAAGGATTGTGTTGATCATTGACAGGATTTGGGTTTTTAGGCCCTCTTAACTCATCTTTACCATCGGCTTTTGCTTTTGCAGCATCGACTACCCATTTTGCATAAGCTACTTTGTATTTTGACTGAGCAGCAGTATCGGTATTAAATTTATCAAGTTTGCCTTTGAAATTAGTAAGTAAGTTTGTGAATTTAGGATTGGCTTCTAATGCAGGCTTACTGATCCACGCTTCGGCAGTACTGGCGCCAAAGGCTGTAGTGATCAATCCAATCGGTACGTTGAGTTTCTTTTGGAGGTCGCGGGCAAAGAAATAAGCTATGGCCGAGATATGCCCAACTGTTTGGGGAGATACGACTTCCCAAATACCACGTACATCTTTCTGAGCATCTAGTCTGGGAGAAAAGTCAGTATCAAAGACCCTTATTAATGGATAATTTGCTGCTGCTACTTCTTCTTTTTCATTAAATACACCGCACCAGTACCGATCCTCACGTGCTACAGTGAAGTCCATGTTTGATTGCCCAGAACAAAGCCATACTTCCCCAACATAGACATCCTGTACAGTGATGGAATTAACTCCGTCAACAGTCATTACATAAGGACCGCCTGCATTCAGTTTATCTAAACTGATCATCCATGATCCATCTGATCCGGTAACAACTGATTTCTTTTGTTTATTAAATGTCAGGGTCACTTTCTCACCAGGAGCAGCAGTTCCCCAAACCGGCACGATTTTGTTCCGCTGCAAAACCATATGATCACCAAAAGGGCTGGCCAGTTTTACGCTGGCATAAATATTCCCAAAGGAAATAAATAATAAAAGTGAAATTGCAAAATACTTTATCAGTTTCATAATTCGGTATGGTTTAATAAATCAAATAAGCTGTTTTAAATACTATTATTTCTTCAAGCCTGATCCTTCAATCTTGAAAGTGTAAGCATATTCACAGGGCTTGTCAGTTGGGAAAGTAATTTTCAATCCCTGTTCATCCTGTGTAAATGTAATCTTTCCTTCATGACCGAGCATTGTAACACTTTTAACCTTAATGGCTTCAAGAGTAATCGCAGCAATTAAAACAGGTTGATCTGACCACTTCATAGAGATTGCATACAAAACATTTCCTTTTGTAGTAAATCGAAACTGACCTTCCCCAAATTTTGTCCATGCCCGTGTGCTGTAAATACCATCTCCATTTACGGATAGCCACTTCCCTACTCCCAATAAAATCTGACGTTGTGCATCAGGAATAGTTCCATCACTTTTGGGAGAGATGTTGAGCATATAGTTACCGTTTTTACTAGTGTTTTCAATGATCTTGCTTATGACGGAGCCAGCATTGGTCAGTTTCATTCCTTCGACATAACCAAACTTATCTCCGATAGGATCATCGACCTGCCAGTAAAAAGGCATAAGTTCTTTGGGTGCGCGACCTTGTCTTTCATAATCTTCAAGACTACCGGCTAAATAAGCATCGCTTTTGGTAACAATAGTAACTTGTTTTTTCCAGGTAGCCGCTCTGTTATAATAATATGCAGCAAGACGAAGCTTTATGGAATCAAATGATCGTGGATTTATACCATTATCAAAATAGAGTGCATCGGGATGGTAATTATCGATGATCTCCTGATTTCTGGCTAACCATTCTTCCTGAAAAGCCTGACTTGTAGGGGTTCCTTTGGGTTGTGGAGGACCATAGAAATCTGCATAGGCAGGATCAAACTGATCTGTTTTAACTTTCAGATCGGGATACATGAAATCCCAGTTCTCGATTCTGTGATTGGATACACCGAACTTCATACCTTTCTTACGGACTGCAGTGCCCAGGTCACCAATAAAGTCACGTTTGGGTCCCATGTTCTTTGCGTTCCATTTAGTCAGCTTGCTATCGTACATGGCAAATCCATCATGATGTTCTGCTGTAGGAATGACATACTGTGCTCCTGACTTTTTAAACAGATCAGCCCACTCATCAGGATCAAATTTCTCTGCTGTGAAAAGAGGAATCAAATCTTTGTATCCAAATTTATCAACAGGTCCAAAATGTTCTACATGCCATTTCTGGACACCTGAATTGCTGTACATATGTTTTGAATACCACTCACTTGCATATGCAGCAACCGTGTAAGGACCATAATGGATAAAGATTCCAAACTTGGCATCCATCAACCATTCAGGAGTTTTATAGTTTTCCTTCAACGATTCCCAACTTGGCTTATAAGGCCCCTTGGGAATAGCTGCAGCCCTGCCATTTGGCAGTTTGATAGTTTTGCGTGGCGGAGTCGGTTGTTGATAAGGCGTGTTTGCAGGGACAGTATTGTCCTGTGCATATGTCGAAAGGCATATAGTAAACATCACAAGAAACAAAAATGATAACTTTCTATTCATTGTAATTTATTATTTTGTAGTGTTTTGTAGTCCTGGTAACCTCTGAGGCAAAGCTTTTGAAAGCCCGTTAGTGATTTCGACAGCTTTTGAATCTACCTTTATTGTAGCACTGGTAAGGCCTTCGCGTTTTGCAGTAACCGTAATAGTACCCGGAGTAAGTATAGATCTGATAGCCACACGGTTGATACCACATTCCGTATCAAGATAGAGGTTGTTTGTAGTATTGAGTTTAGCTGCATTGAAACCACCACGCCAGATAACCGGACCTGTAACAGTAAAGTCTACTCTGGCCTCATCAGTTGGGCAACGTCTGCCTTGTGCATCCACTACTTCGAAGTCGATCAGGGCAACATCACTTCCGTCTGCCAGTAATCCATTTGGACCAGTATGTAAAGTGAGTTTTATTGCCTTAGGTTCCCCAGCAGTCTGGATTTCCTGTTGCGCAACAACCTTTCCGCCCTTTGTAGCAATGGCTTTGATTGTGCCCGGAGCAAATTTCACATCAGGAAATGCATAAATATAACCTGTACCTTCTCTTTCTCTTGATTCGGAACCTGCTGGTCTTTGTTCATATGTATCTACAAAAACAGTTGGCTTTGTCTGTACACCGAGTGATTTACCATTGAGAAATAATTCAACTTTGTCGCAATGAGTAGCTGCAACATACATGGTCTTCTTTGTGTCGGCCGGATAATTCCAATGTCCAATAATATGCAGGTCGGGTTGCTCATTTTGCATTACACGCGAAACATAGAACATAGATTTTGGTAAACGCACACCATCAGCTTTACCACTTACGCGAAGAACATAGCTTCCCTGTTGGCGACCGTCAGCATCTTCATCTGTCAGATAGATTGAACAATAAGCTGACCATTTAGAATGGGCAGGATCAGTATTGTCAATTTTGTTAAGAAAATAACTATTGTAGCGTGTAGCGCCTGCAAGACAGAATGTCTCAGAATTCCAATGCCAGGTATCAATTGGACGGCCTCCGGTCATACCTGCTTTAGGTTTAAAACCGAAGTGAGGAGGAGAGTAATCGTCCCAAACATTGCGTCCTGCTTCATCGCGGAAATCCTCGGTCTCGACAATAGGAGCTTTGTCGCGTCTTGCAATACTGTATCCACGGAAGATATCATTACCCGAAACTTTATCGGTTTGCGTATCCTGACCGATCATGACGCCATAATACTCAGATACGGGCGTAAGAGCATTGTTGGCCTCGCCGTCACTATTGCCACGAGTACCCACAACACGACCTCCCTGGGGGTCTAATTCTTTGCGCATAGCCACCAGTTGAATCATCTGCTCGGGTGTAACCACTGTATTACCAGCTTCCCAGAAAAAGATACTGGGATTGTTGCGGAAAAATATCATAGATGCCCTCATAACTTCAGCGCGTTGATCCCACTGACGACCTGTGGCTGTCCTTTCCTTGTCACCTGCCGGACAAACCTCAACAATTCCAAGTCTGTCGCATGCTTCAACATCTACCTTTTGTGGTGCAACATGCATCCAACGCATATAGTTACCATTGCTCTCCTTCAACATTGAGAGAGTGAAGTCGTGCATCCAGCCAGGATAAGCACCACCCAGACCTGCCCAGTCGTTAGCAGACCGTTGCGCGTAGCCTGTGAGCCAAACAAAACGTCCGTTTAGCCAAACACCACCTGTGCCAACACCACCCTTGAACTCGGTCTTGCGAAAGCCGGTCGTTATCTCACAGACATCGACTACCTTGCCATTAACACTAAGGATTGAATATACTTTATACAAATAAGGATCATTTACATCCCAGAAACGGGCATCTTTGAGTGTGCCTGAAGCAGTGAATACTTCAGACTGTCCTGCAACCAGGTCAGAAGTGTTGCCATCAAGTTTAGCACGAACAACACCATCTGCATCAACTACAACAGATGAAAGTGTTATTGATGCGAAGTCACCTGTCTCATTGACGACTTCTGATTCCACTTTTATATCGGTTGTCTTTTTCTTCAGGTCGAAGGCTTCAGGATAAACATAGACACCGGTAGTCTTAAGATTTTCGTAAAGAGGCAACGTCTGATAAATCTTGCTGGCCACAATTAGTGAAGCATTACGGTTGAGTCCACCAAAGTTAGGATTGAAATCCTTAGAATTCCACATGAACGCTGTACCTGTTGCCTCTTCTTTGTAACCGGGGCTGTTGTCAACCTGTACAGCGAGGATATTGTCCTGGTTGCCATACTTGACGAATTTTGTGATGTCAAGACCAACGGCAGTTACACCATTTTCCAATTTACCAATTGGTTGTCCGTTAAGAAAAAAGTGACCTGCTTGTCTCATACCATCGAATTGGAGAAAAACCTTTTGACCATCAGTACCGGCAGGCAACCTGAAGTGTTTACGATACCAGCCTATACCCATCTTAACGGTCTTGTCGCCACTACCATGACCAATATATGCACGATAGGAATCAGTTTCGTTCCATGTATGAGGAAGGCTGACATTTGCCCATGTCTTATCATTAAATTCAGGTTTATCTACACCTGTCGTGTCCCCGAATGCAAACTTCCAACCTGAATTGAAATTATATGTTGCACGTGGTGAAACAGGTGGCTGGTAAACAGCCTGTTTATTTGCCTGAGTGTTTTGTCCTTTAATATTTGATATGCTCAGACTAAATATTAGACTAAATAATAGAACTGTGCGTGATAAAAAGGAAAAATTACCGATTAATTTTAATTTCATAATTATTGATGGTTTAGTAAGAATGAGTATTTAAACGAAAGAATAATACTCTTATGCAATTTTTTATTTTATAATACCTTAACAGATTTTAGTTGTTAAAAAATAAGGCAATATCTTAACAGACATTGCCTTATTTTACTCATATTTCAATTTTTTTCTAATTTAAGAAAAGTAAATAATGAGAATAGACTTTAGTAATGTTTTAAATCATCCCATAGAGCTAAGTTAAAACAGGTTCAGCAAATTAAAATCTTTTGTTGCCTCATTAATGAATAATGAAGCAACAAAAGATCAATTATATTTATTTCCATTTAAATGGAAGGTACCAATTTGCGGGGTCAGCTAATCTTGCCTTTACAGCAGCAGCATCTGCGCTGTGAGCAGCATCAAACTTGGCGCCAATCATTCTGGAAAGATAGTTAGGATCAGTAGCTTTTCTTCTTAATGCAATCCTTAACAAATCGCTCCAGCGGTTTCCTTCGAAAGCTGTTTCAAGACCACCTTCAGCAATAATAATGTCTTCAACATCATTTCTAAGATTTGCATCATTAGTTTTAACCCTTGGAAAAACATTCCCAGCCATATTAAATGATCTGGTTGAATCAATTACAACTTGACTATCACCCATTCTGCTTCGTATACCTATTTCGCGGTACCAGTCTGAACGATATCTTGGAATTTCTCCATTTCTGGCATCAAAATTATAAGGAGGAGAATCAGGTAAACCTGTAGTAGGATTTGTACTTACTTGAATATTCGTAACATCTCTACCAGCTACACCTGGTGTAGGATCAAAAGCATAGTTAACACCGTTATTAATAAATGCAAGAGCCAATTTATCGCGTCCATCACGGTTAGCCACTTCAGCAAAATGAAGCCACAAATTAGCTGCCCTGTATAGTATCCATTTCCCACTAGTCTCGAAAGGAGTTGTTGGACTATAGTTAGGATTGTATTTGTTTACCATAGGCAGCAAACCACCCGTTGTAAAAACCATCTTGTATGATTGATTGAGCCCTCTAACATCTGTTGGGGTAACTAATCTTAATGCACCATTGTCAAGTTCGGTTCTAATCTGTGAATTCCAATTATTTATAGCTAAATCAGATGGTTTTAACAAGTATGCGCCATATGGAGTAAATAAGTCAATAAAAGGATTTTTAGGACTAAAATTCTTATCAAAAGGTAGATTCCACATTATCTCCGTATTACTGTAACGTTCACCAAAAGGTTGGTTAAATATATTAATCCAGTTTCCACCATTATTACTAGTATATCCAATCCTATAATACTCATACCAATCTTGTCCCGGATTTACCGAGAATTGAATCAAAGCATAATCAACGGCTGCTCTGTAGGCTGTAGCAGATTTCGTCCAGTTACCTTTCCATAAATATAATTCACCAAGTAAAATATTCTTGTTAATAAACATTTTTTCAGTGTAGTAGGTATCATAAGTATTTAAAAGTGTAGTCCCTGAAGGATATGGATTTTTATAAGGCAATGATTCAGTAAATTGTATCAGATTATCCAGTAACTGGTCAAATCCAATCTTAGGGAATTTAGCATCATTTTGAAGATCATTGATACTTTCAATAGGGTCCGTTACGTAAGGAACAGTACCAAAATAAATACCTACCTGAAGATACAACCATGAACGCATTGCGCCAACATCAGAGTATCGCTGATTATACTGATCAACACTCATTTTGTGTTGAGCAAGCATAATATTAAAATTCTTCAAAACATCATTACAATTGATAATAGCTGAATAAAACGGTCTTGGATCAGCATATGGATTATCAGTAGTAACAGTATGTGTACTTAACTGTTTCAGGTATTGATCAGAATTAACAGTAATATCAGTTAAATCACCCTGGGCTTCATTTAAAACAACATATTGTTTAGCTAATCCCATAAACTTTCCATAAACGCCTATCACTGCAGCATCTGCATCATATACATTACGGTACATTTGTTCTGCCACAACTGCAGATTTAGGCTTTATATCAAACATTTTACTACAGGATAGGATGCTCAGGCATATAATGACTGTTAAAGCACCTATTAATAGTTTGGATATTTTCTTTTTCATAATTGAATCATTATTTTATTTAAATGCTGTCTGGAATTAAAAACCAATTCTTACGCCTAATTGAACAGTTCTGAACTGTGGTTCTAAACCTGTATCAACACCTTGAGAAAAAATGCTACTTGTTGCACTGAATTCAGGATCGAAACCCAGATATTTAGTAAACGTAACAATGTTATTACCCGTAGCATAAATCTTTGCATATTTGACAATTACACCTTCTTTAAGGGGTAAATCATAGGTTATAGACAATGTCCTCAGACGTATATACGAACCATCTTCAATCCATCGATCAGAAAATCTGGAGTTACCATTTGGATCGCCATAAACAGCTCTTGGTGTATTGGTGACCTGACCATTTGCTCTCCAACGATTGATAACAGCAAGTGTCTGGTTTTCCCAACCCGACATAGATTCAAGTGCTCTGCGTGTGTAATTGTAGATATCGTTACCCTTGCTAAAAGTGATGAGCGCATCAAATGACCATCTTTTGTAAGAAATCACATTACTGATCGCACCGGTAAATTTAGGATTTGGATTTCCAATGACCTGCATGTCTTTTTCGTCGATAACTTTATCGTGATTTACATCAATAAATCTAACATCACCACCTTTAAATGGTGTTAAGTTTCCATTGGCGTCTTTACTCAACAGACCTGCAGTTGCAGCTTCTGCATCGGAGGTATAGATTCCATTAGTCTTAAATCCGTAAAAAAGATTTGCAGCCTTACCTACTTCAGTCAAGAATGATGCGTCACCAAAAGTAGTGATCAATCGATTGTTAGGTAATTGGGTTATTTCATTCTTTGCTGTACTTAGATTTAAACCAAGATCCCATTTAACAGCTTTATTGATCAATCTTCCATTGATTGATAAATCAATACCGGATGTTTTCATACCACCATTATTTGTAATGGCATATGGAAAACCTGAAGCCGAAATTGTAGGCTCATAGACAAGCATTCCATCCGTTTTATTGTTGAATAGATCCAGGCTTACATTGAGTCTTTCATTTAAAATAGCAACATCAATTCCAAAATTCCATTTTCTGACAGTTTCCCATTTAAGTCCCGGATTTGCGATATTACCTCTTACCAATCCTTCAATACCCAAAAGATTCTGTGAAACATAATATTGATCCTGGTTAAAGTTGCCGATATCATCATTGCCAACAAGACCAAAACTGGCTCTTAGTTTCAACATGTCGATAAATTTAACATCAGCCATAAACTTCTCTGATGAAACCAACCAACCTGCTGCAACCGAAGGAAGAAATGCATATCGATAATTGTCATTCGTGACGGTCATGGCTTCGGAAACCTGTGTTCCAAATCTTGAAGAGCCGTCAATCGCAAGATTAAATGAAAGGAAATAACGGTTCAATAATTTATAATCTGTATTCAAATACATATTCAACCAGTTCCAATCACCCTCCTGACCACCAACTTTACGCAAAAGGTTTACACCATTGCCAACACTCACGAAATTATCGGTTGCAGAATTATATCCCAATCCATAATCTGCACTGCTGCTACTCATGTTATATCTTGCACCTAAGTTGACAGAAACAACATGAATATTGTTAAAAGATTGATTATAAGAGATTCTCGTATCATTGTACAGCGAATATAAACGTTGTACATTACTTCCGGATCTGTTTGTTGCAATAGCCAAACTTAATGTATCGTGTACTATACCATTATTAGGAACAAATATATTTTCTCGTACTTTATCAAATGTAATCCCTAATAAAGTACTTATTTTAAAATATTTAGCTATATCGTAATTAAGTCCAACAGATCCTGAAAAACGATAATTTTTGTTTAAATCCTGTATTTTTTGAATTGCAGCAGTTGGGTTACTGATTCCAAAGATATCCGCATCAGCCAGATTGGGAGATATTGCTCCATCATTGCCCAAAACATTAACAGGAAGAAAAGGTGACTTAATTAATCCCAAATACATAGGATTTGTTTTGAGATTAATACCCTGGTCTTTCAAATTTTGTTCACTGGTTGTAAATGAAAGATTTGCAGTAGCAGTTAATTTTTTAGACAAATTCAGATTTGCATTGAATCTGGTAAAATATCTGGTTAAATCAGTGTTTTTTGTAACCCCCTTATTACTTGTGTATCCGAGCGACAATGCATAGGTAGCAATATTATCACCCCCGGTAATCTTTAACTGATAATTCTGATTAAAGCTATTGGTCAACACCTGATCCTGCCAGTTTGTCTGATTGTGATAACGGAAGTAATCAGGATTTGATTTATTATCATTCATAAATGGAAGAGCCTGAATCTGATCGTCTGTCAGGTTTGCGGTCTTTAACATATCAGATAAATAAGTCCTGTAATCACTTGCCTGCATCACAGGTAATTGTTTTGGCATCATATTGAAACCGCCATAAGTAGCAAAGTCAATCTTTGTAGCTACATCCTTTGCCCTGCCTGTAGTGATTAATATCACTCCGTTAGCACCACGGGTTCCGTAAATAGAAGCGCCATCCTTAATTACTGTTATATTATCAATGTCATTGATGTCAATATCAGCCAATGGATTTGTTGCATGTCCTGTAATCAGCGAGCTACCATAACTGTTTACATCATAAATTATACCATCAACAACATAAAGTGGTTTGTTGGTACCATACAGTGAATTAAATCCACGAAGATAAAGATCAGCACCAATTGAAGGTGTTCCTGAACGACGGATAACATTCACTCCGGCCACACGTCCTTGTAAATAGGTATCAGGTGTTTCAGTAGAGCGTGCCCAACTATCAGTAGTACTAAATGATGAAACCGCCCATGGAATCTGATTTTTTGAAGTATTGCCATATGGAAGAAGTGCCTGATCATACACAGAATTGAAAGCGTCTTCATATAAACTGACGGCAATATTTGTTCTTCCTTTTAAAGGAACTTGTTTTTCCTGATAACCAGGTCCTGAAACAATTAAAACAGAACTTGTTCCGGGAGCATTAATTGAAAATACTCCTTTATCATCGGTCAATGCTGCTGCGTAACCGGGAATTGTAATATTGATTCCAGATAATGCCTTTCCTGTAGTTGATTCTGTAATTGTACCGGTAATCTTGATTCTTTTGACCAATTGGATTTGTTTTCCAGTTGTTGTGTTTTTTTCAACTCCAACAGATTGTGCGTTTGCACTGAAACAGGCAAATGCAATAAACAAGGCCGGAATAAATATTCTTTTTACCTTTTTTGTAAATAGGTCCATAAAATTCGGGTTATAGTGATGCATTTTTTAATTTAAAACTGGTACCAATTTGATATAATCACAAACAATAGAATTTGTTCCATCTACTATTGTTGTGTTTGCAACAAGGAATGTATCCGTTATTCCCCAGGTTGATGCGGTATAAGTACCAGCATAAACTTCATTGTAATTCAGAATGGTTACGTTTGTATATGGCAGTGTAGTGATCAAAGCCGAAGTTCCAAAAGCAACCCTTTGAGGAAACAATACCGGTACAGCAGGAGCAACAGCAGTTGTACTAAAATCTCTGACTGCTACCCAATAGACTTTGTATGCCGCATTATATAAAGTAGGCTTATATCTAACCCAATAGGAAGCTATTGTCATGGTATGAAAATAAATTTCCCTAAAATCTACATTCGTAAAAGGATTCCTCCGGGTCAGCATACTTCTGGTTCCACTAGTATTTAGATAATCATAAAAATTTTCTCCCTGAATAACAATGGGTCGGATTTTACTGGACATTTTGTAATCAATCCTGCTCATCACATATACTACCCCATTGCTGACCTTATGTGTTTCAACAATGGCGCTGGGATCCAGATGGATTTTAACACTGTCTCTTGAAATCAAGGTATCGGGCAAACTGGCTGAAAAATCACCTACAAATGCCAGATCCTTGACAACATTCCAATTGGTAATACTGTCAGACATAAAAGTATTTCGTGCGGCCGTATTAAGCGGATTATTAACAGTAAAATATTTTCCAATTTTAGCCTTTTCAGCAGTAAAAGCTGCATCAGTCAATATAACAAAGGTGTATTTTGCATCTTCATTATTTACAGTTGCTCTGTTAAGGAAATAATTCCCCTGAAAATACCCGGTGTTTGGTTGATAAATTGAGAGACCGGTAATGGGATCAATACCTGTTACAACAGCCCTTGTTGGATCGAAATAGGTATAATTAAGCGATTGCAGAAATGTTTTCTGAATAGATGTTGAAGTACTGTTTAAATAATCCCAACCATTCAATTTTGGCAAAACAGCCAAATCAACAGTATGTAAAATGCCATTTCCAACATAGCGGTCAGCCGTTACAATGTTTGCTTCTTCAAATTTAGTTTTGGTAAACAGGATATTCTTACCATTGAGAGTCCTGATCGTGAGCACAGGATTTGGAGCAGTAGTAAGATACGACTGGTATGAAATGCAGTTACCAACGAATTGTTTCAGTTTTGCTGTATCTGTCACCCATGACTGATCCAGCTTTGCTAATGCTGCGTTTGTAGGCGCCCAGATTGTAAATGTTTTTGATGAAGCAATAACCTTATCATAACCGGTCTTCACCAAATAGCTACTGAATGTACTCAGATCGGGATTTTTATTTATCTGTGCCAACAGATTTACTGTCAGAATCGGGTCAGTAACCGCATCGTGGTTGTCCCAATTTTTATTACAGGCAGAAAACATCAGACCTATAAATAGTGACAGCAGAATTATATACCTATATTTTAAATTACCCATTTTTTTACTTAATAAATGTGAATATTATTTTAATTCTCTCGTGCAATAATATTTATTGCACGAGAGTACTTTAAATATTTATGGTTTTTGAACAAGTGAAAAGTCAACATTAAACCTCGGCCAAAGCTGATCATCGTTAATTGGAACAAATTGAATAAAATCAACCCAGACTGCACTTGTATTCTTAACTCCCTGAAGACGTATTGTATGCCTATCAGTAGTAAGAATATCTATTACACCCATTAACTTTGCAGGAAAATTGCCTGTAGGATCCACAAGATAATGCTTCCAACCTTGTGCTTCCAATACATCATCTGTACCACCAGGCAAATAAACACTGGGATCAAGTATTTTAGGTAATGTCACACCATCAATCACTACTTGAAACATTGCTGAACCATTACGTCGATAGCCAAGCCATACTTTATATTTTCCACGTACAATTAGAGGACTACGCATATCAATATATGGTGCGCGGTTAGGTGCCCCAAGATTTATTAACAAGTAATCATGATTGATACCCTGACTCGAAGAACCGGATGCATTGAAAACATAACTCAAATCCTGAGGTCCTGGCCAATACCAACCCGCAATAGGTTGGCCATTGGTAATATTAAACGAATAGCCTGCTTTTTTATAGTATGCCGTAAGCTTTGTCATTTCAGGAAAGTCACAAATATCCCAATCAACGCGGGTAGGTTTCCTGATTTTTATCGCAAAATGTTGCAAAACGCTATTCAATACACCATTTGTAGCTGAATTATCACTACCGGGTCTGTCCATAGTTGCTCCAATTTCGTGTATACCCTGAAAAGTAACATCATTAATTAAAACAGACGTCCCTAATAATTGGGTTGTTAAAATTTCGAAAGGAACCATTGTAGTCTGAGATGGTGCTGAAGCTATATCTGCAATATATTTAGCATCATAAATAATATGATAAGCGATGAATGAGTGCAAACTATCCGCTGGGTTTTTAGGATCACTGGTTTTCGAATATCTTGCTTTTAAATCAGCATAAGTATTGAATCCGGCAACTTTCAGAACTGAATCAGATTCAGCAATAAGTGTGAGGAATTTCTGTCTGTCATTAGGATTATTGGCAGGTAAGATATTCAGTGTGTCATAAAAACCGGTCTCCTTAAGCGCTTGTGTGAAAATAGAATACTTAGGATTGTTTTCAATAAGTTGAGCCACACTGAATTTCGCAGGTTGCAACACATGATCAATCACATGGATAATCCCATTTCCTACTTCAATATTGCTCTCAAGTAGAGTAGCCTGCCTGTTAATTATAGTCTGAGTAATACCACCGACATTTTTTGATCCTGTAATCAGATATTGTCCAAACATTGTTAAAGAAGGTAGTTTACCATCAGTAAATTGCGTTGTACGAATAGTATCCGACAAAAGATGAAACCTTACCATATCTTTAAGTACAGCTACATCAACCTGGTCAACAGAAGTTTTATTTAAGTCTTTTAAATAAAGATTTATAGCATCATTGGTAGGGGCAAACATGGTATATGCACCATAAGCATTCAGAAAACTTGAATTGCCTGTCAAATCCAATATTTTTGTCCACAAAGAGAATTTGGCAGGAGATTGTTTAAAGTAATCTGTTATGTTCACGTCTGTGGTAGTAGTATATACTAGTTTGTCCTTCTTGCACCCCAATATTCCTATCAGCAACATGAAACAGATCATGAAGCCAAACATTCCGTTAATTTTTGAAATCCTTTTCATTTTTTGAATTTTTAAGATGTTAAATTATTGGTAAAAAGGGTTTTGAATTAAATTTTTATCTGTCTGAATTTCATATATGTTAATAGGCAGATAGTGACTTCTAACATCTTTGTACTTATTTATAATAAATGTCTGTTTATCAGAAGGAGCAATATCTGTTTCAATTGATAAGAGATAATCCAGATGTGCATAATTATTTCGTTTTGCATTCCGCAATATATCAAACCATCTTTTTCCTTCGAAAGCAAACTCGCGTTGCCTTTCTGCCATTATATAATCAGTAACATCAACTGCAGATGTCGGGTCAGGATTCATTAAAGTACCGGGTAGTGCATTGGCACGGGTTCTGATAACATTTACCAAGTCAAGGGCATCCTGGCCTTTTTGAGTCCAGGCCAAAGCTTCTGCTTTCATCAAAAGAATGTCAGAATAGCGGTAAACAAACCAATGTGCATATGAAGTAGTCGATGTACGTAAATTTTTTACATTATCAGCTCCAGCAAATTTCCAGATTGTCAGGTCACCAGCTTTAATTGAACTAAGGTCGCCACGGATATCTTTATTCTGATCATCCAGTAAATCAACTGTATACACTTGATCCATAACTATTGCTGATCCGGCAAATTGTTTACTGCTCGAAATAAACATATTGTAAAAAGGATTCAATACCGAACTACTATACTGAAATTCGAAAATACTTTCATTAGAATTACCATTATAAAAAACTGTATTAAACCATTGTGTATTAACTGATCCATCCGGATTCTTTCCGGAAATCAGACCAAACTGATTTGAAGCGATTACTTTGTTACAAGCCGTAATAGTATTTGCATAATCCTCACCCCAGAGATAAACATCAGCCTGAAGAGAATTGATTGCATATCTTGTCATTTTTCCCTTATCCCCTATCCTATCTCCGTAAGTAGTTGGAGCATTGGCTTCAGCAAAAGTCAGGTCAGCAACAATCTGATCATAAACCTCTTTCTTGGTGTTTTTTGCAAGTTGTACCAAATCTGCATCACTTGATGTAGATTTTAACTTCAAAGGAACTTCTCCAAAAGTTCTTAAAAGTTCGAAATACATATAGGCTCTCAAAGCACGTACCTGAGCCAAAGCAGCATTTAAATCCGCTTGCTTAAAGGTTTGGTCAGTCGTGAGGGCCAAAGGGGCAAAATCAATTACAGTATTACAATAATTAATGGTCTGGTAGATCGGATTCCATTTTGTTATACTGTTTGAAGATAAAATATTCCCATTTATAATATCCAGTTGTTCAGAAGTTGTTTTTAGTGTTGTACCTAACATATCTCCACGAATTTCACCCCAAATAAATAGTGATGAAGTTGTATTAAATAAAGAAGCATAACAACCCAATACTGCAGCATTTACATCTTCCTTCGTTTTCCAGAAATCTTGTCTGATAATTCCATCCTGCGGCTTCAATTCAAGCCATTTATTACAAGATGTTGTTAACATCACTGCAAATGAGAGTAATATTAAATATTTTATTTTTTGAATCATCTTAATTAAATTTTTAAAATTTAGCAATTAATTAAAAACCAACAGTTAAACCAAATAATACAGATTTTCCCGGAGGAGTCATAGAATTATCCACATTATAGGAAAGTGGATTATTATCCCCACCGGATGATACATCCGGATCCTGACCGGTGTATTTTGTCCATGTAAAGAGATTTTCTGTGGTTACATAAAAACTTGCTGCTTTAAATTTAAACTTTTCCAAAAACTTAGGAGTAAAGTTATATCTCAATGTTACAGATCTTAGACGAATAAAAGATGCATCTTCAACATATCTGTCAGATCCAAGCCAATTGTATCCGCTGTTGTATAAAGCTCTTGGCATATTGGTAATATCACCGGGATTGCGCCACCTGCCTAATACAGCTGTACTCTGGTTGTTGAAATTATACATATTGGTTGTATTCATTTTAGTACCGTTGATCAATTGATATCCCCAACGATAACTGAAGAATGCTGATAACTTCAAATTGTTTTTGTAAGTAACACTCGGACCAAAACCACCTGTTAATTTCGGAATACCGTTGCCAAGATATACAATATCTTTATAGTCAATATTCCCGTCATGATTTACATCTTCATACATTGCATCACCGGGTTGAAACAGATAATTAGTTGCTGGGTAATTAAAACGCATCTGCACTTTCTGTCCATTTGGGCCGATGATCTCAGTTCCTGAAGCATCTCTTGCAATAGTTGCATCTGCATCTTTATAAACTCCCTTAAATCTGAAACCATAATATGATCCAAATGGGTTACCTATCTGAAGAAATGTCTGGTAAACACCATTCGAAGTGATCTTTGTACCGTTTGTCTTTGGATAGAACTCAGATATAGATCTCAAAGTATTGATGTTTTTAGATATGTTAAAATCAAACCCGATTGTCCAATTCTTAGTCTTTATTGGTATTGTATTGATATTGATCTCGAAACCGTCATTGTCCATTGTTCCAACATTCATAGAAACACCCGTAAAGCCAGTGAAAGAAGAAATCTGCAAATTATTATAAAACATATCTTTTGTCGTATTCTGATAAATTTCAGCATCAATCTTAACACGATTTTTGAGTATCCCCAGATTGAAACCAAGGTTCTTACCAATCAAGGTTTCCCATCTCAAATTTGTTAATTCCATATTAGATGGGTAAACGCCCCATATACCTGGCTGGTATGTATTATAGAATGAATAATTGCTACCAGGGACATTTCCACTATGACCGTAACTGGCACGAAGACTTAATTCATCCAGAAACTTAAATTTTTTCATAAAGGGTTCACCTGAAATACGCCATCTACCAGAAGCAGAAGGGAAAAAACCATAACGGTTATTCGGACCAAATCTTGAGTTACCATCTCCTCTTATTCCAACATTGATAAGGTAACGATCCAGATAACCATATTGAGCTGAAATCAAAGCGCCTACAGAGCGGTATTGACTCGCACCGGAAGACAACGTTAAATCTGAATTTTGCGTTCTAGAAGGATTCGATGGATCTTGTAACACATCTGAAGCTGTATTTGCAGTCGCTACGTTGTGTGAAATAGATCTGCTGTCACTCGACTGAATCGACAATAAAGCCTGGAAAGAATGTCCTTCTTTTAATTTTGGCTGATAAATGAAATTGGTTTTTGTTTGAATATTCAATCCGTCTCCGTCGGCGTCTGTTGCACGATTAACTGATGTCTCAGTAGTTGGTCTTCCTGTTGCTAATTGGGGTAAGAAGGTTTGAGTTTTAGAGTTATTGATATCATACTGAACATCAAAAGTGGCAGTCAATACAGATGGGATAAAAGTATACTGCAATTGAAAATGTGGCGTGATTCTTTCACCTAACTGATGATTTACGCCAACCAATGCCATTGCAAGCGGATTAAAAGTAGCATCATATTGACCCTGGATATTTTGCGCAGGAGAAAAATAATTTGGCGTCAGATTACCATATTCATCATACTGATAGATACTCATATTGGGCATCTTATTATATGCTACCCCTCTTATCGTCTTGTTATAATTGAAATCGGTGACCACGTGCGTATAGGTGATGTCTGTTCTAAAACGAATCCTGCTTGAAACGTTGTAGTCAAGGTTGATTTTAGCGGTAATACGATTCAGACCAGTTCCAACTGTTGTTCCGGTTTGATTAAAATAACCTACGGATGCATAATATCTGGCCTTTTCACCACCACCTTGCATTGAAATATTGTGATCCTGTGAATAGCCTAGTTTAGTAATAGCATCGATCCAGTCAGAATTCCTTGAGTAGTTATAATAGTTCAACGGATCGTTAGGATCGTAAGCAAACTCTTTATTTGTTGTAATATCTAAAGGCAAACCATCTCTGTTCATTACCATTTCAGGTATCAATGTAGAATATTGATCACCTGTTAACATTGGTATAGAATTGGGTTGTTTAGCGCCGGAAAATTTTACATTATAAGTAATGGCTGGTTTTCCAATAGAACCACGTTTTGTATTAATGATCAATACACCATTGGCAGCACGTGAACCCCATAGAGCTGTCGAAGCAGCGTCTTTTAATACAGTGATATCCATTATGTCGGTTGGAGCAATATTCAGCAACTGAGCATAACCCTGTTCATCTGCAGTTCCAAAATTGAAGTCTGAAGGAATTTGTGTTTCATAGGGCATTCCGTCAACAACAATAAGTGGATTAGAAGAACCATTTAAAGAAGCAGTACCACGGATACGGATTGACATTCCTGCTCCGGGGTCACCGGAAGTAGTTCCAACGTCAACGCCGGATAGACGACCGGCTAATGCCTGATCGATTGAACTTGCACCCAGATCCTGAACATCTTCAGCTTTAAGGGTTGAAGTTGCAATTGTAGAACTACGTGCATCAATATTTAAACCCGTACCATTATTTGTTTTTGTATTAGCAGATATCACTACTTCGCCCAACTGATTTGACAGTGGTTCAAGTTCAATGTTGAAATTAGCTTGTCCGTTAACAGGTAGAATGACAGTCTTATATCCAATATACGAAAAGGAGATAATGTTTTTAGGATTAGATATCTTGATTGCAAAGTTACCGTTCAAGTCAGTCGCAACACCAGTAACATAGCGCATATCCTGATCTCTTTCAACAACAGAACCGCCATAAATTGGTGTTCTATCAGTTTTATCAATTACCTTGCCTCGAATTGTAATTTTTTCTTTTGCTTGTTGTGCCATAACTGTTGTGCCAGACAGCAAGACTAAGGCAATGAGGCAATAAAAAATCCGTGTTAGAAATGATTTCATACGCATTAGTATTTATACTTTAAGAAATTATCAATTGAATGAATTACAGTGAAATTTGATAGGTTATTACTTTTCGCTAATACAACATTCGCAGTATTATTAAACATATCAATCAACTTCATATTATTAAGTTGATTAGTCACTGTAATATAGGTTTGATCACCGGCGGCATTAACTAATAATGTAGCAAAAGCACCATCTTTTCTTCCATCCGGGACAACTGTGTTTTTATTCAATATATGATATTGAATAAATTTAACTACCAGATCATAATCAGGAGTTCCTGCTGCAGGCTTAAAATTTGGAACGCCAAGAGATGCTGCCCCTACTGCAGGAAGGAAGCCTTGTTTTACTGCATTTACAATGGCAGCATTATTTGGAACAAATACCGTATAAAAAGTACCGTTAGATGTTCCTAAAATTTGTAAAGTAGCATCTAAAAGAGTAGCTGACAATAATGAATAGAATGATCCGTAATTTGTAGGATCAGATACTGACAAAGCTTGAAGATGAGCGCCAATTGTTTTGGTCGTATAATATAAAAGACCACCTGTCGTTGATTTACCTGTTGGAATAACTTCATGGGTATAATAAACAGTACCATTGACAACAGTTTGAGAGCTGTCTTTTACAATATAACTACCTGCATCCATATTCCCGGCAGCCCATATTGTATTGTTTTTATACCTGATATACTCCCCGTTAAACATTTCAATAATTCCATCACCGGATAAATCTGGCAATACCGTATTTGGCGCTGAAACAGATGTTTTCAAGACTCTGTAGAATTGGTCCCTTTGACTTCCGCCCCATCCCATGGTACCAAATGTGCCTACCGGCATAAGTGGAGCTTTATAACCCCAGGGTGTATTGTTACTTGCTTCTCTTGTTGCATCGTATTCAAAGCCACCCGCCCTGACTTGATTATCAGGCATCATAAACATAATGTATTTAATACTGGGAATTACAATGGAATACTTTACCTCAGCATTTAACCCCCTGAGCATAAGCGTATAATTTGGGTTCAGGTAAGGTTTTGAATAAAGTGTTCTGAAAACATTCGCATCCTGCACTTTATTGGTTCCATAGAAAATACCGTTACTCATTAACTTCTGGTCGACAATATCACTTTTAGAAAATGTTGGATTTTCACCTTGAACATTGCTTGCTGACTGAATCCTACTTGGCCAAACATTATTACCATACATGAGTGAATTGATGAAATCATTCAATACTTCGGGTGGAGCAAAATTGAATGAACCAAAATAGGTAAGCAATTTTTTGGTGTAGGATAATAATGCTTCATTGGTTGGAACCATAAACGTATAACCGTTTGTTTGCGATGAAGTTCCCTTGGATAAATAATTTTCATTATTAGGTGAAAATCCTAAAAGTGCATTATATATTTTAATATACACAGAATCGGGTTTCCCGGTTAAAACATTGTATCTGTGAGTCAGATCTCCATTAGCCATATATGAAACCTTCATATCCAGTAATTTTTTAAATTCACTGTAATTAGGGTTAGAAGCAAGATACTGATCAAGACTCATCGCTGGAAGAATAACCCTGTTTAAAACATGTATCATTCCATTTTCTGCAACAATATTTTTTTGTGATGCTATCACAGAAGCATCCATAACATTAAATCCCGTATACTTTGTATTAGGATAGAAAAAATTATAATCTGTAGCAGACAATCCAACAGCATTTAAAAAAGCATCTGTAAAGAATGAAATATTTTTATTGCTATTGTCCCCGACAACATAAACTCCGGTGTTACTGTTATTGGCTATTACCTTACGCGGTGAACCGACTTCAGTTTGAACAAAATCGTAAAAAACTGTTTTCTTTTTAAATGCAAGATTTGGTATTACACCTGTAGATGATTGATAGTTTGTAAGCTGATCCTGTCTGTAAGAGTTGTACACCAATGAAAAGGTAACAATTTTCCTGGCTGTAGCAGAGTCAATTGAAGCTACACCTCCTGTAATCTTGTTCTCTGCACAATAAACAGTAAATGCTGAGTCAGTGGGTGCGAAAAATGTCCAGTAACCTGCCTGACTTAAAGTTTCCTTGTAGCCTGCTTTGTCAATAAGAGTCAATAAACTTTTAAAGTTTCCCTTAGCTTGTAATTGCTGATAAATACATGGAGGCAGATTGTCAGGACGCTTGTAGAAATCGACAAAGTCCTTGTTCTTACACCCGGATAAGCAAAACAATACTAATAAAAATCCTGAGGTAATTCGTAAAATTTGATTCATAATTGTTAAGTTTCTCAGATTGTTAATGATAACTTGATTGATATTTGTTATTAAAAAAGGTTAAATAATATGACGTGTAAAATTTACATTAATAATTAAAGCCAAATTAATGGCTATTTTCCATCGTAATCTTTATACTTTTTGAATTATTCTTTACATAAAATGACAGAAAATTAATTTTATGTTAATTTTATGTTAATAAGCAAGACAATGTTGGGTTGACTGTCACAAAAAATACGCTGACTCAATGTCCGTTTAGAAGCTCTAAACATTCATATTGTACACATAATTAAAAGGTTTTGACAGTTTGTGGTGGGCTTTAAAGTAGTGCAATGATACAAACATTTTCAATCGTAATACACATATTGTGAAAAAAAAAGATGTAGGAAAAAATCAAATTTTGATGAATAAATCCCTCTTTTAAAAATTACATTTTCAAATGTTTATATACTTTAATCGATTGAAGAGATAAACAGATAAAAAATAAGACCGAACAAAATAAAATAACGAATGTTTTTATGTTGAGGATTATTGCGTAAAAATTTCAATAAAACAACTGATGATATGAACTCCACAATCGAATCAATTTAATTTATTTCACACTAAACGAGTATTTAGATACTTTATTTAAATTATTCATTGAAATTATATTATTTCCAGTTGGAACTTTTCTATTAAATTCTTTTTTAAAACAGTATACATTTTGTAAATTATATATATTTGATATAGAGTGCATTATAAAATAGAATATTTTTTTTAATATTTTTGATTTAGTAGAAAATTATCCTCTATATTCGCTGCTTGCAAAAAATTAATCGATTGCCCAATAAAACCGATCTGATTTCGTTATCTCTGTCGTGTTTATAAAGGCAAATATTTTTCTTTTGCGCATTTGGGCAAATTTTAAAAACAATTTTTATTGTTGTTAATTGAATTTTTGAATATTATGGAAGAAAACAATTCATCAGGATCATGTTGTGGCAATCGTTTAGCCAAACTTTTAAAGGATTTTACAAATGGGTGTGTTACAGAAAATAATGATGCAAAGGCAGAAATAAAACCACTTGTCAAAACACCTAAAGATCCTGAAACCATTCTGATTGAATTGAAATACAGTAAATCACCTATCAAATAGGTTTCATTGTATGCTTTTAATTTTTGAATCCTTTTAAAATTTTGATAGCCTTATTATCTTAAAAGGATATTCTGTTTATTCCCAATAGTCTTTTTAAAATGAGAAGGATAGATTATATAAAAAATTTACTTATCATTTGCATTCTTTGCAATTCAGTGTAACAATAAATCAACTTATTCAATTCCACATCTCGAAAAAAGAGGACTTGCTATCCAATTAATTGTTGATGGTAAACCATTCCTTGCTTTAGGTGGAGAATTACTCAATTCAAGTTCATCAGGTCTTAGATACATGGATACCATCTGGCGTGCAGGAGCACCAAAGTTGGATTTCTTTTCGCCCGATATCTACCTCCCAGACTTTAAGACCATCACTCAGCAATACGCCCGTTCAAATAATCCAATGTTTATTCCCGAATCTTTTGCAGGAAACGAAGGTGCATCAAATGCATTTTATGTAATAGGTCAGTTAAAATCGATGGGTTATTCTCCTTTTGGAATCGAAACACGCGAATCGGTTCCCGGAAAAGGCCCGATTTCGAATGCCTATAAAGTTTTGGGTCAGTTGGCCCCCCTTATTCTGGATGCACAAAGCAAAGGCACTATAGCAGGTGTCTCTCTCAATAAAACAGATTCAGTCCAAAGCATTAAATTGGGTAATTATACCCTAAAGGTTGAACTTCAATCAGGCAGAAGGGAAAAAGACAATGCCGAAACAGGTTATGGTATTCTTATAAATACCGGTTTTGATGAATATATTATTGCCGGAGCAAATATCGAAGTCTCTTTTTTCTCAACTGCTCCTAATAACCCAACAGTAGGTTTGGCATCTGTTTTCGAAGGTACATTTGAAAATGGAAACTGGATCCCCGGACGTAAACTCAACGGAGATGAAATCATGAAGAACTATGATTTTGCAGGTGAGGCATTGAAAAACGGTACAGGAACAGTTGCCAGATTAAACGGATCAAATCCAGCCATTCTTAAAGTGAAATTATATAAATATTGATTTGTAGGTGATTTTATCTAAAACATCCAACCTGAATTATTTTTTAAAACATTCTTTGACCATTTTTCGAATATTCTTCGTTAATTCTTGGAACATCCAGAGTTCACCGGTAAACCATCGGTAGACCATTGGTAAATGACCCCCAACTGTCTCGCTGGTGTCTCGCACCTATTTCGCACGTGTCTCGCAGGCGTCTCGCACATATTAGAGCGAGACATGTGCGAGACACGTGCGAGACACCTGCGAGACACGTGCGAGACGCCTACAAGTGATTTACTCCTCAATTACCCTTGGATTACCAGTGAACTCTGGATGTTCCAAGAATATTCAAAAAATGTTCCAAAAATGTTCCAAAAATGTTCTTTTTAAGTAGGGGCGACCCTTGTGGTCGCCCTCGGGTAATGTGGATTTTTTATGTTTTCCATGGGCGACCACAAGGGTCGCCCCTACATGGTTACTTGTTCTTTTTAAATATCCCTGATTTTACTTTTTCTTTTGATGATACTCTAAAATAAACCCATAACGGTAAGGTTTATTCCCACTGTACGTGTACTTTTCCATGGTTGGTGCACCCCATGAATCATCACCTCCTACCCCATTAATATTCAAATCAATATTCACGTTGATAAAATCTCTCTTCGGTAAATCAAAAGGATGACTTGCTTTCTCAAGATCATCTTCACTATATGACCAGGCCCGAAAACAAAGTGGTTGCAACCCGGTTACACCAATTGTGTTGCCCTTCTGATCAGCAAAAGAAAACCAATTCACGTCACAACGATTGGCATTGTCCTGGGGTACAGCGTAATTAGTTACAAAATCTTTAAGTGGTAGCTCATATAAACCAATTAACGCACCTGTTTTCCGATCGGGATAATTCTCAAAGGGTCCTCTTCCATACCACCCTATATTTTCAAATTTATCCGGAATCTGCATCCGCATTCCAAATTTAGGGATAAGCGGAATGGATTCTTTTTGAGGTTGATAATTGGCCTCAACCTGAATCCTTCCCTAACTATTCACGGTGTACTTCAAAGTATAAGCGGCACCAATATCAGGAAAGTTCATATGAAAAATGACAGCTACATTCCCATCATCTTTTTTAATGTCTACATTTTCAACAACACGGTTCGCAGCAACATTTTTCCATTTTCCCTGATTCTGAACATATTTAGCCTGTCGCTGATTATCATTTGGCGGTTTCCAGAAATAGGGTTCCAATGCCCCTTTCAACAATTCCGAGTTGTTTATTCTCCAGCTTTTCAGTGCTCCGGTGCTTTTACTGAGAACAACATTTAAAGAATCGCTCCGAATAGATATTTCATCAGCACTCTCCTTTACATTTAACGTTTTGCCGGCAGCTTCAATTTTCTTAAATTGAAATGGTTTGATTACAAACTGTTCGCGCGCAACGCAATAGCCTGCTTTTGCCCATAAAGTAGATTTTTTAAGATGTACATACAAATTCAGACATATTTCCCCTGAGTTTGATGTTAATGTTGAGGGAGTTGGACTCGTTATAGTTCCTGTATTCCCTGGAAGGATAGAACTACTTAGCTTTCCCGACTGAATAACCTCCCCGTTTGATGTAAATTCGTATAAAAGATCGAATTCTTTCAGCGAAAGAAAATCATAGTGATTAGTAACTTTAACTACAAGTGGACTTTTACTATCAAGTTGAAACACTACCGGTTGATACACTTTTTGTACTTCATAATAATGCGGGTTAGGTACTCTGTCAGAGGCAACCAATCCCTTGATACAAAAGACACCATCATTAGGATTGTCACCAAAATCCCCACCATAAGCCCAATATTCATTGTCCTTTAGTTTCAAATTTTCAGGATGTTCATCATATTTCAAGGGAGACCTATCCATGCGTTTTGCCAATCCCTGGTCTACCCATTCCCAAATAGCACCCCCAACAAGACTCGAGTCTGCATAGATGACATCCCAGTACTCCTGCAGGTTACCTCCCGAATTACCCATTACATGCGCATATTCCCTCAAAAAGATCGGCCGGTCTTTTATCTTTTCACCCATACTTTTTAACTTATCCGGATGTACATACCCATCATCATAAATAGCAGAGACGTCTCTTTGGGTATCAGAATAGACCAACCTTGTGGAGTCAAGTTTCCGCACAGTATCTGCCATGGCAATTAAATTCCGACCCTGTCCCCCTTCATTTCCTAAAGACCAGAAAATGACACAAGCATGGTTCTTATCACGTGGCACCAAAGCAGCTGCACGATCTACATGTGCTTTCTTCCAAACCGGATTATCACCCATTTCTTTATTTCGAATTCCAAACCCATGTGATTCCTGATTGGCTTCGTCCATCACATAAAAGCCGTATTTGTCACACAACTCATAAAACAAAGGATCATCGGGATAATGGCAGGTACGGATCATATTGATATTCGCCTGCTTCATCAACTCCATATCCTTTATCATCGTTTGCAGGTCAACATGTTTCCCGGTTCTGGGATGCTGCTCGTGCCGGTTGACACCTTTAAGTTTTACTGCTCTCCCATTAATCGTGAAAATATCCCCTTTAACTTCAATTTTCCTTACCCCAAACTTTGCGTGAATCGTTTCAATAACTTCGTTTTTCTCGTTCTTCAAAACTAACCGAAGATCATACAGATCAGGTGTTTCGGCAGACCATATCAAAGGTTTTGTGATATTTGTAGTGAGCTCTGTTTGATTCTTTGAAAAGCTTTCAACAGAACTAATCTTTTTAGATAAACCAATATTTACAATTTGTCCCGAAGTGTTTTGTCCTGTAATTCTTGCTACAACAGTCAGATTCTTAGCTTTTAGTTTGGAACGGTTTTCAATATTGACCTTTATTCTCACAAGAGCATTGGTATAGTTTTTATCCGGCTCCGCAGTGACAGTGAAGTCCTGAATATACGATTTAGGCCTGATAAACAGATCCACATCTCTGAATATTCCACTCATTCGCCACATGTCCTGGTCCTCGAGATAACTCCCGTCACACCAACGGTAAACTTCAACGGCCAATTTGTTTTCTTCCTTATGAATATATGGAGTAATATCGAATTCAGCAGGTGACATTGAATTCTGACTATAGCCAACTTTCTGTCCATTAACCCACACATTCATGGCCGATTGAACTCCATCAAAATTCAGGAACACGAGTTTATTGTTCCAGTTTTCAGGCACAATAAAAGTTCTGCAATAACTCCCCACCGGATTACGGTTAGCATAACTATAAAAATTCTTAGGAGGCTCACTCATCACCCTTGGAGGATCTCTTTTAAATGGGTATTTTGAATTGGCATAAATGGGTATCCCGAAACCTTGCATCTCCATGTTCCCCGGCACTATAATATTGGCCCATGACTTAACAGAATAATCAGGCTTATAGAAGTCCACCGGCCTTGAATCGGGGTCTGGTGACCATTTAAACTTCCACGACCCATTTAAAGATACGATATGTTGGTTGTTCCGCTTCTCAGTTGGCAGATAGAGTGTAGCATGAGGATTTTCTTTATTGATTCCTACTACATCCGGGTTTTCCCAGTCGTTTACTTTAGAATCTTTTTGAGCATAATTATTTCCTACCGAAAGCATTAATAATCCTGCTGCAAATAATCGAAAGTGCTTCATTTTAAAAACTATTTATTTTCAAGTTTATATTCAAACCAATCCACATCAACGAAGCCTGCTTCCTGAAGGTTGTTATAATTATAAATGCCAATTCGGGTACCACATGTCCTATAATTTCCCAGTTCACTAAATCTTTAGAATGAAAGACTATCATACCGGGAGCTTCTTGCAAAGATAACAAAAAAGAGAATTTAGAAGAAGCACGGTCACTGAGCGAAAAGCTCAGCTGAAGCCATACATCGGTATTAATTATTGAAATAATCGCTAATTTTGATCGATTTTAAAAATTATCAGAAAATTTATGAGGCATTTTTTTAGCATTACTCTAACCTTTGTTATTCTCTTTGCACAATTCGGTATCAGTCAAAATGTAATTGGATCAAAAGATCTTCGTCAACATATCAACATCAACCGCGAATGGAAATTTAAGCTTGGAGATTATCCGGGTGCCGAAGCTGTTTCATTTAAAGATACAGATTGGAACAACGTTCATATTCCTCATAATTTCAGCATTCCTTATTTCCAAACTTCACAATGGTACACCGGCTATGGATGGTACCGTAAATATTTGGATGTCCCTGCTCAATGGAAAGGTAAACGTGTTTCTATAGAGTTCGAAGGAGCCTTCCGTGATGCCGAAATCTTTGTAAATGGCAAGCTTGTTGGCCGTCATCAAAGCGGTTACACCGGCTTTTCCATTGATATTACTGATGCTGCAAAAACTGGCAGAAATGTTCTGGCTGTCCGACTGAATAATAACTGGAATGCCCGTTTAGCCCCACGCGATGGTGACCACAACTTCACCGGAGGCATCTACCGTGATGTTTATCTGGTGATTACTAACCCTGTTCATATAACCTGGTATGGAACATTTGTGACTACACCCAACCTTTCGAAATCCTCAGGTGTTGTAAATATTAAAACCGAAGTCAGAAACGACAACGCTACTATTAAGCAATACAAGTTAAAAACGGATATTGTAGCTCCTTCAGGAGAGGTGGTTTCTTCGGTCTCTTCAGCGCTCGATATTGCAGCAAACACAACCGTTACTTTCAACCAGACAACCGATAAAATCCCCAACCCAAAACTCTGGCATCCCTTGCATCCCTTCATGTACACAGCTGTAAGCACATTATATGATGGAAAATTAATGGTTGATAGTTACAAAACGCCTTTTGGTTTCCGTTGGATCAAATTCACTGCCGACAGTGGATTTTTTATCAACGGAGAACACTATTATTTCAAGGGCGCAGATGTACATCAGGATCATGCCGGATGGGTAAGTGCAGTTACCAATACAGCTATACAACGCGATGTGCGCATGGTGAAAGATTGTGGAATGGATTTTATCCGTGGTTCGCATTATCCACACGACCCTTCATTTTCCGATGCTTGCGACACACTGGGTGTCCTGTTTTGGCAGGAAAACAACTTCTGGGGTTGTGGTGGAGCCATAAAAGACACCGACGGCAGTTGGTACATCAGGAGTGGATCTTTTCCTGCAAAACAGGAGGACCAGAAAGATTTTGAAGAAAGTGTAAAGACCAGTCTTCGCGAGATGATCCGAATCCATCGGAACCACCCCTCGATTATCACCTGGAGTATGTGCAATGAACCCTATTTTGCTGATAAGAGTGTTATGCCACGGGTCAGAGAATTTCTGACAGAACTAACAAAACTATCACACGATCTCGACCCAACCAGACAGGTTGCAATTGGAGGATGCCAGCGTGGCAATATCGACAAAACCGGAGATATAGCTGGGTATAACGGTGACGGTGCGCGATTATTTATGAACCCCGGAATTCCAAACGTAGTCAGCGAGTATGGTTCTACTGTTGGCATTCGTCCCGGCAAATATGAACCCGGCTTTGGCGACGTACAAAAGGAACAGTTTGCATGGCGCAGTGGACAGACCCTCTGGTGTGCTTTCGACTATGGCACCCATGCAGGTAAGTTTGGGTTAATGGGGATGATCGATTATTTCCGACTACCCAAAAATATGTATTACTGGTATCGGAATGAATACAAACACATACCACCTCCCGAAGCTGCAAAAGAAGGTATCCCTGCAAAATTGATGTTAACCGCCGACAAATCAAGCATCAGCAATACCAATGGCACAGATGATGTATACCTGATTGTTACCGTTTTGGACAAAGACGGAACGCCTATCAGCAATTCTCCGGATGTCACTTTATCATTGATATCCGGTCCCGGCGAATTCCCTACCGGCAGTTCAATCACCTTTTCTGCAGGTTCCGACATATACATCCGTGATGGTAAGGCAGCCATTGAGTTTCGTTCCTATTATGGAGGAAAAAGTATCATTAAAGCCACATCTCAAGGTTTACAGGATGCCCTGATTACTATCGAGACAATGGGAACTCCGGTTTATGTTGAAGGAAAAACGCCAAAAGCAGAGGAACGCCCCTATAAACCCTATCAAATGAGACAACCCTCTGCGCCAACCACTGCGAAAGTGAACATTGCACCTCAGAAGCCAACACGTGCAAGTAGTGAAGCAAAAGGCTTTCCGGCAAATCTGGCCAACGACCAGGATCTCTCAACATACTGGCAGTCCAACAAAGCTGAACCCATTAACTGGTGGCAGGTTGACCTTGAAAATCTGTTTGAAGTATCAGAAGTAAATATTATTTTCCCTACTTCAGGAAATTACCGTTACAAAATCGAAATATCTGAAGATGCTATTAACTGGAAAATGATAACTGCCCTTACTCAAACAAACAGCACAGAAAAGATCCGGACACATACTGCCGTCGATAAAGCTAGTGGTCGTTTTCTTCGGATTACTTTTACCGGCCTGCCCGATGGTAAACCGGCTTCGCTTATTGAAGTAGAAGTATATGGAAAATCAATATCTCAATAATGACAGCATAGAACTACAACACGAAAATATGAGCGGTATTGGCACTATTAAAATAGCAGCATGTTTTATTTGATTTCCATATTCTGAAAGAAAGCATGTTACTGACTCTGAATAAATGATGCTTTATACCATTTATTATTAACTGATTTTCAATGAATAAGCATAAAGAAGATCCGGCTTTTTATCGGGAAGTGTCACTTCAAGTCCATCTTCTTTACGTTCAAACTGAAGCTCTCCCCCACCCAATAATTCAACCTTGTGAATGGTTTCCGGCTTTTGCATTCTTCGCCATATAAACCGCAGGCAATGCAAGTACCATTGTTTTTTAAAGATCTCTGCAATCCAATTTATTACAACATAATCACTGGCATTCAGTGTTTAATATTGTAAATTTATATTTTCACTAACCTAAATATCATGAAATTATATTTTCAATTAAAGGGCCATTCAACTTTACAGGCAGCTTTGAAAAATACACTTTCAATAAATAAATTTTGAAATAACCTTTAAACTATCCAAATTTTTTAAAGTCAAATAATGAAATTATTATCTTTATTGAAAAAATATCTACTATTTATGAAAATAAATACTCAGCTAAAATTTAAATTACTATTCCTGGTCTTATTCATTTCTACCTTTGGATTTGCACAAAACCCTGTGAAGTTAATAGATCAAGGCAATTTCGTTATTATCTCAAACGATTATGTCCAGATAACACTCAGTAAGAAAAAAACGCTCATCTCTTCTATAAAATACAAGGGCAATGAATTGATCGGCCGTCAACATATCAACTGGAACATTGTCAGTAGCGATGAGGATGAAAGCAAAGTAAGGAAGTTGTCACAAAAAGTTGTATACGCTGTTCGCATTGATCCTTCCAAAAATAATGGAGAACGCGCAGAGGTATCATTTAAATATATTTATGACGACAATGAACAAGCCAATCCTGTCGATATTGATATGCGCTATGCACTCGGCAAAAACGATAAGGGAGTTTATCTTTCGGCACTGTTTACACATCGTGCAGGTTATCCGGAATTTGAATTGGGCCAGGGCAGAATGATAGCAGAACTCAATCCAGAAGTGTTTGATTTCTATACTGTAGATTCCAACCGAAGACGAATAATGGCTTCTGAAAATGATGTTAAAAACGGAATCCGCCGAAATGTAAAAGAAGCAAATCTGCTCACAACAGGAATCCACAAGGGAGAAGTTGAACACAAATATGACTACGCGGCAATTCTGGCTCAGACTCCTACCTGGGGTTGGACGAGTACACAAAAAAAAGTTGGCATTTGGATGATCAATCCCAGCCACGAATACATCAATGGCGGACCAACACAAGTTGGTCTAACCGGTCATGTTGAATGTGTTCTGCTGAATCACTGGCAGGATGGACATTATGGTGGCGGCACCCAGGTATTTAAAAAAGACGAAAATTGGGAGAAGTTTATTGGACCGTTCTTTATTTACTGTAATTCCGGAGCCAATCATGATGATATGTGGAAAGATGCCATCGGTGAAGCAAAAAAGCAACAGCAACAATGGCCTTTTAACTGGGTAGTCGAAAAGGAATACCCTAAAAAGGAAGAACGTGGAGTCTTGAGTGGACAAATTCTGATCTCGGATCCTTATGTTCCGGTTACTAAATTTTCAAATATGTGGGTTGGTTTGGCAAATTCCACAAACGAAGATGCCGCTTCTAAAGAAAAGGCACCGATAAACTGGCAGTTCGAAGGTAAACATTATCAGTTCTGGATAAAAGCTGATCAAAAAGGCAACTTTACAATACCAAATATCCGTGCCGGAAAATATACGTTATATGCATTTGCTGATGGCATATTGGGTGAATTCAGTAAAACAGATATTACAGTATCACAAGGCAGTAAAACCAACATAGGCAAACTAAATTGGACCCCTGTAAGATATGGCAAGCAACTTTGGGAAATCGGAATCCCTGATCGGACTGCAGCTGAATTCCTGCATGGAGATCATTACTGGCAATGGGGATTGTATATGTTGTATCCAAAGGAATTCCCCAACGATGTAAATTTCACAATTGGTAAAAGCGATTGGTCTAAAGACTGGAATTACTGTCAGCCTCCTGTGCTTGACTCTGCCTATAATGTTTTACGTTCGCCTGTTTGGTCAGTTTTATTTGACATGCCGGATCAGACAAAAGGAACGGCTACATTGCGGTTGGCTATTTGTGGCAGCAGAAATCAAACTTCCCTCAATGTACTGGTGAACGATGTACTTGTTGGAAATACAGGTGTTTTAACAAACTCCGGGGTAATGCACCGTGATGGAATCCGTGGTAAAGAAGACGAAGTCGCAATACACTTTGATGCCAAACTGCTTAAAAAAGGCACAAATACCATTAAGTTGAAGCTGACCAATGTTAAAGCCTGGACATTCGGTATTCTATACGACTATTTGCGTTTAGAACTTAACGAATCAAAATAGTTGCTAATTTTTTAGAAACTGTTTAAATTTAGTTTCTGTTTGTCCGTTGGACATGCTAAACCCTGCTAGCACTGCCTATTTCCATCACGTAGAGACGCAATATTTTGCGTCTCTACAACAGAAAAACCACTTCCGCCGGTTCTTGAACTCCAATTGGAGAAAAATCAAACAGTTTCTTAATGATTTTGCACTTTTATCATGGCCTGATTTTTGGAGATATTTAAATCAATTCTACCAGACAAACTTAATGTAATCAAAATATAATAAATACCGGTTTCCTTTCCTTAAAATTTGTATTTTTACAACCTATAAACTAAAACCAGCGCCATGAATTATAAACAAATCATTTTTAAAACCCTGACCTCAGTTTCTTTGATTACTGCTGTCGTTTTTTCTTTTAACGCATCAGGGCAATCGATTTCAACAGTTGACAACGTTGACGGAATCAGTAAAACCGAAACAACAAACGATCTGAATATCGTAGTATCACAAACTGCTAATAATTTTATTATGACAGAAAGTACACAAAAAGCCAAAACTCCTGTATTGGATTGGTTTAAAGAAAAACCATGGTTTAAGAATGTAAAATTAGTTCCAAGTGAATCTATCAACCTGGATGAGTTGAAAAAATCGTATGCTGCTACTCCTGCATATTATGAGAAAGCCTTTGAATATTACAAAAACAATGATCTGTTGAAACTTGCTACCGGAAAATATTTGATTGACGGAGAGAATGTTTTTGCTGCTATCTCAGAATATGACACACAGGATCCTGCAGAACGCAAATGGGAAAATCACAAAAAATATATTGATATCCAGATTCTGCTTTCAGGAAAAGAGAAGATGAGTAAAGCATCTTATGCTGAAGCAACACCTGATGTTCCATATAGCGAAACAAAGGATATTGAATTCCGTAAAGCAACCAATGGCAAGACTTATTTAGCCGAACCCGGAACATTCTTCATGTTCTTCCCAAGCGAGTCACATATGCCTAACCAGAATGCCGATGGAGTTGCCAAGGTTAAAAAAGTTGTCTTTAAAGTAAGCGTGAAGTAAGGTATATCATCTTATTAAAAAAGCCGGTATCTTAATAGATGCCGGCTTTTTTGTGATAAATTAAGGAAATAAACCTTAGGATAGTCTGCTTGCTACTTTACTCCAATTTACAACATTCCAGAATGCTGCAACATAATCGGGGCGACGATTTTGTACATCAAGGTAATAAGCATGCTCCCATACATCACATGTCAGCAATGGTTTCAAACCGTCGCGTAGTGGGCAAGCTGCATTTGGAGTCTGCTTGATTTCAAGATTTCCTTCTGCATTTACGACCAGCCAGGCCCAACCTGAACCAAACTGAGTAACGGCAGCTGCAGTAAACTTTGTTTTAAATTCATCGAATGATCCAAAGGCAGCATTGATTTTATCCAGCAACTTACCTGTTGGAATGCCTTCGCTTTTTGATTTTAATCCTTCAAAATAGAAGGTATGGTTCCAAATCTGGGCTCCATTGTTAAAGATTGGACCCTCTGCTTCTTTTACAATTTCTTCTAAAGATGCATTCTCAAATTTTGTTCCCGGTACCAGATTGTTCAGATTATTGACATAAGTCTGGTGATGTTTTCCATAATGGAATTCAAGTGTACGTTGACTGATGTGCGGTTCGAGCGCATCAAGCTCATAAGGCAGCTTAGGTAATTCAAATTTCATGATTTCCAATGTTTAGGTTTAATATAAAAAATCAGATCTGTTAAGACTTTTGCAATATTCAAATTTAATAAATTTTATTGGGCAGTTTAAACTAAAAGTGTTATTTATTAAAACTGAAACAACAAACGCATTATCTTTGTTCATCAAACTATTTATTTATGTGTCAGAAAATATTTTCAATTCTTTCTATATTCCTCTTTGTTGCACTCATTGCTTGTAACAATCAACCAGCCAGGAATCAGTCACAGCAAAGCAATGATCAATCTGCAACAAAAGCAAATGAAATTGCGGATAGTATTGCCACAGATAGCACATTGACAATCAACAAAGACAGCCAGGAAGCTGTTTATAGGACTGCCAGTCTAAACAGATTTAAAACTGCTTTTAATCAGAGATATAATTTTGCCTTTGAATTACCAAAAGAGTGGCGGGCAATAGATGCCAGCACTATCGGAGATGGTTATTACATTTTTACAGGAAAGAAATTTACGGACATTAGAATATATGGTGAACGGATTACTCCTGAAAACGAAAACAAATTAGCAGAAGTAGATTCTACTGATTTCAATAAAGTTGAAAAATTCATTTTCGATGATGGGATTAAAGGACTAAAACTTTCGGGAAGAACTTATCGGATGTACATCAAGGATGATGGAAAATTCAGGATTTCATTCTATGTCAGGACACGAAAAAGCTGGATCAATCAAAACGAAGTCTATCTGGATCATATGGCTAAGACTATTCATCAGATTCGTAAAACAAAATAATATTAAAGACCGGTTGCTGTTCTTTAAATCATCGAAATCCTAAAAAACAAAGACAATGTTATATCTTGTACTTGACCTCGAGATGAGTGGTCCTGACCCCGAATACAATGAAATCATTCAAATAGGGGCTGTATTGTGTAATTCAAACTGGGAAGAACTTGGACAGTTTATCACTAATGTATATCCCGAAAACACAGCTAGTTTCTCTGCTCCCTCTCAAAAGATTCATGATTTATCACTGGCTGATCTCCAGGATGCACCTATGTTGTATGAAGCAATTGAAAACTTTGAGTCCTGGATTTTGGAAACCATCAAATACAAGGGTACAGATAAACAAAACGTTTTTAAGAAGATTGCGATATGTGGACAGAGCGTCATGTACGATATCAACTTTCTGCGTGCTGCTTACAACAAGCAGAAAGTTGACTGGTTCTTTTCGTACACTCAACTGGATTTACACCAACTCAGTTTTCTCCTTTTCAAGATATTAGAGGCCAACGGTTATGATGTTCCCCGGAATCGGAGTCTTGGTTCTGTAGCCAGTTACTTCGGACTGGAAAGAGAGAACGAAACTCACAACGCGCTTGAAGACTCAATACTTACAAAAGATTGTCTGGCCGCTGTCATGAGTTATGTTCCCTATTTAAAGCTTGATGAAGACGCAATGGACGAAGCCGATTAATCACGGCCATGCATTTTCCCTAAAAGCCATTTCGATATTACAAATACTATAAATCCAAGAAGGATAATAAATCCTGCTACACCTCCAAATATGACTCCTGCTCCAAGTTGATCGATGAAGCTTGCAATGACTCCACCAATAAGATGAGCAAGAAAAGAACTGAGGAACCACACACCCATAAACATAGAGACCATGTAAGCGGGTGCAAGTTTAGTAACCATTGACAATCCGATTGGAGAAAGCATTAGCTCACCCATCGTATGAAACAGATAAGCAAGTAATAGCCATAGCATACTTGCTTTGGGTGCACCACCGTTAAGCTGTGCGACTGCCCCAAGCATAAATAGAAACCCCACACCCAGTAATATCATTCCGATACCCATCTTGATAGGTGTAGAAGGATTTTTACCGATCTTACTCAATTTTATCCACAGGTATGAAAACGGAAATCCCAAAACCAGAACCAATAAAGGATTTACACTTTGAAAGGCGGGGGTTGGAATTTCAAATCCAAACATGTTGCGATTTATATATTTATCTGTAAACAAGGTAAGGGAGCTCCCTGCTTGTTCATATCCTGCCCAAAAGAATGTCACAAAAAACAGTAATACAAAAATCACAGATATCCTGTCTTTCTCTTCTTTAGTAAGTGGCAAAATCTCAACATTGTTTTGCAGACGTTGTTTTGCCTTAGGCTCTTTTCCAACAGAACCCAGAATACGTGGAGCTAAAATCCAATAGGTTATCATACTGATAAAAACAGCTATTGAAGATACCATAAAACCAGCACGATAGCCATAAAGAGCAGCTATACCTCCACAAATTAACGGAGCGGTAAATACTGCACCATTGAATAGTTGGTAATATAGTGTGAATGCACTATCTCGACGTGGATCACCCTGTTCGTATAACTCACCTATCATCGCTATCACCGTTGGCTTGAAAAAGCCACTTCCAACTGCAATAAATGTTAACCCGGTTACGAAAGGAAGTAAAGTATTATTCAAAGACAATATCAACAAGCCCATTCCGGTGAGTACACCTCCAATTGTAACTGAACGGCGTTCTCCAATCAGCCTGTCTGCAATCATGCCTCCGAAGAAGGGAAATAAATAACACAATCCATTAAATAAACCATAAACCAGTCCTGAGGTCTTATCGGAAAAATTCATTCCCGTAAGCTGATCATAAATTTTATGTGTCATGTAAAGCATTAAAAGGGCACGCATACCATAATATGAAAAGCGTTCGCCAGCTGCAGTTGCAGAAAGCAGGTATAGTGCGGGGGGATGTTTTTGTGTAATTACTTTGCTCATTGATTTAGTATTTACCGGCGAAGATATTAAAGTTATTAAAACGCCGATAATATTCTACTAATTTTACTTGCCAAATCAATCATTTCACCCCTTCGGGGTTCTGGTTTGCCCAATCATTTTCTATAATCATTTCATCCCTTCGGGATTGAAGAAGAATGCCGAAGGCATGAAATGATTATAGAAAACCAAATGTTTGAAAATGAACCCCGAAGGGGTGAAATGATTATAGAAAAACATAGACCGGCTGAATCTATTCTATCACAATCAAATATGGGCTCAGTTGTTTAAACTTCTCGGGTGTCATACCCGGCAGCAAACTGACCTCATCCACAGAACGGAACTTTAAATGCTTGACCCGATAATCTGCAATTGCCTTGGCAATATAATATCCAATGTAAGGGTGCTTTCTTAATGCAGGAAGTGGACACTGGTTGATGTCTATCCTTTTTATTTTCTCAGGATCTACTTTAACAAAAGGCAGAATCATTTGATAAAGTGTAGAATCTAATCCATAAACTTCCTGAAGTTGCTCCCGTTTTGCATATCCTCCCAACAAATCCCTGAACCGAAGAATCCGCATAGCAAAAACAGGACCGATCCCCCGCAAGGCATCAAGACTGGTTGAATCGACACTATTCAATTCGACCGGTTGGACAATTGGTTTTATGTATCCGGGTTTCGTATAAGCAGAAAGCGCGTAAACTGTTTTGGGCCTAGGAGGAATTGAAATAAATGGTTCCAATGCAGTAAATTGTGAAACGGTTAGACCATATATTTTTTGAAGGTCTTCTTTCTGATAGAAATGCCCCCCCTTGGATGTATAGTTTAAAATTGTCCTGATCAGCCTGTCAGGAAGTCCCATCTTAAGCCATCCTTTTTCATTCAAAGTGTTTGGATCAAAAGGAAAGGGTGTTAAAGATTTGAATTTTTCATTTGCTGTAAAGCTACTCTTGTAACTAATTGGATAGCTTCTGCTGAAACGGGTTGATTTAAACAATCCGGCACTGTCTATCTGATATTCAAAAGCCCTGACCTCTTTTGCAAAAGCAACCGTGTCAACATTTGATTGAGCTGTCTGAAATTTTGAAAATATCAGCATTCCGTAAACCAAAATGATCAAGGCAAAGAGGATTAACATGGCCCTCTGCTCTCCCCTATTAAGATAAAAATAATCTTTCCATCCTTTAAACATGACATTCCGATTAATAGTATGCGTTTAAATGATTCAATTCAGTATACAAAACAGCACAATAGAGAAACCCATATCACTCTGTTTCTTTTCGTAGCAGATAATTTCCGATACGACAATGCAAACATTTTTTATTATCGCAATAATTCTTTTTCATAAAATGGAGTGCCTGTGTTTCTGCAGCAGAAACAGGTTTAAGTCCAAGCCCTACCCAACGTTTAGTTTCATTGTTGATTTCAGGAACCAGTTGTTCCAGTATATCTACTGCCCTTTCAGAAAATTGATTATTTCCATAAACCTGTCCATAAGCAAAAAGAAGTGGAGGCAGGGTATTGATCAATAACCTGTTAATTGCATCGTTACCAAATGTCTTATGGCGTTGAACAGATAACTTATCAGGCAGATAGTGATCGTTCCAATAGTCTGAAACGTTTACTGCAAACTTTTCACGAAAAGCATCGGTGACAGTGCACCTGAGGACATCATCAATACCCATTGCATTCCTATGCCAGAAATCTGCAAACTGGGCCAGTCGGATTGTTGGAAAACCTGCAGGTCGCATTCTCAGAAATTTCCATTGGTGAACTGACATCGGCTCAAGATTATATTTACCCTTGAGAAAAGAATACTCGATCTTTAATTTGACCGGGTAATCATCAATAAAATCATCATCCAGAAAGCCTGCCTGACCAAAGAAGAGTGCCTCGAGCTGAAAAAGACTGGTGCGGTGCCGAAGTATCACTGAAAGTGGTAGTCTGGCACACAGCATCTCAAAAGGTTCTGAATTCAATCTGAGACCAAAGCTCCTTGCCAGTATACGGTAAAAGGTTTCGCTCCAATCGTTTTTGGTCTCCTCAAACAGCTTAAGCACGTATTGTGCGTTTTCAGTTAACCTTTCAGCCAGCATGCGTTCAAGCCATGACGTCCTGATCAGTTGATCAGTCTGATTGATCTGATTGTGACAAGGCACCCAACCTTTTGCATCCACGAATTCCTGATAGCGGTAGAATAATTTGTAGTCGACATATTTGCCTACCTCCAGACAAGGAGCCGCGGGAGCAAGTTCGGATTCCGGATCCAGATCGTCGTTATAAACGACATGAAGAATGACATTATGATACGAAAAATCGAGATGATGGGCATGATTGACCCAATCTGAAGAATTCAAATGAATCTCCACATGTCCTGCCCAAAGTGTTTGATCAATACGTATACGAGCATTTAAGAAATCGGGACCACTGTCATGGTTATGAAAACCTGTATCGATCACTTCGATATGTTCACCCCTTGAGGTAAATAATTCCGGCCCAAAAAGCCGATACCTCCACAAATAATGCAAAAAATCTTCATTCATATTCGTAAATTCTAAAGATTAGGAACTGAAGAAAGCAATTTAATCGAATTAAGTCGTTCTAATACAATACTAAGATACAACATTTTTTATATCTTATTAAAAAATTTGCATCAAAGATTTGCTCGAGTTATCTTTGCTGTGAAATTGCACGAATTCTTCGTTGGAATTAACCTTTATGAAAGATCTTGAGTTGTTGGTTTCTGGTATTGAATACAAGGTTCGAAAGCTTACAGGACAGATGAACGTCCTTAAGGAGGAGTTGAATCGGGTTGAATTGGAAAAACAATCTCTTGAAAAGGTTGTGCGGGAAAAGCGCAATGAAGTAAAAACATTGGAAGAAAAAATTAAACTCATTAATGTTGCAAAATCAATCGAATCAGGAAAAGATTCGGCACAAGCAAAACAAAAAATCAATGAACTGGTGCGGGAAATTGACAAATGTATTGGTCTTTTAAATAAATGAGGTTGGATCTTCAATTAAACGTTCATAAATGGCTGAAATAACTATAACCGTGAATCTGGCTGACCGCAACTATCGATTGACCATCGATGCTGCTGAAGAAGAGGTTATCAGGAAAGCTGCCCATTCGATGGAGGAACAATTGAAAGCCTATGCAGACAACTTTGGATACAAAGATAAACAGGATCTGCTGGCAATGATAGCACTACACTTTGCAATATCATCGCACAAACAAGCGCATGAATTGCAATACAGGGACTCACTTCTGACTGAGAAGCTTCAGGAAATCGATAGAGTATTATCAGATCATCAACCACTTTAAAAGACACCGTTCTTTCACATAAAGATACCCGCGATAAGTTACAACAGTTTGGAAACTCAACACTTTCTAGGTTGGAGAACCGCTTCTGGTTTCTAGAACAGGCCGCATTCCGGTGAAAGCCGGACTCACTTTTAGTGACAGTGGAAGTTTGAAATTCCTGGCAGCTCCTATAATTCCGTTTTGGGGTTTCCCAAAACTCAGTGTAATTATCGCGGTTTTTTTTGTTATTGTGCCTATTTTCCTACCTTAACCCCTTTAACTAATATCACATATGGACACAATTTTAATCATCATTATTTCTGCACTGGCAGGTATCACAGCAGGGGTGCTGGTTTCAATTTCACTTATCAGAAAGTCGATCATCAGTAAAAATGAAAGGCTTATACTCGATGCTGAAGAAAAAGGTGAAATGATCAAAAAGGACAAAATCCTACAGGCTAAAGAGAAATTCCTTCAACTAAAGTCGGATCACGAAAAGATTATCAACGAAAAGAATAGCAAAGTATTACAGGCTGAAAACAGAATAAAACAAAAAGAGACTGCTCTTAATCAGAAACTCGAAGAGACACAACGTAAGCAAAAAGAGGTTCAGGTGATGAAAGATACGTTAACATCTCAGGTTGAGATTGTGACGAAGAAACAGACAGACCTTGAGGTTGCGCATAAAGAAGCTATTGACCAGCTAGAAGCCATTTCAGGCCTTTCTGCTGCCGAGGCTAAACAGCAAATCGTTGAGAGCCTCAAAGAAGAGGCCCGTGACGATGCTATGAATTCTGTTCGCGAAATCATAGAAGAAGCTAAGCTCAGTGCAAACACTGAAGCCAAAAAGATTGTAATTGAGACTATCCAACGTACGGCTGCTGAACATGCAATAGAAAATACAGTTACAGTATTTAATATTGAAAACGACGAAATCAAAGGAAGAATCATAGGCCGTGAAGGTCGTAATATCCGTACGCTGGAAGCTTTAACAGGTGTTGAAATCATTATTGATGACTCTCCTGACGCTATTATCCTTTCTGGTTTTGATCCGGTACGACGTGAAGTAGCCCGTCTCTCATTACATCGTTTGGTTACAGATGGTCGTATCCATCCTGCCCGTATCGAAGAAGTAGTTGCTAAAGTCAAAAAACAGGTCGAACTCGAAATCATTGAGACGGGTAAACGTACCTGTATTGATCTAGGTATTCATAATATGCATCCCGAACTGATCAGATTGATTGGTAAAATGAAATACCGTTCTTCTTATGGTCAGAACCTGCTCCAACACTCAAAAGAAGTTGCCAATTTATGTGCTACAATGGCAGCTGAGCTTGGACTGAATCCAAAGCTTGCCAAACGTGCCGGATTACTCCATGATATTGGAAAGGTGCCTGATAACGAACCAGACTTGCCACATGCTATTTTAGGCATGAAGCTTGCTGAAAAGTTCAAGGAAAAACCTGAAATCTGTAATGCCATTGGTGCTCACCACGATGAGGTTGAAATGGAAACACTGTTTTCACCTATCATTCAGGTTTGTGATGCCATCTCAGGTGCCCGGCCGGGTGCCCGTCGCGAAGTTGTTGAGGCTTACATACAACGTTTGAACAAACTAGAAGACATGGCTATGGCCTTACCGGGTGTTGTTAAGACCTATGCTATCCAGGCTGGTCGCGAATTACGTGTTATCGTTGCTGCTGACAAAGTTTCGGATGTTGAAGCGAATCAACTTTCTTATGATCTTTCACGCAAGATTCAGGATGAGATGACTTATCCGGGTCAGATTAAAATCACAGTTATCCGTGAGACACGTGCTATCAGTTATGCAAAATAATTGAGACCCAAACAATACATTATAGGCTGTCTCTACACAAGGAGACAGCCTTTTGCTTTATAAAAAAATCAATTTATAACCTGCAACGTAAATGGAAAAAGTTGAAAGTCCCTTCAGGAAGATGGCAATACAAATGATTCCGGGCTTATTACCACTTATCATTTTTATTCTGGCAGATGAAATATGGGGAACAACTATAGGGCTTATCGTTGCATTGGCTCTCGGCATCGCAGAGTTTATTTATGTGTGGTGGAAGCAAAAAAAGATAGACAAATTCATTCTTGCAGATACCGGATTGTTGTTGATCCTGGGCAGTGTTTCACTCATTTCTGACAACGACTTATTCTTCAAACTTAAACCTGCACTGATACAGGTTATATTTCTTGTAATCATTGGTGTTGCAGCTTTTGGAAATCCTCAATTTCTGATCAGAATGGGTGGTAGATACATGGGCGAAATGGGTCAGATAAACGCTCAGGGCGAGCAAATGATGCAAAAGATGCTTCGACGGGTCTTTATACTGATCACACTTCACACGGGTCTTGTAATTTATGCAGCTTTATACTTGTCAAAAGAGGCCTGGGGATTCATTTCAGGTGGGCTTTTTTATATTCTGATAGGTGTTTATTTTGCTACCGAGGTACTTTCAAAGAAGCTTAAAAAAAAGGATCTACCCTCAGAAGAGTGGTTTCCATTGGTTGACACGGAAGGGAAAGTAATTGGCCAGGCTCCAAGGAGTGAATGCCACAGTGGCCCCGGAAGACTACATCCCGTTGCACATCTTCATGTCATCAATAGTCGTGGAGAACTACTGCTTCAACTTCGTTCCTCCACAAAAGATCTGCTACCTGGTATGTGGGATACCGCAGTCGGCGGGCATATCGGGATCGGTGAAAGTGTTGAACAGGGACTCAGACGGGAAACCATGGAAGAGATAGGTCTTTTAGATTTCAAACCATCACTCTTACAACGCTATATTTGGGAAACAAAACGCGAGAGTGAACTTGTCTTTAGTTTCATTTGCAGACACGATGGCCCCTTTAAGTTAGATCCGGTTGAACTTGATGATCTCCGTTTCTGGACCAAAAAGGAGATTGATGCCAACATTGGAAAAAGGGTATTAACCCCGGTATTTGAAAACGAGTATCACTGGATCAGCAAACACCTGAAATAGAACTAAACTTTGAGTCTTTAAACATTTTATTTATATTCGTATCATTAAAAATCGTTCACATGATTAATAAAATAAAAACCGCAACAGATGCTTTGAAGCATTTTGGCATTACAACTCCCGACATGGGTATCATATTGGGTACCGGATTAGGAAAGCTGGTAAACCATATTGAGATTATTAAACAGATCGATTACGCTGAAATACCTTATTTTCCTATTTCAACTGTGGAATCTCATAAAGGACAGCTGATTTATGGCAGATTGGGAAATCACATTGTTCTTGCTATGCAGGGAAGGTTTCATTATTACGAAGGATACACACTTGAACAGATCACCTTCCCTATTCGTGTCATGCATGCCCTCGGAGTAACTCAATTGCTGGTAACAAATGCGGCAGGTGCCATGAATCTTGAAATGAAAAAAGGAAGTCTCATGCTCCTGAACGATCATATAAACCTTCTTCCCGACAATCCTTTGCGTGGAATACATGAACCGGAATTTGGTCCACGCTTTCCGGATATGAGTTGTCCTTATTCTCCTGCTATCAGTAATCGTTTGGAAACACTGGCAAAGGAATTGGGAATAATATTACACAAGGGTGTTTATATAGCTGTTGCCGGCCCCAATTTGGAAACCCGGGCAGAGTATCGTTATCTGAGAATGATTGGCGGAGATGCAGTCGGAATGTCAACTGTTCCTGAGATTATAGTTGCTAACCAGATAGGTCTCCCGGCAGCAGCTATTTCTGTACTTACAGATGAATGTGATCCTGATAACCTCTCCCCTGCTGTCCTGAGTGAAATACTGGCAATAGCAGCACTGGCGGAAGATGATCTTGTCAGATTAATAAAAGCTTACCTTGTCAAATAAATGATTGAACTTTCAAATCATTACTTGAAAAGTTAATTATTCCATTATATTTGCAAAACAATTTACTAAACAGTACTTTTTTACTTCTTTACCTTCAACTTTCTTCTAGCTTTACTGTTTATTTCTTAACTTTTTAATTATAAAGGAATTCGGTCATGGGAAATGTCAGAGATATTTTAAAAGCAAAGAATTACCCCACTATTACCATTACACCTCATATTACAGTTTATGGGGCGCTTAAAACAATGGTTGAAAAAAATATTGGTGCTCTTTTAGTTTTAGAAGAGAATAACCTGGTTGGTATTTTTACAGAACGTGACTATGCCAGAAAAGTGATACTGTTGGGGAAGACGTCTAAGGATACATTGATCAGTGAGATCATGTCTGCAAATCTCATAACTGTTACTCCTGATAATTCAATGGAAGATTGTATGCAGTTAATGACAAATAAATTTATCAGACATCTTCCTGTATTAGAAAACGATGAGTTAATTGGCATTGTCTCGATCGGTGATGTTGTAAAATATATCATCAACGAACAGAAATTCATTATCGAACATCTTGAGCACTATATCAAAGGGAGATAAAAAGAAGAAAGCATTTATCATATAACGTATAGAGACGCAATATTTTGCGTCTCTTTTTTTAAAGACCTATATGAAAAGAGACGCAAAATATTGCGTCTCTACTAATTACTGGAAAATTCTTTTATTACATTCTTTGCTTAACTGCTTCAAATAGAATTATACCAGCTGCAACAGAAACATTTAATGATTCAATTTCACCAACCATCGGAATGCGTACTCTCTGATCGCAACGTTTCAAATACTCAGGTGAAACACCATCTTCTTCTGATCCAAGCATAATAGCTGTTGGAAGTGTCAGGTCAATCTGGAAATGATAATCTGTGGCTTTTTCTGTAGTTGCAACAATCTGTAAACCACAAGCCTTCATATAATCAATCGTATCTTTTAAGTTCACACTTCTGCATACAGGGATTTTAAACAATGCACCTGCTGAAGTCTTCACAGCATCGGCTCCCATCAAGGCAGATCCTCTGGAAGGAACAATGATTGCATCAACACCAGCACACTCAGCAGTACGAGCTATGGCTCCAAAATTACGAACGTCAGTAATCCTGTCAAGGATCAATACCAAGGGATTACGACCAATATCAAATAATGCGGGCACAATCTGCTCATAATCTTCATAAACGATAGGCGAAACAAATGCTATTACCCCCTGGTGGTTTTGTCTTGTGACACGGTTCAGCTTTTCAATGGGAACATACTGCATAGGTATATCCTTTTCATTGAGCATCTTTCGCATCTCAGGAAACAACTCATTCTTCAAACCCGTAACCACCAATACCTTTTCTATCTCTTTCCCGGCCTGTAATGCTTCTATCACAGGGCGAACGCCATAAACCATTTTATCTTTTTCCATTTCTTATATCAATTATTCTTCTTCATTATCATTAGTCAAAAAAGTGCCGGGGAAGGCTTTGCTTGTCTTTGCTCCAAGCAGTTCAAGCTTTCGGGCTCTGTTGATAAGATTTCCCTTACCGTCAACCAATTTTTTCTTGGCCTCACCGTAAACCTTTTCCAGTTTGTCAATCTGCTCCCCTATAGACTCAATATCTTTAAGAAAAGCAGTGAACTTATCAAACATTTCGCCACCCTGACGGGCAATTTCCAATGCATTCTGTGTTTGTTTCTCATGCTTCCAGACAGAAGAAACAGTTCGTAATGTAGCCAGTAAAGTTGAAGGACTCACAATCACTATCTTTCGCTCCCAGGCAAAGTTAAACAGTTCCACATCGAGCTGAACTGCTGCACTGAAAGCAGGTTCAATAGGCATAAACAACAATACGAAGTCAGGAGAATCAATGCCATCAGCATTTTGATAACTCTTTTCTGCCAACCCTTTATGTGGCTTCGGATCGATTCGACATGCATTTTAAGATGCCGCTCTTTCTCTTCGGGTAATTCTGCAGTTACAAATTGTTCGTATGCTACCAGAGAGACTTTAGAGTCGACAATAATATGTTTATTTTCAGGAAGTCTGATTACTACATCGGGACGAAGGACATCTCCTTCATTAGATCTGACAGAGTATTGCATCTCATATTCCACACCCTTTGTTAATCCTGAACGTTCCAAAACACGTTCGAGGATTACTTCACCCCAATTGCCTTGTTTTTTCACATCCCCTTTCAACGCTCGGGTAAGATTATTTGCTTCCTCACTGAGTTTCTTGCTTAATTCAAATAACCCTTTGACCTCCTGTTGTAAACTCGCTTTATCACGCAGTTCAAGATTATAAGTATCCTGTACCTGTTTTTCAAAACTCTGAATCCGCTCTTTGAAAGGAGTGAGTATATCACCCAGCGTCTTTAAATTATTCTCCCTAAATTCTGTAGCATTCTGCCTGAGGATACGGGCAGCTATATTTTCAAATTCAACAGTTAAACGACGTTGAAGATCTTCAAGTTCAGTCTTCTGTTTTTCCAGTTTTTCTAATAAAGATTGATTTTCAGCATTCAGACGAGCTTCGGCTATCAATGAATCCTGTTTTAATAACCGCTCACCGTTAAGCTCAGCAGCATGAATAACCTGATTCTTTCGGGCAGATAAAAGCCAACCGATAAGAAACCCAATTAACAGACCGGCAACCAGATAAACGAATTCCATATTCAATGATTTTCAGAGTGCAAAGGTAGAAAAAAAAGTCCGGGTCCTGCTATCTGTTTTAGGATAACTGTTGAAAGTTACCCGGATGACAGTTTGCAGGACCCGGAAAGTATTCTGAGAACCAATCAGAGATTATTTTTACGGAAATACAATCCCGGGGAATCCACTGATCTCGACCTTTGGAACTGTAGCATTGTAATAACTATTGATACCATCAATGAAGTAATTAGCCACAATAGCATAACCACGCGGAGTAAGATGAATGCCATCAAGTGAAAACAGACCACCTGAAATAAATGAAGTATTAAATTTCATACCGCTGATCACCATTCCAGCTTTCACTTGCATTAATTTTGCATTCATGTCAATCATAGGAACACTATTAGCAGTAGCAATAGTGGCTAATGATGTATTAAAATTAGTAGTTGCGGTTCTGATACTTGCAAGCTCAGATTCATCAAGGATATACTTAGCTGGAATCGGTTTTTGACTTCCCCATCCTTTCAACTTGATCGAATCTGTTGGAATACTTAACAACACCAGTTCAGTTGACTTGATCTGCCTCATTCCCATAGGAGCTGCAGGATCAGCAATCACAAAAGGATTATATCCACTTGAAAATCTGATCCCAAGGGCCCCATTTCCGTATGCTGTATTCAAGGCTGTGATCGATGCTGCATCAGTAATATACAATGCATTATAAGGAACTGTATTGAAAAAAGGCAATGAGCTTATATCAGGTATATTTGCCATTACCCCTTTTGCCCCTGTAGCCTTAAGGGCTGTTACGACAGCTGTTACTGAAGCTGTAAACGTTGCTAAAGGAGTAATTGCATCAGCGCCTCCATTTCCTCCATCTATTGCATAAAGCAAAACATCATTGTTTCCAATCCAGAGGGAGTAGAATGTTGGATGCAATGCAAGAGCATCACTCAAAATAGAAGATGTGGCAGGATTCATTGCAAATCTCGCAAAATAAGGGTTGTAATTACCTGCACCATTTGCAGGATTACCATATCCCGCAGCCGGAAGATGATATGATTTTGCTCCCGGTACGCCCATGTTATAATATGGACCGGCAGCAGCAATAGATGCAAAGTTCGCTGGACTTGCTGGCCCATAAGATACAATAGTCGGACCTGCTGCAGTCAACCCTGTAAACTTAAGTCTGTTACCAAATCCAAATTCATTAACCATCAAAGGTTGCTTGAAATCACCTGTTCTACCGACATAATTAAACTGTGTTGCCAGCATAGAAGGATATGAATTTAATTGTCCGGAACGGAACAGATCACCATCTGCATAACCTGAGGTCAGAGAATTACCGAGTGATACATATGTAGTGAAGTTTGCTGTACCCGCTGAAGGAGCTGGCACATCAATCATTGGCTTACACGCAAATGCCAGAACGGCAAGCGCTAATATGATTATATTGAATTTCATCCTTTTCATGTTCGTTCAGAATTAAAGATTGATAGAAACACCAATACCCGGTATAAAGAATCTCGTTTTATAAGTGCCGGAGAAATTGTCAGGCACGAACGTTAAATCCTTTTGAGCTCCCTGGATATAAAGAAATGATAAGTCAATACTTACTTTCTTAACAGGAGAGTATGAAAGACCACATGTAAATGCAGTATTGTTCAAACTTGGAGTCTCGGGAGTGAAATAATTGGGATTACATGGTGAAGGATCATAATATGCTCCGGCACGAAGTGTTATTTTAGGATTAAGAATATATTGTCCACCAATGCGATAGATCATCTGGTTCTTGTATAACCTTGGACTGTGCACATTAGGTAGCAGAGATGTATTGGTCTTGAAATCGAATTTTAGAGAATCATATACATTCCACATGACATAATTCAATGAGAAACCAACCATTAGTTTTTCATCAACCCAGTAAGAACCTCCAATATCCAGATTGGCAGCAAGTGGAAGTGTTGCATTTACTGTATTCCCTGCAGGAAAACTTGTTGACATTGAAGCCGGTACTACAAAATCAGCAGTAGCACTTGTCAGTTTCATGTTTAGTTTTGAACGATAATCCATACCAAATTCGAGTTTTGGAGTTGGTTTAATCTTTATACCCAAGTTAAATCCGGTTGTATTTGTCGAGCCTTTAATCCCCAATGTGCCATCACCATTCACACCTCCAACAGGAATCGCTTTATTTAGTTCGACTGTCCCAAACGCAAAGACAAATCCTGCACCGATTCCCAACCAGTCATTCACTTTATAAGATAGGGTAGGTTGAACAGTAATACACGCCAGTGAAAGATCCTGAATTTCGTATCTGCCGGCCCAGTTTTTATCCCATTTCAGACTATTCCCATAAGGTGTATTAATGGCCAATGCTACTCTAAATTTTTTAGTCACTTGATCAGAAGCGTAAAAGTATAGAGGAGTACCAATCGGATCGTTTGTCCTTGCTTCATAAACAGAAGGCTGAGCAGTGCGGTAATCTACATAAGAACGCAGCGGACTTATACCAAATGAAATATAAGTTTTCTGATTAAGGAATGCCAGAGCTCCCGGATTGTAAAAGGCAGAACTGGCATCCAGACTTAAGGATGTACCAATTAATCCCATTCCGATTTGCTTTTGGCCATGTAAGCTGACCTGAGGACCACCAGCAAGCACATTACCTGCCAGAAACAGCAAGGCAAGAATTGATGTAATTCGTTTCTGCATAAAGTCGGTTTTAAAATTATTAGGCCACAAATTTACGCAGATTATTTTGGACGATGCTATAATTACGAAATATTTTTTTTTGATACCATTTTTCATCGTCCTTCGTTTTGTGAAAGTAATAAGTCAAAGGTCTAATCAAACACAGTTTATTAAACTAGTAAATACAGTTATATAGACAAATTAATAACCCTGTATTATGATTTGAGTCGAACAGATATTTATTAAGTATAAAATGAAAATTCAGTTATTGACTTTTCGACCAGTTTTATAATTAATTCTGTTAAATATTATAATTTTCAACTTCATTTAGATCCTTCAAAGTAAATGAAATCCATTAAGTAATACTTCCAACCCATTAAAACCTTTTAAGCATTACTCTCTTTTAGTTGCCTCTTAACAACAAAAACACTAGAATGTTTATTTACAAACGCCGAGACGCAAAATATTGCGTCTCGGCGTTTGTATTTCTAATTTGAGATCTTAATCACAATAAATATTCTCGAGTAATGATGCCAGATCAGTATGGTTTTGCATCACATCATAAATACCATCTTCAATCTGCTTTCTGTCTTGTACAAAAGTACCAGGGACTAATTCAGCACTATGAAACATCATGTCCTCAATTAACTCTTTATTTACCTCCATGTGAAATTGCAATGCCAAAACATTGTTTCCAATTGCAAATGCCTGGTGTTTGCACCCCTCCGAAGAAGCCAAAAGTACTGCATTTTCAGGCAAATCAAAAGTGTCTCCATGATGATGGTAGACCTTGGAATGATTTGACACTCCATAAGCAAGCGGGTGTTTATAAGCAGCTTCATTCCATCTTATCTCAAACCAACCAATTTCCTGATAATCATTTGGATACACCTTAGCGCCCATAGCAGCCGCTATCAGTTGAGAACCTAGACAAATCCCCAGGACTTTGTTCCCGGCATCAATTACCGTACGGATAAATCGGATTTCATCTAATATCCAGGGATAATCCTTAGCCTCGTAAACGCCCATGGGCCCGCCCATGATTAAAAGTCTTTTGACATCTTTTGGGTCAGGATATTTCGGATTCTTCCAACAAGATATATCTTCTATTTCAAAATCATTTTGTTCTGCCCATTTAGAAATATAGCCCGGACTTTCGTAAAAGACATGTGATAAGGTTACTATTTTATTACTCATTTCAAAAAAATTAAAATACAAATACTACTTTCCATTATGTTGAAAATAATCAGATATCTGGAATCACAATTTTCAAAATTACAAAAAGAAATAAGGTAAATTAGCAAAATAATACAAATTCAAGTTATATCGCTGAATCGACGGCATTTGATAGGCGCCATGGAAGATGAAGTAGTAGTAGTTAAAGCCATAGGTATATCGATTACTAATGTTCCGGCTAAACCTACTAAAGATAAACTTGCATCTTTGCGCAAATGCATTGAGATCTGTGATGTCTAACTCTCGAAATCCTTTTTGCATCTTAAAGAAAACCGTGTCAATAAAATAGGTACTTTTGCATTCAATTTCCGGCATTACCTATTACTATTTTCAATGATAAAAAAAACTCTGGAGAATCTCAAGATTTCTTCACTCAATGAATTGCAGTTGGCTTCGCTCGAGGCCATTAAACAAAGAGGCGATATCATCCTGCTCTCCCCTACCGGAACAGGAAAAACGATTGGATTTCTCCTTCCTATATTGACCCAGCTTCAATCTGCCGATCTAGGGATCCAGGCGATGATTGTTGCCCCATCCCGCGAACTTGTTTTACAGATTGAACAGGTATTCCGTTCGATGGGTACAGGCTTTAAAGTAAACGCCTGCTATGGCGGACATGCCATCAGCACCGAAACGAATAATCTTAAAACACCTCCTGCTGTTTTGATTGGCACTCCCGGTCGTATTGCAGATCATATGTCGAGAGGGCGCATCGATCCCTTTACCATCAAAATGCTGGTTCTTGATGAATTTGATAAGTCACTCGAGTTCGGATTCAAACAGGAGATGGCATACATTATCAGTCAGTTAAAGAATCTTAAAAAGCGCATCCTCACCTCTGCCACCAACATGGAAGAGATTCCTGATTTCACCAGAATAAATTCTCCCAACGTGTTGAATTATCTCTCTCTGAACGATGCTTCTCCCGAAAATCTAAAGGTGAAAGCGGTTGTTTCAGAAGGAAAAGACAAGCTGGCAATTCTGTTCAGGTTGATTTGCAAACTTGGAAACGAAGCCACACTGGTCTTTTGCAATCACAGAGAGGCCGTTGAACGGGTCAGTGAATTATTGTGGAAAGAAGATCTGGTACACGATATTTTCCATGGAGGCATGGAACAGGAAGACCGTGAGCGGGTGTTACTCAAATTCAGAAATGGCAGTCTCAGGGTTTTGATCACAACCGATCTTGCCGCAAGGGGTCTCGACATCCCTGAAGTCAGAAATATCGTTCACTATCAGATGCCAACAACGGAAAACGCTTTTGTCCATCGCAACGGTCGTACTGCCCGTATGAATGCAGAAGGAACAGCATGGTTGGTATTATCTGAAAACGAAACGCAACCAAAATTCATACTTGAACCTGTCGAAATAGAGACCTTATCAGAAAGCTATCCGATTCCGGAACAGCCTGAATGGATCACATTATACATCGGAAGTGGCAAAAAGGATAAGATCAACAAAATTGATATCGTTGGACTGTTGCTCCAAAAAGGAGGACTTCAAAAAGACGAGTTGGGATTGATCGAAGTGAAAGATTTTGCATCCTTTGTAGCTGTCAAAAGGGAAAAAGCCGAATCGGTTGTCAGTTTGCTCGAAGAGGAAAAGATCAAGCGGAAAAAGGTAAAGATCGCTATTGCAAAGTAATTGCAGTAGTTGAAGCTTCACCCAGCATTGAGAAAATTAATTCAAGATCATTCATGTGGTCGCGAAGATTTTCTCTTTTGAGTCCTTTGAACTTTTTATATTCAGAAGGTGTCATGCCAAAAGTGGCTTTGGAAATTTCTGACGTCAAAATGGAATAATCTTGTTGCTCTCTGATTCCCCTGTTTTTCCATTCATCTGTCAATTCTTCACGAATGGCAATACTGCGCATTCGCTTTTCGATCCAGTCATCGGGATAGCCCTTTAGCTTATAAAGTTCTCTTGTCCGTTGTGATGCTAATTCTGGATTCTCAATTTCATCCAACCGATCTGAATCCACCTGGGCTAACCATTGTTTAGATGGCTCTGCTTTCGGGGATGGGATAGATTGAATTATGCGCAAAAGACCTTTAGCATTGGCACAATTAATCTTTTGTTTACCGCCAGAAGTGTCAACTGAAAGGGGGGTGACAATTTGTCCCCACCCTTCAGAAAGCTGTGAATCCCGAATACGCATTTTTTTAATGTAATCAGATGGATTGGGTGTATCTGTTAATACTTGTACAACATCTGCAACGACGAAATACCATTTTTGATCCTCTTCGTTCCAAACAGTCCGAATTTCTTTGCTTTCAAAAAGTTTAATATTACTCATGGTGGTTAAAATTTGAGTATTAAGAACTATAGTTTTTATACTGAAGCTTATTCAAATATACAAAATTATATCACAATAAGCGCTATGCTTTTTGAATAAACAACACAAAAATCAAATTAAATTTACTTGAATAATGCCTAAACCCCTATTCATTTTAGATTAAATGCTAATTATTTTAGTTTTCACCAAAAGGCTCAATAGTATACACTTCAAAATTGAATCAACATATTGACTAAATACAAAAAAAGCCACCTCATTGCCATGAAGTAGCTTTTAACAGAATAAGGCAAGGTTAAAACCCATTAAACTGCTCCCAGAAACTCAGCGCTTCCTCTGTCTCTTTTCAGTTCTTCGACCTCAGAAGTCATTTTGCCAAAAACAATTCCAAAGATGCGCAGGACCGTCATGTCTTCCTTAAGTTGAAAACTCTCAGGAAGAGCAACAGTAAAAGTCAATTCACCCATAGATCTGGCATTAACCGGGATCCATTCACTTTCGAATTCTTTCAGACTGTCCATCATTTGCTTGGCGTCATAAACCGGAGAATACTTTTTATCCTCGGGCAGGTAAAAATAATCGCTTACGACGCCAATGCTCAAACAGAATTGAAAATGAGTAGCCTCTACAGGTGGCTTGATCTGTTCCTTTGGAATGATGTTAGACAATCGCACAGTCACCGATTTCCGGTCTGGTCCTGTGTCAACTTCAAATCTGCATTTCAGAATGTCCCGTAAAGGTTTATAATACCAGTACTGGGGAGCATCAAGCACATCTTTGTTTGCAGATAAGATGATTGATCGACTGCCATGTTCACCCACAGGATCTCTGTGTAGTGCAATACTCACTGCCTTGTTTAGTGATCCAATGAGAAAGCGGTAAACAACTGTGGCTGTAGAATAACCTAACGCCTGCTTGACATGTTTAGCGCAGAGCGTAATACCTTTCCATTCTACATTGTTTTCGCGGGTTAGCGCAAAATTCGGATGGTGTTTTATCAGGTTCTTGTTTGCACCTCCCTTTTCAGCCGCGATAATGAAATCGCAACCGGGTAATTTGTAATGTCGGACTCCGCCGATTGTTCCAAGATATTTCCTGGATCCATAAATTTGAGCCATTTTAAATAAATTTTAATTAATACTCAACTGTCACTATAAAGGTAGTAATTATTTATACACAAAAGTCAAGTAAATTTAAAAATAAATGAAATTATTTTTAAATTTTACAACATGAAGAATATTTATACACTATCATATATAATTTAATTTCATTACATTACAAAATATATCATGGATTAGATACGAAACAAATACGGAGAAGCTATCTGTATATTTATCCCATATTCAATGTATATATATTCATTATCTGACATCAAATAATTATTTTTACAACGAAAGAAAGATTAAAAAGCTGTAGTCGATCGCAAATTCATAAGTGCTTTCTACACTAAAAAAAGATCTTTTTATAGTGCTGAAAGATTTTTTCAATACTCTTTCATAATTCTTTGATAATGGTTTACTTATCTATAGTTGAGCCATACTTAAGCCATACTTGAGATATACTAAATACTTACTCTTAGAGTATGGATTAACTATTGGCCAATTTTGTAGAAATAGCATGAAAACAAATGGAGAGAAAACCTTCTTCAAAAAATTATCAAAGAAATTTGAAAGATCTATCGAATTATTTTTGAATCTAAAACAAAAAAAGCCCGCCTTAACGATAAACGTTTAGGCGGGCTTTTAAAAAATATTAAAGTGGATTATCCTCTTTGTGTGCGTTGGGCTCTGGGTTGGCCGTTTAAGCGGGTTCCGGTTGATCCGTTTCTGGATGTATCAGTTGTATTGCCTCGTGAGCTATTGCCTCGTGAGCCGGATCCGCCTGAGCTTTTCTGACTGTCGCGGCTTCTGTAGGCACCACCTGATCCCATATTGCGACCAGATACAGCTTTCTTTGGAACGCTTAAATTGCCTTCCAGGCTGGTATTGCTCATCGGATATGGTTGATCGAGTACAACAGGAATTGACTTTGCAATCAGCTTATTGATATCCTTCAGGTATTGTTTTTCTTCTGCATCGCAAAAAGAAATGGCAATTCCGTTTGATCCTGCCCTTCCGGTACGTCCGATTCTGTGAACGTATGTTTCAGGAACATTGGGGAGTTCGAAGTTGATAACGTGTGACAAATCATCGATGTCGATTCCACGTGCAGCAATGTCGGTTGCAACAAGTACACGGGTCCGTTTTGATTTGAAATTGCTCAATGCCGTCTGACGGGCATTCTGTGATTTATTTCCATGGATGGCTGCAGAACCGATGCCTGCTTTTTCCAGATCCTTCACAACTTTATCGGCACCATGTTTTGTGCGGGTAAAGATCAATGCAGATTCTACTTTCGCATCTTTTAATAAATGCAACAGCAAAGACTTCTTATCACTCTTCTCGACAAAATAGACCGATTGTTGGATCAGGTTGGTAGTCGCAACTACCGGAGTGATCTCAACCATCACTGGTTTTGTCAGAATAGTTGATGCAAGATGTTGAATTTCCATTGGCATGGTTGCCGAGAAAAACAGTGTCTGACGTTTTGGAGGCAGTTTAGTGATGACACGTTTTACATCGTTGATAAACCCCATGTCGAGCATGCGATCGGCTTCGTCGAGTATAAACATTTTCACTTCTCTCAGACTGACGAAGCGCTGATCCATCAGGTCGATTAAACGGCCGGGTGTTGCAATCAGCACGTCAATGCCGGCCCTGAGGGCGATGGTTTGTGAGTGTTGCGGCACTCCACCGAAAATAACTTTATATTTTAATCTGGTGTGTCGTCCATAAGCCTCGAAACTTTCGCCAATTTGAATGGCAAGTTCGCGGGTCGGGGTTAAAATTAATGCTCTTATCTGCCTGACACCACGATCTTGTGGGGCTTCTTCTGCAGAAAGCAGTTGGATGATAGGAATTGCAAATGCTGCAGTTTTCCCGGTGCCTGTCTGAGCACAGCCCAGTAGGTCTTTATGATCAAGAATGATAGGAATTGATTTTTCCTGGATAGGAGTTGGTGTTGTGTAACCTTCTGTTTTTAGAGCCCTTTTGATGGGTTCAATTAAATTCAAATTTTCGAATGACATTATTTATTGTTTGTGAAAGCCTTGTTCAAATGTTATCAGCTCTGCTTCAGCACTTTTGGTTTATTTTGTTTGATTATGAAAACCGCTTACAATCATTTACCGCCGGGTCTTTACCGGTTTACAGTGAATTTAGTAATTATACGATTTTTGGAATAATAGAAGTGATAACAGTTCAGTTTGACAACTGGATAAGAGTCTAAGGAAACTTCTTCTATTTTTGACAATCAGGGTTAATTTTGCTGCAAAGATACAACAATAATCATTACCAACAGATTAAATGTTTTTTCTTTTCCGGTACTACAATACGCAATAAATTTATTAATTGTAAAATAGATGAATTCTCAAATGCTCCAATCGATGGGTGTCTGCCCCTGTTGTTGCAATAATTCATTGGTTTTCAGAAAATGACCACAGCCCTCAAACCCTCTGTAAACCGATAATGGTGATGGATGTGATGATTTCAAAACGTAATGTTTCGTGGTATCGATCAATGCTTCTTTGGCGCCTGCATAGCTGCCCCACAACAGGAAAACCAATCCCGATTTACGCAAAGAAAGCTCCCTGATCACCTGATCTGTAAACTGTTCCCATCCTTTTTTCTGATGCGAACCGGCCTGATTGGCCCTGACAGTAAGTGTTGCATTGAGTAACAATACTCCCTGATCGGCCCATTTCTCCAGGTTTCCATGATTTGGAACAGGGATTCCCATTTCGGCTTTCAATTCCTTAAATATATTCACCAAAGAGGGGGGCGCAGGCACTCCGGGTGGTACAGAAAAGCACAAACCATGTGCCTGTCCGGGTCCATGATATGGATCCTGTCCCAGGATAACTACCTTCACTTTATCGAAAGGAGTATGATTAAATGCCGAAAAAATAGATGGACCGGGAGGAAAAACGGTATATTGTTTTTTCTCTTCCTGAAGAAATGCTTTCAGGTTGATGAAGTAATCACACTGAAATTCATTGTTTAACGCCACTTTCCAGCTCTCTTCTATATTGGGATTAATCGTATTTGCCATAAAACATGAAAAATAAATATCTTTATTAGGAATAATCCAAACCACCCTTATCTTTGTTTATTAGTTAGGACATCCAAAAATACGACTATTTTTTAACAACATTTGAGCTATGCTAAACAGAAAAACATATACACTGGTACTACTGCTCACCTTTGTTCTTTCTGCAAGCGGAGTATTTGCACAATTGAACATTCCGCAAGATACAGTGAGTGACAATGTATTACTGACTCGAGAACACAGTTTTTATGGATTTATTCATTCTAACGGATGGGGTTTTGGCTTTCGCAAAGGGCTTAACAGAGATTATTTTAAGAAACAGATGTACGAGGTGGAATTTACAGAAATGTGCTCGCCAAAACAAACCAAATCGACAACTTCACTCTCCAATTATTCTAAATCATTTTATTATGGGAAAATAAATGCCTGTTATATTGTCAGAAGTGGTGTAGGATATCAATATCTTTTGAACCAAAAACCATATTGGAGTGGTGGTGTTGAAGTACGTGGTTTTGTCTATGCCGGAGCTGAGATTGCACTTGCTAAGCCTATCTATATTAAATATTTACCTCCTACATTTACAGGAAACTACTTTACTGATAGTGATCTGAGTACATTACGATATAATCCTTCTAATCAAAATCTCTCAGTCATATACAGTAAAGCTTCTTTCTTCAAAGGGATCAACCAGATTAAACCCTATCCGGGCTTATATGCAAAGGCGGGTGTCAATTTTGAATATGGTACTTATAACACAAAGATAACTGCAATTGAAACTGGCGTAATCCTTGATTATCAACCCAAAGCAGCGCCTATAATGGCATCAATCAAAAATCCGAATCTAATCCCCACCGTATATATCAGTTTCCATTTTGGCAAACGATACAATTAACAACCCAAAATATCAAAGATGAAATCTGCTATAAAGTTTATTGGTTTACTCCTCATTGCCGCACTGTGGCTGCCTGTTTTAACGCAAGCCCAGGAAAATGGATTTAAATTTACTACCGTCACCGATATCAAGACTACTCCCGTAAAGAATCAAATGAGCACAGGTACTTGTTGGAGCTTTGCGACCACTTCATTTATCGAAACAGAACTGCTCCGTATGAAAAAAGGCGAGTTTGATCTTTCGGAAATGTACTTTGCCCGATATTGCTACGCGGATAAAGCTGACAGATATGTCCGTAGATCGGGAACTGCAAATTTTGGAGCAGGAGGTCAGGCACATGATGTGTTGAATGTAGTTCGCAAATACGGATTTGTTACTGATACGGCCTATACCGGTATGAAATCTGAATACACTTATGCGAAAGGTGATCCGGATATAAAACTCAAAAATCACCTTGACGTTGTAATGAAGAAAAAGAATGATACGATAAGTTCTGTTTGGAAAGACAGCTTAAATATTTATCTGGATACTTACCTTGGAAAATTACCTTCTACGATAGTAGTTAAAGATAATTCGCTTGATCCTGTAGCTTTTGCAAAATCAACTGGCTTTAATCCTGATAACTATGTTGAAATTACTTCATATTCACATGTCCCTTTTTACAAACGTGTAATGATCGACATTCAAGACAACTGGTCACAGGATCTCTATTATAATCTGCCAATAGATGAAATGATGGAAGTTATCAAATCGGCCTTAAAAAAGGGATACTCTGTTTGTTGGGATGGAGATGTGAGTGAACGCGGATTCTCTCATAAGAATGGTGTTGCCATTGCTCCGGAAACCAATGTGAAACTAATGGAAAGCGCTGACCGTCCCCGTTGGGAAAACCTGTCAGATAAAGATAAAATGACACAACTTTATGCATTCACCGGTCCCGTACCCGAAAGAAACATCACCCAGGAAAAAAGACAAAAATCTTTCGACCAGCAACAAACGACAGATGATCATCTGATGCATTTAACAGGAATGGCTACAGACCAGAATGGCACCATTTATTTTAAGACAAAAAATTCATGGAGTGCAACCAGTAATAAGTCTGGTGGATATTTAAATATGAGCGAAGCATATGTAAGATTGAATACTATCGCTATTTTGGTTCATAAAAACGCAATACCAAAGGCAATTTCAAAAAAACTTGGCCTGTAATTGTACTAAACACCCTTAACAAGGCGCCTATTTCGGTTATCTACCCTGATAGGCGCTTTGTTTTTATATATTTAACTAGCTTACTCACAATAGATCAAGTATTATTAACAACTTTTGCGTTTTCATTTAACATTTTTTAACAGCCTAGAACTCAAGTATAATCGCAGCTCCGACTATTTTTGTATCACTAAAAAACGATAAACATTATGATCGAAACTGACATCAAGGAACTGAACGAACGCATTCAGCGCGAGAGTGCCTTTGTCGATATGATCTCCATGGAGATGGGGAAAGTCATTGTTGGGCAGAAACACATGGTAGAACGCCTGCTGATTGGATTACTTTCAAACGGTCACATCTTGCTTGAAGGTGTTCCCGGACTAGCAAAAACTTTAGCTATCAAATCACTTGCTGGAATTATAGATGCAAAATTCAGTCGTATACAGTTTACGCCTGACCTTTTACCTGCCGACTTGGTAGGTACATTGATTTATAGTCAAAAGCGTGAAGAGTTTGAAGTACGGAAAGGTCCAGTCTTTGCAAATTTTGTGTTGGCTGATGAAATAAACCGCTCACCGGCAAAAGTACAAAGTGCTTTACTCGAAGCAATGCAGGAACGCCAGGTCACTATTGGACAGCAAACTTTTAAGCTACCTGAGCCATTTTTAGTGCTGGCAACTCAAAACCCGATTGAACAGGAAGGAACATATCCCCTACCCGAAGCACAGGTTGACCGTTTCATGCTAAAGGTGATTATCAAGTATCCTCAGAAAGAAGAGGAAAAGAAAATTATGCGTCAGAATATTGCTCAGACTTTTCCTGAAACACGTCCACTGATTAGCCCTGAAGATATCATCAAGGCAAAAAGTGTAACCCGTGCCGTCTATCTGGACGAAAAGATTGAGAATTATATCACTGATATTGTTTTTGCTTCACGTTTTCCTGAAGATTACAAACTGGGGAAATTCAAAAGCATGATTAGTTTTGGGGCCTCTCCTCGTGCTAGTATTAATCTTGCTCTGGCTTCTAAAGCATATGCTTTTATCAAGCGTCGTGGTTATGTAATTCCTGAAGATGTACGTGCTGTTGCACACGATGTATTGCGACACCGTATCGGATTGAGTTATGAAGCCGAAGCAGAAAACATCACCTCAGAGGATATCATCAATGAGATCCTGAACATGGTTGAAGTACCCTAGACAACAAATGGAAACTACAGAAATTCTTAAGAAGGTTCGAAAGATAGAGATAAAGACCCGGGGGCTGTCACGTCAAATATTTTCGGGACAATATCATAGTGCCTTTAAAGGAAAAGGAATGGCATTCAGCGAGGTGCGCGAATACCAGTATGGTGACGATATCCGGAATATTGACTGGAATGTCACTGCACGGTTCAATCACCCCTTCATCAAGATTTTTGAAGAAGAACGCGAACTCACCGTAATGTTGGTAATCGATGTCAGTGGTTCTAATACTTTCGGCACCCTTTCGAAACTGAAAGAAGAACAGATGACAGAAATTGCAGCGGTACTTGCTTTCTCGGCAATCAATAACAATGATAAGGTAGGTGTGATCTTCTTCAGTGATAAGATAGAAAAATTTATTCCACCGAAAAAAGGATCAACACATATTCTGCGTATTATCAGAGAATTAATTGATTTCAAAGCAGAAAGTCACCGGACAGATATCAGTGTAGCTTTACAATATTTAACGAATGCAATTAAGAAAAGGTGTACGGTTTTCGTAATCTCAGATTTCATGGATCAAGGATTTGAGACTGCAATCCGTATTGCCGGAAATAAGCATGATCTGGTTGCGCTTAGAATTTATGATCATCGTGAAACAGAATTGATCAATGTCGGAATGGTGAAAATGTCGGATAACGAAACCGGGGAACAGGTCTGGGTCGATACGGCACGAAAATCTATCCGTGAAGCTTACCGCAACTGGTGGTTGGATGCTGACAGGCAGGTCACTACTTTGTTCCACAAAACAGGGACTGACTACACGAATATTGCCACCAATCAGGATTATGTTAAACCATTGATTAAACTGTTTAAACAGCGTGAAGCGCGAAAATAGTTGTTGCTAAAACGAAACTAAATCTATGATTCGCTCTATTAAGATATTACTACTGCTCTTCGCAGTATTCTTTTCAGTAACGGCAACAGCTCAACAGACAAAGTCTGAAGTGAAGGCTGTCGTCAAAGCTGACACTATACGCCGTCAGATTGGCCAACAGGTCGTTCTGACCATTAATGTACAGGCTCCGGCATCTAAAAAGATCTCATGGCCGGTTCTTTCTGACACAATAGGCAAAATTGAGGTCATCAACCGATCACCTGTCGATACAACCAGGGGACCTCAAAAGAACTGGAAATCATACAGTCAAAAGCTGACCATTACATCATTCGATACCGGATATATTACATTTCCAAGAATTCCTTTCAGAACCGGATCGGGAAAAGACACAACTTTGGTTTTTTCAGATTCTTTATTGTTGCAATATGCCAGCGTACCGGTTGATACTACTAAAGCATTTAAGAACATCAAAGGGATAATGGCTGCCCCCCTGACAGTTGGAGAAATGACTCCCTGGATATTGGGTGTCATGATATTGGGTGCTATTGCAATTATAATGTATACGATTTATTTGCGTCGAAAGAGCAAAAAACCACTTATCCTTTTCAAACCTAAACCTGAACTTCCGGCCCATATTCTGGCTCTGGAGGCATTGAATCATCTGAAGGAAGAGGCTTCATGGAAAAAGGGTAGGTTTAAAGAATACTATACCGGTCTTACTGACATCCTGAGAAATTATTTCGAGAGACGATATGGAGTCATGGCACAGGAAATGACCTCCGATGAAATAATGGAAGCATTAAAAAGCCTTACTAATGACGGTTTATTGAACAAGTTGAAAAACCTTTTCTCTACAGCCGACCTGGTAAAGTTTGCCAAAGGTATACCGGAGCCTTATGAAAATGAAGTTAATCTGGATATCGCATATGATTTTGTTGAAACAACAAAACTGATTACAGTCGTGGTTCCGACCACTTCTGAAGCCATTGCTGATTCAACAAAAATTATTAATACTACTACAAATACACTGAAGAATTAACAAACTGACAATGTTTAACCATATTCTTTTTGCATCGCCTGACTACTTTTACCTGCTGTTGCTGATTCCCGCAATAGTGGTGTGGTATGTATTTCGTTTTCGTAGAAGCCAGCCTTCATTGCGTGTATCGAGTACTTTACCATTTGCAAAGATCAGCCGTGGACACAAAACCTGGTTGTATCATGGTTTGTTTGTTCTGAGAATGTTTGCCCTTGTTCTGATAATCATTGCACTGGCAAGACCACAAAGCACGTCGAGTCACAATGATGTCAGCGTAGAAGGAATTGACGTTGTGATGGCGATGGATATCTCGGGAAGTATGCTGGCGCAGGATTTTACTCCCAACAGAATTGAAGCCGCCAAAGAGGTAGGGATAGACTTTATCAAAGGTCGCCCGGATGACCGGATTGGTTTGGTAGTATTCAGTGGAGAGAGTTTCACACAATGTCCTTTGACTACAGACCACAATGTGCTGATCAATCAATTCATGGAACTTCATAGCGGTATGATTGATGATGGAACCGCTCTTGGGGACGGGTTGGCAACTGCGGTTAACCGTCTCAAGAACAGTAAGGCTCTGAGTAAAGTAATCATTTTGCTTACAGATGGTGTAAACAACATGGGATCTGTTGATCCTGTTTCTGCTGCTGAAATTGCAAAGTTGTATGGTGTGCGTGTTTACACTATTGGTGTTGGCACCCATGGATACGCACCTATTCCTGTTCAGACACCTTTCGGATGGCAGCTTCAAAACATGGAGGTCCAGATTGATGAACCGCTATTGGAACATATTGCTGAAATGACAAATGCTAAATATTTCAGAGCGATTAACAAGTCGGCTCTGGTCGATATATATAAGGAAATCGATCGAATGGAGAAATCGAAAATCGATGTTACTGAATTCAGAAAGAAAAGCGAAGAATTTATGCCATGGGCTTTAGCAGGAATGCTTTTACTGATCATGGAACTATTGCTCCGTTATACGGTATTCAGAAGGTTACCCTAACTTTTAATGATTGGCTATGTTGAGATTTGAACATCCATATTATTTTTATCTTTTTGCACTGATACCTTTGCTGTTCGTGCTCTATCTGCTCATGGCACGATGGAAAAAACGTGCCTTGCTTAGATATGGTGAACCCGAGATCGTAAAACAGCTGATGCCTGATTATTCACGCAAGCGTCTGTTTTATAAGTTTGTACTTTTATTACTTTCATTTGCCTCATTGGTTTTGGCACTGGCAAATCCACAAATTGGATCCCGGTTCGAAAAGGTTGAAAGAAAAGGAATTGATATCATGATTGCGCTTGATGTTTCAAACTCAATGTTGAGCGAGGACATCCAACCCAACAGGATGGAAAGGGCCAAACAAGCTGTTTCCAGCTTAATAGACCATCTTACGAATGACCGCATCGGGCTGGTTGTATTTGCAGGTAAGGCTTATACACAAATGCCAATCACCACTGATTATGCAGCTGCCCGGCTTTTCCTTTCGGGTATTAACCCCGGAATGGTTTCTCCACAAGGGACTGCCATCGGTGAGGCCATTGATTTGTGCACCAACTCTTTTGGAGAGAGCAAAAAATCTAAAGCCATCATCATCATTTCTGATGGAGAAAACCATCAGGACGATGCCATAAGTGCTGCTAAAAATGCCAATAAAAAAGATATCAGAGTATATACAGTAGGTGTCGGCTCACCGGATGGCGGCCCTATTCCTTTGATCGTCAGCGGCAACAATGCCGGCTACATGAAGGATAAAGATGGAAGTACAATCATTACCAAGATGAATCCAGATGCATTACAGGAAATATCATCAGCAGGTGAAGGTGTTTATGTAAACGGAAACAACACCAACAGTTTACAAACAGTATTAGATCATATTGATAAGCTCGAGAAATCAAGCATCGACAGCAGAGTGTTTTCTGATTACGAAGATCGGTTTCAGTATTTTCTGGCGTTATCATTGCTGTTACTGATCTGTGAAATATTCATTTTTGAAAGGAAAGCCCGTTGGGCAGACCGGATCAAACTATTTGACTAAGGAGGACTTATACATGACTAAAGGAACAAAATTTGCTATATTACTCCTGTTGAGCATCCTCATTCTGCCAATGTTCTCGATTGCTCAGGAGTCGCGTTCTCTGCTCAGGAGGGGAAACAGTTTTTATGAAGACAACAAATATAAGGAGGCTGAGATAAATTACCGCAAGTCTGTAAAAGCAGATTCGACATCTGTCAGGGCTAATTATAATCTTGGAAATTCACTTTACAAACAAGATAACTTTAAAGAGGCCTTACAATCTTATCAGTCGACCATAAGAAGTGCTGCAGGAAAACCAAATTTAAAACCATCTACCATGGCAATGAATATGTATAACATGGGAAATACGTTGATGAAGACAAATCAATACAAGGAGGCTGTTGATGCATACAAGGAATCACTCAGAATCAATCCCCAGGATCCGGATACCAGATATAATCTGTCCTATGCACTACAAAAGCTAAAGAAACAACAGCAACAACAAAACAAGAACAATAAGCAGGGCAACGATAAAGACAAAAATAAGAAAGACGGCAAGAACGATAAAAAGCAGGATCAGGATAAGAAAAACGATAAAGACAAAAAACAGGACCAGAACAAAGATCAACAAAACGATAAAAACAAACAACAGCAAAATCAACAGCAGAACAAGCTATCCAAAGAAGATGCTCAGCGCATGCTGGATGCATTGAAAAATGATGAGAAGAAAACATTGGATAAATTGCGAAAACAAAAAGCTAAAGCTTCTCAGGTCTACATAGAAAAAGATTGGTAACTTTGATTATAAATACGACAACGCTAATATTATGCTTGACAAACGAAGAAAGCCATCATTTATTACAGGGTTTCTCCTGTTTTGGGTACTCATGCTGCCAACAGCAATGCTGTATGCAGCAGACATTGAATTCATTGCCAATGGCCCTCAGGAAGTAAGTCTGGGTGAACAATTTGAGATTGCTTTTTCGATAAATGGAAATGGCAGTAGTTTTATAGGTCCACAGATAACAGGTTTTGCTGTCCTGTCAGGTCCAAATCCGTCAACAAGTTCAAATGTCCAGATTATTAATGGGCAAATGACACAAAGTATTCAGACCAGCTATTCTTTTTATTTGCAGGCAACACAACAAGGGACACTTACTATACCCGGTGCAACAATCACTGTAAATGGAAAGAAATACAAATCGAATTCATTAACGATTAAAGTTGTCAAAGGACAGACTGCTTCAGCGCAGCAACAACAGGCACAAAGTGGTACAACGATTGCTACTCTAGGGTCAAAAGATGTATTTCTAAAGGCTTTTGTCAGTAAAAACAATCCTGTTGAGGGAGAACAGGTCATCGTTAATTATAAAATATATACAAGGGTACCTATTCCGGAATATGCAGTCACCAAATTACCTTCGAGTGTAGGTTTCTGGGCACAGGATTTGCTCGATCCCAACTACAGACCAAAACAAACATCAGAACGTATCGGGGGACAACAGTATGCCGTTGCTGAAATTAAAAAGGAGGCCTTATTCCCTCAAAAAGCAGGAAAACTGATCATACAGCCCATTCAGGTTGATGTTGTCGCACAACTTGCGGTAAAACAATCCAAGAAGAAACGTGGAAATGATCCTTTTGCAAACGACCCTTTCTTTGACAGCTTCTTTAATGATGTATTTTCAGGTCCCCAGGTTGAACAGGTAAAAAGAAGTCTGGTCTCAAACAGTCTCACGATCAATGTACAACCTCTTCCTAATGCAAAAAACGAGTCGGGGAAACCTGCTGACTTTACAGGAGCTGTCGGTCAATTTACTTTAACGACAAAAGTTGACAAAACAGCTGTAAAAGCAGACGAACCAATTACACTCACGGTCACCATTTCCGGCAAAGGAAACATCAAACTCATTGAGAACCCAAAAATTGCTTTCCCATCTGACTTTGAAGTATACGATCCTAAAGTAACAGACAATGTTTCAACTTCAGGTGGTGGTATTTCGGGAACCAAGGCTTTTGAATATATTCTGATCCCCAGAAACCCTGGAAAATTCACCATTAAACCGATTAGTTTTACTTTCTACGATCTGGATCAACACCGTTATGTCACACAGACATCACCCACATACACTTTCAACGTGAACAAAGGAGATGGTCAGATGTATACTACCGGAGCAAACCAACAGGAAGTAAAAACGCTTGATAATGATATCCGCTTTATCAAACAAGGTCCACCAATGCTGAAAGTTTCCGGAGACTATTTCTTTAATTCTACTTTGTTCTGGATCTGGCTCATTTTACCTGCATTGTTCTTTGCTTTGTTGTTGATCCTGATGAAAAACGAACTGAAGAAAAGACGGGATGCTGCCTTGATGAAGAACAGAAGGGCTACAAAGATGGCTCGGAAACGGCTGTCGAAAGCAAAATCATACCTGGCTGATAAAAACAGTGACCTGTTCTATGAAGAAGTATCTCAGGCACTTTGGAATTATCTGAGCGACAAATACTATATTCAACGTGCAGAATTATCGATGGCTACGGTCAGGGAAACGCTGCTTCAGAAAAATGTTGCTGAAAATGTAGTAGAAGACCTGATCAGGATGCTAGAACATTGTGAATTTGCCCGATTTGCCAAATCAGGAAAAGCCAGTGATTTACAACAGGTTTATGATTCAGCCGTCGCTCTAATCACCACCATTGAAAATAAACTTAAATAAGTTACAGAAAATGAATGCAGTGAAAAAGATATGCTTTCTGGTGGTAATGTTTTTACCATTGACTCTGTGGGCTGTAACTCCGGAACAACAAGTTACTGAAGCTAACAGAGCCTATTTTGCCGGGCATTATGAGAATGCTGTTACTATATATGAAAAGGTTACTCAAGCAGGATTTGCTTCTCCCGTATTGTATTACAATCTTGGTAATGCATACTTTAAACTTGGGAACATGCCTCTGGCTATCCTTTATTATGAAAAAGCCCATAAACTGTCCCCGGCAGATGCCGATATTGTTCATAATATCAGACTGGCCAATACGCGTATTGTAGATAAAATCGAACCTGTCCCAATGCTTTTTTATATCCGTTGGTGGAACAGTGCACAAAATATGCTATCCCCGGATAATTTTGCCAAGATAAGTCTTGGACTATTCACCATCTTTTGGTTGTTACTGGCTTTTTATTTCCTGGCCAGAAGAAGAGGTTTGCGGGTGACCGCGTTTTACGTTGCCCTGCTCTTCCTGATCGGTTCTGCCTTCGGGATGGTACTCGCATCCGATTCTCATCACAAAGCGCTTAATCCTGATGAGGCGATCGTCATGGAGGCTTCTTCCGGTGTAAAAAGTTCACCAGACGACAAGAGCGTAGATCTGTTTGTAATCCATGAAGGAACGAAAGTAATCGTGATGGACCGGATCGGCAATTGGAAAGAGGTCAGGATTGCTAATGGAAACTCGGGTTGGATTCAGACTAAAGCTATCCGCGAAATCTAATCCAAAATTCATGACCCATATAGGAATTCTTTCAGACACACACGGTTATCTCCATCCTAAAATATACGAATTCTTTTCAGGAGTCGATGAAATCTGGCATGCAGGAGATATTGGAAACCTGAAAACTGCCTTTGAACTCGCAGCCTTTAAACCTTTCAAAGCAGTATTTGGCAATATAGATAACTCAGAAACCCGATTGACTTATCCCCTGGTCCAAACTTTCACAACAGAGGAAGTAAAAGTGCTCATTACCCATATAGCAGGTACTTCCGGTTCATATACAGAGCATATAAAGGAACTCATCCGTAGTTATCAACCGGGAATTCTGGTCTGTGGACACTCCCATATTCTGAAAGTCAAGTATCAGCAAAAGGAAAAACTATTACATATCAATCCAGGTGCAGCCGGTGTATCAGGATTTCATCATGTGATCACCATGATCCGACTTGAGATTGATGGCACTAAAATTCAAAACCTCGAGGTTCTTGAATTACCAAGAAAGCTGGCTTAGAAAGATTAGCGGATCCGATCAATTGATTTGATCAGGCGTTCATCTTTATTGATGGCATACATTGCCAATACATGAAAAATGAGAGCAATGAGTGGAAATACAACTCCCAACTCATAATTGATATCCATCTTAATCTGTTTAGCAAGATGGTCTCCATAAACAAAATACACGAGTGCAATAAACCCTAAATTTAGCATCAGGGCAATGCGTGTAAGTCGGATCTGAAGAGGTCTTTTCTTATATAAACCTATCACTATCAGTGAGAGTAAAATAGTAATGACATTCATAACAAGTATTGGCCAGGTAGGTATTTTCTCAAGAATACTGAATCGTGAAAATCCGGTCAGATTAAATACAATTAAGTCCTGAGTGTTGCTTAAATTTGCCAAAGGAAAAAAGAATACCAGGCCCAGTGCTACTGCGGCCAAAAAGAGATAAAGACTCTGAATTCGCTGAATCATAACATTTGAAAATTTATGATACAAAGATAGCTGATTTGAAACGTATAAGAAATAACAATTGCATGAATAAACTGAACAATACGCATAATTTTTCTTCGGTAGATACAATACTCTGGGATTGGAACGGCACATTGCTTGATGATGTGGATATTTGCATTACGGCAATGAACAAGATGCTTGCCGGTCGGAATATGGCAAAGATAAACAGTGAATTTTATTACAAAAACTTCACATTCCCTGTAATCAGGTACTATGAGGCGATGGGTTGGGATTTCACAAAACAAAGTTTTGACGATATATCCATAGAATTCATGGCTAATTATGATGCACTGTTCAATAGTTCACCGCTTCATCAAAACACCTTTGAAACGCTCGAATTCTTCAAAGAGCAGGGGTACAAACAAATTGTTGTATCAGCATTGGAACATAACCGGCTTAAGGAATCGCTTTCGATTCACGGACTCGATCATTTTTTTGATGCTTCCTATGGTATTGAGAATATTTTAGGAGGAGGAAAGATCCATCTTGCTAAAAGAATGATAGAAGAACAAAATCTGATACCTGAACAAACATGCATGATTGGCGATACCGAACACGATCTGGAAGTCGCACAGGCTATTGGCACACAGTGTATTCTGGTGGCTCATGGACATCACACCATTGAAAGATTACAAAAGCTCGATGTCAACGTCGTGAATAATTTCGTTGAATTGAAAGAAGTCTTGAAAAAAGTATGTAATTTCAAGGCTTAATATCAGGTTCTGAAGAAATTGTCGCTGTTATTATCTTTTTTGGTATCAGCAACATCATTTACTTTTTATTCAAGAAGTTTGGAAATACAAACCGATTATAATTGCGGGGGTTCTGGAAGCTTTATCGTATCATTTACTTCAGGCAAAGTCCCATTTCTGAAAGTCATTACACCTTTATTATATACTTCAGTCCGAATTAACTTTTCGGTAGTATCATAATACATCCATTTCCCATCCTGCAAGCCTTTATTAAATGACCCGGTGATCATAATTTTCTGTGATGGAAAATAATATTCTATTTTCCCTTCTGAAAGGTCGTTCTGATAAATAATCATTGACTTGAGCTTTCCATCAGGGAAATAGCTTTTCCAGATTCCTGATTTATTGTTGTTCAGATAATGAGCCTCCAGATCAATTATGCCGGTAGAATAATAAGAATTCCAATCACCTTCACGACTTCCTTTATTATAGATTTCAACAGCCATGAGAATATTGGTTTCTGTGTAATATCTCCAGACTCCATCTTTCTGCTTGTTGATATAATTTCCTCCCGACATTTTAGCACCTGAACGATAATAAGCAATGACTGATACCTTTTGAGCTTTCTCTGAAAATATCGATACACCCTTTTTATTTCCATTATCATAATAGTAGGTAAATTCTCCTTCAGGATATCCATCCTTATAAGTGCCTTTGGAAATCAACAATGTGCCATCATATTTTTTCCAAAGTCCTTGTTTCTTGCCGTTTGCATCAATCTGATTGACAGGTTGTGTCTGTGAATGTGCAATAGTGAAGCACAACATAAGCAGAGCACTTATGATCATTTTAAATCCTGAAGAATATTTAATCGATTTCATGCGAGGTTTACTTATTTTTGTACCACAAAATTATGCTTTCCTGAACAACTTGACATCAATCTTTCAATAATATCTTCGTGTGAATAATTTTTCATCCAAACTACTTGAAACAGCGGTAAATGAGCTCGCTAAACTACCCGGAATAGGCAGAAAGACATCGGTAAGATTAGCACTCCATCTGTTAAGACAAAACAATTCCGAAGTGGAAGCGCTTGGCAATGCATTGATTAAAATGCGGAATGAAATTAGTTTCTGTAAAACATGTTACAATGTTTCCGACTCTGAAATCTGTGATATTTGTAGTAATCCGGGAAGGGATGCAGGATTGGTCTGCGTGGTAGAAGATGTCAGGGATGTAATGGCTATTGAAAATACCTCTCAGTTCAAAGGACAGTATCATGTTTTGGGTGGTGTCATCTCACCAATGGATGGTGTCGGTCCAGGAGACCTGAATATAGATCCACTGGTAGTCCGTGTTCAGAATGGAGGCGTAAAAGAGGTCATCATGGCACTATCACCAACGATGGAAGGAGATACGACTAATTTTTATGTTTATAAGCGACTCAAGGGCTTAAACGTATTGATTACGACTATTGCACGTGGGGTTTCGATCGGAGATAATCTCGAATTCACCGATGAAATAACTTTGGGAAGGTCTATTACAAACCGTCTTCCTTATGAGACAACCTTTAACAGATAGTCTTACCGATCATAAAATCAGATACCCTCTTCTATTTCATTGATTACATCAAATATAGTAAGCTGATTTTCACTGATTGGATACGCCTCTCCGCTTTGTGATATAGATGCATTCCTCTCAATGAAGTCTCTCATTGCAAGTTTGAAGAGTTGTACAGTTCCCAAACCATTCTTTTTGCAATAGTCATCTATAACTTGTTTTTGCTTATCCGTTACTTTAAATAAAATGGAACGGTATTTGATTTTTTTCTTTTTGATCTTTTTTGTTCCCATATTTTTTAATTATTAGATAAAAGTATGTAATCTTTTCACAAACCATAAACCGTTGTTAACAACTATGTGGTTTTGTTAGTAATTTCTTTCTTTTTAATAAATAAGAAAATGCTGACAACCATATACCACAACCATTAAAATGTTAATAATTTCACAATTTTGTTAACAAAATCACAGGACTGAATAAATATTTGATATTTTTTAATCTTTTTGATATTTATTTAGCTTTTGTTAGTAAAATCACAATTTTGTTAGTAAAATCACAGCACTCAAGAATTACATAAGTTTACAACACACATTTTTAGAAATAATGCCCTGTGTTAGTAATTTAACAGTTTTGTTATCAAAATCACAGGACTGTGTTTGAAACGGATTATTTTACGACATTTTTGATCATCTCACAGCATTAATTAAGACAATATTATTCAGGTATTATTCATACATATATATTTTATATATTACTGTAGTATTATTTTTATTTATAACATATCAATTTACAATGTCATTATTTACCTTTGATTATGTTATTTACATTTCATTTCTTTGTAACTATATTAATTTCTAGATTTTAAAGCAGTAATTCAAGCGTTAAAGTACTTGATTTGTTTTTCAACAAAATAAATTGCACCAATCTGTTTTTGTGACAATTAAATAATTGTTAAAAAAAAATTAACTTTTTTATAAAAAAAAATTAAAAAAAATATTTGTTCATATAGAACTTTTATTAATTTTGCAATCACGTAATCCATTGCTTATTTACTTTATTGCTTAATAACTAATTTTACACAAAAAAAATTATAATCAAAATTATTATGTTAAAATCGAAAATTAAAATCGCAATCGGAATTCTAGGCTGTCTGGTATTCCTTACATTGAGTGCAGTTCAAGCTCAAACTTATAAAACAGTACCTAAAATTTCCGTTATTAAAATTAATGGAACTTCTTCTGTTCACGAATGGGAAAGCACAACTGATCAGATTAGTGGTGATTTGGTTCTTACTTCAGGTGGAAAGCAACTCCAATCACTTGTTATTAGAGTTCCTGTTAAATCCATTAAAAGCGGAAAAGGACTAATGGACAGTAAAACATATGAATCATTTGAAAGTGATAAAAATCCTTTGATCACATTTCAGATGACTGAAGTAACTCCTTTGAAGATAACAGGAAAAGATGTTGATGCTACAGTAAACGGTAATATCACAATGGCCGGTGTCACCAAGAAAATTACGATAAAATCAACAGGTAAAATTCTTGCTGATGGAAGTTTTCAATTTAAAGGAGCTGTTCCTCTCAAATTGTCAGAATTCAAAATGAAATCCCCAACAGCAATGATGGGAATGCTTAAAACAGGTGATGGCGTTACAATCAATTTCGATGTCACTTTCAAATCAATGTAATTAATTCAAAGCACTAACTAAGTCAATCAAATTTAACCAAAGAAACAAAGAAAATGAAAAGAACTCTATTAACCCTTCTTGCTGTTCTGTTTATCAGTATGGCATTTGCTCAAAATCGTCCTTATGACAAAAGCGGACTCAATGTTTTTGAAGCAAGAAAAGCAGATTCAGTAAAATTTGACGGTGTCAAAGTAAAAATTGGTGGTGCATTTACACAATCATGGCAGAACCTTAAGGACAGTCACGATTTTGTTCCTGTTGCAGGAGTTGATCCAAACAAACTGATTGTATTAAACCCAGGTTTCAATACAGCAAATGCAAACATGTATTTTGATGTACTTCTTGGTGATGGTATGTCATTAAATCTTACATCTTACCTTTCTGCCCGTCACCACAATGAAACATGGGTTAAAGGTGGATACATTCAATTTGACAAATTTCCTTTCCTTCACAGTGCATTTTTTGATAACCTGATGAAGTATGCTACTTTAAAAGTAGGACATATGGAAATCAATTATGGTGATGCACATTTCCGCAGATCAGACAATGGTAATTCAATCTACAATCCATTTATGGAAAACAATATCATGGATGAATTTACAACTGAAATCGGTTTTGAAGTTGATGTACAACACAATGGTTTATTAGCAGTTGCTGGTGTTACCAATGGCGAAATCAAAGGTGATGAAATAAAAGCAGTACCTGTCACAGGCGCTACAGATGGAAAACATCATCCTGCTTTCATTGGCAAAATCGGGTTTGACAAACAACTTGCTGAAAACATTCGTTTACGTGTTACCGGTTCAGGTTATTATACTGCAGGTTCTATCAGCAATACACTTTTAGGTGGAGACCGTGGTGGTTCAGCTTATTTTTATGTAGTTGAAAAAGCCAATACTACTTCAGAAGCTTTCTCAGGTCGTTTCAATCCCGGTTACTCAGACAAAATTGGTGCCTTAATGGGCAACGTTTTCCTGAAAGTTGGTGGTTTAGAATGGTTTACTACTCTTGAGTCAGTAAAAGGACGTGCTAAAGCAGAATTGGTTTCACGCAAATCTACACAGTTTGTAAGTGATCTCGTTTACCGTTTTGGTGGTTCAGAAAACTTTTGGGTAGGTGCACGTTATAACACTGTTAAATCAAGTTTATTACATACTCCTGCTTCAGTAACTCCTTATGATGTAAAATTAGATCGTACAGCATTCAGTGCAGGTTGGTTTGTAACTAAGAACATCATGATGAAGGCTGAGTATGTAACTCAGAACTACAATGATTTCCTTGCAACTGATATCCGTAGCAATGCTAAATTCCATGGTGTTGTTATCCAGGCAGTCGTTGGTTTCTAATCAACAAAAACATTTTCAAATACAATCCGGCGAAGAACTATCTTTGCCGGATTGTTTGTATACTTATTTTTTTCGGGCATGATCAGAAAGAACATCGTATTACTTTTCCTTCTCCTGGCATTTCACTACGCTGATGCTCAAAACTCTATTACCGTTGAGATACAAAACGAAAGCTATTTAACGCTTGTCGGCTCTACAAACATTGCCTCTTTTCTTTTGATCCAAAAAGGAGATAAGATAACCAATAAAAAATTCATCATTCCGGTTTCGCTGAATAAAGGACAAGTCAACTTTGGACAAAATCAACTTGCACTCACTGTTCAAAGTTTTTCTTCCGATAACCCTATTGCATATCACGACTTCATGCAATTGTTAAAAGTCAAGCAATTTCCTCAGCTCTTTGTCCAGATTCAAAACATGTCGTTATTACCCAACAACAGTAAGGCTACAAATAATTTAAACGGGAATGCAGGAATAGCAATAACGATTACAGGGATTACCAAAAATTATGAGATCCCCTTTTCATCATCCAGAACTGGTGATGTCATCACGGTAGAAGGAACACACAAATTTAGTATACGCGATTTTGGGCTGGTCCCACCCACTAAATTAATGGGTTTAGTCAGGACCAGTGAAATAGTAGACATCAAGTTTCATTTTATTTTCAAAATGAATAACCGCGAGCTCTTGTAATCAGGTTAAACTATTTTTCCCTTAATCGCCTCTTTGATGTCTTCGATTATCTTTTTAGCAATGACATCTGCTTTGGTTTCAGAGTCGCTTTCCGAATAAATTCTGATAATGGGTTCAGTATTTGATTTTCTCAGATGCACCCACTCATTACCAAATTCAATTTTAACCCCGTCAATTGTATTTACAGGCTGATTACTGTATTTTGCAGCTATCCGCTCCAGAATCAGATCTACATCCATTTCCGGAGCAAGTTGAATTTTGTTTTTCGAAATAAAATAATTCGGATATTGATCTCTCAATACGGAACAACGTTTTCCGGATTTAGCAAGATGTGTCAGGAATAGAGCAATACCAACCAGAGCATCCCTGCCATAATGCAACTCAGGATAAATAACACCTCCATTCCCTTCGCCACCGATCACAGCTCCTGTCTCTTTCATCATCTGAACAACATTGACCTCTCCTACTGCCGATGCGCTGTAACTGGCACCCGCCTTTTCGGTTACATCCCTTAATGCACGGGTTGAGGACATATTCGAAACTGTATTGCCTTTGTTGTTTTTCAGGATATAATCTGCAACAGCAACAAGCGTATATTCTTCACCAAACATTTCTCCATCCTCTGAAATGATTGCAAGTCGGTCGACATCGGGATCTACAACAAATCCCACATCTGCTTTTGACTTAACCACAACCTTGGATATTTCGGTAAGATTTTCAGGTAAAGGTTCAGGATTATGTGGAAAATGACCATTCGGTGTACAATATAATTCCTCTATATTCTGAACACCCAAGGCATTCAGCAACCTGGGGATCACAATTCCACCTGTAGAGTTAACACAATCAATAGCAACTTTAAAGTTTGCATTTCTTATAGACTCGCAATCAACAAGCGGCAGTGCTAAAACCTTTTCAATATGTTTATCGATCGAAGTATTATCTACACTAACACTTCCAAGGTGTTCAACATCAATAAATGAATAAGCTTCGTTTTCTGCGATCTCAAGCAGTTCAGCCCCTTCGTCAGCAGATATAAATTCACCACGTTCATTTAGAAGCTTTAAAGCATTCCATTGCGTAGGATTATGGCTTGCTGTAAGGATGATACCCCCATTTGCCGCGTAATCAATCACTGCCATCTCAACAGTCGGTGTAGTAGACAAACCAGTATCGATCACATCCACTCCCATCCCCATCAGAGTTCCAAGAACAATATGGTTAACCATCTCTCCCGAAACACGGGCATCGCGGCCAACAATCAATTTAAGTTTATCTTTCCTTTGTTGCTTTTTTAGAAAAGTGACGAAAGAAGCACAAAATTTAACCACATCTAAGGGACTCAAACCTTCTCCGGGTTTACCGCCTATAGTTCCTCTGATACCAGAAATTGATTTTATAAGTGTCATAATATCTATTGTTGTAATGTTTCTACAAAAATAAACAAATTAAAGTGCATTTTTGAAATACTGATGATGATTAAAACCATAAAAAAAACAATAAAACCCGGGACTATACCTATCACCATCAGGTCAAAATAAAAAGAAAGAAAAAAATCAACTATTTTTATTTTCTAGCAACAACTAAGAAACTGTTTAAATTTAGTTTCTGTTTATCCGTTGGACATACAAAAACCTTCTAGTGCTGCCTATTTACATCACGTAGAGACGCAATATCTTGCGTCTCTACAACAGAAAACCCGCTTCCGATGGTTCTTAAACTCCATTTAAAGAAATTTTAAACAGTTTCTAAATATTTTGTACTTTTGTAGCTGAAACCCATTTCATTTCATATGGAAGAGTACAAAGAGTTCTTCGAAGATCCGGCAAACGATTTGGTCAAGCTGTTGGAGAATAAGCTGCATGCAGGGGAAAGCTTTTATTTTGACGTTGAAGACTATGAGCTTATTATAGATCATTATCTTGAAGAAGATGATCTTGAAAAATGTTTTCTGGTCCTTCAAAATGCTATGGAACAGCATCCCAATACCATAAGCCTTTCCCTCAGACAAGTCCAGTTTCTTATTTCCAAAAACAATACCGAAAAAGCGCTTCGTATTTTAAAAGAAGTAGAGGCTATCGATCCCTATAACAGGGATATCTTTCGCACACGCGGAGATATATACAGCCAGTTACAATATTACCACGAAGCGATAAAAGAGTATCAGAAAGCAATTGACGATACCGAAGAGAACCTGGATGAGATTTATTCGAACATTGCTTACGAATACGAGAACCTACATAATTACGACAAAGCACTGGAGTATTTAAAAAAAGCCATCGATTTCAATCCTGAAAACGAAACAGCATTATTCGAGTTATCCTTTTGTGCCGAGATGGCTGAAAAGCCTCAGGTAGTTGTCGACTATCTTGTGAAATATCTTGATCGTTATCCTTACGCCAAAGCCGGCTGGTTCAATCTTGGACTGGCATACAGTTCCTTGCTTGAACATGAAAAGGCAATTGATGCTTATGATTATGTTATCGCGATCGATGAAACTTTCTCTACGGCATATTTCAACAAAGGAAATGCACTTGCTACCCTCGAACGCTATGATGAGGCTTTAAAATCATACCGGGAAACGCTTGCTTTTGAAGCAGCCGAAGGCCTTACCTATTATTATATAGGCGAGTGTTACGAGAAAATGAACGAGCCTCTGCGGGCCGAAGAGTATTACAGACTGGCAATCGAAGCCGATCCTGCTTCTTCTGATGCACGCGTTGGTCTTGGTTGCATCCTGAGTGAACGTGGACGGCATACTGATGCTATTGCACTTTTCACAGAAGCGTTGGAACAAAACCCCAATGACAGTGAAACCTTGTATCTGCTGGCAGATGAATACATGGAAACGACTGAAATAGAACGAGCCAAAGAATGTTACGAAAAATCTCTTTCTTTTGATGTCACTAATCCCGACGTCTGGCTTGATTATTCAAACGCGTTTGCAGAAGAAAACAATTATGATCGCGCCATTGAAATTCTGCTCAAGGGTTATGAACATCATTACGAATCAGTTGATTTCAAATACAGGCTTTTTGACTATTTTTACAATAATCGTCAGAAAGAGGCAGCCTTTACTGTTTTGGCCGAAGCCCTGACCCTTGATTTTGCAGCATTAAAGCAAATATTTGAATACACTCCTTTGTTGCGTGATGACGAACCATTGCTTGATTTCATTGTCAGCTATCGTCCTGCTGATTTTGATTTTGAATCATTGATTGAAGAATCGAAAGACTAAAAACATACATCTTCAGAAGAAGTTGCGCTTGATTTCCTAATCAGGTGCAACTTTTATGTTTAATAAATTTATTGATAATGAGAGTATTTGGACTTATTGGATACCCCCTTTCTCATTCTTTCTCACCGGGTTATTTTTCTCAAAAATTCAGCAAGGAGGGAATTAAAGATGCTGTTTATCAACTGTTTCCTATTGAAACCATCGACAAACTCACCGAACTTCTTTCTTCAGAACCAAATATCTGTGGGCTCAATGTGACCATTCCCTATAAACAACAGGTCCTCCCCTTCCTGAATGAAATTGACGAAACCGCAAGATTTATAGGTGCTGTAAATACAATATGCATTTCAAGAACATCTGCGGGCATCTCGATGAAAGGATACAATACAGATGTAATCGGAGTGAGAGATAGCCTAAAGGGACAGGAACACCATAAAAACGCATTAATATTGGGTAATGGTGGAGCTTCAAAAGCAGTTATTTACACGCTGAATCAACTGGGAATAAAATACACCATCGTTTCAAGGACACCAAAAGAGTATGATCATATCTCCTATGACCAGCTTTCAGAAACCATCATTCGCAAAAACACATTGATTATCAATACGACTCCTCTTGGGATGACACCAAATATCAATGACTGTCCACCCATCCCCTATCAGACCATCGGTACTGAACACTTTATATTCGATTTAATTTACAATCCCGAAGAGACGCTTTTCATGAAAAAAGCACACCAAAACGGGGCACAAATAATCAATGGAAAATTAATGTTATTTTCACAGGCTGAAGCCAGCTGGCACCTATGGAATAAAACTGAAAACAACTACCTTTGATTTACATTTCATAAAAAAACACAGATTCAATGTATCAGCCAATAAAACAGCTCAGCCACGACGAAATTCAGAACATCCTTGCAGATCACGATCAAAGGATCATATTTGAGAAAACGAATAACATTCCTGATGATAGGGATCTTCGCGAGCTACTGAATGCCTATGTTGATTACAACGAAATTAATCTTCGGTCAGTACTGGGTATTGACATTTATCAATACAGTTCATATGGCGAGTTTGAACAAACCTTGATTCCTTTCATGTTCAAGACGCTTTTCAGTGCCACAATCAAGATGTGCCTTGAAAATCACCGTTTTATATTTCAGGAATACGACGAGGCCCGCATAGAAAGAAATTTCATCAGTACAGGAGATGGCGGATTCCTCATCTTTTCCACCCCCCTTCACGCCTTATTGTTTGCCTCTAATTTTGCAATCGTCCTTCGGATATATAATGCCTATCATTCCTTTCCAAAATTACGCAGCATCATCGGCGGAATCAGCATCCGTTATGCCATCACTTTTGACAAGATCTATTCATTTGAGAGTAATTTTTATGGCAGGGCCATTATAAACTGTGCCCGCATCCTGCAAAGCGATTCACTGAACCGCTGTCTGATGGACGAAAACGTTCACAGATGGTTCACCCTAAATATGGAAGGACTCGAAAATCTTCAGGTCATCACGATTGAAGAGATAGCAAACCTCTCTTATTTCCAGGACTTCGATTCAACCCTGGTAGAATCTCATGGCGATAAAATATTTGGACCGGATGCATCACGCAGAGAAGGAATCATCAATTCAGATATCCTTAAAATCGGGAAGATCATGTCGAAAGAGACCGAACTCAATATTTACAATCTTCATCTCCAGGTTTCATTGCGCTTAACCAATGACGACGATCCTACTCAAACTAAACTGGTTACTGTTTCATTAGGAAATCTGAATACAGCAGGCATCTGATGAATTTGACAAATCTTCATAACTCATGAGCAAACAAATTCAGGTTGTCCTGATCTTATTTCTTACTTTATCGCTTTTTACTGCCTGTAATCAAAAACCGGCTACTAAAGCCAAACCCGTTGTTTTTGTAAGCATTTTGCCGCAACAATATTTTGTGCAACGCATAGCCGGGGACCGTTATCAAATCGAGGTCATGATTCCGCCAGGGATGGGACATTCAGATTACGATCCAACACCCCAACAAATGAAAGAACTGGCCAATGCCAAACTCTTCTTCCGGATCGGTTATATTGTTTTTGAAGATGCCTGGATGAAAACCATAGCCGCCAATAATCCCGGACTTGACATTATCAACACCAGCACAGGTACAGCTTTGCTCCATGAAGAAGAATCAGTTTTTGAGACTCATGATTCGGGTCCCGTTCATAAGCATAATGATTCCGGAATTGATCCACATATCTGGCTGTCACCCAAAGAAGCAAAGATCCAGGCCAAACATTATCTCGATGCATTTATAAAACTTGATCCAAAAGATTCATCATTTTATACGAAAAACTATACTTCATTTATCAATGACATCAACAAACTTGACACAACATTGTTAAGAGAACTGGCTCCACTCAAAGGTCATAAATTCATGATATACCATCCTGCACTGACATACCTCGCCCATGATTACGGACTCAAACAGATCTCGATCGAATTTGCAGGCAAGGAACCAACTGCAGCTTATCTCTTTAAACTCATTGACGTTGCTAAAAAAGAAAACATCAAAGTGGTGTTTATTCAACAACAATACGACACCAAGAATGCTGCTGCCATTGCAAAAGAGATCAACGCACGGTTGATAACGTTTGACCACATGGCACCCGATTGGCTGGACAACATGTACAGGTTGGGCGCCATGATTAAAAAAGAAATGAGTGAGTAATCGTATTATGGAAAAGCTACTGGAATTAAATAATGTCTCGGCCGGTTACGACAACAACATTGTGCTTGCTGATGTAAATATGCAGGTTTTCGATCGCGACTTTATCGGGGTCATCGGTCCGAATGGCGGGGGGAAGACTACACTGGTAAAAGTCATTCTTGGTCTCTTAAAACCCATGAAGGGCGAAATCACCTTCAGCGAAAACACTCATAATTTTATCGGCTACCTTCCGCAGATCAACCGTATAGACAGCAAATTCCCTATCACTGTGCTTGATGTCGTCTTATCGGGACTCATGAGTCAGAATCAGATGATCACAGGGTTCAATAAATTAGTGAAACTCAGAGCCAATGAGTTGCTCGAACAAACCGGTATCAATCATCTGCGCAAAAGACCAATCGGCGAACTTTCAGGAGGTCAACTGCAACGGGTGTTCCTATGCAGGGCATTGATAGCTTCTCCCCGACTGCTGATTCTGGATGAACCCAGTTCATATGTTGACAACAAATTCGAGAACGAGCTTTACGGAATACTGCATGAACTGAACAAGGAAATGGCCATCATAATGGTTTCTCATGACGTGGGAACCATCACCAGCTATGTGAAAACAATTGCTTGCGTGAACCGTCAACTCAATTATCACCAGTCCAACATCATCACTGAAGAGCAACTGGTCGATTACAACTGTCCGATTCAAATCATCACTCACGGGAACGTCCCGCATACCGTTTTGGAACACCATCATTAAGCCACCCATGGAACAAATATTAGAACTTTTTCATTATCAGTTTTTCATGAATGCCTTCCTTTCGGCGCTACTGGCCAGTATAGCCTGTGGGTTTATTGGAACATATATAGTTGCCCGCAGGATCGTTTTTATCAGTGGTGGTATTACCCATGCATCTTTTGGAGGCATCGGGATCAGTTATTTCATGGGTTTTAATCCCGTGTTGGGTGCGGCTATTTTTTCAATTATGGCAGCATTGGGTATAGAATTTATTTCCAAACGGACTGAAGTACGTGAGGATTCAGCCATCGGGATTCTCTGGTCATTGGGAATGGCGTTGGGAATCATCTTTATCTTTCTGACGCCCGGTTACGCCCCGAATCTCATGACCTATCTCTTTGGAAGCATACTGACAGTCAACTCGACAGATCTTTTACTAATGGGTTTGAACACACTTTTGATTGTGGCTTTTTTCTTTGTATTCTATCGCCTCATATTGTATATCTCTTTCGATGAAGAGTTTGCACGGGCACATAAAGTTCCGGTCAGCCTGATTAACAATGCTTTATTGATCATGGTTGCGTTGACAATTGTGTTGAGCATCCGTGTTGTAGGTATCATTTTGGTCATCAGTTTTCTAACCTTGCCACAAACCACTGCCAATATCTTTACAAAGGACTTTAAGAAAATGATCGGACTTTCCGTTCTGATTGGTTGTATCGGTTCCTTTGCCGGCCTGATGTTTTCATACTATTTAAATATCCCCAGCGGTGCCTCCATCATCTTCTCCTTTGCCATCATCTTTATCCTTGCCCGCCTCGGCAAAGAAGTCTGGCTCCGGGCAAATCTAAAAAGGCAATAAGAAGCTGCTATTCAAGACTAAACTTATAAATTTTTTTAAGATTATCCTTCCTTTGATACCAATCATTGTATACCAACTCTATATTATTTACACTAAATTGTCCAAAATCAAAGTTTCTATAATTTTCCAATGCCTTTAAAAAATTCTCTTTGCGTCTAAATTGTTTACGAAACCGAATGACCGTAGCATGAGCAGTCTTTATTGAATATCTTTGATCAATTGTTTGTTGTAAACCAGAATTTCTAAAGTTTATCCTCAGTTGATCACGAATATCATTTAATATATCATTACTCATAAATCCCTGAACCATTATACATGACGGGGATGCCGTAATTCCTTTAAATTCTATACTAACAGGTTTTCCGTGAATCAGGCTTTTTCTAATTACCTCAACATATTCAGGTATAGAAATTTGCGATAAATCGAATCCATTGTAACACGATATTACAGACATAAGGGTAATATGAATATCAGAATTCGGATAATAATACTGCCCCGGTTCAATGGCTTTCAGGTCAGCTAGGAAATTCTGAATATTATTTCTAACTTGAAGTTGAGGGCGAATAACAAGCGTAATCCCACGACGATCATCATCACAAGCATCAATCAGATCATCAGTCTGATAATCATCCGTTCTTATTTTTTGTATCGCGTCGTTGTAAAGGCCATCATAGTGTTCAATTAAATTCATCTGCTCATAAAATTATTAAACTATCTGCTTCAATAAAGATCAAAATTATTCAAGAACAAAAAGGGAATAGTGACTTTAAATTTCAATAAATTTTCATTCTTATTAAGAAAAAAAAATAAACTCACATTTCCCAAAATCCACATTTTTAGAAAATGTTTAAAATTACCTGTTGGGCAGTAATGTGAAAAATGTAGGGAGGCCCCTTGTGGGTCTCCAAAACAATAACATAAAGAATCATCATTTCCGAAATGGAGAGCCACAAGGATTTTCAATCATTTCCATTGTTCGTATTGTAAGCTTTTCCATTTTAACTGCTCTGGAGACCCACAAGGGGCCTCCCTACATTTTTCACATTACTGCTCTACTGGCAAAAGAAAAGATAATTTTTAAACAGTTTCTTAATATGAGTAAAGATAACACCACTTTCATCAAAAAACAAGCATTCACAAATCGTTGATTTTCAATTTTAAATTTCTATAAAATTTCCGGGCCAACGAAAAAATAATCTTTGATTATCAAAAGACAATGCCGACATCACTCCCGGATGAAGATTAAAAACAGACCATACACTCAGGGGACGAAGAGGGGGTTCTCCGCACCATCTCCGCACGATCTCCGCACCTTCTCCGCAGGTTCTCCGCTAAAATATGCGGAAAAGGTGTGGAGATCGTGCGGAGATGGTGCGGAAAACGGACTAAGTATCTACCTGTTGTCTACTAAATGTTTGGAAATGATCCGGGAGTGATCGAAGAATATTCAAAGAATGATCTTTTTATATTCTAAAAATGTAATAGTTTAATTTTCAAATTATTATGATAATATTTTGAAAGCTAATATTTTAGAGATCCTAAAAGATGGAAAAAATGATAACTTTGTATAAAGGCCAGAGATTAATTTAGACAGGATATTATCCCGTAATACTTTAATATTCAGACGCTTTATTGTTTCTAATAAATTTTAGAAATCATTTACGAACGCGATATAATTTATCAAAAATGAAACAAGCGCTGTATTTATTCATCCTGTTGGTGATCGCAGGAAATTTGTTTGCAAGGGGAATAGAAAACAAAACAGGTTCAATGCTGGCCGTACAACAAAGAGATTCCGTTACTTCGTTGAAGGGGGTCAAGGTAAGTTACACGCTTTCGAATAAAAATCTTGTCAATCTGGCAGAAAAAATCCTGTACAAGAAGACGCCACAGGAAGATATGTACATGTATCTGTTGCGGCCGGACACAAAATCCAAGAAGGCATTGCCGGCAATTGTTTATTTTACCGGAGGGGGTTGGGTCAGGGGAACTGTAGAATCACAGATCGCAAACCCGGCATGGTTTCGCGATCATGGAATCATCGGAATTCAGGCAGATTACCGAGTGAAGACGCGTCATGGAACCAGTCCGATTGAATGCGTTGAGGATGCAAAATCGGCTATCCGCTATGTCAGGGCACATGCCAAAGAACTGGGAATCGATCCGAATATGATCATTGCTGCCGGTGGTTCGGCTGGCGGACACATTGCAGCCGCCACAATGATTGACGGTTTGGATGCTCAGGGAGAGGATTTGAAAATCAGCTCGAAACCCAATGCAATGGTGCTTCACAATCCGGTATTGGGTGAAGGTTATGGAAAGGAATTTTTTGATGCTCACCCCGAATACTCCCCTATCCTGCATGTGACAAAAGGTTGGCCTCCCACTATCATATCTTGCGGGACCAAAGACACTACCACACCGATTGAATATGCCGAAAAGTTTACACGGTTGATGAAAGCTGCGGGAAATACCTGTGAGCTGATTCCGGTTAAAGATGCTGTCCACTCGTGTGACTGGCCTGTCAGCAATCCCAATTTCCTTCCTACACTGACAAGGATGACAGCCTTTTTGAGAGAGCAAAAGTTCATCAAATAGGTTTCAGTAAACGGGATTTGTCTAAGCTTTTCCAAACAAATTAAATCGCCGTCGCGACCAATTCCAGCTTGGGATGTGCGAATTCCATCACGTTATGGCCATTCATCCACTCGTTTTCGTTTTCACGGGTGAGAATAACCGGCATGCGTTTCTTGGAATTGTGGATCTCGCTCATCAATTGATCGGCCTCGGTTGTGATGATGGTGTAGCTCTTAACGATTTCACCGGTCTCCAGATTTACCCATCGCGACCATAGTCCGGCAAACGCAAAAAGCTCTTCGCCGGGCAGTGTGATGAGGTATTTTTGTTTTTCCTTGCCTTTTTTGTCGAGCCATTGCCATTCATAAAACCCGTCGGCAATGATCAGACACCTGTTTTTCACGTTATCTTTAAATGCCGGTTTTTCGTTTAATGTCTCGATTTTGGCATTCAGCGTGTATTGACGGATGGTGTCGTCTTTTGCCCAAAGCGGAATGAGTCCCCAGTGGAGATGGTCGATGACAGTCCTGTCTTTGTTGGTGATGGCCGGCGTTTTCGGAAATGAAAAGCCGTTATACTCATTGACCAGTTCAAACTGCAGTTCGTTAACGAATCTGGCCTTATACCGGTTGATGAGTTCAACCGCCTTCTTTGTTTGTCTGCTGTAAAAACACATTAGGCATTTATGGTTATGATTTCACTTAATCGCGTAGTATAGCGTGGTGATAACCGCTCCTGCTTCATTTTCCAGGTCCTGTCAAGCGCCTGACTTGCCAATTTTACTTTTTTCTGGCCTATGGCGCCGTTCAGTCTATCCATAACATCCATCAACACTTTATGTTTTGGATTGGTATTTTCGAACATCGAAATCTGGTTCGTCTCTTCGGGCGTGATATCCATCACGATAACCCCGGCTTTTTTGTATTGATAGCCCTGTTTGAAGATGAGCGATAATCCTTCGACTGCAAATTTAGCAATTTCAATACTCGAATTTGTAGGAAATGGAAGTTTCATTACAATATTTCTGCTGTATTGTGGCAGGTCACTACGAAAACCATTGGTGTGCAGGAAGATAAGCAAGGCATTGCATGATGATTTTTGTCTGCGGAGCTTCTCTGCACAGGTCACCGAAAAGGTTGTGATCCGTTCTCTCAGGTGATCATATTCGGTATAATTCTTATCAAAAGAGCGGGTCGTCGCGATGTTTTGCTTGGCTTTCGCGGTCTCCATGTCGAGCCGAGGCTTGCCTTCCAGCTCATGTTTGAGCCGCAATCCGACTACAGACATGTTTTTGCGAACCCATTGATCGGGAAGTTGCGTGAATTGATACGCATTTTTAATGCCCAATGCCATTAATCGTTTCGCGTGCCGTCGGCCAATGCCCCACACATCTTCGATCGGAAGCCATTTCAACGCCTTGATTCTCTTTTCATCACTATCGATCAGGTAGTTGCTTCCTGTCTTCTCCGGGAATTTTTTCGCTACCTTATTGGCGACTTTCGAGAGTGCCTTGGTATTGGCAATGCCCACGCTGATGGGAATCCCGGTCGCCCTGGTCACTTTCTTTACAATCATTTCGCCGTATTCCTGCAGGTTGATATAATCGCATCCTTCGAATTTCAAAAAGGCCTCGTCGATGCTGTAGACTTCGATCTCGGGGGCCAGGGATGCGAGAATGGCCATCACCCGGGCGCTCATGTCGCCATAGAGGGCATAGTTTGACGAAAAGACATAGATATTGTTGTCTGTAAATGTCTTCTCATACTGATAGGCAGCCGCACCCATCGGGATGCCGAATTTCTTGGCTTCGTTGCTGCGTGCAATCACGCAACCATCGTTGTTAGACAACACCACGATGGGTTTTCCCCGCAGTTCGGGTCGGAATACCCGTTCGCAGGAGGCATAAAAATTATTGCAGTCGACCAGCGCAAACATCACAGTGCTTTTATAACGTAAATCACAATGCCCCAGACAATGAAATCGTTTTCGGCCGTCACCCTGATGGGTTCATAAGATTCGTTTTCGGGCACCAGCCAGCAACAATCTTTTTCAACCTTCAGCCGCTTGACGGTAAACTCGCCATCGATAAAGCAAACTGCGATTTTTCCATCGGTGGGATTTATGCTCTTGTCCACGATCAGCAAATCTCCGTTGTTGATGCCGGCATCTTTCATGGAGCTGCCTTTGACACGTCCAAAGAATGTTGAGGAGGGGTGTTTGATCAGTTCTTTGTTCAGGTCAATCGAAAGGTCTATAAAATCCTGGGCAGGTGAAGGGAACCCTGCACTGATCCCCTGGTCTATGAAAGGCCTGCTGAGCTTTGTTTCTGTTGAAACAGAAAACAGCGCCAACGGGTGTATATTATGTGTATTCAGCGTTTGCACAGGGTTTCAAAATTAATTACCATACTGTATTGAAGATTATATTTTGATCATTTTGCTGATCATAATATAATCACAAAGATACTGTTAGTTTGGATGGATTGTTCAAAAATGAAAACAAATATTTTGTGCCTTTCGTCAAATAAAAAAGTAATATTTACTTATTTAGAATCGTTTAAACCAAAACATTTTAACTAATTTTGTTGAGGATTTACGAATAGCAATAAAACCGGTAATTATGATTTCGGAAGAGAAGAAACCATACTCATTTGAATGGAAAGATTTGGGAGATATCACTGTAGGAAGACCAAACCTGGGTCAATATACGCGCGTTTCTATTTACCGATTGCTGCAATTCACATTGCGATCTACTTTAATCAAAGAATTTGGAGAAGAACGAGCCGACCAACTTTTCAGTGAATCGGGGAAACTTGCCGGCATAGAATTTTGCAAGAACATACTAAATATTGAACTGGGAATAAATGACTTTATAGCAGATCTGCATCAAAAGCTGATCGACTATTCAATAGGGATATTAAACATTGAAAAGGCTGATACTGAGAATATGGGTTTCACACTCACCGTTTCAGAGGATCTGGAGTGTTCGGGATTGCCTGTTTACGGAGAAACTGTGTGCGACTTTGATGAAGGTTTCATTGCAGGTATTTTTCAAATGTATACCGGAAAAGAATTTGTCGCAAAAGAAATTGACTGCTGGTCGACAGGAGACCGGACATGTCGGTTTACGGTAAATCCTATAAACTAAAGAATGACACACAACGAAAAAGAGATCCTTTCGGCTTTAAACGAAACGATTACAGCGCTTATATCTGGAGAAGTATCTGAAATCACAATGAATACGCCATTGAACGAACAGGACATTGATCCTGCATTGGTGGATTTAGCAAATAATATTCAGGCGTTGACTTTAAAGTATAACCAGGCCAACGATTTTATCAACGCATTGTCAAACGGGGACTTGTCGATAGATCCGCCGGTACGGAATAATCTGATTTCATCATTCAAACAATTGCATGCAAATCTCCAACATCTGACATGGCAAACCCAACAAATTGCCCGGGGAGATTATAATCAGGAGGTCAGTTTCATGGGTGATTTTTCCGTTGCCTTCAACACCATGACCCAGTCGCTCAAGGAAAAGAAAAAACTTGACGAGCAACTTCTCCTGTATGCCAAAGAGTTGGAACTCTCTAATAAAACTAAAGACAAATTATTTTCGATCATCTCGCATGACCTGAAAAGTCCTTTTAATGCTATACTTGGATTTGCTGATCTGTTATTCAATCAGTATGATGAGTTTCCGGATGAAACCCGGAGAAAATTTATTCTGGCGATAAAAGAATCAGCCGAAACTTCATACGCGCTTTTGGAGAAATTATTCACATGGTCTCTGGCACAACGAAATGCAATTAAAGCCAAGCCTCAAAAAATAGACATAAAAGAGATAGCTGAAAACAAGCTGAAACTTCTTAAAAATATTGCAGCCAACAAAAATATTGAGATCATCAACAAAGTTGACCCTGACACTTTTGCGTTTGCTGATGTTGAGATGATTAATACTGTCTTGTTGAACCTGATAAATAATGCATTGAAATTTACGCGTAAAGAAGGCACTATCAGCATTGGAAATAGCCGGAAAGAGGATTTTGTTCAAATTTCGGTTACAGATAATGGTGTAGGTATACCTTCAGAAAGCATCGAAAATCTGTTTAAAATAAAAAGCACATTCTCAACAACGGGGACTTCAAATGAAAAAGGAACCGGACTCGGATTGATCATCTGCAAAGAATTTATTTTAAATAACGGCGGTGATATATGGGTAGAAAGCGAACCAGGCAAGGGGAGCAAATTTATTTTCACCCTGCCATCTGCATAACGTCATTCTCATTCTACGCTAAAAGCAAAAATGGATTGGCCGAAAATATTTTCGGCCAATCCATTTTTGTTTATCGACTGACAAGCTGATGCTCCAACACCTGTCGGACAACATCCGGGGTAACCAGATTCCTGTCACCAATTGCCTTCCAGCCTCTCTCCTCAAAGCGTTTCACTATCTTGTCGATCGTATAGATTGTGACTTGATAATCTTCCAACCTAGTCTTAATTCCCAATGACTCGAAAAACTCAACTGTTTTAAGGATTGTTTCATCAATACGTTCCTGTTCTGATCCTGTCGTAACACCCCAAACCCTTGCACCATATTGCAACAGTTTTTCCTTCTTTTCGTCTTTCAGCACTGTCCATAGTCCAGGTAGAACGATGGCGAGAGTGCGTGCATGGTCGATATTGTGAATTGCAGTTAGTTCGTGTCCAATCGTGTGAACAGACCAGTCGCCCGGAACGCCACATGAAATCAAGCCATTCAAAGCCATGGTTGCACACCACATCAGATTTGACATTGCATCATAATCGGCGGGGTTGCTGTATACTTTTGGGCCAATCTCGACAAGCGTCTGGAGAATAGATTCAGCCATGCGATCCTGTAGAGGTGCATTCACGGGATAGGTAAGATATTGCTCTATCACGTGAACGAAAGCATCGACAACGCCATTTGCAACTTGGTGTTTAGGCAGGAAGCCTGCAGCATCGGGCAGGAGGAATGAAAACAATGGGTATACAAACTTGCTGTTGAATGAAAATTTTTCATTGGTAGAAACACGTGTGACTACGGAATTGGCATTCATTTCAGTTCCGGTTGCAGGAAGTGTCAAAATAACCCCAAGAGGTAACGCAGCTTCAACCTTTGCATTCTTAGACATAATATCCCAGGGATCGCCTTTGCCATACACTGCTGCGGCTGCAATAAACTTAGATGCATCGATTACAGATCCACCACCTACTGCCAGTAAGAAATCTATTTTCTCTTTCTTGATCAGTTCAACTGCTTTCATGGCAGTCTCATAATGAGGATTAGGTTCAATCCCGCTGAATTCAAAAAGGGTATAATCATTCAAAACCTCTTTGACTTTGTCATATACCCCATTCATCTTGATGCTGCCACCACCATAAAGCATCAATACCTTTTTTTCTTTTGGTATTAACTCAGACAGTTTAGCAAGCTGATCTTTTCCAAAGATCACGTTAACCGGATTATAGAATTGAAAATTTTCCATAATTGAATTTATATTTGAGGATTTTACAATAATAATTTACCTATGAATTCCAGCTCAAAGATAATGCTAAAATGACAAAATGCGCCAAAAATCCATTATGCTCTAGCCATAACTTTATTTAATAATGATAGATAGTCCATTAAATACTACTTTATCACCGGGTCTCAGCTTTTTACGTCGTTGTAATTCAATGGCATCATTTACCATTACTTCACCATCATCAACTCTGATATTGGCTTCGCCACCTGTTTCGACCAAACCCATCATCTTTAATAGCTGATTTAAAGCAATATATTCATGTCCTTCCAAATCAAATTCCTTCATAATGATTTCGTTTTTTAAAAGTCGGTTGGTAATAATTGATTAAGACACTACAAAGATAGTTGATCGCTTTAAAATACCATCAGAATATTAGTCCAATTGAACTTCTGATATTGCGACATTTTGTCAGCAGATTCTTACTGGCACATGCTTTGATATTAACCATTGCAAACAAAAAAGATTAACTATTATGGCTAAAGGACAGATTAACGTTAAGACTGAGAACATTTTTCCAATTATCAAGAAATTCCTCTACTCTGATCATGAAATTTTTCTACGTGAGTTGGTTTCAAATGCAGTAGATGCAACTACAAAACTCAAGGCTCTTGCTTCCATGGGCGATGTTACAGGAGAATTGGGTGACCTGACTATCGAAGTCAAACTTGATCAGAAAAATAAAACGCTGCATGTTATCGATCGCGGTATTGGAATGACCACTACCGAAGTTGAAAACTATATTAACCAGATTGCATTTTCATCGGCTGAAGAATTTCTCGAGAAATTCAAAGAGAAAAGTGAAGATGAGACCAATGCCATTATTGGCCATTTTGGTTTAGGCTTCTACTCTTCGTTTATGGTATCGAAAAAAGTAGAAATCATCACAAAATCATATAAAGATGAGCCTGCAGTAAAATGGGAATGCGATGGTAGTCCGGAATATAACATGACTGCAAATAAGAAAACAGAACGCGGAACAGAAATCATTCTTCATATCGCTGATGATTCTTTAGATTTTGCTGAAGAAAACCGCATTCTTACGTTGTTGAAAAAATACTGTAAATTCTTACCCGTTTCGATTCGTTTTGGAGAAGAGAGTACATGGGAACCGATAGAAGGTGAAAAGGATAAAGACGGTAATGATAAGACCAAAGAGGTTAAGAAACCAAGGATTATCAATAATACTAATCCTGCATGGCGCCGCAAACCAGCTGACCTGACAGACGAGGACTACAAGAGTTTTTACAGGGAATTATATCCGATGACTTTTGATGAACCTTTGTTCCATATTCATCTGAATGTTGACTATCCTTTTAATCTGACCGGTATTCTTTATTTTCCCAAGGTTAAAAAGAATTTTGAAGTTCAAAGAGAGAAAATACAGCTTTACAGCAATCAGGTCTTTGTTACTGATTCAGTTGAAGGTATCGTTCCTGAATTTCTAACACTCATGCATGGTGTAATCGATTCTCCGGATATTCCATTGAATGTATCGCGCAGTTATTTGCAGAGTGATTCAAATGTGAAAAAGATTTCGAACCACATCATGAAAAAAGTGGCCGATAAACTCGAAGAAATCTTTAAGAACAACCGCGAAGAATTTCAACAGAAATGGGATGATATCCGCATCTTCATAGAATACGGTATGGTTTCGGATGAGAAATTCTATGAGCGTGCCTTGAAATTCGTGTTGTTGAAAAACACAGATGGAAAGTATTACACTTTAGATGAATATAAAGAGAAGGTTAAAGATAACCAGACCGATAAAAACAAAAAACTTGTTTATCTTTATACAACAAATGCTGAAGAACAACACAGTTACGTAAATACTGCAACTGAGCATGGGTACGATGTACTCGTAATGGATGGCGTTCTAGATCAACATTTCATGAACACGATGGAACAGAAGCTGGAACAAACTTCTTTTTCACGTGTTGATGCTGAGATCATTGACAAACTGATTGAAAAAGAAGATGCTTTGCCTTCTTTGCTGAGCGATGATGACAAGAAGAAATTGCAACCGGTAATTGAACAACATGTTGATAAAATGCGTTTCCATGTGATGTTTGAAAGTCTGAGTGCAAGTGATTTACCGGTACTGATTACCCAAAATGAATTCATGCGACGCATGCGCGATATGAGTGCAATGGGTGGCGGCGGCGGATTTGGTTTCGGCAACATGCCTGAAAGCTATAGTCTGGTTATCAATGCGAATCACCCGCTTGTCACAAGGATGGCTTCAGAAACTGATGCTGAAAAACAAAGTCTGATGGCAAAACAACTGACAGATTTAGCTTTGTTGAGCCAGAATCTTTTAAAAGGACAGGATTTGACAGCATTCATCAAACGCAGTGTAGATCTGATTTAAAAGGTGCCTGTAAATTGAACTGAATATAATTCGAATAAATATTTCAACTGTTTTTAAATTCTGACTTCGGATAAACCAGGACCTCACTCTTCAACTAAACAAAGTGTGAGGCCACTAAACCAAAAATGAAAAATGAAAAAGACACTTATTATTGTTGGTGTAATTGTATTGTTCGTGATAATCATGTTCTCATGGGTGTCCGGCAAGTATAACGGACTTGTAACCCGTGAAGAGGGAACCAAACAAGCCTGGGCACAGGTTCAAAATGTTTACCAACGTCGTTCTGACCTTATTCCTAACCTGGTTGAGACCGTAAAAGGTTATGCCAACTTTGAGAAATCTACTTTGACTGATGTTGTTAATGCACGTGCTAAAGCAACACAGATTACTGTTGACCCTACTAAACTCACTCCCGATCAGATTCAAAAATTCCAGGGAGCTCAGGATGGCCTTTCATCTTCGTTGGGCCGTTTGATGGTTGTAATGGAAAAATATCCTGATCTGAAAGCAAATCAAAACTTCCTGGACTTACAGGCACAACTGGAAGGGACAGAAAACAGAATAGCAGTTGAACGCAAGAATTTTAATGAAGTTGTTCAGGACTATAATGTTAATGTTCGTAGTTTCCCAAGCAACATCTTTGCAGGTATGTTTGGATTTCAACAAAAAGGTTACTTCCAGGCTGAAGCCGGTGCAGAAAAAGCTGTGAAAGTAAAATTTTAACACTATAATTTACTTCCCTTCCCTAAACGGGGAGGGAAGTTATATTTAGATTTTGTATTTTTACTTTTGATTTATTAATCATGGCAACAACGGCTAAGAATTTTTTTACTCCTGAACAACAGGATGATATTTTGAAAGCAGTTAAAAAGGCTGAACTCGATACATCCGGGGAGATCAGAGTACATATCGAAAACAAATGTGAAGGAGATGTACTTGCCAGATCGGCATATATTTTCAAAAAGCTGGGAATGACTAAAACAGAACAACACAATGGTGTGCTGTTTTACGTGGCTGTTGAACATCGCAAATTTGCTGTATTGGGTGATGCAGGAATCGACGCGGTGGTTCCGGATAATTTCTGGGATGACGTGAAAACGCTTATGTTAAACAACTTCAAAGAGGGGCGTTTTACAGAGGGTCTTACAAAAGGAATTGAACTGGCGGGAGAATCGCTTAAAAAACATTTCCCGTATCAGCAAGATGATAAAAATGAACTACCGGATGACGTTTCATTCGGAGATAATTAATCGGGCTCAAATGAAAAAACTACATAAATTTTTCGGTTTATTTTTAATCCTGCTCATTGTTTCGACGGTACAGGCTCAGGAAATTCCGATTCAACCTAATCCACCCCACCTGGTTAATGATCTGGCCGGGATCATGACACCTGAACAGGTTCAACAACTTGAATCAAGACTCGTTGCATTTAATGATAGTACAAGCACCCAAATTGCTGTAGTTACATTAAAATCGCTCAATGGCTATGCTCCTGCTGAAATGGCCCAACAGATTGGTGATAAATGGAAAATTGGTCAGGCAAAATACAACAATGGGATAGTTATTTTAATCAAACCGAAAATCGGTAATGAAAAAGGTGAAGCTTTTATTGCAACAGGCTATGGCCTGGAAGGCAAATTACCTGATGCCATATGTAAACGTATTGTTGACGAGGTAATGATTCCTGAATTCCAAAACGGAAACTTAGTTGCCGGAATTAATGCAGGTGCTTTAACGGTAATGAAAGTTGCCACAGGAGAATACAAAGATGGTTCTTTCGCTCCAAAACGTGGAGGACGAGGAGGAAAATCTCCTATCGCGCCATTTATTATACTCATCATAATGGCATTCATTGTTTTGAGAGGATTCAGAGGTCGAGGTAACCATCATTCAATTGGTCACGGGATGCCTTTGTGGCCATTCCTTTTCATGGGAGGTCTTGGTGGATTTGGCGGTGGTGGCAATAACGACAGTGGAAGCGGCTTTGGCGGTGGAGATGGCGGAGGCTTTGGCGGCTTTGGCGGAGGCGGCTTCGGTGGCGGAGGCGCTGGTGGAAGCTGGTAAGTGATTGTCTCTTTTCGATTAATAAACACATTTGAGTTCAGTTTATTTTAGTTCCCTTTTGATTGTATTATAATAATTAAAGGACTTCTAAAGGAAACTGAACTTTTTCATTCTTATATACTTTACTAAAATATTTTGATCTGAATGACTAAATCCAGTTCATATTATAAATGCTTCATGTTATTTGTCATTCAGCTATGTATAGTTTTAAAATCAATTGACTTTTGTGTGTAATTATATTATTTTTGGCAGGTTACAATTATAAGGGACGCTAAAAGATTTTTCTAAATTAGTTTCACTTTAATACTTATTTATTTTTTTAGTAATAATTAAGCTTATGAAGAATTATACACTTAGTTTCATTAACAAAAAGCTTTTTTTATTTTGTTTAATGCTGATATTTGGTAATATAGTATTTGGACAAAAACCAGTTGAGAAAAAACCTGAGGTTAAAAAACCAACAGAGAAAAAAATAGTTGAGAAAAAACCGGTAGAGAAAAAGAATATCCTAAGTTACGGATGGTCAATTGATGTAAATGGTGGTTCGACACAATATTGGGGTAACATAAATAGCAGGAATTTCGGTACTACCTTGAAACATCCGGCAACTTTTGGATATGGTATTGTCTTAACCAGACAAATTTCACCGGTCCTAAGTATCAGGGGTCAATTTTCAATGGGACAATTAAAAGGCAGAAAAGAATTATTCAGCAATGACAGTAGTGCAAATCTGAATTATCATAGTGATTTTTTAGAAGGAAATATATCTGTAAAAATGAGTTTTACAGATTTAATCATGGGTTATAAACCCAACCGCCCATTTACTTTATATGGCATAGCGGGTTTTGGGATCGCCAATTTCCAGGGTGAGACCGTTAATTATAATACCGAAATACCTGTAAACAGATTTGGCTATGGGAGTGGCAAAGGAATTAAAAGGTATGAATTAGATGGCATGGGGACCGTTGGTTTCGGAATGACATTTAAATTAAATAAAGCATTGAATTTTACATTTGAAAATTCAATGAATTTTATCCATGAAAATAAACTCAATGAGGTAAATAGTAAATTACCATTTGATTTTTTTGGTTATAGTTCATTGGGATTATCGTATAAATTTGGTTTGAAAAAGGCAACAAAAAATCCACCTATTAAAATAAGCGACCAGGCTAAGACAAAACCTATAGAAGCAAAGAAAGAAGTTGTTCCGACTCCAAAAGTAGAGACAAAGCCTGAAGTTAAAAAAGAGGTTGCTGCTCCTCCGGTAAAAACTGAGCCAAAACTCACACCCCCAGAACCTGCAAAACAAGAAACAAAACCGGTTGAAAAAATTGTGATGTTTACGGGATACAAAGTTCAGATTGTTGCAACACTAAAAGCCGCTTCTTTTGATAATCTTATGTTTCAGTATAATCTGAAGGAACAGATAAGGGAGGATCATACGGATAAATGGTATCGTTACAGCGTTGGTGAATTCAAAAGCTACAAAGAGGCTATCGCATACAAGAGAATTTTATACACACGCAACAAGATTAAAGATGCTTTCGTTGTGAAATTCACAAATGGAAGAAGGATCGGGCCAGTATGGAAGTAATCAAAATTTAATTTTTTATCATTTATAAGGATAAGAGTTGGAATCACTTAAAAAGTTTTCTTACTCTTATTTTTTTAAGTGAAAAATAAAAAAAATGATATTTCATATCGCCAAATAAAAAACTCTTGATTTTCGAATAAACAATTCGTTAATTTAGTGGTTGTTTGTACACGATAATTGGGATCTTCAATAATCAACATTACTACCATCAAAAAGTAACGTTACTTATGAAACTTTTAATATTTAGAAAAATATTCAACTTTTACTGTGATGGTTTTAGAAATCTTAGTTTTACCAGTCGTAAATTGTGGTTGATTATTTTCGTCAAACTATTTATCATGTTTGCCATTCTTAAATTATTTTTCTTTCCTGATTTTCTGAAAACAAAATTTAAAACCAATTCTGAACGAAGTAACTATGTCATTGAACAACTTACCCAAACAAAACGATAGCTTATGATGCATTTTGACTATGCCCTGATCGATTGGTCGCGTGCCCAGTTTGCACTAACGGCCATGTATCATTGGATTTTTGTCCCAATTACACTGGGCATTACATTTATCATTGCCATCATGGAAACGATTTATGTGAAAACAAATAATCCTGAGTGGAAACGAATTACAAAATTCTGGATGACACTTTTCGGAATTAACTTTGCAATTGGTATTGCAACGGGAATTATTCTTGAATTTGAATTTGGCACTAACTGGTCAAATTATTCCTGGTTTGTTGGGGATATATTCGGAGCACCTCTAGCTATTGAAGGCATCATGGCTTTCTTTCTGGAATCAACATTTATTGCTTTGATGTTTTTCGGATGGAACAAACTCAGTAAACGGGCACATTTATTTGCAACATGGGTGACTGCTGTAGGAACAAACCTATCTGCACTCTGGATTTTGGTTGCCAATGGATGGATGCAATTCCCGGCAGGAATGCAATTTAATCCGGATACTGCACGAAATGAAATGATGAACTTCTGGGATGTATTTCTTTCACCCGTGGCCGTAAGTAAGTTTTTGCATACGATCTCATCTTCATATGCACTTGCATCTATGTTTGTGATTTGCGTAAGCGCCTGGTATCTTTTAAGAAAGCGGGAAGTTTCTTTAGCACGTAAAAGTATGGTAATAGCAGCAGTTTTTGGATTGATTGCATCATTGTATACAGCAGTCACAGGTGATGCTTCTGCTAAACAAGTTGCAGATAAACAACCGATGAAACTTGCAGCGATGGAAGGGCTTTATCAGGGAAGGCAAAATGCAGGCCTGACAGCTTTTGGTTTTTTGAAAACCCAAACCGAACTGCAGAAACGACAGTTCATGAGAGATTTCTATCTGAAAATTGAGATCCCGAATGCATTGTCATTGTTAGCGTTTAATAATCCCAATGCTTTTGTACCCGGCATAAAGGACCTGATTGAAGGGAATAAAGCCAGGAATATTATTCCTCTATCTGAAAAGATGGCAATGGGTAAAATTGCGATTCAGTCTTTGGCAGATTACCGTAATGCGATGAAAGCTAAAGATACCCTTAAGGCAGTTGCTGCAAAAAAAGCACTTGATGCCAACTTTAAATATTTCGGATACGGGTACATTGAGAATGCACATCAGACTATACCAAATGTGGCGTTAACTTTTTACAGTTTTCATATTATGGTTGCCTTAGGATTCTGGTTTATATTGTTTTTCATTATCACCCTGGTTCTGGTTTATAATGACAAGATTCAGGATTCCAGATTATGGCTTAAATTATCTATTCTTGGTTTTCCGTTGGCTTTGATAGCAAGTGAAGCGGGTTGGGTTGTAGCAGAGTTAGGACGTCAGCCCTGGGTTATACAGGACTTGATGCCTACAATGGCTGCAGTTTCTAAAATAAGTGCCGGAACAGTTCAGGTTACGTTCTGGTTGTTTGCAGTGGTCTTTACTGCATTGCTGGCAGCTGAAATTGGCATTATGACAAAGCAAATTAAACTCGGACCTAAAGATGGAGGGCACTAATCATGTTTGAATCAATGTCAATAGAATTATTACAGGAATATTGGTGGATAATTGTTTCCATTTTAGGAGCAGCTCTTGTTTTTCTGATGTTTGTCCAGGGTGGACAGACCATGATCTATACGCTTGGCAAGACCGAAACCGAAAGAACAATGATCGTAAATTCACTGGGTCGAAAATGGGAATTTACATTTACAACGCTTGTAACCTTTGGTGGAGCTTTCTTTGCTTCATTTCCTTTGTTTTATTCAACAAGTTTTGGAGGAGCATACTGGGTTTGGATGGCTATACTTTTCTGTTTTATTATTCAGGCTGTTTCTTATGAGTACCGATCCAAACCTAAAAACATTTTCGGTCCTAAAACTTTTGAGACGTTCCTTTTTATCAATGGGGCGCTTGGCACAATTTTAATTGGGACAGCTGTAGGCACATTCTTTACAGGAGCTAATTTCACAGTCGACAAAATGAGACTGACAGAAACACTTTCTTCTGTTACAATCTCGCGCTGGGAGACACCGTGGCACGGCTTAGAAGCAGTTTTAAATATCCAGAACGTTCTTTTAGGATTGGTGGTCTTCTTTCTGGCTCGAATTCTGGCTTTATTGTATTTCATGAACAATATTGATAATGATCAGATTATTGCGCGTTCAAGAAAACAATTGTTATACAACACCATTCCTTTTCTGGTAGTGTTCCTGCTTTTTGTAGGATTATTACTTACAAGTAGTGGTTTTGCAGTTAATCCCGGAACTGGTGAGATTTTGATGGAGCCCTTAAAATATCTGCATAATCTTTTGGCAATGCCTATTGTTATGTTTGTCTTCTTGGTTGGTGTTTTACTCGTCCTCTATGGCATACTTATTTCACTTCTAAAAGTTTCATCAACAGGAATCTGGTTTACAGGTCCGGGTGCATTTCTTACTGTTTTTGCACTATTTCTGACTGCCGGTCTAAACAACACTGCATATTATCCCTCATTGAGTGACTTACAAAGCTCCCTTACGATACATAACAGTTCATCAAGTCACTACACATTGACAGTGATGAGTTATGTTTCGCTGATGGTTCCATTCGTGATTGTTTATATCATATATGCATGGCGCTCGATCAATAACACAAAAATGGGTGAAGCTGAAATGAAAGAAGAAACTCATATTTATTAATTTTATAAGGAGAACAGAATATGTATTTACATATGATATTTTGGCTACTGACATGGCCAGTCCTGATATACATAACTTATTTGATTTCCAGTTATGCCATTAAAAAGCTCAAAGATTAAGATCATCAATCCTGACATGATACTTATCTTATTCATTGAAAGTGTAAATTGTATTTATTTACAAGCATATAGCTGAAAGCTCACAATTATTTATTATAATTGATGGCTTAGAGTATATTGTGTATTCAATAAACTTTGTATCTTTAAACTTTACGGAGGATAATATGGTAAATCTCACAACCAAATACATGGGCCTATTATTAAAAAGCCCAATAATTATAGGCAGCTCAGGCTTAACCAATTCTGTTGAAAATATTATCGATTTTGAAAAAAGAGGTGCCGGAGCCGTTGTTTTAAAATCTCTTTTTGAAGAACAAATCAGACATGAAATCAATAACACGCTCAATAAAAGTGATACCGGATTGTATCCTGAAGCTGTTGACTACATAACAAATTACTCCAAAATCAAGCAGGTAGATGAATATCTTCATCTGATCAGAGATTGTAAATCGGCTGTAAAGATCCCAATAATTGCAAGTATTAACTGTGTAACTGCTGATGAATGGATAACATTTGCTTCAAGAATTCAGGAAGCAGGTGCTGATGCCCTCGAACTAAATGTATTCATACTTCCATCCGATATTACCAAAACAGGAGTACAAAATGAGAATACTTATTTTACGATACTCGAGGAAGTTAAAAAACATCTTCAAATACCTGTTGCTTTGAAAATCAGTTCATATTTCTCAGGTTTGTCAAATACGGTTCAAAAGTTATCCTGGTCAGGTGTCAATGGATTGGTACTCTTCAATCGTTTTGTTACTCCCGATATCAATATTGACAAATTGGAAATCAACACATCAAATATTTTCAGTTCGCCCAAAGAGATGGCAAATACGCTGCGGTGGGTAGCAATATTGAGTGATTTGATTAAAACAGATATTGTTGCTTCAACGGGCATACATGATGGCAAAGCGCTCATTAAAATGCTTTTAGCCGGTGCAGCTGCAGTTCAGGTGGCATCAACACTTTACAAAAACGGATTCGGGCGTATAAACAATATGCTTGATGAACTTGAAAAATGGATGGAACAGCACAATTATGCTACTATTGATGAGTTCAAAGGGAAAATGAGTTTTAAAAATACTGCTAACCCGGCAGCATATTTACGGGTTCAGTTTATGAAACACTATGCCGGGATCGAATAAATAGATTAAGCCAGTTATGCCTGAATCAAACACACAATATCTTTCTTCATGGATTGATGTAGATAGCCAAAATGATTTTCCAATTCAGAATATTCCCTTTGGAGTCTTCAGAAAAATCCAAAATGGTTTTGCTCATCATGTTGCCTCCAGAATAGGCAACAGCGTCATTGATCTTTACCGGATTGCTTCAAAAGGATATCTTGATGATTGTGGAATTAAAGATGTAGAAGTTTTTAATCAACCTTCATTGAATGCATTTGCAGGTTTGGGTCAATCTGTGGTGCGAAAAGTTCGTAAAAGAATTTCAGAAGTATTCAGCATCAATAATCCCTTATTACGGGATAATTATGTTTTGAGAAATGAGATTCTGACACCTGTTGATGAGGTTGAGATGCTGCTTCCTATTGAAGTGGCAGATTTTACAGATTTCAATTCCAGTATGGAACATACTGTAAATATTGGTCGCATGTACAGGGATCCCGTTAATCCTTTACCAACTAATTGGCGTCATATGCCAGAAGGATGTCCGGGAAGAACATCCACAATTGTTGTATCCGGCACAAAAATACATCGCCCGTTTGGACAATATAAACCAGGAGATGCTGCATTTCCCATTTACGGAGCTACACGACGACTTGATTTCGAACTGGAAGTAGCCTTTATAACATGCAAAGAAAGTGAATTAGGCACTGCTATATCCGTTGAAAAAGCCGAAGAATATATACTTGGGTTTGTTCTGCTGAATCTTTTGACTGCACGCGATTTTCAAACCTGGGAGCAAGTACCACTTGGACCATTTACCTCTAAGAGTTTTGGCTCTATAATGTCACCGTGGGTAGTTACATTGGATGCATTGGAAGCTTTCCGTGTTGTCGGTCCACGACAGGAACCAAAAGTTCTACCTTATCTACAAAGTTCAGGAGCACATAATTTTGATATTAATCTGGAAGTCTTTCTTGAACCTGAAAAGATAGAGCCATTGTTGCTCTGCAAAACAAACTATCGTTTTATCTATTGGAACATCTGTCAACAATTGACACATCAATCCAGAAATGGATGTAGAATTCGTGTTGGTGATGTCTATTCTTCAGGAACAATAAGTGGACAAACTCCAGATTCTTATGGCTCGATGCTTGAACTGACCTGGCGTGGAACAAAACCAATCCAACTACCGGGAGGAACTCTCAGAAAATATCTGTTCGATTATGATAAAGTCATAATGAAAGGATACGGCAAACGAAATGGCATTCAGATTGGCTTTGGTGAATGTATTACTCAAATATTACCTTCAAAATAGCACCATTTCATTTTAAATGTGTATTATAAACCATATCACCTTATTAACTATAGATTGCACATTTCCTTTATCAAAAATGCCCGTTTGGCAGCTGTCTTCTTATACATGCAATAACCTTTTTGATAATTCTTATTAAATAGATGTGTAATTTTGTAGCTTGCAATTTTTTGATAATCCATTAATATGACTCTACTTGAATTTATAACGATCTTCCTGATCGCTATTGGACTATGTTTCGATTCATTTGCTGTATCGGTATCAAGCGGACTCATGATGAAACACATTAGCTTCCAGGATGCAATGAAAATATCATTTTCACTGGCTTTCTTTCAGGGATTAATGCCTTTATTAGGATGGCTGGCAGGTAAAAGAATATCCGGATATTTAAGTAGTTATGACCATTGGATCGCTTTTGGGCTTTTAATGATTATAGGGCTGAGAATGATTTGGGAAAGTCAGAAACCTGAAGAAACTAAATCCTTTAACCCTTTGAATATTTGGTTTATAATTTATATGTCAATTGCAACAAGTATAGATGCTCTCATAGTTGGATTAAGTTTTGCATTTCTAAAAACTAATATTTATGCTTCAATAATTATAATAGGAATTGTTACATTTATCGCGGCAATGTTAGGCATACTTTTTGGCAAAAAGGCTGGTGCTCACTTTGGTAAAAAGATGGAAATCCTGGGGGGAGTTATACTAATTGCAATAGCTGTAAAAATACTTATAGAACATGTCTACTTAAATTAACATCAAACTGAATAAATTTCAATTTATCAGCCTTATTTATCTAATGACATTACCAAATCATTAGTGCTATATTTACTATATATCTGTTAAATATTCCCATAAATTGATTCAGTATAAACTCATTGTCGGTAAACCTTTTCAGTATCTTTTTGTTTAAAAGATAAAGTACTTATTATTTATTGTATTTATTTAAGAAAACTCTAAAATTTCAAAGAATGAAAAGATTACTTTTAATAGTATTGATATCAGTATTTGGTTTTCAGGTACAGGCTCAGCGCTTTTTGACCAAAAACGGAAGTGTGAGTTTATATTCCAAAACTCCTTTTGAGACTATTGAAGCATTGAATAACCAGATAAACTGTGCATTAGACATAAAAACCAGTGATATAGTTTTCAAAGTTTTAATGAAGTCGTTTGAATTTAAAAGTGCCCTTATGCAGGAACACTTCAATGAAAATTACGTTGAATCTGATAAATATCCCGATGCAATGTTTAAAGGTAAGGTGACTAATCTGAAAAGTATTGATTTTAAAAAAAATGGTGTATACCCTGCTGTAGTTGAAGGTGATCTTACTATGCATGGCACAACAAAACATATAAACACAAATGGGAGTTTTGAAATTAAAGATGGAAAAGTAAATGGCAAATGCCGTTTTGCAATAAAAGTCGATGACTATGGTATTAAAGTCCCTTCTGCAGTAACAGATAAGATTGCTGACAGCATTCAAATTGATTTAAATGTAATGCTGAATGCTATGTAATTCCTGAATTACAACAAAAAATCTCTCAAAGCCTTGCCTTTCCGGTTGAAATGATTACTTTTGCACCATAATAATAACGGTCTCGTAGCTCAGCTGGATAGAGCAGCAGCCTTCTAAGCTGCGGGTCAAGTGTTCGAATCACTTCGGGATCACATACAAGGAAAAGTCAGGCTTATGTCTGACTTTTTTCGTTTACAACATTAGCTCCTTTTTTACAATATGGCATCCTTATTATAAATATCTGGATTTGAAAACATTTACAAAACTACACCGGTTGAATTTTCATAAACAACATTCTTTTATTCTCTATTCAGATATTTATTCAACTCATAATTTTTAATAATAAATTATTTATTTTATAGATACTGACATTCTTACTGATTTTACACATTTCGGAACTATCTTTGATAGTAAAGAATATTATAAATATTTAAAAATCATGAATAGACAGGAAGCCGAACATTTGCATCGTCAGATATGCAATTTGATTTTAACAAATCAAATTGGAGAAGGTATTGACTTTCTTGAGAAGTTCGTTATTGCTGCCCGTTTGACCGGAAAACTTGACGAGGTTTCAGAATTTAAGGAAATCTATCGAAATATGTTGAATTACACTATTAAAGGAATAGTTGATCCTAAACGTGAACATATTTTCATGAAAATTCAACGTTCATTAATAGAAACTTGTGATTTCACTCTTCAATTTGCACTTTCAAATATGGGTCTACACATTGATAAATTACGTAGAGAGCTCAGGCTGGATGATGCACATTTTTCAAATGAAACATTGCAACATCTTGATGAACTATCATTTAACGAGGAACTAGGAACACTTTTTTTGGAAAATAATAGTGAAAATGTGTCTAAGAAAGTGTTATATCAAAAAGAAATTGCCAGAAAGAGCTTTTATCTGGGTTGGTTATGTGATAAATTGGCAGAACAAGATATTGAATTACTTGAACGTATTCTTCATTCTAAAAGATTTTCCTGGATTGACCGTTGCTTGGCAGTTAGTGGATTATCTCTCGGTTTACAAAGACATTTCGATAAAGAAAAATTTCTTGTACTCAATAATTATCTCGAAAGTGATGACCCAATGATCAACCAAAGAGCATTAGTGGGACTAATAATTGCTTACTATATTTATGATGATCGTATTTGTCTTTACCCAGGTCTCGAAACAATTTTCAATAATCTATTAAAGAATACACCAAAAGAACTTCTTAAGCATTTAGTACTACAGTTACTTAAAGCTTGTGACACTGAGAATATTTCCAAAAAATTCAGAGAAGAAATTATACCTGAAGTTATCAGGATAGAATCTACTCTTCATGATAAACTGGATCTGGATAAATTAATAACTGAGGAATTTAGTGTTGAGAAAAATCCTGATTGGGAAAAAATCTTTGAGGATTCACCTGACTTGTTAAATAAACTACAGGAATTTACAGATCTTCAAATGGAAGGATCTGACGTATTAATGGGTACTTTTTCTCTGTTAAAACATTTTGAATTCTTCAAAAAAGAGAACAACTGGTTCCTACCATTCTATGAAAACACAGATGGTGATGGTTTTCTTATTGACTCTGAAGAAAGTAGTAAAATCTCTTCGATTTTATATAATTCACCATATATGTGTAATAGTGATAAGTACTCAATGCTGTTAAATTTGTATAATATTCCTTTAGCTCAGAGAGAGACAATAATTGAAATGTTGAACAATGAACAGGAACAATTAAAGGAATTAACTGCAGACAAAGCAAGTACTGACCCATTTACCCATAATAAAATTATCATAACCCATATAATTCAAGATTTATACCGTTTCGTGAAATTATATCAATTGCATAACGAAATCCCGGATATTTTTCAAAAAGCATGGGACTTGCCTGAGACAATTCATTTTAACACTCTCATCAATTATACAAATTGCCTCCCTGATATTGCTCATTTCTATTTCAGCAGAGATATTTTTGATCGTGCACTATCATCTTATGAACTTTTGTCATCAGAACAACAGGATAACCCTATTTTGTACGAAAAAGCAGGATATAGTTCTGAAAGAATCAAAGATTTCTCAGGAGCCATAAAATATTATAAACGTGCTGAATTGTTTGACACAGATCACTCCTGGATATATAAACGAATGGGATTATGTTATAATCAACTAAAAGATCCAGACAATGCATTACTTTATTTCATTGAAGCCGAAAAAAGAGAGCCGGAGAATTCGAATATTCAGTCCCAGATTGGTCATTGTTATCTTGAATTGAAAGATTATAAAAACGCTCTGGAATATTTCTATAAAGTTGAATTCATGAATCAAAACAATCAAAAGGTATGGAGACCTATTGCATGGTGTTGTTTTGTTTTGGGAAAATTTAATGAGTCTGAAAGATATTACCATCAAATCATTGAAGATTCACCTACCCATTTTGATTTTATGAATCTTGCTCATTTAAATTGGTGCAAAGGGCATATTGAAGAAGCAATCCCATATTATCTAAAATGCCTGCAAATAATGCCAAATGGGATCGATCAGTTTTTATTAAGTTATAATGAAGATAAGCATCTCTTACAGGAACATGGTATTAGTCAACTTGACATTGATATTTTACCGGATATCTTAAGATTCAAGAATAAGGATAACAATTAAGTAATATCATTTTCTCAAATCAATTAATTTCTAAATAAATCAAAATAAAAGCAGCCTCTTATTCATGAGTGCTGCTTTTTTAGTATTTATAAATTGTTCACATATAAACACAAAAAAGCCCGACCGGTAAGGATCAGGCTTCAGAAATAAAAAGGGCAACGACCTACTCTCCCACAAACTCGCAGTACCATCGGCGCAGGCGGGCTTAACTTCTCTGTTCGGAATGGGAAGAGGTGGACACCGCCGCTATAGTCACCTTAAGACTTTTAAT
>Ga0209125_1000071_pt1 | contig 172749 bp, 126 predicted proteins | sample BarGraIncub1131A_FD_184503 | JGI IMG/M metagenome (GOLD analysis project Ga0209125, IMG submission 184503) | Arctic peat soil microbial communities from Barrow, Alaska - Barrow Graham LP Incubations 11-31A (SPAdes) (version 2) | ecosystem: Environmental > Terrestrial > Soil > Wetlands > Peat... | reverse complement strand
AACTTTATCAAGAAGACTTATCTGATCAAGGCCATCACCAATCCTACTGAGGGGGGAACTGTCTCTGACGGAATAGAAGTTGCTGCTACAAGTTTCAGCAAGACCTTTACTTTCGGGGATAACATCACCATGACCGCCACTGCTTCTCCCGGTTATGACTTTGTCAACTGGACAGAGGATGGGACTGGTCTGAATGGCTCTACTCCAAGCTACTCCTTCTCTGTGGATAAGCCAAGGGATATTAAAGCAAACTTTATCAAGAAGACTTATCTGATCAAAGCCACCACAAATCCTTCAGAGGGTGGAACCCTTACAGACGGAATTGAGAATGCTGCCACTGGTTTTAGCAAAACATTTACTTTCGGAGATAACATCACAATGACAGCCACTGCTTCTCCCGGTTATGACTTTGTCAACTGGACAGAGGATGGGACTGGTCTGAATGTCTCTACTCCCAGCTACGCCTTCATCGTTGATAAAAACAGGGATATCAGGGCAAACTTTATCAAGAAGACTTATCTGATCAAGGCCATCACCAATCCTACTGAGGGGGGAACTGTCTCTGACGGAATAGAAGTTGCTGCTACAAGTTTCAGCAAGACCTTTACTTTCGGGGATAACATCAACATGACTGCCACTGCTTCTCCCGGTTATGACTTTGTCAACTGGACAGAGGATGGGACGAGTCTGAATGTCTCTACTGCAAGCTACACCTTCTCTGTTGACAAACCCAGAGAGCTTAAAGCCAACTTTGTCAAGAAGACTTTCCTGATCAAAGCTACCACAAATCCTTCAGAGGGTGGAACCCTTACCGATGGGGTTGAGAGCGCTGCTACCAGTTTCAGCAAGACTTTTACATATGACGATAATGTTACCATGGCTGCCACTGCCTCAAATTGTTATGAATTTGAAAACTGGACAGATGGCAATATTATTGTCTCTACAAATTTAAAATACACGTTTATTATAAATGCAAACAAAACACTCGTAGCTAATTTCAAAGGACCTTCACCAATACGAATATTATCTCCAGATGCTGTTTGCATCGGTGAAACAATGAATTTTCAGGTAACCTCTGACAAAACACTTAATGATCAGATTTGGGACTTTGGAGATGGAACAATTTCATCCGGACCAGTAACGACTCATGTATATAAGTCCCCAGGACAGTTTACTGCAACCGTTAAAGCAACAATGGGGGCATCTTGTATCGTTTCATCATATAAAATCATTAATGTTAACGGAAATCTTTTAAATTTAAATTTAAAAGACACAACAGGATGTTCTCCATTTAGAATATCATTAGCACCCATTACCAGTGAAAAAATATTATGGAATTTCGGGGATGATAATACATGGTACCCTAGGGGTGAAAAGGTATATGTGAATAATACAGATTATCCGATTCGGAGAAAAGTCACTATCGTTTCAGTAAATGATAAGGGTTGTAATACAACAGAATCATTTAATGTTACTATAAATCCATCACCAAAAAGTGTCATAGAATCATATACAATACCCGGTAGGCCCGAAATATTGGTATTAAAAAACAAATCAATTCTTTCAGATAGCTGCGATTGGGAATTGTCCGATGGAACACATCAAATCAACAAAGACTCTGTTGTGCAGCTGTTCAGAGAGAATGGGTTATACAGAATAATACTTAAAAGCAGCAATCAATATGGATGTGTGGATACTACATCTTTAATGCACCGTACCATATTTGTCGGACTTTTTATCCCAAATGCATTCAGGCCCGAGAGTCCTGATTCCAAAGTCAATACTTTTAAAGCTATTGGATTAGGATTAAAATTCTACTATATGGGAATATATGATCTTTGGGGTAATCTTATCTGGCAAACGAGAGCCGAGAATAATCCTGAAACATTGGATGGATGGGATGGGAAGAGCATTAAGGGAACGCCATTACCTGTTGGCGTTTATATCTGGAGAATAAAGGCAATCTTTCTTGATGGAACTGAATGGAAAGGAAATCCTGATGCAAAGGGATTATATCGCACAGAAGGTAATGTTACACTATTAAGATAAATATGGAAATGAGGAAAACTATTACAACAATATTGATTTTGCTTTGCTTTTTTAAAGGAAAAAGTCAGGATATTGCCTTTTCCCAATTCATATATAATCCAATTTTTCTAAACCCTGCTGCCTGTGGAATTGAAAGAGGGCTCAGAGCTTCTTTAAACTATCATAGAGATTTAGCATTGAGTTCCTCAAAATTCGAAACGCTCGGATTGAGTTTTGATCAGTCTTTACACGATCTTGATATGAAAGGGCTAGGTGGTACAGGATTATTCCTCTTAAAAACGCAGGAGGGTGATGGGAGATTAAATACACTGGAACTTGGCATACCATTGACAGCACGTGTTGAAATGAATGAAAACTGGGTGATGCAGGCTAGTATTGCTCCAGTAATTTATGAAAAGTATATCGACTGGGACAGACTTGTTTTTGGAGATCAGATTGACCCTTACTATGGTGTTATTCTTCCTACAGCACAATTGGGGTTTTCTGATGCCCGAAATAGTATTCATTTCTTTGACTTTCACATTGGATTGTGGGCCAGATACGAAACGGATCCATCAAATCAGGTGAATGTTGATAATAATGTATTTGATATTGGCATCTCAGCGCAACATGTTCCCGAACCTAACCAATCTTTCTTTTCTCAGATGTCCAAACTGCCAACCCGTTATATTTTCATGGCCCGGTACAGCAAAAACCTAAGTAATAATCAATTTCGCAGCAGTAAATTACAACCTTTTGTACTCTTTGAACAACAGAGGAGCATGCAGGACTGGACAATAGGTGCAAACTATATCTATAACGGATTGAATGTGGGAGCTTTCATCAGAAAACAACAAAACAGCCTCATGAAAGTAACACAAATTATTTTGATGGGTTGCATTGAATTCCCTTTTCGAGAAGACTTATTTTCATCTATGCGAATAAATTACAGCTGTGCCATTATTCTCAACCGAAACTATGTTAAACCAAATTTATCACCAGAAATATCTTTAATTCTAAAGCTTCCTTCAATATATAAAAGACAGAACCCCTGCCGAATGTATTTTTAAAAAAATATTATTGGATTTTTTTGCACGAGTGAACAGTAACAGAATACAATTGTTGAATAGATAATTAACCTATTATTTCTTTAACTAAAAATATGGTGGTAAATATACTAATTGGCTATTAAATAAAATTGCAAAAAATTGCAAAAAATAATCCGTAATTACTTATTACTGTTGGTTTACAAAGAAAAATGTTGTTACTTTACAGCTGCAAGGCTTAACTGCAATCATAAATGAAGTTGAGGATAATTGGTTTACTCATATTCAGCATGATAATGCTCAAATTTGGTGCTGTTGGATTTGCTCAGCAAGAGCCACAATTTACGCAATACATGTTCAACAACGCTTCGATTAACCCTGGAGCGGTTGGAAGTTTACCAGTATTTACAGCCACTGCGATTGCAAGACAACAATGGATTGACCTGAAAGATGAAAACGGTAACAGAGTCGCTCCTGAAACCTTTCTTATTTCGATTGAATCACCGGTAAGAATTTTGAAAGGTGGTCTTGGAATAACGATAATGCAAGACAAAATAGGTTTTGAAAAAAACTTTTCCATTCGCCTTGCATACGGTTACCAGATGCAATTGGGTGCAGGTCAACTAGGCATTGGAATTCAAGGTAACTTTATGAATAAATCAATCGATTTGTCGAAGTTATATGGAGTTGATCCAAATGATCCTTTATTAACCAATAATAATTTACAGAGTTCGTTCTTTACAGATATTGGAATTGGCGCCTATTACAGAGTTCCTGACACTTATTTTGTTGGGTTATCTGCAATCAATATTCTTGAAAACGCTAAACCAATCGGAAAAGGAGCAGAAACAATTTCTTACCAACTGATTAGAACCTATTTTCTAACCGGTGGTTATGAAATTCCGGTTAACAAAGAAAAGAGTCTGGTAGTCATACCTTCGTTCCTTTTAAAAACTGATCTTTCCGGCATACAATGTGACCTAACTGGAACTTTGAGATATCACAATAAATTTTGGGGGGGCTTAACGTACCGTATTAAGGGAGAACCGGCAGCAATGGTCGGTGTAATCTTAAACAATTTCCAGGTTGGATATGGATATGATCTTCCAACAAATAAGCTTGGAACTCTTGGTAGTCATGAAATCATGTTGCGGTACAGTTTTAAAATAATTGAAAAGCAGAAACCAAGGATGAGCTATCGAAATACAAGATTTTTGTAAACAACAACGAATTTCAAATACTAAAGCTTAAAAATACTCGTTATAAGCAAATTAATTCTGGTTTAAAAAATGAGAAAACTGACATTCTATTCATTACTGTTAATCATTCTTTCTAGCTGTGGCAAGTCGGGAAATGGTGAACTTACTGGGGTTCAAAATAGACATAAATTCTATCAACCTGATCCTTATGGCATGGTATACATCCCTGCCGGAAGTTTTACAATGGGTGTTGGAGACGAAGATATGCCATTCGCGCAAATTAACGAACCGAAGACAATTACTGTTTCAGCCTTTTATATGGATGAAACAGAAATAACCAATAATGAATACCGCCAATTTGTCAATTGGGTAAGGGATAGCATTGCACGTACAATATTGTCAGAATCAAAACCTGATATTTATCTGACTTCGAAAAACAAAAAGACAGGGGAAGTATATGACCCGCCATACTTGAATTGGAAACCAAAACTAAATTGGAGTGGCAAAACTGAAATGCCCCTCTTAGAACCAATGTATTTACCTGTAAATGAACGTTATTTCAGGAAAAAACAAATTGACGCTCGTAAACTTTTTTATGAATATTATTGGATCGACATGAAAGCCGCAGCTGCAAAAGAAACTGCAAGCAATGGAGCTATAAATGGTGCCTGGGCAAATCGGTCACAAGGTTTTAAAGATCGTTCAGTTTATGTAAGACACGAGAAGATAAATATTTACCCCGATACTTTAACATGGATTCATGATTATGCCTATGCATATAATGATCCAATGACAACAAAATACTTCTGGCATCCTGTATTTGATCACTATCCTGTCGTTGGTGTTAACTGGAATCAGGCAAGAGCTTTTTGTATATGGAGAACACAACTTAAGGAAAGTGCAAGTAAGGGGAAACAATCTGAAGTAGTCAACGATTTCCGTTTACCTACTGAAGCCGAATGGGAATGGGCTGCACGTGCCGGAAACTCATTAAGTCCCTATCCTTGGGGTGGTCCTTATACCCGCACTGCAAAAGGTTGTTTTCTTGCAAACTTTAAACCAATGCGTGGTGATTATTCGGTCGATGGAGCCGCAACAACAAGTATTGTAGGACATTATCCGTCAAATGATTTTGGCCTTTATGATATGGCTGGAAATGTTTCAGAATGGACACTTGATGCTTATGATGAATCAAGTTACAATTTTACCTGGGATATGAATCCTGCTTATTTCAGTAATACCAAAGAAAGTGATCCTCCTGCAATGAAACGGAAAACAATTAGAGGTGGTTCATGGAAAGACATAGCATATTTTATTCAAACCAGTGCCCGTTCTTACGAATACCAGGATTCTGCAAAATGCTACATCGGTTTCCGTTGCGTACAGCAGTTTATGGGCAGTCAAAAGGGTGATCGTACGCGTCGCTCATCAAGAGTTTATTAAAAATCATTTAGCTAACATACAAATATCTTTAATTCATGGGACTAGCAACATTAACTAAATCAAAGACTTATAAATCATTCATGAGTAAACTTTATGGATGGGGCGCATCTGTTGTTATCATTGGAGCTCTTTTCAAAATTACTCACATGGAACATGCAAACCTTCTACTTACTTTAGGTCTTTGTACAGAAGCAATTATTTTCTTTTTCTCTGCTTTTGAACCTCCGTATATTGACCCGGATTGGACAAAGGTATATCCTGAATTAGCTTTTGATCATAAGAAAGGAGATGTACCAAAGGTTATCAAGGGTACAGCTAATGAATTAGATGCTATGCTTACCAAAGCAAAAATAGGGCCTGAACTCATAGAAAGTCTGGGACAAGGAATTCAATCTTTGAGTGATAATGCATCGAAACTTTCTCAGATTGGTGGAGCTGCAGTTGCAACCGGAGAATTCTCGCAAAACATTCAAGCTGCGTCATTAAATGTAAAAACACTCAGTGATGGTTATCGTCGTAATTCTGAAGCTTTAAATCAGGATGTTGAAGCAAAACAGGAATATCTAAAAAACCTTAAAAATGCATCGCAAAGTATTGCAACATTAACACAGGTATATAACGATACAACTGCAACTGTAAAGAACGATCTTTCAGCAACTGAAAGCCTTACATCAGCAATTAAAACTGCTGCATCATCTGCTGTAGCTCTCAGCGAACGCTATACTGAATCAGCACAATTAATGGCAAAATCAGTTGACCAACTTTCGCAATCAAGTGCCAATAACAATGAGTATACCAGTCAGATTAAGTTGATTGCTCAAAACATGCAGGCATTAAACGCAGTATATGAAATCCAATTGAAAAGCGTCAATGATCAGGTAAAAAATGCGGAAGTTCTCAAGTCAAGCATTAACCAGTTTATCGGCACAATCGATAACAGTAATGCAGGTCTTGAAAATTACAAAAAAGAAGTTGACATTTTAAATGCAAATGTCAAGAAGCTCAACAATATTTATGGCAACATGATTACAGCCATGAAGAGCTAATACTGATCTAAACAATTCTCTTTCAACACTGATAGTAACAAAATATGGCTGGATATAAAGAAACACCGCGACAAAAAATGATAGCAATGATGTACCTGGTACTCACAGCATTGCTTGCATTAAATGTATCGGTAGAAATTCTGGAAGCTTTTATTGTGGTAAATGAAAGTCTGGAGACAACGAATGATAACCTGAACAGGAAAGTCGTCGGTGCCTATGGCAAATTTGAACAACAATATAATCTGAACCCTAAAAAAGTTGGACCTTATTGGGAACAGGCACAAAAAGCGCATAAACTTGCTGAAGATATGGTCAAATATATTCAGGACACGAAATATGATCTTATTTCGCAAGTAGAAGTAATATCTGTTGACTCAGCAAAAAAGGCTCCACTTCGTTCTTTGAAAAACAAAGATAATTACGACAAACCTACCCGCTATTTTATCGGTGATTCTCAGGATGGATCTGCAGGAAAATCTAAAGAACTTAAACTGAAACTGCAGGAATTTAACAATGCTATTGTCAATTATATTGATCCTAAAGCCAAAGGAACCATAAAGAGTAGTTTAAATCTCAACGGACCATATAAAGATGCATCGGGAGCCAAACAAAACTGGGAAATGCATCATTTCTACTATACTATTCTTGCAGCTGACGTTACTATTTTGAATAAACTTATCTCCGATGTTTATGGTTATGAATTTGATGTAATTAATCATCTTTATGCTTCGGTAGACGCCCAGGACTTTAAGTTTAACAGAATTGAAGCAAAAGTAATTCCTAAAAGCAATTATGTTTTCCTTGGAGACACCTACGAAGCTGATGTTTTTGTTGCAGCCTATGACACACTTCAAAGCCCTGAAGTAACTATAAACGGTCGTACACTACCAGGAAAAAGTGGCAAAGTTCATTTTACAATGGGTGCTACAAAAGAAGGTTTTCAAAATTATTCGGGCTTTATAATGGCTAAAGATGCAACTGGAGCCATTATCAGATATCCATTTAAAGAAGAATATTTGGTAGCTCCTCCTTCTTTAACTATTTCTCCTACTAAGATGAATGTATTTTATATTGGTGTAGAAAATCCAGTTTCAATTTCATCCGGTGGGCTATCTGACGCTCAATTAAAACCAACAATCACAGCTCCGGCAACAATTTATCGTGCAGGAGGTGGTTGGGCTGTAAAAGTACCTCCCGGATTGAAGAAAGTCCAAATATCAATATCTGCTGTCGTAAATGGCAAAATTAAGAATCTTGGTGGTTTGGATTTCCGGGTAAAAAGAGTTCCAAGTCCTACTGCTAAAGTTGGCAATACAGATGGCGGACCCATAAGTAAAAACTTACTTCTTGCTGCAGGTGGTATTATCCCCAATATGCCTGAAGATTTTGAATTTGATCTGAACTTCGAAATTGTTTCCTACTCATTCTCTGTTGTAAGAAGTGGAGATATCTTCTCCCGTGATGGTCGGGGAAATGCATTAACCGAAGAAATGAAAACTATTATCCGCGGTGCGAAACGAGGTGAAAGAATATGGATCGACAATATTTCGGCAAAGGGCCCAGATGGTATGCGAAAGCTTAATTCGATTAACCTCGTTGTCCAGTAATTTTTCGTTGAATATTCTATTGAAATTATTATGAAAAGAATTGCAAACATTCTGATATTTTTGAGTTTCCTGATTGGTCTTTGTGTAGAAACACAAGCTCAAACCGGAACCCCAGTTATTGATGGTATTACAAATAAAACCACGATTACTGAGAAGAAACCCGTTCCTTATGCCTGGGTCAGGGAATCAGATGTGGCCTGGTCACGCAGGGTATGGCGTGTTATCGATGTACGTGAAAAGATGAATCAGGCATTTTACTTTCCTGAAACACCCCACAACAACTGGCGTAGTCTAACAACTGTGTTGTTCGATGCCCTTAAAGAAGGAAAAATAATTGCATATGATGCTATGAGCCCAACAGATGAAATGGTTGTCCCTCTTACATATGCTGATATTATGAAAAGGCTTGAAGGGGTTGACACGGTATCAGTACAACGACTAACAGCTCCTTACGATTTCCATGATACAATCGTCCAAAAAACTTTTAATCCTAGTGAAATTAAACGATTCAGGATCAAAGAAGATTGGTTCTTTGATAAACAACGTTCTGTTATGGAAGTCCGTATCATTGGTATTTGCCCTGTCAAAGATAACCTGGATAAAAATGGAGTATTCCGTGCTTTCGAACCCCTATTCTGGATTTACTATCCTGAAGCACGTCCAATACTGGCTAAGGCAGAAGTCTTTAACTTTAAAAATGGTGCAACTCGTCTATCATATGACGATGTATTCTGGAAAAGATTGTTTGCAAGCTATATCTATAAAGAAGAAAATGTCTTCGATCGTAAAATCACAGATTATGCACAAGGTATAGATGCTATGCTCGAGTCAGATCGTGTAAAACGTGAACTCATCGATTTCGAAGAACAAATGTGGGAATACTAAAAAAAGGAAAATTTATCACCAAGCCTTCCGTTTTCGGGAGGCTTGTTTTGTTTATACTTGTTTTGTAATAAAGAGGAACTTACTTTTGTCTGGAAGTGAACAATAAAGATGAACGATTTTCTAAATACTCCGATAGAATATGCGAAAGGCGTTGGGCCTCGTCGTGCAGAAGTACTCAAAGCTGAACTTAATGTTCATACTTTTGGAGACATGTTGGAGTGTTACCCATTCCGATATATTGACAGAAGTAAATTTTATAAAACGACTGAAATTAACAGTGATGTTGCATATGTACAATTAAAGGGGAGAATATCGAATCTTCAAACGATTGGTGAAGGCAGAGGTAAAAGGATGACCGCCATACTTACTGATGAAAATGGAGAGATTGAACTAGTCTGGTTTCAAGGCATAAAGTGGGCAAAAGAAAAATTATATCCCGGTGTTGAATATGTAATCTTTGGTAAACCTAATTATTTCAACAACCATTATAACATAGCTCATCCTGAAATAGAAACACTTTCAGAAAATATTACGGGTATAATTGAAACGCTTCAACCACAATACAATTCATCCGAAAAGCTAAAAGCCAAAGGATTTAACAGTGCAGGTTCCCGCAAGATTTTGCGTGGTCTGGTAAATATGGCAACAGGGAGTATTCCGGAAAATCTCTCATTGGAGATTATCCAAAGATTTAAACTGATTTCCCATGAAACAGCCTTAATCAATATCCATTTCCCTCAGAACCCCGAGATGTTGGCAAAGGCTCAGTCACGACTTAGGTTTGAAGAACTCTTTTTTGTACAACTGCGTTTATTAAGACAAAAAAGTGTCCGTTCAATAAATGTAAAAGGGCTTGTATTTAAAACGGTTGGAGAGTCATTTAACCGATTCTATCACGAGAAACTCCCTTTTGAATTAACAGGTGCCCAAAAAAAGGTTATTAAAGAGATCAGAACTGATCTGGGATCGGGAAAACAAATGAACCGGCTGCTCCAGGGAGATGTTGGTAGTGGCAAAACCCTTGTTGCTTTAATGTGTATGCTCATCGCAATAGACAATGGCTTTCAGACTTGCCTGATGGCTCCCACTGAAATTCTGGCTGCTCAACATTTTAAGTCAATCAGCAGGATGCTTGAAGGATTAGACTTAAACATCAATTTGTTAACCGGTTCATCAAGAGTAAAAAAACGTCGGGAAATTGATGAGTCACTTAGAGATGGTACCTTAAATATTTTAATTGGAACGCATGCTCTTTTCGAAGATACAGTGGTTTTTAATAATCTGGGGTTAGTTATCATTGACGAACAACATCGTTTTGGTGTTGCCCAAAGAGCCCGTATGTGGGCGAAAAACACAACACCTCCACACATATTGGTTATGACTGCCACACCCATTCCCAGGACACTGGCGATGACATTATATGGCGATTTAGATCTTAGTGTGATTGATGAACTTCCCCCTGGACGAAAACCAATTATCACCTATCATATCGGCGACAGTAAACGTCTTCGTCTCTTTGGATTTATGCGCGACCAAATATCCCAGGGCCGGCAGGTTTATGTGGTCTACCCACTTATTCAGGAATCAGAAAAATCGGACTTGCTCGACCTGATGAATGGTTATGAAGCCATCTGCAGATCATTCCCTCTTCCCAAATATGCAGTGAGTATTGTACATGGGAAAATGAAACCTGCAGATAAGGAATTTGAAATGCAGCGTTTTGTCAAAGGCGAAACGAACATTATGGTTGCAACTACAGTTATTGAAGTAGGAGTAGACGTTCCCAATGCTACAATGATGGCTATTGAGAATGCAGAACGATTTGGATTATCACAGTTACATCAGTTAAGAGGTCGTGTTGGACGCGGAGGCGAACAATCACACTGCGTTCTTGTTACTGGCTTAAAACTTTCACATGATGGCAAAAAACGTATAGAAACAATGGTTCGCAGTAACGATGGTTTTGAGATCGCAGAAGTTGATCTTAGGTTAAGAGGGCCCGGAGATATGCAGGGAACCCGTCAAAGTGGAATTGTTGACCTTCGTTTGGCAGATATAATCAGGGATGAACACATGCTTAAAGTGGCCCGTAGTGTTGTAATCGAGCTGCTTGAAGACGACCCTTTACTTGAAAAGCCCGAGAACAGAAGACTTGCGTTCTATTTACGCTATCAACGTAGACATGAACCTGTAAACTGGGGAATGATATCTTAAAGACTTGTTCTTTTCCCCTATTCAGTCTATCTTTGTATCCATCTGAAATAATGCGATAATCATGAAGATTTCCTATAATTGGCTTAAAAATTATCTCCAACTGGACATTGATCCTGAACATGTATCACGCATCCTTACCGATTGCGGCCTGGAAGTAGAAGGTATTGAACATTATGAATCGTTAAAAGGAGGCCTTAAGGGTGTTCTTATTGGCGAAGTAATAACCTGTGTGAAACATCCTGATTCTGATCACCTTAGTGTAACTACAGTAAACGTTGGTAGGCCGGAACTTCTTCACATAGTTTGTGGAGCGTCAAATGTTGCTGCTGGTCAGAAAGTACCTGTTGCTACAATTGGAACAATTCTTTACAGCGGGAATGAAGCTTTTGAAATTAAGAAATCTAAAATCAGAGGTGAACTCTCTGAAGGTATGATTTGTGCCGAAGATGAACTAGGTTTGGGAGAATCACATGAAGGCATAATGGTTCTTGATCCTTCAGCAAAGATTGGCTCTTCTGCAAAAGATTTTTTTGGTCTTTATGAAGATGAAGTATTTGAAATTGGGTTAACCCCAAATAGAAGTGATGCAACTTCTCATTATGGTGTTGCAAGAGATTTAGCAGCAGCTATCAATAACCGTACAGAAGAAAAAAGCGGGCTAAAACTCATTCTCCCTTCGGTTGCAGCATTCAAAATTGAAAATCATGAATTGTCTGTTCAGGTCATTGTTGATGCACCTGAAGCATGTCCACGATATTCAGGAGTTACAATTAAAGGGGTTAAAGTTGCTCCTTCTCCTGAATGGCTTCAAAATTATTTAAAGGCAATAGGTTTACGACCCATCAACAATATTGTTGATATAACAAATTTTGTTTTAATGGAGTTAGGTCAACCCCTTCATGCATTTGATGCCGACCAGATTAAAGGCAACAAAGTCATTGTTAGGAAATTAAATAAAGGCACAAAATTCATCACCCTCGATAGTTTAACCAGAGAACTGGGAACTGAAGATCTGATGATTTGCAACCAGGAAGAAGGAATGTGTATTGGTGGAGTATTTGGTGGAATCCATTCAGGAGTATCTACAGAAACAGTAAACATTTTTCTTGAAAGTGCCTATTTTGATCCAACTCACATACGTAAAACTTCAAAAGCACATGGATTAAAGACAGATGCTTCATTCCGTTTCGAAAGAGGTACTGATCCAAACAATACAATCTATGCTCTGAAGCGTGCTGCTCTTTTGATAAAAGAAGTTGCAGGTGGCATGATCTCATCTGAAATTGTAGATGTATATCCTACACCTATTGAGAACAAAAAAATTGAAATTAACTTTGAAAGAGTCAATAAACTCATTGGAAAAAAGATATCCCCAGAAATCGTCCGATCTATTCTTGAATCATTAGAGATAATTGTACTGAACCAGAATGAAGAAGGCATGCTGCTTTCTGTTCCAACATTTAAAGCTGATGTTGATCGTGAAGCGGATATAATTGAGGAGATCTTACGTATATATGGATACAACAACATAGAAATTGGTGACAGATTAAATTCCACATTATCTTATCGTCCTAAACCTGACATTGAAAAGATGAGAAATGTCATTGCTGATTTTCTGGTTGCAAATGGATTCTGTGAAATAATGACAAACTCACTGACCAAGACTGATTACTATCAGGATAATCAGGAATTTCTTAGTGAGAATTGTGCAAGGGTATTAAATCCACTCAGCCGTGATCTGGAGGTAATGCGTCAAACTTTACTCTATGGAGGACTTGAAAGTATTGCCTACAATTTTAATCGAAAAGCAAACGACCTGCGTTTCTTTGAATTTGGAAATGTATACAAATATATACCTGAAAAAGCAGAGGAACAAAACGTCACAAAAAAATACATTGAACGTCAAAAGCTTGCTATATATCTTACCGGAAGGAAAGAAGAAGAGAGTTGGAAAAACAGCGACTCCAATATCGATTTTTTTGATCTTAAAAAGACAGTTTATAGTATCCTGATTCGCTTAGGAATTAAAGAAAAGGATATCACTGCAGAGTCTTTATCCGGAAAAAGCATTCCACAGGGGCTGAGTTTGATTGTACGTCAGAAAAAAGTAGCCGAGTTTGGTATCATTTCAAATTCATTGAACAAACAATTTTACTTAAGATATCCAGTTTATTATGCATCACTCAACTGGGATGATTTAATCAGGATTTGTGGCAATAATAAAATAACTTTTACAGATATCTCAAGGTATCCTGAGGTACGACGTGACCTTGCCCTTGTAGTAAACAATGAGACAACTTTTGCAGACATCCAGCGTATTGCCAATCAATATGGGAAAAAGATTCTAAGAAAAGTCAACCTGTTTGATGTATATGAAGGAGATAAGATCGAAGCCGGAAAGAAATCATATGCTGTAAGCTTTATCCTTCAGGATGAAGAAAAAACACTTGCAGAAAAAGAAATCGATTCATTTATGAACAGGTTGATGATGGGTTTTGAAAAAGAACTTGAAGCTGTTATAAGAAAATAATCACATCTTAAATCAATAAAGAAAGCGACACTTCACATGGATATTCAAGCTATAAAGCAACGATTTGGTATCATAGGAAATTCATCTGCCCTCGACAGAGCAATTGATATTGCCCGTCAGGTATCCCCTACTGATATTACAGTCTTGATAACCGGTGAAAGTGGTGTCGGGAAAGAGAACTTTCCTCAAATCATTCACCAGTTAAGTTCACGCAAACATGGTCCTTACATCGCTGTGAACTGTGGAGCTATCCCTGAAGGGACCATTGATTCAGAATTATTCGGGCATGAAAAAGGTTCATTTACTGGAGCACATGAAGCCCGTAAGGGATATTTTGAAGTTGCTAATGGAGGAACAATATTCCTTGATGAAGTTGCTGAATTACCATTATCCACTCAGGTCCGATTATTGCGTGTATTGGAAAGCGGAGATTTCATGCGTGTTGGTTCTTCTAAAGTGGTGAAAACGAATGTTCGCGTTGTAGCTGCATCAAATGTTGACCTCCCGACTGCAATTGAGCAAGGAAAATTCAGACAGGACCTGTATTATCGTCTGAATACCGTTCCTATACAGGTCCCCCCTTTACGCGAACGGAAAGATGATATCCCACTCCTTTTCAGGAAATTCGCTGTCGACTTTGCGGAAAAATACAGAATGCCTTCTATCGAGCTTGATGATGATGCCAGAAAGTTATTGGTAAACTATCGTTGGCAGGGAAATGTAAGACAGTTAAAAAATATTACTGAACAAATTTCAATAATAGAAGAAAACAGACTCGTTACAGCACCTGTTCTTACACGTTATCTACCACATAGTCAGTCTCGCGACTTACCTATCCTCTACAACAAAGAAACGGCTGCACCTGAACTATCTGAACGTGAATTGCTGTATAAGATCCTCTTTGATATGAAAAGAGACATCAATGAGCTAAAAAAGCTGATCGTTGATATAATGCAGCATACAAATATGCCTGCACCTGCTGCAATCAAACCTGATACATCACAAATAATCAATCGTCTTTACCCTGATTATGAACAGGTATTTCATGAGGAAATGGAAAATGAGGATGATATAACAATCGATACACCAACTGTAACTCAAAACGAAATTACATTCCATCCTTCTGAAATCATTGAAGAGGAATTTTCACTCCAGAAAAGAGAGATGGATTTGATAAAGAGAGCTCTGGATAAGCATAAAGGGAAAAGAAAACAAGCAGCTCTTGAACTTGGCATTTCTGAAAGAACTTTATATCGGAAAATCAAGGAATACGAAATCCAATAATCCATATAAGACTGAAAATTGTGAATAGAAGCCATCCCTTCAGATATTTACTACCGATTATTATTCTTTTATTGAGTGCCGGTTGCTCATCTCAAAAGAATACAGTAGTAAATCGTGCTTATCACAATCTCCTCACGCATTACAATATTTATTGGAATGGGGAAGAAGCATATAAAGATGGGGAGGCACAGTTAAATGCAAATATTAAAGAAGATTATAATAAGATTCTCCCGGTATACCTGACGGGTAATCAACAGAATGCACAAGCTATCAATGGCCAGATGAGTCGTGCAATCGAAAAAGCAAATAAAGCTATCCTAAAACATTCCATTCTCTATAACTACAAAGAATATAACCGTTGGATAGATGATTGTTATCTCCTCTTAGGAAGAGCATCCTATCTAAAACAGGATTATGCCAATGCTCATCGCAACTTTGATTTCGTGATGACTCACTTCAGTGGCGAACCTTCTTTTTTTGAAGCCATGCTTTGGCAAGCAAAGACCTGTATACAAAACGAGGAGTATGAAAGAGCGGGGTCATTCCTTGCGCAATTACAGAATATCGCTTCGAAAGACAAAATATCAAAAAATATTGTCGCTGAGATTCCGGTCGCTTATGCGTGGCTTTATCAGAAAGACGGGAATGAGGGTCTTACGATCAAGTATCTGAACGAATCTCTCAAAACAAAACAGAAGAAAAACCTTAAGGCAAGAATTTTATTTATTCTTGGTCAATATTATCTTAAAACAGAAGATTTCAAAAAAGCTACAGAGTCATTCAGTAAGGTGCTTAAAAGCAATCCTTCCTTTGAAATGGCTTTTCAGGCACAAATAAACCTGGCCCAATCATTTGATCCTTCGTTAGGCAATACAAAGACTCTTGAAAGATCTCTAATGAAAATGTTGCGTGAAGAAAAGAACAAAGAATATGCAAGTCAGATTTATTATGCTTTGGGCAGTCTTGCGCTTAAAGACAATAATGACACACTGGCAATTTCCCGTTTCAAACTTTCAGTGGCGACTGCAGGGGCTAACAGATCGCAGAAAGCATATTCTGCATTAAAATTAGGAGGACTTCTTTTTGATCGGCAACTTTATGTTAAATCACAGGTTTATTATGATACAGCAGTTCAGTTTCTCCCTGAAGACCATCCTGACCTCGTAAAAGCATCTCAAAGAGCCACTACACTGACAAAACTTGCTAAAGAAATTCAAATTATAGAGACCGAAGACAGCCTTCAACGTATTGCAAAAATGCCTGATATAAACCGTAAAGAATTTATAAACAACCTGATAGAAAAGGTATTGAAGAAAGAAGACCAGGCACGTGAAGTTGATGCTAAAGCAAAGCTGAACACAACAAACACCGGATACAATCTCAACAGCAGACAAAACCTCACAGGTTTGAGTGGGGAATGGTATTTCTACAATCCATCAGCGTTGAGTTTCGGGTATTCAGAATTTTTAAAACGTTGGGGAAGAAGAACGCTGGAAGATAACTGGCGTATGAGTAATAAACGAATGGTAACAGAATTCTCTAAAGCTACGCCAAAAGATAGTTTGAAAGACACGAATCCAGCCGATACAAAAAATGCAGAAAGCACTGATCCACATAAACCTGAAACATATCTTAAAAATCTTCCTTTTACAAAAGAGAAGATCAGAATATCTGACAGTTTGATTTGCAATGCATTATACAATGCCGGTTTATTATACCGCGAAGGGATAAATGACAACAAAAGAGCAGCTATGACGCTCGAGCAAATGATAACCCGTTTCCCGGAACAACCAAATGGTGCTGTCCCTTATTTTCTCCTTTACCGAATTTACAGCGACATGAATGATGTTGTAAAGGTTGAAAAATACAAGAAAATTCTGATCGAAAAATATCCTGAAAGTCAATATGCACACATGGTTTCAGATCCGGACTATTTTAAGACAATTGCCCTAAACAGAAACAAGGCATTGAAACTTTATGACGAAACCCTTGATGCCCTTAAGAAAGGACAACTACCACTTGTCAGCATATACAGTAAAGAAGCCTTGCAAAATCTACCGTTAGAAGATCCTCTCAGACCAAGGTTTGAGTTCACACTAGCCTTATCTTTAATAAAATCAGCCGGAATAGACACGGCACGATTAGTTCTACAAAAATTGGCTAAAAAATATTCGGCAAGTCCTGTTTCTCAGCAGGCACTTGATGTTATCAGGAGCATGGATGAACTACCGGCAGATTTAATGCTTGAGAAATCATACATCCAACAAGACATCTATCGTTATGTAACTGATCAGCCCTATAAATATGCTATACTGGCAGACTCATCAAAATTAAATATTGTTGCTTTGCAAGCCAGGATGAATGACCTGTTGCTCAAACAATATCCAGCTGCCGGATTAACAATAAATACAGGTACAATTGCCAATATGACACTATTCACAGTTTCAGGATTTACAAACAGCAGTAAAGCATTATCATTTTTTGATACTTTAACTACTGAAACATACATTCAGTCGCTTTTGAAAGAAGTCAAAAACTATCAGTTTATCATTTCTGACGACAATCTTTCCCTACTTTTAAACAACGTTAATTCAGATAGTTATTTGAAATTCTTTCATGCAAAGTACAAACGCTAAATTGACTATCCGATAATTATTAAGCATTTTATTAATTTTTATCATTGTCCATTAATTAAATCAGGTTATATTTGTTAAGAACCTAATTAAATAATTTATCAACCAATGGCTAAGCTAACAATCAGTGAAACACCGTCAGCAAATCTTGTTCAGGCTGACACCTATATTACAGGAAATATATTTTCCGGAGGGAATATCCGTATCGACGGTGTACTGAAAGGCGACATCAGTTGTCTTGGCAAGACAATACTTGGACCAACCGGCAGAGTTGAAGGAAATATCTTCTCTCAAAATGCTGATCTGGAAGGCAAGGTCAAAGGTAATGTGATTGTTTCCGAATTACTTTCTTTACAGGCAACTGCTGAGGTTACCGGAGATATTACGAGCAACAAACTTGCGATCGAACCAGGTGCAAGATTTACCGGTGCTTGCAATATGAATGGTCCTCAGAACATCAATGATGTAATCGAACTACCAGATGATGTCAGACAAGAACAACAAGCAACAGCTTAACGATTTTGCCAGATATTCAAATATGGCATTCCAAATGGGTGCTATTATTTTTGTATTTAGCTTCGGAGGTTACCATCTTGACAAATGGATACATACCAAGCCTTTATTTACAATAATTCTTTCTTTGGGAGGTGTTGCAATAGCTATTTACACTTCCATTAAGGATCTTATAAAAAGAAAATAATAATGAAAAAGTCTTACAATAAAACCGTTCTTATATCTTCTTTGATTTTATTATTGGTGATAATATCAGTTCACTTTCTATTACCCCAAAAATACTTCCCTACCCTATTACCTGTCGCATTGGTCCTTTTTGCAGTCACTTCGTTCTTAAGTTTTGGAATATTTCAAAAGATCCTTAACCGAACGCCTCAACAATTTATCAATTACTATGTAGCATTCAGTTTCCTGAAAATGCTGGCTCATCTCTTTGTACTGCTCCTCATGGCACTCATCATCCGAAGTGAAGCAGTTGCTTTGATTTTATGGTATTGTATTCTTTTTGCAGTATATGTTGCTATAGAAACAGTTTTTGCTTTCAGAATGGCCCGTAAAACTGACAAATAAAGTTTTTATTTTGATGTATCGCTTCAGTCTACCATTTTTTCGCACAGATATACTTTTTACAGCTTATGACAATTCAAGTGAACAACTCTAAAGGAGGCCTGTTTAATGATATAAGGTAAACAGTTAAACAGACTGATAAAATTTTAATACTATGCTTTATATTACAAGAAGAGAAACATTTAATGCAGCACACCGGCTCTTTCGTGCAGATTACGATGACATTAAAAACTTTGAAGTGTTTGGTAAATGTTCAAATCCCAACTGGCATGGTCATAATTATACGCTATTTGTCACAGTTGCGGGAGAAGTAAACCCTGAAACCGGATTTGTTATCAACTTGAAAGAACTAAGCCAAACTATTCAAGAAAAAATAATTGATAAAATTGATCATAAAAACATCAATCTCGAAGTAGAATTCATGAAAGGCAAAATGGCTTCAACAGAATTACTCACAAGGGCTATTTGGGAACAGCTTGAAGAAGAAATAAGACATCTTGGTGCCCGATTGTTTTCAGTTAAGCTTTATGAAACTGAAAATAATTTCGTAGAATACCTTGGTGAATAAAAGAAATTACGATTTTTTTAAAAAACAAATCATGACAAACGAAATAAGCAAAGGAATGATCATTGAGAATCTGATGGATGATTATGTAGGAACCGATGGCTATGAAAAAATTGATCTGTTCAATCTTGAAACAGTTAGAAAATTAAGCGTTCATTATAAAGAAATACTGAAATTAATAGGAGAAGACACAGAACGTGAAGGCCTTCTAAAAACACCTGAACGGGTTTCAAAAGCAATGCAATATTTCACCCATGGATATGATCTTATCCCTGAGGAAATTCTTGCTTCAGCAATGTTCAAAGAAGACTATAAACAAATGGTTCTGGTAAAAAACATTGAAATCTATTCATTGTGCGAACACCATATGGTTCCGTTCTTTGGCAAAGCTCATGTAGCCTATATTCCCAACGGATACATTGTCGGGCTAAGTAAAATCCCACGTATCGTAGATGCCTTTGCACGCCGGTTACAGGTACAGGAACGATTGACAACCCAGATCAAAGACTGCATTCAGAACACGCTAAAACCATTGGGAGTTGCCGTTGTCATTGAAGCGCAACACATGTGTATGTCAATGCGTGGCATCCAGAAACAGAACTCGGTAACGACCACCAGCGATTTCACAGGAGCTTTCCTGAAAGAAGCAACCCGCGCAGAATTTATTCATCTGATCGGACAAAACCTCCACTAAATTCATTATTGGTACACTTTTTGATTCATACATAATCTGGCAGAAAATTGAATAACGAAACAATTTCCTGCCAACTTTATGTAATAAAGAACACAGTTTATCAATTCGTATTATCTTTGTCAAACTAAACAATAAATCGAATATCATGGACCCTCGTAATTTTGATATGAAGTCAAATTTTCAGATTGGTGACCAATCTGTTACTGATTCAAGAACCTTTGTAGCAAATGTCTTTTCCTGGATGTTTTTTGCATTGGCCCTTACTGCTGCAACAGCCTGGTACTTTGCAGATTCAGGAATGATTAAATATCTGTTCACCAACACTATGAGCGACACAGGCATCAGGCCAAGCATGAACATTTTAGGTTGGGTTGTCATGCTGGCTCCTTTGGGTTTTGTAATTGCATTATCCGCAGGAATACAGCGATTCTCAGCAATTACAATGACCATACTCTTTGTCCTGTTTTCCATAATCATGGGGATGAGTTTTAGCTTCATTCTACTTGCTTATACAGGATCATCTATTGCTCTTACCTTCGTCACAACATCTGTGATGTTTGGAGTTATGGCAATAGCAGGTTACACGACTAAATCAGATCTCACAAAGATGGGATCCCTGTTATCCATGGCTTTAATAGGTATCATTGTCGCCATGGTTATTAATGCATTTATGCATAGCGCTCTGATTGATTATATCATCAGTATTATCGGTGTTATCATCTTTACCGGTCTTACAGCCTATGATGTTCAAAAGATTAAACGTATCGGAGAACAGGCTACAGAAGCTGAAATGACCAAAAAGCTAACTATCTATGGCGCACTAACACTTTATCTTGATTTCATCAACCTCTTTTTATTCCTGCTCCGTATAATGGGTGGTCGAAAATAAAAGATTTCTAAAATATTCAACAAATTTTATCAACAAAAATAGAAGTACATGAAGAAGGCATATGTATTCCCAGGTCAAGGTGCGCAATTTATTGGAATGGGTAAAGACTTATATGATACCTCCAACCTTGCAAAGGAAATGTTTGAAAAGGCCAATGATATTCTTGGTTTTCGCATTACAGATTTAATGTTTTCAGGTACTGACGAAGATCTTCGCCAGACCAGAGTAACCCAACCAGCTATTTTTCTCCATTCGGTCATTCTGGCAGCAACTATTGGTGACGAATTTCAACCTGATATGGTTGCCGGTCATTCATTGGGAGAGTTTTCAGCATTGGTGGCATCTAAAGCTTTATCTTTTGAAGATGGCTTACGATTGGTATATGCACGTGCAATGGCCATGCAGAAAGCCTGTGAAGCAGAACCTTCGACAATGGCAGCAATATTGGGTCTGTCTGATGAGGTGGTCGAAGAGACACTCAGCACGATCGATGAGATCGTAGTACCGGCAAACTATAACAGTCCGGGTCAACTTGTCATTTCAGGTTCATTCAAAGGTATTGAAATTGCATGCGAAAAGCTCAAGGCTGCAGGTGCAAAACGTGCTTTACCACTGAAAGTAGGCGGTGCATTTCACAGCCCATTAATGGAGCCTGCAAGAGTAGAACTGGCCGAAGCAATCAGTAAAACGCCTTTTGTCACACCTATCTGCCCTATCTATCAGAATGTTAATGCCCAGGCAGTTACTAAACCTGAAGTTATAAAACAAAATCTAATTGCCCAATTGACATCACCCGTAAGATGGACTCAGATAGTCCAGAATATGGTTGCCGATGGAGCCACAACCTTTGTTGAAGTTGGTCCCGGTAGTGTTCTTCAGGGTCTGGTCAAAAAAATAGCTCCAACTGTTGAAACAATGGGAGCATAAATTTTAACCTAAAACACGTAGAGACGCAATATTTTGCGTCTCTCTTCGCAATATTTTGCGTCTCTCTGAATCAAATATCTACATTACTTAGAGACGCAAAATATTGCGTCTCTACTTGTTAATAGACAAACCAATTTTTATCGCGTTACATATTGTTTTTCATAATAACCCTGATAACTACCCGAAGTAACATCATCAAGCCACTCCTGATTATTCAGATACCAGTCTATTGTCAGATCAAATCCTTCATCAAACTTAATGGTCGGTTCCCAACCTAACTCTTCTTTTATCTTGGTAGCATCGATAGCATAGCGCAAATCATGTCCGGCCCTATCTTTTACATAGGTAATCAGCTGAACAGAAGTCCCCGTTTCACGGTTAAGTTTGCGATCCATAATTTCGCACAGTTTTTTAACAAGATCGATATTGGTCCATTCATTGTTTCCGCCGATGTTATACGTCTCCCCTGTTCGGCCTTTATGAAAGATCAGATCAATGGCTTTGGCATGATCCACTACATACAACCAATCACGGATATTTTCTCCCTTTCCATAAACAGGCAGCGGTTTATTATGCCAGATATTATTGATACACAAAGGCAAAAGTTTTTCCGGAAACTGAAAAGATCCATAGTTATTTGAACAGTTTGAAACTACTGTGGGCATCCCATAAGTGTGATTGTAAGCCCTCACCAGATGATCAGAGCTGGCTTTTGAAGCTGAATAAGGACTCCTTGGATCATAAGCAGTGGTTTCTTCAAACTTGCCTTCCATTCCTAGTGATCCATAAACTTCATCGGTTGAAATATGATAGAACCGTTTTCCTTCAAACGAACCCTTCCATGCATGACGGGCTGCATTAAGCAGGTTACAGGTTCCGACGATATTGGTCATGATAAACTCCATCGGGTTTGAGATAGACCTGTCAACATGGCTTTCTGCAGCCAGATGAATAACACCATCAATATTGAACGTCTCAAAAAGTCTGGTCATTTCAGCAGCATCGGTAATATCCCCTTTTACAAATGTGTAGTTTGGGGCATTTTCGATGTCTTTCAGATTTGCAAGATTTCCTGCATAAGTGAGCTTATCAAGATTAATAATCTTGTATTGAGGATATTTGTTTACAAAAAGACGAACCAGATGTGAACCGATAAATCCGGCTCCACCAGTTATAAGAATGTGTTTCTCAAAATGATTCATTGCCTAAATTTTTAGAGAGTAAAGATATAAAAAAACGATTGTCCGAAAGAATGAAAGGAGTTCAGTTTAAAGTACGCGCATTTAAACTTTTTATACTTTTCCTGAAAGATGTTTTTCCCAGTTCCATGCAGTACGCATCATCTCATCCAAACTTATTTCAGTCTTCCATCCTAGTTCAGCATTGGCAAAGGTCGTATCGGCCCAAACCTTTTCAATATCCCCCGGACGGCGATCAACAATTTTATAATTCAACTTGACATTATTGATTCTTTCAAATGCTTCAATGACTTCAAGAACTGAAAATCCATTTCCAGTCCCCAGGTTGAATATCTCCATTTTCTTTTTATTCTTTTCATCGATCAGCCTGTTCACAGCCACAACATGTGCTTTGGCAAGATCCACAACATGAAGATAATCCCGTACAGCCGTCCCATCAGGTGTATTGTAATCATGACCGAAAACACTCAGACATTCACGTTTACCAATAGCAGTCTGGGTAATAAATGGAATGAGATTATTAGGAACCCCAAGTGGCAATTCACCGATCAGTGATGATTCATGTGCCCCAATTGGATTAAAATAGCGTAAAGCAATTGAATTTATTTCTGTTGCGCCTGTGGTGAATTCAATAATCTCTTCACACATCTGTTTCGTGTTGCCATATGCCGACCATGCTTTTTTAATCGGAGCATTTTCAGTCACAGGTAAGATATCGGGTTGACCATAAACGGTACATGATGAAGAAAAAACCAGATTCCGGATCCCGTAAACCCTCATGTTATCCATGATACTGATTAACGATTGAAGATTGTTCCTGTAATATGCCAAAGGCTTGGTCATTGACTCTCCCACTGCTTTAAAAGCAGCAAAGTGAATAATCCCGTCAAGATCATGATGACGTGAAAAAAATTCTGCAGTTGATTTTTCATCTGCAAGATCAAAGTTTTCAAAATAAGGACGGATACCACTAATTTTAGTAATATTATCCAATACTTCAATGTTTGAGTTTGACAGGTTATCTACGATCAGAACTTCAAATCCCTTTTGCTGTAATTCAACAACAGTGTGTGACCCAATATAACCGGTACCACCTGTGACGAGTATTTTTTTCATTTTCAACAATTTTAATTTCTTTGATTCTCTGTCTATTCTGACTTTAAAAACAGAAATATTTTCAATTATAATATGTTTACAATTTTTATTCTCAATAATCTGATGCTACAATTTAATCACGGTTCCATCTTTCAACAGATACTTCTCATGACTCTCTGGACATACCCCAATGCCATCCTGATCAAACTTTAACTTATGTCCATATTCGCTCATCCAACCAGTTTGTTTGGCCGGATTACCAATGACCAAAGCGAAGGCTGGGACATGTTTTGTTACAACTGCACCCGCACCAATAAAAGCATACTCTCCAATATCATGTCCACAAACGATAGTGGCATTAGCGCCTATTGTTGCACCTCGTTTTACAATTGTTCTGGCGTACTGATCCTTACGGTTAATAGCACTCCGAGGATTTATCACATTGGTAAATACCATTGAAGGACCCAGGAATACATCATCTTCACAAATAACCCCGGTATAAATAGAAACGTTATTTTGCACCTTCACATTATTTCCCAGTATTACGCCCGGTGAAACTACCACATTTTGACCAATGTTACAGTTATTCCCAATCACGCAGCTATTCATAATGTGCGAGAAATGCCATATTTTGGTTCCTATCCCAATAACACAACCTTCGTCAACTATTGCAGTTTCATGAACAAAATATTCCTTTTCCAACTTTATGGTTTTTAATTAAATAATCGTATCCAATTCGTAGAGACGCAATATTTTGCGTCTCTATAGTTATACTACCGGATTACTTAAACTGCTTTTTATCTGTTAACAAATTCAAGTATCGATGATGTAATCAGTTCAAGTTGTTCCTCATCCAATTCAGTGTGCATTGGCAACGAAATAACGTGTTTGCAAAGATGTTCGGTAACAGGAAAATCACCTTCTTTATATCTGGGATCCAGATATGCCTTCTGCATGTGCAATGGAACCGGGTAATAAATCATAGCCGGTACATTTTTCGTTCCAAGAAATTCTATCAACCCTGCCCTGTCGACACCATCCAGCACCAACGTGTATTGATGAAAGACATGCGTAGATTGTGCAAAATGCATAGGTGTTTTTAATTTGGGGTTATTGGCAAATGCCTTATCATAATATGCTGCATCATCATTTCGTCTTGCAGCATATTCATCCAGATATTGTAACTTCACTTTCAGAATGGCTGCCTGAATACTATCCAACCTGGAATTAACGCCAATATAATCGTGATAATAACGAACCGTCATACCATGGTTTACAACAACTCTGAGTTGTTTTGCAAGCTCATCATCATTTGTAAAGATGGCTCCACCGTCACCATAGCATCCAAGGTTCTTTGAAGGAAAGAATGAAGTGCACCCTATATGCGCGATTGTTCCGGATTTCTTAATAGTTCCGTCATTAAAAATATAATCAGCTCCTATAGACTGACAGGCATCTTCAATCACATACAGATCATGTTTTTTTGCAATCGCCATAATTGCGTCCATATCTGCACACTGACCAAAAAGATGAACCGGCACGATAGCCCTGGTCTTTGGTGTCACAGCGCGCTCAATGGCTAAAGGATCAATATTAAAGGTATCCGGATCAACATCAACCACAACCGGAGTAAGTCCAAGTAAAGCAATCACTTCAGCTGTAGCAATAAAGGTAAACGAGGTAGTAATGACTTCGTCACCCGGTTTTAAACCAAGTGCCATCATCGAAACCTGGAGTGCATCAGTCCCGTTAGCACAGGGGATCACATGTTTCACCTCCAGATATGCTTCCATATCTTTTTGAAATTGCTGTACGGCAGGACCGTTAATAAATGCTGTGGAATCTATAACTTCGTGGATGGCAGCATCAATTTCTTCCTTGATATTTTCATATTGACTCTTAAGGTCAACCATGTTTATTTTTCTCATCAACTAGATACTTTGAAAAATTAATTTTAATACTATTACCACTACAAAGATAGCGTTTATTCATTATTTCTTTCCTATGTTGTTATTCAGTTCACCATAGAAATATTCAAAAATTCGAGCTACTTTTACCTTTTAAACAGTTAATATAGCCAATCATCGGTTAAAAGTTTCATCTGATGCGTTTAATATATAATATTGCAATTGCGTTTTATGTAATAATCATACGCATAGCTGCATTTTTCAATCCCAAAGCCCGGCAATGGGTAGAGGGGCGAAAGCATATATTCAGGAAAATTGAGCAAGCGCTCAAAGAAAATACACAATCTGTCATATGGGTTCATTGTGCTTCCCTGGGTGAGTTTGAACAAGGACGTCCTGTCATAGAAGCTATCCGACAGCAGTATCCGGATACCCTGATTTTTCTCACCTTTTTTTCTCCTTCCGGATTTGAAATCAGAAAAAACTTTCAAGGAGCAGATTATATTTTTTACCTCCCTGCTGATCTGCCTTTTAATGCCCGCCGTTTTTTAAAACTGGTAAGGCCCAAGTTGGTCGTCATTGTTAAATATGAGTTCTGGTTCAATTATCTGCGTTTACTGCGCAGACGCCAGATCCCGACTTTAATTATCTCCGCCATTTTCAGGCCCACACAACATTTCTTCAAGTGGTATGGTGGTTGGTTCAGGAAAAATCTCAGAGGGATTACACACTTTTTTGTTCAGAATGAGCAGTCTGCGCACCTGCTTCGCTCCATAGGCATCGCCCAGGTTACGATTAGTGGTGACACCCGTTTCGACAGAGTCGCAACCATAGCAGAAAATTGTAAACCCTTTCCGCTTATCAAACAATTCAGTGACAACCATCAATTATTTTTGGCAGGCAGTACCTGGCCGGTTGACGAAGAACTTATTAAGCAGCTGTATCAGGCAAATAAAGGATTTAAATTTATCATTGCCCCTCATGAGGTTAACGAAGAACACATCAGGTTGATCGAACAACTTTTTAAAGGCCAAACATTGCGTTATTCAAAAGCCACTTCAGAAAACATCACTCAAACAGATGTCCTGATCATCGACAACATTGGCATCCTCTCAAACCTCTATCAATATGCTTTCATCGCATATATCGGAGGCGCTTTTGGCAAGGGATTACACAATATTCTTGAAGCTGCAACCTTTGGAAAGCCTGTAATCTTTGGCACCAACTATTCAAAATTCGGCGAAGCCGTTGAGCTCATAAAACGTGGGGGAGTCTTCAGTATCCATGATGCAGAAGGATTGATTAACATTTCAACACAACTTTCCACCGATGAATCTGTTTACATATATGCTTCGAGTCAATGCTCCAATTATGTAACCACCATGAGAGGCGCTACTTCTCTCATTCTGCTTGAAATCAAAAAACAGTTAATCTGAAAAGATTAAAAGAAAATAAGTGAAACAGTTTTATCTTAGCTAAAAATAAACCAGCCATGAATTTCAATATAAAGAAGGCGTATAAACTGGAAGGCCAGCCAAGTATTATCATCCTTGCTGACAAGCCTGCTAATCTATCTACCGATTTGCTCACCCAACCTGAAATTGATTACATCACTAATTTGTATGATGGTAAAAAGAAAAATCAGTTCGAATTCAACAGACTAGACCGCAGGATCTTCGTTCAACTGCTTAATCTTGCAGAGAATACGCCTTTCAAAAGAGCCGAAAATCTCCGCAAAGCAGGAGATAAACTTGCCACATCGCTCAATGAACAAAAATGTGAAACAGTAACGATCATTGATAGTCTCACCGAAAGCAAAGCCGGCTTTTATCTGCTCGAAGGACTTGCCCTGGGAAATTACCAGTTCCTGAAATATTTTTCGAAGGCTGAAGAAAAAAGAAACACCTTAAAGGAAGTCAATATTATTTCCAATTTAATAAATCAAGCCTCCATCGACCAGCTTACCTGTATAGTTGAAGCAGTTTGGATGGCACGCGATCTTGTGAATGAGCCCAACTCTTCACAAACAGCGACAAAACTGGGCGAATCTTTCAGCGAGATGTCACATAAAACAGGCATCAAAGTTGAAGTCTTTAATCAGAAGAAAATTGAAACATTAAAAATGGGTGGATTACTGGCAGTCAATCGTGGTAGCGAAGAGCCCGCCACCTTCACGGTCATGGAATACAATCCATCAAACGCAGTTAATAAACAACCCCTAATTTTAGTCGGCAAGGGAGTGGTCTTTGATACCGGTGGAAATAGCCTCAAGCCAACAGGCTCGATGAAAACCATGAAATGCGATATGGCAGGAGCCGCAGTAGCAGGAACAACAATCTATGCCATTGCCAAAGCAAAACTCCCGGTTCATGTTATCGCACTGATTCCATCAACCGATAACCGGATAAACAGCAATGCGTTGGTTCCGGATGACATCATTACCATATCAGATGGCACTACGGTTGAAATATTGAATACTGATGCCGAAGGACGGTTAATACTAGCAGATGCACTGGTTTATGCAAAGAAATTCAATCCAATGCTGGTCATTGACCTGGCCACTCTCACCGGTTCGGCTGTTGCAGCAATTGGATCTGTTGGTGCGGTTGCCATGCACAATGGCTGTGAGAATTATTATGAAACCCTGTCAGACTGCGGTTTTAAAAACCATGAACGACTTGTGTCATTCCCGATGTGGGACGATTATAGCGAGATGCTCAAATCGGATATTGCAGACATCAAACAACTTGGAGGGAAAGAAGCAGGCGCAATTACCGCTGCCAAGTTCCTCGAACACTTTACAGCATATCCCTGGATTCATATCGACATCGCCGGCCCGGCATTCAATGAAAAAGTTGATTCCTACCGTGGTATCGGTGGAACCGGTTTTGGCGTCAGACTTCTCTTCGATTTCATCAAGGAATTATCAGAAGAAGATTAATTTCTTAAATGAAAAAATGCCGAATGATTTAAAATCATTCGGCATTTTTATTTTCCAATATTACCTAAACAATGATCACAATACTTAGAGACGCAATATTTTGCGTCTATACAAATACATTATCAAACACTTTTGGTCACGAGAAAACACGTATAGACGCAATATTTTGCGTCTATACAAATACATCATCAAACACTTTTGATCGGGGGAAAACACGTAGAGACGCAATATTTTGCGTCTCTAAATCATGCTGAACCTTTAAAACGTATTCTTTGATAAAACTTAATCTTTTTTATTCATAATCTGAGTCTGGTGATTGATAGACTCCTGGTGAATAGCCTTGAATATGCTTGATATAAACTCAGCGCTAAGTCCTTCAGCAGCACCCAATTCAATGCTCTTATTCATAATCTCATCCCAACGACCGGCCTGGAAAATGGTAATACTTTGTGTCTTCTTAAATTTCCCAATTTCCTCAGAAACCTTCATGCGTGTTCCCATCAATCGGATGATTTCAACGTCCAGTTTATCGATCTGCCCACGTAATTCTTCCAGATTCTGAATGAAAGCAAGATCATTTGTTTCGGGAGTACGCAATGCAAGGCGACCCAACATACGCGTAAGCTCATAAGGAGTGATCTGTTGCTTTGCATCACTCAGAGCCACAGCCGGATTACAATGTGTCTCAATGATCAAACCATCATAACTAAGGTCGAATGCGCGTTGCGAAATATCTTCAAGCAATGAAGTGGTACCGGCAATGTGTGATGGATCACAGATAATTGGCAGTGTAGGCAACATGCGTCTCAGATCCAATGGAATCTGCCAATGTGGAGGATTCCGGTATGCCGATTTCTCGAAGCGTGAAAAGCCACGATGGATCGCACCAATCTTGGAAATACCTGCACGGGCAATGCGTTCTATAGCCCCAACCCAAAGTTCTACATCCGGGTTGATCGGATTCTTGATCAATACCGTGATATCAACACCTTGCAAAGCATCTGCAATTTCCTGTACAGCAAATGGATTAGTCGTAGTGCGTGCACCTATCCAGATAATATCAATGCCGGCTTTCAAAGCTTCGTAAACATGCTTAACATTGGCTACTTCAGTTGCAGTAAGCAAACCTGTTTCCTGCTTCACGGTTTTTAACCATTGTAAACCGACAGGACCAACACCTTCAAACATATTTGGCCGAGTACGGGGTTTCCAGATTCCTGCTCTAAATGCCGATACTTTGGTAAGATCCATTCCACGAGCCGTTTCCACCATCTGCTCTTCACTTTCTGCACTGCAAGGACCGGCAATAATGAACGGTTTCGGGTTCTTCACGCCCCAGTTTGCAATAGGTTCAAATTTTATTTCTGCTTTCATTTGCTTGCTTTTTGTAATAATTTATATAAAGTTCCCGAATTAATTAATCAGTTTGAAATGGCTAAATGCCAAAGTTTAAAATTATTATTTGAGTATTTTCTGAATTTTATTTGCTTCCCTGATGAGTCTATAGATTTCAGCAAGGTTGCTATCCGCGATGCCTTGTCTGAAAGCCTGCATTTTCTCAATATAGGTATCGATCACTTCAAGAAGATTCGCTGAATTCTCATCAAAGATAGGTGTCCACATGTCCGGTGAGCTTTTTGCCAACCTGACAGTAGAATCAAAACCTCCACTGGCCAGATTTACAATCGTCTTTTCATCACGTTCTTTCTCCAACACTGTTAATGCCAATGCAAATGAGGTGATATGCGAGATGTGCGATACATAAGCTGCACTGTGATCATGATTGTCTGCCTTCATATACATAACATGCATTCCAACAGTTTCATACATTCTGCGGATCAGATCAACAGCAATAACGTCGCTGTCGTCGGCATCACAGATAATGGCTGCTTTTCCATCAAAAAGCCTTTTTTTTGCTGCAGTAGGACCTGAATATTCGGTACCTGCCATGGGGTGCGACAACACAACCTGTGAACGTTTGGCGTGCGCATTCGCAACCTCTGCCACGCTGCATTTGGTAGATCCCATGTCGGTAACCACCTGCCCCTCTTTCAGATTATTCAGAATTAAAGGCAGCAAAAGTTTTGTAACATTTATCGGAGTGGCAATGATAATCAAATCTGCACGAGAAATACCTTCGTCCAGCATCACGATTTCATCAACCAGATTGAGTTGAAGCGCCATATCGGCATGCAACATATTGTTATCCACTCCAAGCACAACATCGGCAAAGCCGCTATCTTTGAGATCGAGGGCCAGTGACCCTCCAATTAATCCGGTACCTATAACCGTTACTGTCATCATTGATATTCTATTTTTTAAATTGCTATTTTCTGTTCCATCTGCGAAAAACGAACCGGTGCACAGACGGTTTTGAGTCTCCAGAGCGCTTCTTTCAACATTGTTTCATTGCTACATAAGGAGATCCTGATGTATTGATTACCATTTGATCCGAAAATCAGGCCCGGAGTAATAAACACCCTTGCAAGCTGAAGCAATGCATCGGTCAGATGTTCTGCACTGCCCGATTTTTCAGGTACCGCTCCCCATAGAAACATACCTACCTGATTCTTGTCATAAATACAACCCAGGTGATCAAATATGGCGTTAGCAATTTCCCGACGTTCTGTATATTGCTTATTCATGCCTACATACCAATCATCCGGAGAATCCAAAGCAACTGCGGCAGCTTCCTGCATAGGCAGAAACATACCCGAATCCATATTGCTCTTGATCCTGAGAATATACTGAATGAATTCAGGCTTACCGGCAACCATACCCATGCGCCATCCTGCCATATTGTGCGACTTACTCATAGAATTCAGCTCAAGCGCCACATCCTTAGCATCTTCAACAGCCAACAGACTCAACTGTTCATCGTTGAGGATAAAACTGTAGGGATTATCATTGACAATCAGGATCTGGTGTTTCTTGCCAAAAGCAACCAGTTTTTCAAACAATTCCATGGTTGCCCTGGCTCCGGTTGGCATATTGGGATAGTTGACCCACATCAGCTTGATCCGGCTCAGATCCATCTTTTCCAGTAAGTCAAAATCAGGCTGCCATTTGTTTTCAGCAATCAGATCATAATAAACCACCTCACCACCTGCAATCTTTGTCGCAGAAGCATAAGCCGGATAACCCGGATTGGGGATAAGCACTTCATCGCCCGGATTCAAAAAGGCCATCGAGATATGCATGACTCCCTCTTTCGATCCCATCAACGGCAAAATCTCGTTGGCTGGATTGAGTTCAACCTTAAAATGTTTTGCATACCATTTTGAAAAACCCTCGCGCAATGCGGGAATGCCAATGTAACTCTGATAGCCGTGAACGGTATCTTTATGAGCACTTTCGACCAGTTTCTCAATAGTTTTCGCTGAAGGTGGAAGGTCAGGATTACCAATTCCAAGATTGATAACCGGGATTCCTTCTTTATTCATCTCTCTGATTTGCTCTAATTTGCGCGAAAAGTAGTACTCTTCAACAGCATTAACACGATGAGCGGGTTGAATATTCATGACCTTAATTTTTAACGTGTGATGGTGACTGCGATGGGACTGGCGATTGAACGATAGTTTGAGCTGATTCATATTCACCAAGAATCTCAAGATTGATGGTCAAAGGGCGGATTGCATCCAAAGACTGGGTGTAGCGCAACAGATCGTCAAACGTAACATCCACATAAAAAAAGTACTGCCATTCTTTACCCAATATCGGCAAAGACTGAATTTTTGAAAGATTCACATCATAAAAAGCAAGTACCGACAATACCTTAGCAAGACTCCCGGTTGCATGAGGCAGGCTGAAACAAAGCGAAGCCTTGTTATAACTGTTTCTGTCACTGGCATTCATCAGATAATCATCAGGCTCAACAACCAGAAAACGAGTAAAGTTTCTTTTATTGGTTTCGATTCCTTTAGCCAGAATTTCAAGTCCGAAAAGATCGGCAGCACGTTGACTTGCAATGGCACCGGCCCCTACCCTGTTTTCATCGAGAATCATTTTTGCACTAAGGGCTGTGTCATCGGTTTCGATGAGTTTGATATGGGGATAAGGTTTGAAAAATTCTCGGGTCTGGGCAATTGCGATGGGATGTGAATGTACTTCCGTGATCTCGGCAATACTTTGTCCCGGAAGGGCCATCAGATTTTGACGCACACGCAGCAATATTTCACCGGTCACCTTTAGTTTCGAATCGCGCAGTAAAGTATAGTTATGCAAAAGACTTCCTGCTACTGTATTTTCGATAGCCATTAACCCACAATCGGCCTGATTACTGCTAACAGCAAAAAAAACATCCTCAAACGTTACACATGGAACCACTTCAGCATCATCCTTGAAGTAAGACAACGCTGCTGTTTCGTGAAATGACCCGTAACCACCCTGAATGGCTACCCGTTTGATTGTTTTACTTTCTGCATTTTTCATTTTCAATCATTTTTTAGAATAAAAAAAAGGTCCCGGTAATACCGGGACCTTTAAAGAATATTTTTAGTTTAAAACATTACATTATAAGTCCCGGGCCCGTGGCATAAAAATAAAAAAAGTAAAAGAAAAAGAAACTAACTGCAAGCCATGATTGGCCAACAGTTGAATGGGAGAGGGCAATATTTGATATTTGTTTTTTCATCAAGAGAATCAGTTCGCTTTTTGAAGCTTTTTAAAAACTTCCGCAGATAGAACATCCACTGCAGTGCTTTTGTTTTGCAAAGGTTGAAATAATTTCAATAGAAACGCAGAAAAACATCATTTATTTCCAATACCCTTATAAATATTTAACACTATTGACAAAATATTAACCAAAATCCACAGTTTTAGCCTGTTTTTATTGTATATTTACACAAGAAATCGAAACCGGAATCCAAAACCGATTTAACAATTCCAAAAATATTGTCCCTAAATTCCCTGAATATTCTTTGAATACACCCTGATAATTGGGAGATAACTCCCACATGACTCCCTTGAAAGCCATATCGAAGCCATATCAAAGCCATATTAAAGCCATATTGGTCCCAACTATTGTGATATGAGACCGACATGGCTTCAATATGGCTTTAATATGAGTCTGAAATGACATTAATTTAAGTCATATGAGGATATTAGGGGAGTATTCAGGAAGTCTTCAAAGAATATCTGAAGAGTCATCAAAGCTTTATGGATTCTACTATTTTTCTGTATTTAGATCTATAATAAAACAGATCCGATATCTTTTTATCCTCATTAACAAACAAATAAAAGTACGAATTATTTTCTTTTTTTTCCAACTTAATTTCATTTGGCGGTGTTTGGCGGTGTATGGCTGTGTTTGGCGTACCCCGAATCCTTGACTATACAGAGAGTGTTTTTGTAAATTTGTTTTGTTGATCAACAATAAACCGGAAAAATGATTTACATTTCAATAAAGCTAAATTATGAAATCATATTACCCTATCTCAAATAAAAATCACCTATTTTTGCATTATAATACTAACGATTATGACAATGGATAAATACGGGAAATTACATATAGGCATAACACATGGCGATTTAAACGGTGTCGGTTATGAATTGATCATCAAAACGCTCATGGATCAACGTCTCTATGAATTATTTACCCCGGTTGTATATGGCTCTTCAAAAGTAGCCTCCTATCATCGCAAGACTTTGAATGTCCCTGAATTCAGTTTTAATATCGTCAGAAATGCTGAATCTGCTCAGGACAGCAAACCCAATCTGATAAATCTGGTTGATAAAGAGGTCAAGATTGATCTTGGAAAATCTACTGAGATTGCCGGTGAACTGGCCTTACTGGCTTTGGAAACTGCCATCACAGACATCAAGAGTGGCGCAATCGATGTACTGGTCACTGCACCCATTAATAAAAAGAACATCCAATCTGCTGATTTTCATTTCCCCGGTCATACTGAATATCTTGCTGCTAAATTTGGCTGTGAAGATGTTTTGATGCTGATGGTCAGAAACCAGTTACGCATTGGTATGATAACCGGACATATTGCATTAAGAGATGTCTCCAGTTCTTTGACCAGTGAGTTGATCCTCAGGAAAATTAAAACGCTGAATTCTTCTTTGTTGCGTGATTTTGGAATCCGTAAACCAAAGATTGCGATCCTTGCTCTTAACCCGCATGCCAGCGATAATGGCTTAATCGGCGATGAGGAGGAAAAAGTCATCATTCCTGCTATCACACAAGCCAATGAACAGGGGATGATGGTTTTCGGACCTTATGCTGCAGACGGATTCTTTGCATCGATGAACTACAAACATTTCGATGCGATCCTCGCCATGTATCATGACCAGGGAATGATCCCTTTCAAGGCACTGGCGTTCGACACAGGAGTCAATTTCACAGCCGGCTTACCCATAGTCCGGACTTCTCCTGCCCATGGTACAGCTTATGAAATCGCAGGAAAAGACAATGCCTCCATCGACTCGTTCCGCGAAGCATTGTATCTTTCGATTGATATTTATAACCACAGACTCCTTTACGACGAGCTCCATCTAAACCCGCTCAAGTCTACAGAGGAGAAATCCGTTTCAAACGAAGCATAACAAGAACAGGCCTGCTTAAGTGGGCCTGTTTCTGTTTAAATCAAACCCAATGTTACTTGCAGAAAAATATACAACTTCAAAGTTATGCGAAGTACTTAAATTCAGACCTTATAGGATCGGAATGCCGGAACGTGATATTGAAGAGGTAATTATTGATAGCCGCAAACCCATCATGACTGAAAACGCGGTGTTCTTTGCTTTAAAGACATCGAAAAATGATGGGCACAAGTACATTAAGGAGCTGTTCAAAAAGGGTGTCCGGGTATTTGTGGTTTCCAAAGTCCCGAATGACAATGTCATCACAAGAGAAGCTGTTATAATTCGTGTTGATAACACATTAAGCTCACTTCAAAATTTCGCGTTCGTTCATAAAAGAGAATGCAATATTCCTATTATTGGAATTACAGGGAGTAACGGAAAAACGATTGTTAAAGAATGGCTCTTTCAATTGCTGAATTCAAAATTCAACATAGTCCGTAGCCCAAAAAGCTATAATTCCCAGATAGGGGTCCCGCTTTCTCTCCTTCAGATGAGCAAGGAAAATACGCTGGGAATCTTCGAAGCAGGAATCTCTAAGCCTGGAGAAATGAGTTCCTTAGGATCATTATTAGACCCTCAGATTGGTATCCTCACGAATATAGGTCCTGCCCATGATGAGTATTTTAAAAACTGGGATCAAAAGCTTAAAAATAAGCTTGAACTCTTCATCCTGTCAAAGACCCTTATTTATAATGGCGATAACGATTTTATAGATAATGGTGTACACGCGTTTCTCGGACACTTGCCCATAGAATTTTTCACATGGGGTTATCAGGAAAAAAATCCGCTAAGGATTGTCAGCATACTCAGTAATCATCAACATACCATTATTGAAGCAATTTATGAAGATAAATCACTGCGTATCAGCATTCCATTTACAGACAAGGCTTCGATAGAAAACGCTATGCATTGTTGGGCTACGATGATTAAAACCGGGGCAGATAACGACTTCATTGCTGAAATGATGCCTACCCTTTCTCCTGTTGAAATGCGATTGGAACTCAAAGAGGGAATCAACAATTGCTCGATCATCAATGACAGTTATAGTTCGGATCTGAACTCGCTCAGTATTGCACTCGACTTTCTGAGTCAACAGCAACAGCATCCGCTCAGGACAATCATACTCTCTGATATTCTCCAAAGCGGGAAAGAAGAATTGGAGTTATACACTGAGATTTCACATCTGCTGAAGTCTAAAGGAATCAACCGTTTGATTGGTATAGGCCCGGCATTGTTAAAACATGCTGATCTGTTTGACATCGAAAAAAAATTTTATGCCACTACGGATGACTTCCTGCATGAATTTAATTACAGGACTTTACACAATGAAAATATATTGCTGAAGGGTGCCCGGATCTTTGAATTTGAAAAGATATTGGAACGACTTCAACAAAAGGCACACGAAACAGTGCTTGAAATCAATCTTGACGCATTGATTCATAATCTGAACTTCTATCGTAACGATTTGCATCCGGGGGTAAAGGTGATGGCGATGGTGAAGGCATTTTCATATGGCAGTGGTGGTTTTGAGATTGCCAATATGCTTCAGTACTATCATGTGGATTATCTGACTGTGGCCTATGCCGACGAGGGAATTGAACTTCGGAAAAGCGGAATCTCAATGCCTATCATGGTGATGAATCCTGAAGAACAGGGCATGGATGGAATGATAAGATATCATCTGGAACCTGAGATCTATAATTTCAGGGTACTTGATATGCTTGAAAAAGCATTGCAAACACATGTTGAAGACCTGAAGGAGCCTTTCCCAGTTCATATCAAGTTTGACACAGGAATGCACAGGCTTGGTTTTGAGAAAGAAGATCTGCTTGAACTGAGTGTTCGACTGGTGCGCAACCGATATATAAAAGTCTGTTCTGCCTTCTCACATCTGGCAGGAAGTGATGATCCTTCTCTGGATGCATTTACAGAACAACAGATCAACCTCTTCAATGAATTGACTGAAGAGCTTCGTAATGATATAGGGTATGATTTCTTAAAGCATATTCTGAACTCAGGAGGAATCCGACGGTTCGAACATGCACAATATAACATGGTCCGGCTGGGAATCAGTCTCTATGGTGTATCTGCCAATCCAAGGGAACAGGAATTCCTGGAAAATGTAAGTACGCTGAAAACGGTGATCTCGCAGACCAAATATATTAAACCCGGGGATACAATCGGGTATGGCAGAAGCTACACTGCAAAGAAATTGATGAAAATTGCAGTTATTCCGATTGGTTATGCCGATGGTATGAGCAGAAGACTGAGCAATGGTGTCGGTAAAGTGTGGGTCAACGGTAAAATCGCACCTATTATCGGGACGGTCTGCATGGACATGTGCATGATTGATATCACGGGTATTGAAGCCTGTGAAGGAGATACCGTCATCATTTTCGGCAAGGAAATTCCTATCCAGGAGCTATCAGATTCATTGGACACAATCCCTTATGAAATTCTTACAGGCATTTCGCGAAGAGTGAAGAGAATCTATTTTCAGGAATAAACTTTAGAAATTCTCTTCGTCTGCTTTGCCGGGAGTTTGTTGACTTCCACAATCAAAGTTAAAGTGATAATTAAGTGGTTTCTCAAAATCACCCATACTGATTTTAATATCCGGATCGGCGTACACTTTCTTCATGTAAAGCGCCCAGATAGGTAATGCCGTATTGGCTCCCTGTCCCAGATTGGTAGATCTGAAATGGACACTTCGGTCTTCTGCTCCAACCCATACCCCTGTTACTAAATCAGGCGTCAGCCCCATAAACCATCCATCAGAGTTGTTCTGTGTAGTTCCGGTTTTACCGGCTATTGGATTCATCAGTTTATACTTGTAGCGAAGACGAATACCTGTTCCTGTTTCAACAACCCCTTTCATCAATGTCAGCATCTGCCAGGCTGTCTCGGCACTCATGGCCTCTTCCTGACGGGGTACGAATCCACGTAACACATTTCCATTCTTATCTTCAATCCGACTGACAAAGATCGGCTGGATATAAACCCCCTTATTGGCAAAAGTATTCATGGCCCCTACCATTTCATAAAGTGACAGATCAGCTGCTCCCACACAAATAGAGGGAACAGGATCGATGTAACTGACAACACCCATTTTACGGGCTACTTTGATGACCGATTGGGGTGAATATTGTTTGATCAGATAAGCTGAAACCTTGTTGATAGAATGTGCCAGTGCCTCTTTCAATGTGACCATCTGCCCTTCTTTATAGTCTGAGGAATTGGATGGCGACCAGGTCTGACCCGAAGGCAATGTAATAACCTGAGTAGTATTTGGAACCATGGAACAAGGATTATAAGAACCCTCCTGCATGGCAAGCGTGTAAACAAAAGGTTTAAAAGTTGAACCAACCTGACGACGCAGCAACTTTACATGATCATACTGAAAATGCTTGTAGTTGATTCCTCCGACATAAGCTCTGACAAAACCGGTCTGGGGTTCAACAGACATCAGTCCTGACTGCAGATAATATTTATAATACAAGATTGAATCGCGGGGACTCATGATAGTGTCTTTGTCTCCTTTCCAGGAGAAAACCCGCATTGGGATTTTAGTGGTGAAAGATTGAAAAATCTCGGCATCCGAAGCATTGGCCTCTTTTAACAAGCGATAACGGTCAGTTCTTTTTATAGAAGAGTTTATGATGCGGTCAACGGCTTCAGTAGCATTCTCATTTGGAAAGGAAAAGGGTGCGTTTTTTACACCTTTCCAATGATTAAAAAAAGCAGGCTGAATGTCATTAGAGAGATGTTCAGTAACAGCTTCCTCGGCATATTTCTGCATTCTGGAATTCAGGGTAGTATAAATCTTAAGACCGTCACGATAAAGATTATATTGCGTACCGTCAGGTTTAGGATTTTTATTTAGCCAACCATATAACTCATTGCTGATCCACTCGATAGAGTCCTGACGAAATTGTTCGGGATCTCCATATTCATCCTTATTGGGTTTATTTGCAGACATGATCATTCGCAGATATTCCCTGAAATAGGGAGCAAGTCCGTTCGTGTGATCCTGAACCTGAAAATGCTGAAGATCGATTGGTTTACTTTTTAAGCCATCATATTGATCTCTGGTGATAAAATTGTAATGATACATCTGATACAAAACTACTTCACGGCGTTTCATTGCCCTGGCATTATTGTGGATTGGATTATACCAGGAAGGAGCTTTTAACATTCCAACCAGCATGGCAGCCTCTTCGATATTCAGATCTTTGGGCTCCTTGTCAAAGTATGTCATCGATGCCGACTTGATTCCAAAGGCCATGTTTCCAAAATCAACAGTATTGAAATACATAGCCAGAATTTCTTCTTTGGTATAATTGCGTTCGAGTTTTATGGCTACAACCCATTCCTTAAACTTGCTTAAGGCGGTAGTTAGAAAACCCGGGTTATTCTTTCTTGGGAAAAGATTCTTCGCAAGTTGCTGGGTGATTGTACTTCCACCGCCTTTACTATCACCGGTCATGACGCCGTAGAATACCCGGAAAAAAGCCCGGAAATCAACTCCGGAGTGTTCTTCAAAACGAATGTCTTCTGTTGCAATCAATGCATTTATCAGATTGGGAGACAATTCGGAATAATGAATATTGGACCTGTTTTCAATATAAAATTTGCCCAGTAACTGTTGATCTGCAGAATAAATTTCGGAAGCAAGGTTGCTGCGAGGATTCTCAAGTTCTTCGAGAGAGGGCATATAACCCAACCATCCTAAAGAAATGAAAAAGAAAAACAGTGCGACGATAGCGAGCGATGATACATAAAGTAACCAGAAACGCAGTATATGTTTTTTAAAATTTGCTTTTACCTTGGCAGTCATTTATTGCTTTTTTTTACAAATGATCAATTGGACTGTTTGTTTTCGATGCGCAGACCAACATCAACAATGCCTGCTACATCACCCCTCATCGCCTGATAAATCTTAAACCTGTACGTCCCGGCCCGGGGGAAACGGACATTTTGTTTTATCGGAACACGCAGAAATTTGATCCTGCCAAAACCCGTTCCTATCCATTTACCATCAGAACGGGCAAGGGTACATTCGAGTGTATCTATCGAGACAGTACCACCCGGGTAATAGGTGTTCAAAAATAAATATAGATTACTGAATTTATAATCAGCAGTATTACGGATGTCAAGAAAGAAATCATAATTACGGTGAATATCTGATACCCCAACTGAAAAATCACATGATTGTGTAGTCAACCATTTCTCCCCTTCCATCTTTTTGGTTTCCTGAAAAAAGATATTCTTCTCACAGGAGATGAGAAAAGTTGAAAGCAGCATCAGAACAATTAATTTATACATAACCGGGCAATAATATGATCAAATAAAATTGGTTAAATAGTTATTTATGAATCAATACGTCTGAGATCATCTGGGTTGACAGCCTGTTCTTCTATCTTAGCTTCTTGTTTGATAGCCAGATCCTCAAGATTATCAGGAATCTTTCCGTTTTTATTCATTTCGATAATCTCGGCAACCTTCGAAGCATCCATCATCATCAGATTTTGCTGATCATTTGAATATGCATACCACATTGCCTTCTTAAAGATATCAGATTTTTGATGAATTGCATCACCTTTCTTCGTCTTAAGATTTATTGAACTATCAGGAAAGCCCTGAAGTGCATCAACATACGAAGCATATTCATAATTGAGACAACATTTAAGCTTACCACATTGTCCGGCAAGTTTCTGTGGATTCAGTGATAATTGTTGAACCCTTGCAGCATTAGTGGTGACACTTTCGAAGCTGGTCAGCCATGTGCTACAGCAAAGTTCGCGACCACATGAACCAATTCCACCAAGACGGCTTGCTTCCTGACGAACACCAATCTGCCGCATTTCGATTCTGACTCTGAAATACTCAGCCAATAGTTTGATCATTTCACGAAAGTCAACACGATCGTCAGCAGTATAATAAAAGATTGCCTTTGTATCATCACCCTGAAATTCAATATCATTGATTTTCATTTTGAGATTTAATTCAGAAGCAACTTTTCGTGTACGGTGCAAGGCTTCTTCTTCTTTCATTACAGCACTGATCCATTTCTCTATGTCAGTCAGACGCGACTTACGATAGACTTTTTTCAGATCGGGTGATTCAGGATCTATGCGCCGTTTGAACATCTGGTATTTCACCACTTCTCCAGTGAGAGAAACGACTCCAATATCATGACCGGGAGAAGCTTCAACAGCAACAATATCACCGATGTATAAATCCAGATCATGGGGCAGACGGAAGAAGTCTTTACGGTTGTTCTTAAAACGAACCTCTACACAGTCAAAACGACGTTGGCCGGTAGCAATGGTAATATCCTTGAGCCAGTCGTAAGCATCCAGCTTACAACAACCATGATCAAAAACCTGTTCACCCCTCTGGAGGTCTTTAGGAGCTTTGCAACACCCCCGAGCTAAAAAGGGATTTTCCGGGATTTTATCTTTAGGGCCTATATTATAATCTTGATCTTGTTCGATTTGTTCCATTTCTTCAATTGTTCATTTACTTGTTTGCAGATTGATAATCCCAATGCTATAACTCAATAGCAGGTTTTGTCAGTATCAACTACAGAACATAACACAAAAGTACTACTTTTTAACGCTGGCTTGTGGATTGGCACCCAATTTAATAAATTGATGCACTTTAAGAGATACATCAACGAAAAGAATATTCGCATTTGCATTTCTTTCCACGTGAGAAACGGCATCATTAAAGGCTTTGCTAAATGCCCCAATATTATTTGGGGTTACAAAAACTGAAAATTTCTTTACAAATACCTGCTCTTCATCGTCGAGCCGCTGAATATTTGAACTGCCATAATGCACCAGAAAACACTCGCGCAGTATGTTTATTCCATAAATCAGAAAAGCTTTTTGATTTTCACGACTCAGCTTTGAAAACTCACTCATGTGCTCGTTTACCTTCACGATATTATTCAGATAACAAGCTCTCATCCAGTTTGTAAAGAGACCGAAATATAGTTTTTCATCCTCAATCTGATTCAAACAACGTTCGGCTGCGATATAATTCCCGTCTGACATGTTTACGGCACGACGCAGAATCTGGGGATCAACCTGATAGTTTTGCTGTAAAGCTGTTGTCATTTCAGCATCCGTGAGTTTGCTGATCTTGAATAACTGGGCCCTGGATAAAATAGTACTCAGTATCTGATCCTGGTCTTCAGCAATCAGAATAAACAAAGTCTTTTCGGGTGGTTCTTCAAGGATCTTGAGCAATTTTGGAGCCGATGCATGAAACAGTTTTTCGGTCATCCAGATGATCATGACCTTATATTCAGCTTCATACTGTTTATAACTCAACGTCCGGATGATTTCATTACAATCATCTTTGTTGATGATGGCCTGTTTGCGCTCTACTCCAAGAAAATTAATCCAGTCGTTGAAAGAGGCATGATATTTATTTGATATAAGGTATTCGCGCCATTTCTGGATATAATTCTTGCTCAGCGCTTTGGTGTCTCCAGTTGCAGCAGAAGGATAGACAAAATGAAGGTCGGGATGAATGAGTTTGTTGTATTTGATACAAGACGGACAAACGCCGCAGGAATCTGTTTCACTGCGGTTCGTACAGTTAATGTATTGTGCATAGGCTATGGCAAGTTGCACTTTTCCTGAACCCTCGGGGCCAAGAAACAATTGAGCATGACTTACACGGCTGTCACGTACTGTTTTTAACAGCCGTGACTTTGCAACCTCGTTACCAACAATATCTTTAAATAACATTCAAACCTGATATTAAAAAACCTGTTATTCTCCCAATTCCACATGAGTAGGCACTTCAGCCAGGATCTTGGCAAAAAGAAATTCCCTGTTCATACGGGCAATATTTGAAACTGAAATATTCTTAGGGCATTCAATTTCGCATGCATAGGTATTGGTACAGTTTCCAAATCCAAGCTCATCCATCTTGGCAACCATTTTCTGGACCCGTTCAGCTGCTTCAATCTTTCCCTGTGGCAACAAAGCCAGATGAGAAACTTTTGCGGAAACATACAACATGGCTGATGCATTCTTACATGTAGCAACACAGGCGCCACAACCGATACAAGCGGCTGCTTCGAATGAACGGTCGGAATCGAGTTTTGAGATTGGGATTGAATTGGCATCTACCGCATTGCCTGTATTGACAGAAACAAATCCTCCTGCCTGCATAATCAGGTCAAAGGCAGAGCGATCGACTACAAGGTCACGTACTATAGGGAATGCTTTAGCTCTCCATGGTTCAATAGTGATGGAATCTCCATCTTTGAATTTGCGCATATGAAGCTGGCAAGTAGTGATACCACGCTCTGGACCATGTGGTCTTCCGTTGATATAGAGTCCACAAGTACCGCAGATTCCTTCACGACAATCGTGATCAAAAGCCACAGGTTCCTGTCCTTCATGGATTAATTGCTGATTCATTACATCAAGCATCTCCAGAAAAGAGGCCTCGGGTGAAATATTATTGAGTTTATAGGTTTCGAATTTCCCTTTTGTTTTGGCGTTTTTTTGTCGCCATATTTTGAGTGTGAGATTCATTGCTTCAAGTTTAATGGTTCACGATTAAAAATACCCCGTAATTATTTATAATTACGCTGTTTGAGTTCGATTGACTCAAATTTAAGCGGTTCCTTGTGAAGTTCCTGTGCCATGTCATCGCCTTTAAATTCCCAGGCGGCAACATATGCAAAGTCGGTATCGTCGCGCAGGGCTTCGCCTTCTTTGGTTTGATACTCTTCACGGAAGTGACCTCCACAGGACTCATGACGATGAAGTGCATCGCGTACGATGAGTTCTGCCATTTCGAGGAAGTCGGCAACATATCCGGCCTTTTCAATTTCAGGATTATAAGAATCTGCAGATCCGGGAACCCTTACATTCTTCCAAAATTCTTTTCTGAGTTCAGGAATCAGCTCCAGCGCTTTATTCAACCCTTCAGCGTTACGGGCCATGCCGCAATTGTCCCACATGATCTTACCCAAACGACGATGGAAACTATCCACGCTCTCGGTACCTTTAATGGAAACAAACTTTTCAACACGGTCCTTAACCTTCTTCTCTGCCTGAACAAATGCGTCCAGATCAGTAGACATGCGTGGGGTATGAATTTCATCAGCAAGATAATTGCCCAATGTATATGGCAACACAAAATAGCCATCAGCGAGACCCTGCATCAGTGCAGAGGCACCAAGACGATTTGCACCATGATCTGAGAAGTTGGCTTCTCCTGCTGCAAATAGACCGGGAACAGTAGTTTGAAGTTCATAATCAACCCAAAGTCCACCCATAACATAATGAATTGCAGGATAAATCTGCATTGGCGTTTCATATGGATTCTCATCGTTGATCTTTTCATACATCTGGAAGAGGTTGCCATATTTTGCTTCGATGGCATCTTTTCCAAGTCGTGCGATAGATTCTTTGAAGTCAAGATAAACGGCAAGTCCCGTGTCATTTACTCCAAAACCTGCATCTGTACGTTCCTTGGCAGCCCTTGATGCGACATCACGGGGAACAAGATTACCAAAAGCAGGGTAACGACGTTCCAGATAATAATCACGATCTTCTTCAGGAATCGATTCAGGTTTTATCTCTTTGCGACGTAATTTCTGAACATCTTCAATTTTCTTAGGCACCCAGATACGGCCGTCGTTACGCAAACTCTCACTCATCAGGGTAAGTTTGCTCTGATAGTCACCATGTACCGGAATACAGGTTGGGTGGATCTGAACATAGCAGGGATTTCCAAACCAGGCACCTTTTTTATGTGCTATCCAGATTGGTGATCCATTAGATCCCATTGCATTTGTTGAAAGGTTGAACACATTTCCGTAACCTCCTGAAGCGATGACAACAGCATGTCCGAAATGACGCTCAATTTCGCCTGTTACCAGATTACGAGTAATGATTCCACGTGCTTTTCCTTCTATGGTTACAATTTCCAGCAGGTTTCTGCGTGAATATAAAGTGACCGAACCTTTGGCAATCTGACGATTCAAGGCACCATAGGTACCAAGCAACAATTGTTGTCCTGTTTGCCCTCTGGCATAGAAAGTACGGGATACCTGAGCACCACCAAATGAACGGTTGTCTAGTAATCCACCATATTCGCGTGCAAATGGAACACCTTGTGCCACACACTGATCAATAATATTATTGCTGACTTCTGCTAACCTGTAAACGTTTCCTTCACGGGCACGGTAGTCGCCACCTTTGACGGTGTCATAGAACAACCGATAAACGCTGTCACCATCGTTCTGATAATTCTTAGCAGCATTGATACCACCTTGTGCAGCAATACTGTGTGCCCTGCGTGGGCTATCCTGATAACAGAATACTTTTACGTTGTAGCCCATCTCGCCCAATGAGGCAGCGGCTGAAGCGCCGGCGAGTCCGGTACCAATAATGATAATATCAAGTTTACGCTTATTCGAGGGATTAACCAGTTTTGCGTCTGACTTGTACTTGGTCCATTTTTCGGAAAGTGGACCTGCGGGTATTTTTGAATCAAACAATGACATAGCCTGTTCGAATTAATTTTTAAAAAATATGATCACAATAGGAATAGCAATATATCCGATGGTTATAACCACGGCAAGAAATCTGCTGAATTTCTTGAAAAAGGGAGTATATTTACTATGGTTGATACCAAGAGACTGAAGTGCACTCTGAAAGGTATGATCCAGATGGAATCCCATAAAGAGAAGGAATGCAATATAGATTCCCGAGTAAACAGGATCAGTAAACTTTTCGAGGACTAATCTTCCCATATCTTCATATTCAATACCGCCAATCTGAATCACCGGCATTCCACCAGTAAATCTCGACTTGACCCAAAAGTCCATCAAGTGAATTACCAGAAATGCAAATATCAATGCTCCGGTATGAATCATGTATTTTGAGAAAAATGATTCCTGAGAGTTATTGCTCACTGCATATGACTGAGGACGTGCAGCATTATTCTGAAAGAAAAGGACTACCCCCCAGAAAATATGAATGGCAAAACCTGCAAACAAAATCACTTCCAGTATTTTCACCACCGGATTCGTTCCCATGAAATGTGCTGCAAGATTGAAATTGTCACTCGACTTAAAAGTAATTAAAGTCAGGTTTATACCCAAATGCACTAACAGGAATGTTAAAAGAAACAATCCCATAAGCGACATGATGACTTTTTTTGTGATAGATGAATACATAATTAATGATTTATCTGGTTTGTTTTAAGTAAATATTTAAAAAGAAAATTAGAAAACCAATCTTATACTTCTGCAAAAATAAGTTATTGTGAGTTATGAGAACTTAAATACTTAATATTTATATTAAGATTAAATAGTAGCCGTCTATTTTATTTTTAGTTAATTTTGATTCATCCAATTATTAAACCCTTAGCATATGTTTCCAAAAGCATCTTATATCAACCGTCGTAAAAGACTTCATGATGAAATCGGTTCAGGATTATTACTCTTCCCGGGCAACAGTGAAAGTGCATTTAACTATCCTGCAAATACATACTCCTTCCGTCAGGACAGCACATTCAGTTATTTCTTCGGTCTTGATCATCCCGACTTTGTCGGAGTTATGGATATCGAATCAGGTATCGATTACATTTTCGGTAATAACGTAGATCTGGATGACATCATCTGGATGGGACCTCAACCCACTGTCGTTGATCAGGCAGCCAGCGTTGGAGTAGAAAAGACTGCACTTTTATCGGAACTGGAAGGCTTTTTAAAGACTGCCATCAACAAAGGCCGCAAAGTACATTTTCTCCCCCCCTATCGTGGAGAGACAATGATTCAAATGGAACAGTGGTTAGGAATCCCACATTCCAAGTTAAAACAAAATGTTTCCCTCGAACTGATCAATGGTGTTGTCAAGCTTCGTTCTGTAAAAGACGATCTTGAAATAGCCGATATCGAAACCATGGTGGATGTTGCATATAAAATGCATACTACTGCTATGAGAATGGCTTATCCTGGAATCAAGGAACAGGAAATTGCCGGAACTATTGAAGGTATCAGCCTTGCATTTGGAGGTCCGGTTTCATTTCCCGTTATTTTAAGTGTCAATGGTCAGATTCTTCATAATCATGGACACAACAACTATCTTAAAGCCGGACAATTGTTGGTTGTTGACGCTGGTGCCGAATCACAGCTTCATTATGCATCCGACATAACAAGAACCTGCCCCGTAGGTGGCAAATTCAGTCAAAGGCAGAAAGAGATCTATGAAATTGTACTAGCTGCAAATATGAATGCTATCGCCACAACAAAACCGGGTCTTCCCTATCGTGATAGTCATTATGTAGCCTGTGAAACCATTGCCCAGGGACTGAAAGATGTTGGGTTGATGAAAGGTGATGTAAAAGAAGCCGTTGCTGCCGGAGCTCATGCCATGTTCCTGCCTCACGGATTAGGACACATGCTGGGTATGGATGTTCACGATATGGAAGGGCTAGGTCAAATTAATGTTGGGTATGATGATGAATTCAGACCAAGCGAACAATTCGGAACAGCATTCTTAAGAATGGGTCGCAGGGTACAACCGGGATTTGTCATCACCAATGAACCGGGCATCTATTTTATCCCCGAGTTAATCGATCAGTGGCGCAGTGAAGGTAAGTTCACAGACTTTATCAATTATGAAAAGTTGGAAACATACAAAGACTTTGGCGGCATCCGAATCGAAGATGACATCCTTGTAACCGAAACCGGATGCAGAGTCCTTGGCAAGCCCATTCCGAAAACTATAGCCGATATTGAAGCAACTATGGCAAGATAATATGATCGATTTTATTCATTACCAAAACCAGCCCATCCGTTATAAAACGGAAGGGTTGGGTAATACAGTTGTTCTGTTACACGGGTTTCTTGAATCATTGGAGATCTGGGACTCCTTCAGTGAGATGCTCTCTAAATATTTTAATGTCATCTCCATTGATCTTCCGGGTCATGGTGAATCGGGTTCATTGGGAGAAGTCCACAGCATGGAACTGATGGCTGAAACTGTCAATGCAGTTCTTGATCATCTAAAGATTGAAAATTGTGTGATTGCAGGTCATTCTATGGGTGGTTTTGTGGCTGTTCATTTTGCAGAGAAATATCCCAATAAAGTGAAAGGTTTTGGCTTTTTCCATTCCAACGCTGACGCAGATACACCCGAAGCAAAAAACAACCGTAACCGTACAATTGCAATCCTGAATAAAAATTACATTTCCTGGGTCAATCAGTTTATCCCCGATCTTTTTGCTGTATGTAATAAGGACAAATTTATTCCCGAGATAAAACTTTTACAACAGATTGCCGGCAAAATGAATGCTTCACAGATTATTGCAGCCCAGATGGGAATGCGTGACAGGGAATCAAAACTGGCATTTTTGGAGTCAACAGAGCTACCTGTTTTCTATATCATCGGTAAAGACGACAGCAAAATGGTAGTTTCTAAAGTGATGGAACAGATCCTTTTGCCAAAACATTGTGAACTGTTATTGCTTTCCAATGTAGGTCACATGGGATTTATAGAAGCCAAAGAAACAACAATGAATTTTTTACATGGTTTTATTTCAACAGTTTATAATTGTTCAAAGTAAACATTAACCCTTTACGCAATAAATATTATTATACGTAAAGCGTATAAGCCCCGCAGGGGTTTGATCAGAATGTATTGATGTTTACTATAATCATGTCATTCCAATTGGGACTGAAAACAAATACGGTCAATAAATACTATCTTTGTAAATATTTTTATTCCATTTTGTGGTGTTTCATTTCATGAAGAAAATAAATATTTTATTGCTCCTGCTGTTATTAATTTCAGCTTCAGTATTTGCACAAGCCAGAAAAAAAATCAGACTGGTATCTGCTGATAAGGCGACTGCCAACGAGTTGATGACTCCCGGTGTGAATCATATCGTGGGGAGTGCAATTTTCGAACATGAGGGAGCATACCTATATTGTGATAGTGCTTTACTAAATGAAAAAACAAATAACCTAAACTGTTTTGGAAATGTCAGGATCAAATCGGGCGATACACTCACGCTTTCAGGAGATCAACTGGATTATTCAGGAGAAACACGTGTAGCCAGAGTCACCGGACAAGTAGTCAAACTGGTCGACAAACAAACCACACTTTTGTCTGACTATATTAATTATGATCGCAATTCTAATACAGCATATTACGAAACAGGTGGTATCATTACCAGTAGAGATAAAAACAAAGACGACAACCGGCTAACGAGCAGGAAAGGATATTATTACACCAATCTCAAAGAGTATTTCTTCAGCGAAAAAGTAGTATTGAAAAATAAACGCTACACAATGAACAGTGACTCTATGATTTACTTCACCGATACCAAGATAGCATTCTTTAAAGGACCTACTACTATTAAAGGGAAAGACCAGGATTTGTATTGTGAATCAGGATGGTATAATACAGAAACAGATATTGGCAGTCTGACAAAACATGCAAAAGTGATTAACGATAAACGCATTCTTACCGGTGACAGTATCTATTTTGACAGGGCCAAAGATGTTGGTAAAGGATATCGCAATGTGACACTCAATGACACTACTAATAATGTTATTCTCCAGGGGAATTACGGGGAGTTTTGGAACAAGAAAGGTTTCGGGTTCATGACTCAAAGGGCATTAGCCATTATGATTCAAAAGAAAAAAGATTCCTTGTTCATGCATGCCGATACGCTTAGGGCAACATTTGATACCGCACACAACACTAAAATTTTATTTGCTTACCATAAGGTTAGATTTTTCAACGACAGCTTACAGGGTATTTGTGATTCCCTGGTATTTGTCACTAAAGATTCCGTGTTAAGCATGTTTAAAAATCCCGTTCTCTGGTCTGGCAAAAATCAGCTTTCTGCAGATACCGTCAGGCTTTATACGAAGAATAAACAGGTGTCAAAACTGATGATGTTTAATACTGCTTTTATCATATCGCGCGACACACTTGAGAACTTTAATCAGGTGAAGGGAAAACTGATGACAGCCTTTTTCAAGGACAACAAGATCACAAGAATCAATGTGGATGGGAGCGCTGAGTCGCTCTATTATGTGAGGCAGGACGATCATTTACTGATCGGTGTAAATAAAGCAGTTTCAAGCAATCTGATCATCTATATGGATGACCAGCAAAAAGTCGATAAAATCACCTGGGTACAAAAACCCACCAATGTCCTTTATCCTGAGAAAGAATTGCCCAAAGAAGAAAAACGCCTTCGCGATTTCAAATGGATTGAAACCGGAAGGCCGTTAAAGAAAGCAGATGTCTTTAATTGATTTATTTTGTCTTTTCCTTTTTACCAAAGACTGAGAAGTGTACATATTTTTTGGGGTGTGCCTTCAAATCCTGTAAAAACAAATTCAGATTCTTTGATGATCCTTCCAATTGATAGTATAGCGAATCATTGTTGACTAACAATCCCAAAGAACCCTTACCCTTATTGATTTTATCTGTTATCTGTTCAAAATTCTGAAGAGCCTTTTGCGTAGTGATGATCGTCTTTGAAAGATTAGCAGCAGCGAGTGTATCTGTCATTTTTGATACATTGTTAATCGCTGAACTAATCTGTTGATTATTGTTCCGGATGTTTTTAGTTATCAATTCAATATTCGTAATTATTTCAGACATCCTTCCTTTCTGGTTGGTCACAATGGTATCAATGGAGGAAGTCGTGACCTCAAGATGATTGATCGTATTTCGAATACTGGCAAAACTCTTAATCAGGTTATCTCTTGTCCCTTCATTCATCACCTGGTTAAGAACTGTGAGCAAAGTATCAAATGATCCCATTAATGACTCAGCTTTCACTTTTAATGGCAAAACCTGTCTGGTAACTTCATCTTCCAATGATGCCTTAGAACCAGATCGAAGTGTATCACCATTCTTTACAAAGTCCTTCGAATTTCCTAATTTAATCTCAACAGCCTTGGATCCTAAAAGATCTGAACTGTAGATCTGGGCAATAGAGTTTTTCGGAATAGGTACATTGTGCGATAAGCTCAACTCAACAACCAGGAACCTCGATGTATCATTTGTGAAAGATATCTTACTTACTTTTCCAACATTTAAACCATTTATGGTTATAGGGTTAGTTCGCATCAGACCGTCGACTTTAGGATAGATCGCATAGATCTTTCTTGTGGTGGAAAAGATATCTACTCCCTTCAAAAAGTTAACGCCCCAGTAAAAAGCAGCCAATGTTACTACGAAAGTAAGGCCAATCTTAAATTCTCTTGTAAGCTTAAAATGCATATAAAATCTTTTTTTATTTTTAAGATTTCCTTTCGGAAATACTGTCATTTAAAGAAATATTGATAAAGAGTATTTCCCTTTATTAATAATGCAAAATTACTGCTTATTTTTAAGCAATGTTAAAGCTTCTTTCATAGTAATTCGTTTTTCATTCAAAAATGGCAAAACGAATGCATCTTTGTATCCTTTTCTTGCCAAAAATTGTCTGACACGATCGGCCAGTTGAGGAGTGGGCTCGTCGCCGCCTGTGTATTTAAACACTTGGTCCTGAATATATGTTTTAAGATTTGGAATATCTTTCAAATCTGATCTGTCTAAAGGAATTTCGGTAACACTGATCATAAACTGAACTCTGAATTTTAATCCAGAACTTTCAGTAACTGCAATTTTATTTTTTGGAACAAATTTGGAGAATGTAACTTTATTTTTAGGTTCATTCTTTGCAACAACAGTATCTCTTAATTCTTCTTTTTTAACAATTTCCTGAACAGGTTTAGCTTTTTTAGTATTTTCAGGTTCCTTTAGGTTGTGTGATTTTGCATTGCTTTTTTCAATGAGGTTTAAAAACTTTTTACGGGTGTCTGTTTCAGTTTTGGAGTTGTTCCGATAGCCAAAAGTATCTCCTTTTAGTGCATCTTCAATCTTCTCCTGTTTCAATTTAACAATAGCAGGATGACTTCTCATCAAAGAATCTTCTGCTGCATTAGCAACCGGAAGACTATTTCCATCAGACACTCTTCTATACTCATCAAAAGCACGATAGATTGAATATGAGATACGTTCCTGTCCGGCTGATGACATCAGATAAGCCTCTTCATGAGAATTGCTTAAAAAGCCTGTCTCAACCAATACCCCCGGCATTGTTGTTCTGTAAAGCACCAAAAATCCTGCCTGCTTTACACCCCTTTCGGGTAACTTTGTATTTGCCGTGAAATTAGCTTCAACTCTTGATGCAAAGTCAAGACTCTTATCCAGATAAGCATTCTGAAATAAACTGAAAATAATATATGCTTCTGAAGAATTGGGATTAAACCCATCATATCGTTTTGAATAGTTGTCCTCTAATAAAATTGAGGCATTTTCATTACGGGCAACTTCAAGGTTTGCTTCACTTTTATGTAAGCCCATCACATAAGTCTCGGTGCCATACGCAAAAGGTGATGGATTGGCATTACAATGGATAGATATAAACAAGTCAGCTTTATTTTCATTTGCAATTTGAGCTCTGCGATAAAGTTCTACAAATACATCAGATTCTCTGGTGAAGATAACCTCGACTCCGGGACAATTCTTTTGTATCAGACGACCCGTCTTCAAAGCGATAGACAATGCGATTTCCTTCTCCAATGAGTTTTTGCCTTTTGCTCCTGAATCATGTCCACCATGACCTGCATCGATCACAACTTTCCTGATTTGATTCTTGCGTTGAGCAAATAATTGATTCTGAAAAAACAGTATCAAGATTATTACTGTAAATATTGAAACGAATTTCCTCACCTGAGCAGATTTTATTAGCTTTGAATAATGAAAAGAATACTTTTCCTGGAAGGTTATAACCCTGTTTATCAATACATTAATGTGACATTGATTTTGCAGAATATATCCCGTTTGCCGGGTAAAAGGTAAAAGTAACCCAAAAACATTACTTCGGCCATTGGACTACCGTACAAATATACGATACCAAATCCCGAGTTGTACTATAATTGTCAAGGATTTTTCAACATGCGTCTATTAATAATACTATTATTTGTACTCATACTCTCTGCTTTTTCAAACGCTACGTTTGCACAAAAGGTTATTAAGACCGATAGTGTTCCTAAAACCCATGCTGACTCCCTGAAATTTAAAGCTGATTCTATAGCAAATTCAAGACAAAAGCTGAAAGCAAAAGTAGAATACGAAGCAGCCGACTCCATTTCAATGGATTTTAAAGAGAAGAAAGCTTACTTATACAAAGATGGCTCAATAAAATACCAGAAGATGGCCATCAAGGCAGCCAGTATTGAAATTGACTTCGATAAATCCATCACCTATTCAAAAGGTGTTGCGGATTCAACAGGCAAATTTGAAGGAGAACCTATCTTCAAAGATGGTGAGCAGGAGTTTACCACCAAAACACTAAACTACAACTATGACACCAAAAAAGGGGTAATTCGTGATGTCATCACAAAAGAGGGAGAAGGTTTCATTCATGGCAAACAGGTCAAGAAGATGCCTGATGATGTGACGAATATTAAGAATGGAAGCTATACAACCTGTGATTTACCACACCCCCACTTCGAATTGCGATTTACAAAAGCCAAAGTTATACCTGGCAAAGAAACGATTACAGGACCCGCATACATGGTTCTTGAGGATGTCCCTTTACCCATAGCCGTTCCCTTTGGGTTTTTCCCCAACAAGAGCGGACGCATGTCAGGGATTTTCATGCCTTCTCCCGGAGAATCGGGTAACAGGGGATTCTATATCCGTGACTTCGGTTACTATTGGGGAATCAGTGACTACTTCGATGCCCAAATCAAAGGTGAAGCCTACACCCGTGGAAGTTGGGCTGTATATCCCACTTTCAATTATTTCAAAAGATATAAATATCAGGGCGGTTTTAATCTGAGATATGCAATCAATATTACAGGAGATAAAGGCTCAACCGATTATGCCAAAAGCAAAGACTTCTCAATCAGTTGGATGCATACACAGGATGCAAAAGCAAACCCGGTAAATCGTTTTTCGGCTAATGTCAATATCCAGTCCTCAAAATTCAACCAGCACAATCCGACTACAGTTGGTAATTATCTTTCGAATACATTTCAATCAAGTGTCTCTTTCCAGACTACTATCAACGACAATTTTTTCGTTTCAGTAAGTGCACGTCACAGTCAGAACACCATCACCAAACAAATGTCTGTAACGCTACCCGATCTTTCGATATCAGCAAACAGATGGTACCCCTTTAAGAAAGAAGAAAGCAGTAAAAAACGATGGTATGAAGACATCAGCCTTGGATACAGTCTCACTGCAACAAACCAGTTAGACACCTATGATTCACTTCTTTTCAAACCTGGAGCTTTAAAAAAGCTCAGGAATGGTGTTCAGCATGCAATCCCTATTTCTTCTACATTCAAGATCTTAAAATACATTTCGGTTTCAAATTCTGTCAACTTAACTGAAAACTGGTATTTGCAAAGTATTAGTAAACAATGGCTCAAAACAAAATACAATGTAAAAGGTCAGATCCGTGACACTGCCTATCTGGCCATTGATACCATCCATGGATTCAAAGCAGCACACGACTTTTCTTACAGCACTTCACTCAACACCACTTTATATGGACGAATCAATTTCAAAAAGACAAGTGCAATCAGAGCCATCCGCCATGTATTTTCGCCTTCCATAAGTTACAATTACAAACCCGATTTCAGTGCTCCTAAATGGGGCTACTTCAAAAGTTATGTAGATACCGCAGGTGTCAAACAACTCTATTCAATCTTTGAAGGAGCAACTTATGGAGGCCCTTCTGCATCAAAAGCCGGAAGCATAAGTCTCTCAATACGAAACAATTTAGAAATGAAAGTTCGTTCGAAAAAAGATACCGTCACCGGAGAACGTAACATTAAAATCATCGATCAGCTTAATATCTCAACCAATTATAATCTGGCAGCAGACTCACTTCGTTGGTCACCAATCAGCGTTACCGGCAACACACCTATTCTGAAAAACACCAATATTAACTTTTCTGCTACCTGGGATCCCTATTCATGGGATGTCAGAAACAGCAGGAGAAGCAATATTTATGAGTGGGATCTTGACCGGAAACTATTGCGTTTCGAAAACTCAAACTGGAGTTTTGGATTGAGTCATACATTTACCAGTAAAAGTGGCAAGAAAAAAGTAGCTACAACCACAGCGGCGCTAAAAGACCCTAATAACCCAGCCGGTGGACCAGCCGATGCGAACAAAGCGCTGGAAGCAGAAAAGAAAGATATTCTTGAAAACCCACAGAATTATCTGAACTGGAACAACCCATGGTCACTGACAATGAATTATACTTTTAACATGACCACAATTAAGAACCCGGTTTCGCAAAAATTAGAAAATAGTATTATCCAATCGGTAATGTTTAATGGCGATATCAGTGTAACACCTAAATGGAAGGTTACTTTTACATCGGGGTATGATTTCAAAAGCCACCAACTCTCATATACCTCTTTCACGATAAACCGTGACCTGCATTGCTTCGAAATGAGCTTTAACTGGATTCCATTTGGATACATCAAAAGCTGGGACTTTACTATAAGAGCAAAATCCACATTGCTCCAGGATCTGAAAATCACTAAACGCAAAGACTTCCGCGATAATCTTTATTAAACCCACAAAATGAAGAAAATTATTTCAACCAACAAAGCACCTCAAGCCATTGGCCCTTATAGCCAGGCTGTTGAAGCAAACAACACATTGTATATCTCCGGACAAATTCCAATCAATCCTGCTACAGGAAAACTCATCGAAGGTGATATCAGAGAACAGACTGAACTGGTTATGAAAAACATTGGAGCTATTCTTGAAGAAGCCGGTTATTCATATATTGATGTTGTAAAATCAACCTGTCTGTTGAGTGATATCAAGAATTTTGCTGCCATGAACGAAGTGTACGCAAAGTTTTATCCTGCAGACCCACCTGCACGTGCAGCCTATGAAGTAGTAAATCTACCTCTCGGTGCCCTTATCGAAGTCGAAACCATTGCAGTAAAGTATTAAAACCGTTTACGGATATTGTAGAGACGCAATATTTTGCGTCTCTACGGAATAACACATTAGAACCATGAAAATCAAATCCCTGATCATTGCCTTTTTAATGCTTCCTTTCAGCCTTTTGGCAAAGGAAGGCATTTGGTTGCCCTACCTCTTACAACAACTCAATGAATCTGAAATGCATGACATGGGGATGCGTATTTCAGCTGAAGATATTTACAGCGTGAACAAAGCCTCAATCAAAGATGCCATCGTTCAATTTGGTGGAGGATGTACCGGTGAAGTCGTTTCAGACCAGGGATTATTACTGACAAATCACCATTGCGGATATGGCCAGATTCAAAAACACAGTACCCTCGAACACGATTACCTTACTAAAGGTTTTTGGGCAAACAGTATTGCCGAAGAGTTGCCAAATCCTGGACTGACAGTCACTTTCCTTGTAAGGATGGAAGATGTTACCGCGAAGACCATGCAGGGCCTAAAAGAAGGTATGACCGAAGCCGAACGATTAAAGATCATCACCCAAAATAGTGATCTTATCGTAAAAGAAGCCATTAAAGGAACCAGTTATGATGCCCGTGTCCGTCCTTTCTACAATGGAAATCAATACATCCTTTTGATCAGCAAAGTCTACAAAGACATCAGGTTAGTAGGCGCTCCTCCAAGCAACATCGGAAAGTTTGGCGGCGATACCGACAACTGGATGTGGCCACGTCACACAGGAGATTTTTCAGTATTCCGCATTTATGCAGATAAAGATGGCAATCCTGCAGTCTATTCCAAAAACAATATTCCATACAAGCCTAAATATTCACTTCCTATCTCTTTGAAGGGAGTAAACAAGGGCGACTTTACATTCGTTTTCGGTTATCCCGGACGCACCCAGGAATACATTCCATCACAGGCCATCCAACTTACAGCAGAGGTGACCAATCCGGTTTCAATCAAGCTAAGAGATATCCGTTTAAACATCATGAACGAATATCAAAAACTGGATCCCCAGGTTCGCATACAATATGCTTCAAAGAATGCAGGTATTGCAAACGGCTGGAAGAAAATGATAGGCGAAAGTCGGGGTATAAAACAAATCAATGCCATACCTAAACGACAGGAATTCGAAAAAAGCTTTACTGCATGGGTGAATGCATCTGCCGTAAACAAAGATAAATATGGTGCAATACTACCTGTGTTCGCAAAAATATATTCAGAACTGGCACCCCTGAATCTTGCCGCCACTTACTTTTCAGAAGGAGTCATGGGTACTGAAGCTATAACCTATGCCAGTGGTTTTACAAATCTGATCACTGTTTCCACTGCCAAAGACAGTAAACCTGAAGACATTCAAAAACGGGTCGATACGCTTAAACAAAAAACTCAGGTCTTCTTTAAAGATTATTATCAGCCTATTGATCAGAAAACCTTTGCCAGTCTGATCAAAACTGTCATAACCGGAATGGACCCAATGTATCTACCACCGGTTTTATTTGATTTATCAAAGAAATACAAAGGTGATTATACGTTAATGGCAAAGAAGATCTTTGAACAATCTCTTTTCACGAGTCAGGAAAAAATAAACGCTTTTCTTTCAAAATTCACGGTAAAAGATTGTAAGAAAATAGAAAAGGATCCTATCTACAGTATTTATAAAAGCTCACGTGAGTTTTTCGCAACCACCATTTCAGATAAACAGCGTAAATTGTTGTCTCAAACAGATAGCCTGCAACGCTTATATATGAAAGCCCAGATGGAGATGCAACCCACAAAACGTTTTTATCCTGATGCTAATTCTACATTACGCGTGGCTTATGGCAAAGTTGATGATTACAAGGCCGCAGATGCAGTATCATATCTTCATTTTTCAACATTAGATGGTATCATGGAAAAGGAAAATCCGGATATCTACGACTATGTGGTTGAAAAAAGGCTCAAAGAACTTTATGTAAATAAGGATTATGGACAGTATGGAGATAAAGACGCTAAAATGCATGTGGGCTTTATAGCTTCAAATCATACTACAGGTGGAAATTCAGGTAGCCCAGTATTGAATGCAGATGGAAACCTGATCGGAATAAACTTTGACAGAAACTGGGAAGGCACGATGAGTGATCTCACCTACGATCCTGACCTATGCCGAAATATTTCATTGGATATCCGCTACTGCCTCTTTATCATTGATAAGTTTGCAGGAGCTCACAGGCTGATCGATGAAATGAAACTCGTAAAATAATACGATTAAAAACTACTAAATACTTTTCATGACACATAAGACTAAACGACTTCTTGAAATAATATTGTTGGTTTGCCTTTCAGGGCTGATCATTTATATAGCAGCAACATTCATAAGGCCGGTGAAAATATTGAGCGAAGACAATTACCTACCTGAACCCCGAATTGAATTTGGTATTGTTGTAGATTCTTTCCATGTGGTCAAAAATGAGATCCAGGAAGGTGAAAACCTCTCTACAATTTTGAGCAGATATCACATTCAAGGAACCGATATCGATAAATTAAACAAGGCAAGTGATACAGTTTTCGATGTTCGAAAAATTCGTACCGGTAACCGTTATACCGTTTTGTGTACCAATGACACCCTTCAAAAAGCACTCTATCTCATCTACGAACCTTCCGACACTGCCTATGTTGTGTTTAATCTCAACAAAGATTCATTGAGTGTCTATTCAGGACAAAAGCAGGTAAATGTAAAAACACAACTGGCAAGCGGAGTCATCAAAGGCTCGTTGTGGAACACCTTTAGTTCGTTGAAGATCGACCCAAACCTTGCCATTTCATTGTCTGAAATATTCCAGTGGACGATTGACTTCTATGCCATTCAGGAGGGTGATCAATTTAAAGTATCGTATGATCAGTTGTATGTCGGTAATAAATCAATCGGTTTGGGACGAATCCATTCTGCCTGGTTTTATCACAATGGCAAGCCCTATTTTGCCTTTAAATACACTGACAACGGTGTTACCGGTTATTATGATGAACTGGGAAACAGTCTGAAAAGAGGATTTCTGAAAGCACCACTTAAGTTTGCCAGAATATCCTCAAAGTTTTCAAATGCCCGATTCCATCCTGTACTACGGATCTGGCGCCCTCACCATGGGGTTGACTACGCTGCCCCCCGAGGGACACCTGTACACGCAATTGGCAATGCTGTCGTCATTCAGGCTGGATTCATAGGTGGCGGAGGAAATGCCATCAGACTGAAGCATTCAGCCTCTTTCGAAACGTCTTATATGCACCTTTCGAAATTTGCTCCAGGCATCCGAAAAGGAGCCCGTGTAAATCAGGGACAGGTCATCGGCTATGTTGGTTCATCAGGTCTGGCAACCGGACCACACCTTGACTTCCGCATTTACCGCAGCGGTGTTGCTGTAGATCCTTTGAAAATGATTTCCCCTCCCGGAACACCTGTTAGTAAGAACAATCTCGCTCAATTCATAAAACTGATTCTTCCTGAAAAGGCCAAAATGGATGCATTGAAGATATAATCAGATGAAGTAATAACAAGAAAATGCCGAAGGCATGACATGATTATAGCAAATATTAAAATTTTGTTTTTTCTTTTGCCTGTAGGGTATTAAGTAATAAGCATTAAACAATGTCGTATTTCATTATCTACATACCATATTCAGGTAAAAGATTAAGAAATAGGAATACGACAATAAATTATTTCCATTATTTAATATCAATAGAAATATATATCCCTCTCTATTTTGCCCTTAGTCCATAAGCATTGAAAAATGCAACCCCTCGAAGAATAACTTGAGGAAATTACAAAAAGGCCTTGCCAACCAAAACTCCGTAGGAGTAAGAAATGATCCCTGACCCCCATTCAGCTGACCCCAATTCAGCCCATTCAACCCAGCCAAACCATATTCAGGGATGCCTATTCCTGATTAAGACTATCACCCAAGTCATTATTTTTTCAAGACTTCCCAGTAACCCCCGTTATCAGGGCCGATACGTTTAACATAACCATTTACAATCAACCATTTAAAATGTGTTTTGATAGTGTTTATATTTCTCTGTGTTTGACTTGCAATGTATTCCCTTGTTGCTTCGGGGTGCTCGGTTAGTATTTCAATCATTTGATATTTTACTCCTTTAAGTTTAAGTGGAGTTTTCTGGGTAGTTTTCTGGGTAGTTTTCTGGGTAGTTTTCTGGGTAGTTTTCTGATCCTTATATTCCAATTCGACAAAAAAACCGTTACCCATTTCATTGTAATTGAAAGTCATCGTTTCATATTGGCTTATTTCCTTCCGAATACGAATATACCCACTCCCATATTTCTCAATTTCTTTAGTCAAATAAAAAGCTTCCGCAATCAATTTATTACGTGTTTGCGATGAGTAACTGTCTGTTTTCAAGGCCTCCAATGTAAGACCGCCATATAAACTACCAGGATTAAAAAAACTTATTTTGTTGTCAAATATTTTTATTTGAATATCACTAGGACTAGTATAATCTCTGTGAATCAAAGCGTTAATAACGAGTTCTCTGATTGCAAGAACAGGATATTCAAAGATCTCATTTCGTTGAGTTGTTTCTCCAGTAATTTCAAATGCAACTTTCAGATGTGAGTGTATAAAGCGAATCGTTTCTTCCGCCACATCAAAAAGATTACCATTAATCATCTTATCATCAATAATCAGCGACGGGTCTTTAAATCGACCTACATGAACATTATAAAACAGATTTTCTTTCGAAAACAAAATCATTGCTGCATTACTGACAACATGATCACCAATCAATTTAAGCTTGGCAAGCGCAACTCTCGGTTCTTCAGGTAATAGAAATCGGCCTCCTTCGTTTACACGTTTAATAAAACGAATTATCAGTTCTTCGCTTAAGTCTTTGTAAGTTGCTTGTTTATAAGAATACGAGTCCCACGAAATTTGTAATGACTGCAAAAGTAAATCGCTAATTTCTTTTGTCATATCACAATCAGTATATTATTCAAAGGTAACAATATCATCTTAAACATCTTTATTATACAAAAGTACTCACAAGAAGAAATAATCCGACAAGATCATATTAGTTTTCTTACGTGAATAAATTCATGGGTGGGGAACCTTACAGGGTTTATGATGAGATTTGTATTATCCTTGTATTAGAAACTCAATAAATAATGACAACGTTAAAAATTACTATTGACAATCGGAAACATGCTATTTTATTAACAAAGTTGTTAAAATCTATAGCCTTTGTAAAAAAAGTTGAAGAGGATTTACCTGTCTCCAAAATGACAGATCAGTTTGTAATTCTAAAGAATGTCTTCAACTCTATTGAACCCAATAGCTTATTCAGTAAAATCAGCGATCCTGTGGAATGGCAAAAAAAGATACGCAATGAATGGGAAACTCGTTGACACAAATATTTTAATCTACCTTTCAAAACGAAAACAGACTTAAGTTCGTAATAATGTTCGTAAAAGTCATCAAAGCCATTAATCCATATGTACGACCTTATACTTTTTATTCTGAGATCATTTCCATACAACTTCCATCGCGTTTGTCTTATTATGCCCTCTTCATATTTTCTTCATGTATTCTTCATATCCTATAACTGAAACAAACATGAAGTAAACATGAACAACCTATTAAGAACACATGTGAGTTAAGGAAATTGTATTCAAATTGTCACCCGGAGTTCTCAATAATATCATGAAGAATAACATCAACTAATTACATCATTTTTTTAAGAAATTAATAACAGTGGGTTTTGGTAAAAATGCAGTAAAAACAGGAATAAAACAAGATCATTATTTGATCATTATCCAATACTTATTCAAAGATTCGTCCTGGATTTATCTTTTCTGGGTAGTTGATGGGTGTTTAATTGGATCACTACACACCAATCAAACCAGGATTAAATACCCTTCAGATACCAGTGCTTGAATAGATATCGATTAATCATCAATTTATTATCAAACTTTCATCAAAACTAGTACTGATTTATATTTCGATTTCTTTAAAAAGCATTTATTCACAAGAGGTTGGAAGGTATCTTCACAAAATATTATACCCTTCACCCACAACTTTTGTCTTCTGTGTCTTTTCTGGTTCAAATACCTTGTCTCTTTATGGGTTAGGAGTAAGTGTATGTCTTATCCAAGTGTTCTCTGAATCTTTATTGTGTTATATGGGCTTCATGAAGATTTTTCATAAACTAAAAAAGCCATTACCTTACTGGCAATGGCTTTTTTTTAGTTTAATAGATCTTATAAAGGTGTTTCATCTTCATAAAATCCGGTTTTTCTATGACCCTTTAAAATAAATGTTTTACCGGGATCTCTGGCTGTTTGGAACTTCATATATACACTATCGCATGGAGTACCACTTGGAACTTTAGCTTGACCTAATAAAACTTTACCCTCAAGAATAGTGAAAGAAGGAGTAAGTGGGTAAATTGTATTTTTACCATTCGTAATATTAAACGTTGCAGCAGTGGGAATACATAATGCTTTGCCTAATAATCCAAAAGTATAAGCAGAACTCGATGCACCCAATTTAACCCAGACGGTATCTTTTGTATTATAGGAAGTATTAAATGCTCTAAAAGCGAAAATTGCATTGTAAGGCTGGGTGCCAGTGGCTAAATCGGTAACCCTGACCAGGTAATCACCGGAAACAGGAAATGTGGGTGAATAAAGAACCTCCTGTTTTGGTAGTGTTTCACAAGCGGAAAATGCAAGCATTCCAACCAGCAGGAGCAAAAATATTTTTGAGATTTTCATAGTTTCAATATTTTTTTGTTACACAATTAGATTATTGCTTATGCCACCACATCTTGGTGTTAATAGGAACAACCAAAGGGGTATTCGTATTAAAATCTGAAGAGTTTTTAGGATAAGGCAAACGGCGTGGAATTTCTCCAGTTACCAGTGTTGTATTTACTGAAACTGTTAACTGACCTACTTTATAAGTAAGATCTGTTATAGGAACAGCACTCAATGCAGGATACCCAGTTCTATTCTGATCAAAGAAAGAATCCCAAGCCTGGCACCTGCAAGCGGCAACCCATTTCTGGGTTATAATCTTTTCAATTTTCAAATCAGCAGTAGTCAAAACGGCTAGATTAAATTCATATTTGCCACCGACTGCAAGGAAAGGTGTAGCATCCATACCCCAACGAGTAAACGCAAGCCTCACTCCTGCTTCATAATTTGTTTTGGCTTTTGCACCATCACCTATTCTGGCCCATGCTTCAGCTTGTAAAAACTGAGTTTCTGCAGCAGAGATAAAATATACAGGGTCAGTAGCAGCTAATTTTGCTCTGGAAATAGAGTCAATCTTATATCCGGTTAAAGCAAAATCGCCTTGAGCCAAACCATTATAGCGTTGAGGCTTGGCATTATTCAGTTCATAAAAAGCGCTAAGACGTGGGTCATTGTTAGCTAATAAATAGTTAATCAATGTTTTGCTTCCGGTGATATTCGTTGCTGTATTCAACTTCCGACGGTCATTTTCATACAATGGATTTGAATTATTGATAACATCCTTAAATACACCTAAAGTTGCATCAGTAGTTAGTAAAGTTCCTGCTGGAGCATTTAATAAAGCCTGGATCTTGGTTAGATTTGCAGTAAAATCACGCATTAAAATTTTCAATTTTAGTGTGTTTGCAAATTGAATCCATTTTAAGATATCCCCACCGAAAATATAATCTTTGGTTGTAATAGTATTTGGTATTGCAATGGCTTGAGCTGATTTTGTTAAAATATTATCAATTTCAGCAATAAGTGCATTATTTACCGCTTTACTATCATCCCATTTTGGCTGAAAGTTACCCGATTGAGCCAATAATGCTTCAGTATAAGGTATAGATCCGTAAAAGTCATTCAAGATATGACAATCAAAGACTTTAATCAATGAAAAAATCATATAATAGTTCCATTGATTAGCTGTAGTAGCTTTTTGAATTCCTACCTGACAATCCATCATTGCGCCAGACCACATACTTGACCAAACTGCATTATAATCTGCTTTTGTCAAATTATAAGAGTCGATCGTTTTGTATTGACTAGCATTGTTATTCTGAGTGTAATGTTGTGACCACATTGAACCTATCAATTCAAGGTCGCTACCTAGTCGAGATGCACTCCATGCAATAGTTGAAGGTAATAGCATATCAACGGAAGCATCTCCCATATAACTTGGATTTACATTGATATCCAACTGCTTAGTACATGAAACAGTGCTCATCAAAAGTACTAAGATCCATCCGAATATATTTATTTTTTTCATAATCAAAGATCAATTTTGAGGTTAGAAAGTAATTCTTAAACTTGCACCATACGTTCTCATAGTTGGACCGGTAGCAAATTCACCGAATTCAGATCCAAGATCGTTACCAAAATTCGTTCCTTCAGGATCAACAAAGTTGTTTGATTTAGGAGTGAAGAGCAGTAAGTTTCTTCCAATCAGAGATAAGTCCATTGATGCGACTTTCAGTTTCGAACTAAATGATTTTGGAAGTATATAAGTCAATGTTACTTCACGCAGTTTAACATAATCCCTCTTCAAGATTGCATGCTCGTACATTGCATTATTGCTATTAGGATCCCAATAATTATAGTTACCTGTGAAAGTAATTGGGATGTTATTTTCTGCATAAGTAATATTTCCTTGTGCATCTTTAACTTCTTTTACTGAGTTTGGAACCACAAATGGTTGACGGTTATTAAATGTAGTTTCAGTTGATGCGCCTACAAAATTCATTAACTGTGAAGTATATGAATAGAATTTACCACCCTTACGCCAGTCAACTACTGTTGTCAAACTAAAGCTTTTGTATGAAATTTTGTTTGAAAAACCCATTACAAAATCAGCTTGAGATGTGCCAACATTTTTAGTCGTGTTAGGATCAATTTTTGGATTACCGTTTGTCGAAACAACTACTCTTCCCTTATAAGGTCCTGAAGCAAGGGTTAGTACCTGTGGAACTGTATAAATTCCTGTTGGTTGACCTACACGGGCAATATAGTTTACAAGATAAGCACTACTAATTAACAGATCTTTTACGTTTCCATAAAGTTCTTTAACAGTACCTTTGTTTTTAGTGAAAGTTGTAGTTAATTCCCAGTTCCAGTCATTGGTCTGAACAGGAATAACAAGCAACCTTGCTTCAATACCTTGATTCTCGATCTGACCTACATTCAATGTCTGGGCACCAAATCCAGTTTCAGGTGCAAGGCTTGCCGAAATAATCTGGTTCTTGGTATATTTGTTATAATAAGCAACATCTAAACCAATGCGATTATTAAATAAACGTGTATCTATACCAAATTCAACTTCAGTAGAAATTTCAGGTTTCAGATCAAGATTGCCTAAAGTATTACTTAAAGTTAAACCGGTAACGCCATTCAGAGGAAGATATAAACTACCAAAGCCCAATCCTATCTGGACAGGCACATAACTTCCTAATGTACGATACACAGGAGCATCATTACCTGTTTGTCCCCATGCTGCACGAACTTTCATAAACGATAGAACGTCGTTCTTTATTGCCGGCAACATATCGGTTAAAACTAGTCCAGTGTTGATACCGCCGTAGAAGAAGCTGTTTTTGTGGTTTTGAATCGGCAGAGTAGATGACCAGTCGTTACGGCCAGATAAATTGACAAACCAGTAATTTTTGAATGCAAACTCACCCTGTGCGTATGCACCGACTAAACGTCTACGAGATACAGAAGAAGCAGATACTGCTGGGGTGTTTGAATTCTGTAAGCTATACCATTCAGGAACATTCAAACCGGAAACATAAGAATCGAGCGAATTACCAACACGCTGATTATAGTTAACTCCGGCTACTCCACTGAGAGAAATATCAGAATTCACTTTATAATCTCCCTGTAGCAAGAAGTTCGCGTCTATCTGTCCATTATTGTAAAAAGTCTCTTCGTATCGACCTATAATTGCTTGTTTCTGGTAATCAGCAGCCAACGATCCGGGTGTATAGTTTACAATAGCTCCCCAACTTCTTTGGCGAGTGTTAGAAAAGTCACCACCCAGACGTCCAATAGCTTTCAACCCAGGTATAATATCATAGGTCAATTCAACTTTACCAAAGACACGGTCGTCTTGCAATTTATTGCCATTTTGCCTGATAACTGCATAAGGGTTTTCAGTATAACCGTTAAAATAATTATCTGAATTATTATATTTATTATTGATATCCTTCAGATCTGTAAGATTGATGTCACCTGGAATCTGCAATAATTCCTGATACAATGTTGAACCTCCATCTGCCGTTCCTTGTCCTGAAGAAACTGCGCTTACATCTCTACGAATATAATTAAGGGTGTAATCAGCGCTGAACTTATCGTACTTGGTTGTACCCCTAAAACTAAAAGAATTTCTTTTGAATTTATCGGCATCTCCCGGAATTACACCATTCTGTGTAGCATTTGAGTAAGATGCAAAGAAAGTAGAATGATCATTACCTGCAGAAATATTTATTGAGTTGACAGCTTCCTGCCCTGTCTCATAAAATTTACGCAGATTGTTCGGGTCAATTGAAAATGGTTTTTTCAGTCGCACTCCATCAACCTCAGTACCCCAATCACGGATCTTACCATCCAATAACGGACCCCAGTTTCCATTTTCAGCAAATTCAGACATACCCCAACCCTGTCCGAAAATGTTTTCTTGTTGAGGAACGCGAAGAATTTGGCTTAAATTATAAGTACTGGTAAAACTTACTTTAAGTTTATCATTAAGTTTTCCGCTTTTTGAGGTAATCATAATTACACCATGAGCAGCTCTGGAACCATAGAGGGCAGTTGCAGACGCGCCTTTTAAAATGGTAACAGATTCAATATTTTCAGGGTCAATGTCACTGGCCTGGTTACCAAAGTCAACCGACTGGCTAAAGCTGCTGGTACCCTGAAAGTTATTATTAATAGGAACCCCATCAATAACATACAATGGTTGATTGTCAGTAAAAGATGATATACCACGGATAATAACCTTTGTTGAACCACCAGGTCCTCCTGAGTTAGAAACGCTGACACCAGCTACTTTTGCTGTAATACCACTCATTACGTTGGTATTTCTTGCTGCAGTGAGATCTTCTGTCTTTACAGAAGTTGCAGAATAGCCAAGAGATTTTTCCGAACGTTTGATACCGATAGCAGTTACTACAACTTCGTCAAGTGAAATTGCAGAAACTTTTAATCGAACATTAACTACTGAAGTGCTTCCTACCGGAAGTTCCTGTTTGTCATACCCTACAAATGAGAAGACCAATGTTTTAGCATTGGCTGGAATTCTCAGAGAGTATTCTCCTGAAACTCCTGTTGTAGTACCCAGATTGGTTCCTTTGATCGAAACGTTTACTCCGGGAAGAGAAGTGCCATCATTCGCATCTGTTACTTTTCCAGTAACAAGCTTTTGTGCGAAAACTATCTGCACTCCGCAAATCAGAAATAGTGTGAGCGTAAATGCTAACTTTCCCATAATTTGATGATTTTTGTTAGTGTTTGTGTTTGTGTTTGCGTTTGTAATTGTGTTCTTGTTCTTGTCTGTGTTTGCGTTTAAATTTTTCTCTGTCAGTTTTTCATGTTTTAAAGGTTTGTAAATAAAAATGAACGTGTATTGATTAAAAAATATATTTGAGATTAAAAATTAATATTTGATCAGTTTTTTTTAAAAACAATACTTTTTTTTGTGTCACACCCCCTTTTTTTAATAACCCATGCTGCAAAAATACAACGTTTTTTTTTAACTTCAATAAAATAGCATCTTTTTAAATAATTCTCAAATAAATCATTTTTCTGATAAAATAATGACAATATTTAATGAATTTGTATTAAAATTTGAATAGCAGTGTAAAAAGGTCGAACCTTGGTAAAAAAATGTCGAGGTTGTAGGGTGAAAAACCGAGTAGATTATAGTAGTGTTAGCAAAAGTACCTGCAAAGATAATTGTTGAAATGAAATAAGCAAGTATAATTTCACTTTTGATTGATCCAAATTTAAAAAACTTTCAAAATTCAACTAAATACTGTTCAAAATTGTCTTTTGTACCTTAATCAAACCGGTTTACTTCATTAACCTCAGATTGGTATAATACAAAAAGATGAATATTGCAGTGATGACGGTGGAAGCAAAATCTGTCTTATAGCCCGCCAGATAGATCATCGGGGTGATCAGCAAAAGTATCTGTGCAACTGTATAAAAATGAAAACCTACTTTCCTCAAACGGAACATCAGGATCGCACCCATCAGGCTCAGACCATATAATAAAGTATTAAATATAAAATACCATATACTGGCATTGGTCATGATCTTGATTGCTTCTGTCATTCCCTCTATGCCTGAAAATGCCTTGGAAAAGGGTGAATTCTCAATAAATCCAGGAATATAATAATAATAAACACTATAGAACAATGAAGACACGAACATTAATCCACTAAAAACAAAAGTAAGAATACATATAAAGGAAAGTCCCGGTGTTCTTTTTGCAGGAGTTGCTCCAGGTTTTTCTTCGTTGGGAAAGTAATCAGACATAGTCAATCTTTTTTTGTACAAAAATAGCGAAAAACCCAATTGTAGAAACCTTTCACTTTTTCGTTGGTCTATTTAATAAGTGTACTAAATTAGCGGAAAAAAAAGATGGCTATCGAATTCGAAAAAGAAATTAGGCTAAAAGCAGTAGAAGAAGTTGCAAATCAAATGCTTATTGCAGCACGAACAGCACCAAAAGGACGTGGCAGAGATACATTGCTTTTAGGAAAACTGTCGGGAGATGATCTTTCTGTACTCGCTACCAAAATGGATGAGATCGCTGAACGGTCAGGATTAAAGTTTTTTGCAAGAGATGCAAATAATGTCCGCAATTCACAAATGGTTATTGTTTTGGCTACCAGGATTGAACCGTTGCAGATGACAGAATGTGGATATTGCGGTCATGAAACCTGTGCGGGTAAGAATGTATTTCCTGACGCCCCCTGCGCATTCAACACTATCGATCTTGGCATTGCGGCTGGAGTTGCGGCATCTGTCGCTGCGGATCATCATGTAGACAACCGTATCATGTTTTCAGCCGCCCAAGCTATTCGCGAACTGGGTTTATTGAACGAACCATGTGGTCCGGCGCTTTGCATCCCTTTGAGTGTTAGCTCCAAAAGTCCCTATTTCGACAGATAATATCGAAATTTGATAAACTGTTTATAATTCATTGTTTCTTTTGCCCGTAGGGCATATATATCAATAGAATTAATCCCATCCTCCCTTTTAGCCCGTTGGGCTTTAACATTGAAGGTTAATCCCCTACGGGGAAAAGATATATGATGGTGAATGTTTCTATTGATATTTATCCCCTACGGGGAATATTAAACAGTTTCTGGGTTAAATGGTCTTAAACTCTTTCTTCTTGTAGGTAACCGGAACCTTTTTATCATTGTATTTTGAAGGACACTTCAACAGGAGCGTCTTAGCATAGAATACCGAATCTTTTGCCGATCCTGAAATCACAACCTGATCACACTTTTCAAAATCCTGTGGTTTTGTACCACTATATATGACCTTCATTTCCGTACTGTCTTTATCCTTCATATAAAATGTAAAACTGTTCGCATTTTTAAGTGCATCATAAACGATGGGTTTATGCGTGTTCAGCACTCCTATAATCTGGTAATCAGAATCGGTATATTTTTTTGCAATCGAAAAATCAGCATAGGTGCTGCTTCCTACCAAAGTAGTCATAACAACACCAATGGCAACAATGATAACTATAATGATAACAATATGAATTCGTTTCATGAGAAGTCTTAAAGAATAGGATTAAACTTATTTTTTGGTATTTCTGTTTTGCTCTTTCTCAATCCGGGTCAGTTTTCGATCCAAACGGATGAGCATAATTGAAATGCCAATAAAAATGACTGCAATTACAGCAATAACAACATATATCTTGGTTTCCATAACTTATATTTCATTTAATTCGTTGATAATTCTTAATCGCAGCTTAAGCTGATAAATCCAGATACCGATAATAATCCAACCTATTACAGCAGGATAAAACACCATCCGCATCGTATTATCCAAACCAACCAGGGCCATTGGATTTCCACCTTTGCCCGGATGAACAGAACCAACTGCCAGTTTTGGAAGCACCAACAGGAAGATGATCATCATAATGAAGGCAAAAATATTGTAGACAGCCGAAATCCGTGCCCGCTTTTCCGAATCATTCATCGATCCACGCAACACAAAATAGGCCGCATAAATCAACATGCTGACCGCAGCACCATTCAACTGTGGATCATTGGTCCAGAAAGCTCCCCAGGAAAATCTGGCCCAGATGCTCCCGGTCACCAGTCCAAGCATGCCAAAAAATAGCCCTGTCGAAGCAGCTTCAACGGAACGCAAATCGTATTTTTCCTCGAATCCGGAAAGATACCTGACGGCATTTACAACGCTGATAGACAATAATGTCAGCAATGTAAACCACATGCAAACATGGTAAAATATATTCCGTATGCTCTCGTGTATGACCGGCAGGTCAGGAACAGGGATCAACAGCCCGGCAATCAGGCTATACAAAACAAGCATTAATCCCAAAATCTTCCACCACATTTTCTTCATCGTATCCTTTTTCTTTATCCGGTAATAAATATTTGCTCTCGTAAACAATTTATATCACTAAAAGTTAAAACCGTTTACGTTTCATTTATTCTTTTGCCCGTAGGGCATAAATATCAATAGAAAAACAATCCCCATGTTTCATTCTTTCCATAAATAAGGAAAGAGAATAAATGCCAATGCAATTGCCAATAATGAAATCAAAATCAACACCAACATGAATCCCAATATTGATGAAGTCTCAGCGTTCCCAATCGACAGCAGACTTGCCTTTATCAATGCAATCATAAACGGATACATCACCGGGAAACTCAATATCGCCATCAGGCTAAAATTATGTCCCGAACGCCATGCTATTGCCGCCACCAATGTCAGAATCGATGCAAAACCGAGGGCCGCCAATACAATAATGACAAGAAAGTTTGGCACATTCGTAACAGGAGTGCCCAACAATAACCAGAAAGCAGCATAAGAACCTAATCCGGTGATCAGAAGCAATATAAAATTGTAAATTGTTTTCGATAATAATATTGCACCGGGCGAAGCAATCGAGTAATAATAGATGTGGCGATTAGGATGTTCACCAGAAAAGCTGTGTCCCGAAGCATGTACAGCGGCAAAGAACTGAATGATCCAGAAAAGTGCATTCCATTTTTCAGGCTCCAGCTTTGACTGGAAACTCAGAAAACAGAGGAATACTGTCCCTAATACAAATAACAACAGGCCATTTATATGATGCATTCTCCTCAATTCCAATGAGAGATCCTTGTGAACAAGATGTCGGACTTCTGAAATCATGATGCCAATTTTGTTCCAAATTTAAACCATTACAACATAATAAACAACTTTTACTGTGTAGGGGCCGCCCTTGTGGCCGCCCATGGATGATGCATATTTTTTAATGCAATAAATTTCATCTACAAATCCCATGGGCGGCCACAAGGGCGGCCCCTACATTTTTTTTAAAAAATTCCTTCTAAAACAGATGCCTGAACGGCAACAGCATCCACCCAATTAACTTCTCAATTGCCGGTCTTCTCAACCATTGTTCATGGTCAAAAGGAGTACACCCCTGCAGCGACTCAGCTAAATGCATTTTCAATGCAGAAACAATGTCTTTATCAACCCCTACCAGCATTATTTCATGCTGATATCTGAAACTCCGGTAATCAAAGTTTGCAGAACCAATACCAAAAATCTCATTGTCAACCAGAATACACTTCGCGTGAAGATTTGTTAGCCGGTAAAAAAGCAGCTTGATATTGTGTCTGAAAAAAAAACCGTAATACTTACTGCTTAAAAGATCAACCGACCTTACATCACTGCGCCTGGGTGTCATGATTTTAATATCTACCCCTCTTTTTGAAGCCTCGCTGAATGCCTTACGCAACGCATAACCTGGCAAAAAATAAGGGGTTTCAATAACAACAGACTGTTTAGCCCGATTGACAAGATGCTCTATTTTTTTTTTAATCTGCTGCCGGTAAATAGAAGGACTATCCTGAATGATCTCAAAACCATAATGATAAATAGTCTTGTGATAGGTGAATTTATTGAACAGATATTTGTTATACTGTCTGAAACTCTTATTAAATGTCTTTTTAAAAAGAGGGGTCAGACTGCCTTCGATCCTTAATGTGAGTTCACGCCAATGCAAAGAGTGTCCTGCAATATTTGCCGAACCGATATAACTCACCTTATCGTCAACCAGGAAAAGTTTCCGGTGATTTCGTTTATGATTACGGGTAAAGAAACCAAAACCATAATAGATCTTCTTGAAGAACCTTACTTCGGCACCTAACTTAACCAATTCAGCATAAAAAGAATCATTTGTTGTTCCGCCCCACGAATCAATCAGCAAACGAATCTTTACCTTCTCCCGGGCCTTTGCCAACAAAGCATCACGAAACATCACACCTATTTTATCCTGCGTAAACCTGTAGGTTTCAATGCAGATATAATCATGTGCATTCCTGATGTCTTCAAGCATCGCTTCGTAAAGTCTCGGCGGCTGAGTGAAGAGTTGAAAATTCCGTTTCGCTATCAGTGTTGTGTCTTGCAAAGTCAGGATCGTTTACAGTTGTATCAAAAATAGTAAATATCCTGCAATTACCAAGCCTGAATATAAAAAACATTCATCAATCGATAAAGAAGGCAACAAAAGCATACGTTAACGTTTACAGCTTCGTATCTTTGTAAAAAATATTACGCAATGATTAAATCAATGACCGGGTTCGGCAAAGCAACCGTTGAACTTCCCGGAAAGAAAATTACAGTAGAAGTTAAGTCGCTTAACAGCAAGCAACTTGATGCATCCATCAAAATGCCAAGCGCATATAAAGACAAAGAACTGGAAATCAGATCAGAAATCACTAAAATACTCGAACGCGGGAAGATAGATTTTTATCTCAATGTCGAGATTTCTGGTGATCAATCCAATTATACCATCAACAAACCACTGGTTATTCACTATTATAATGAACTCAAGGCCTTGTCGGAAGAAATCGGCGAGACCATTGAACTGCTCCCACTTGCGCTCAAAATGCCGGATGTCCTGAAGACTGTCCGTGAGGATATCGACGAAGATGAATGGAACCACGTCCTGATTGCAGTAGATGATGCGTTGAAACAAGCCGATAATTTCAGGATCGAAGAGGGCACTTTACTTGCCAAAGACTTCGAATATCGCATCGGATTGATCCGACAATACTCGATAGATGTTATCCCCTTCGAAAAAGCCAGAATCCCTCTGGTACGTGAACGCCTTATGCGTGATATCGCGGATCTTTCTGATTCATCCAAATTTGATCCCAACCGGATTGAACAGGAGTTGATTTATTACATCGAGAAATTGGATATCACTGAAGAAAAAGTAAGGCTGGCCAAACACATCGACTATTTTCTTGCAACCATCAAAGAAGATGGCTCCCAGGGGAAAAAACTCGGCTTTATCACACAGGAGCTTGGTCGCGAGATCAACACAATGGGTTCCAAAGCCAACGATGCCGACATCCAGAAGCTGGTCGTTCAGATGAAAGACGAGTTGGAGAAAATCAAGGAACAATTGATGAATATTCTTTAATATTATAGCCCTGAAAGGGCGTAATATATTAGCACAGGGTGTAGCCCTGTGTATATGAATGTTTTATTTTTTTTAGCCCTGTAGGGGCGCAATAATTGATAATGATAACGAAATGGAATATCTTTATTTATTATTTCTTTTTTATGAATAGATATTGCGCCCTTACAGGGCTTATTAATTCTAACATCCTTTTTCACAGGGCTTCACCCTGTGCTAATATATTACGCCCTTTCAGGGCTGAAAAAATTAACATCCTTTTTGTTTTACATCTGAATTTGTCTCAATTTTTCACTCCATCTTTATGAACGGAAAACTCATCGTATTTTCGGCCCCCTCGGGAGCAGGCAAGACATCAATCGTTCGCCGGTTGTTGAAAACTGACCTGCCTCTTGCGTTTTCGGTCTCTGCATGCAGCCGTCCAAAGCGCCCTGAAGAAGTTCATGGTACCGATTATTATTTCCTCACCCCCGATGAATTCAAACAACGGATAGATAATCATGAGTTTTTGGAATGGGAAGAGGTCTACCCCGGAAATTATTACGGCACCCTGAAGTCAGAACTCGACCGGATCTGGAAACTGGGAAAACATGTCGTTTTTGATGTTGATGTCATAGGAGGCATCAACATCAAAAAACTGTATCCGGAGCAAACACTTGCAATATTTGTAATGCCCCCATCTATTGAAGAACTCGAAGTCAGGCTAAACTTGCGTGGCACAGAAACTCCCGAAAACCTTGCCAAACGTCTTGATAAAGCAAAATGGGAGATTTCCTTTGCCGATCAGTTCGATTATCAACTTCTCAATGACAATCTCGACCGGTCGACTCCTGAAATCAAAGAGGTCATTGCTGCATTCATCAAACAATAAAGACAATGACAGAGATACTAACCAGCCACAAGAAAATCGGTCTCTTCTTCGGTTCCTTCAACCCGGTTCACACCGGCCATCTGATCATTGGAAACTACATGGCCGAGTTTACCGATCTGGATGAAGTCTGGTTTGTCGTCTCACCCCATAATCCATTGAAAGAGAAAAAGACATTGCTCTCTGATGTTCACCGCGTTACACTTGTCAGGTTGGCAACAGAAGATCACACACGTCTCAAGGTGTGCGACATCGAAATGAAGCTCCCAAGGCCTTCTTACACCATTCATACGCTGACATATCTTGCCGAAGATTTCCCAAACCATCATTTTGTACTGGTAGGCGGCATGGACATCCTCTCCTCTTTTCACAAATGGAAAAACTGGGAACAGATTCTTGAACAATACGAGCTTTATATATATCCCCGTCCGGGTTACGAACCGGGAGAGTGGGCAAATCACCCCAAAATCAAATTTATCCCAGCCCCATTGGTCGAAATCTCAGCCAGTTTCATCCGTGAAGGCATCCGGCAGAATAAGAACATGGATTTCTTCCTCCCAACCAAAGTCTATGAATACATGCGCGGGATGCATTTCTACGAGAAGAAAAAAAAGAAACCCGAAAAAGAATAGCATTTAACCCTTCAGGTCACAATTTCAAAGTTCATTTTCAGGAAAAACTATCTTTAATTCCCGGAATATTCTTCGATAACGGCGTGAAACAGACCAAACACTCAGGGGATACAGATGGGGTTCTCCGCACCATCTCCGCACCATTTCCGCACCTTCTCCGCAGGTTCTCCGCTTACAGTGTGCGGAAAAGGTGTGGAAATGGTGCGGAGATCGTGCGGAAAACGGGGGGAGTATCTACTAGTCTTCTCAGAATATTCAAAGAATTGTCCTTCGCTTTACCTCCCAAAATCCTTACTGAATCTGTTTGATTTGCATTTTTGCCTGTTCGCTACCCGCTTTCAGAGCAGCCAGGTTCATATTCACCATTTCCTCGCCTTTGCGGCCAAACATAATGCGAATAGCGTCTTCGATCTGGGCAAAACTCAACCCCAGGAATGGCGTTGCTGCACCTAGTATCACAACATTGGCGCATTTTACAGACCCAATTTCTTTGGCTATTGATTCAGCATCGAGTTTAATGTGATAGTGTTGTTCTTCGATGACTTCCAGGATTTCTTCTTTCGAGGGATAATCGGGAATATTGATAAATGGCGTTGTATTTGTGATGATCCAGCCTTCAGAAGAGAGCATCGGCACATACCGAAGCGCTTCCATGGGCTCTACCGAGATGATTAAATCTGCCTTTCCAACCGGGATCAGATCTGAGGCAATGGGATCACTGGAAATGCGCAGGTTTGATTGCACATCACCTCCACGTTGCGACATGCCATGTACTTCGGCCTGTTTAAGATATAATCCGGCTTTAACAGCAGCCGTACCAATAATTGCAGCAATAGAAAGTATTCCTTGCCCCCCAACACCTGCCAGTATGATGTCCTTTTTCATTTTTTCCTGTTTATAATCTTTAAAACTAAACCTGAATACTAATTCGTTACTTCTTTGGATTGCTTCACGGATTTCAGATGACGGGCTGCCGTCTGAATACATTCGCGTCGTGGAATAATCACTGAAACGCCCTGGTAAGCAATCTCTTCTCTGATCACCCGGACATTTTCTTCATGGGTTTTGGGAAGTGGATTAAGCACTCTTATGTGAGCCGGATCGACGCCAAGCCCTCTACAAATTGCTTCAAGTTTACCATGCGCTGCCGAAGTCTGTCCACCGGTCATGCCCGTGGTTTCGTTGTCGAGAATAAATACGGTGATGGGACTGTTATCAGAAACGGCATCCAAAAGTCCGGTCATTCCCGAGTGAGTAAAGGTTGAGTCACCGATTACAGCAAGTGCCGGAAGGAATCCTGCATCGGCAGCACCCTTGGCCATCGTGATCGAGGCGCCCATGTCAACACAGGTATCAATGGCATTATAAGGTGCCATAAAACCAAGTGTGTAACAACCAATATCGGCAAATACGTGACCCTTTTCAGTCCCCAGAATGGCCTCATTGATGGCATTATATGAAAAGATATGCGGGCAACCCTTGCACAAAGCGGGAGGACGATTCTTTACGATCGAAGGAATTGCCTTCTCTTCAGCCACCTTCATACCCAATGCTTTTGCGACAAGATTTGGTGAAAGTTCTCCATTGCGTGGCAATGTGCCATCAAGACGACCTTTGATTTGTTTACCGTTGTTAAGTAATCCTCGAAGGTGGTTTTCAATTAATGGATATCCCTCTTCCAGTACAAGTACACTCTCGCACTCGTCATACATCTTTCGAATCTGATCAATAGGAACAGGGTATTGCCCAATCTTCAGAATCGGATTAGCTGAAACCCGTTGTGGGAAGTTCTCCATCAGATAATTGAATGAAAGTCCGCAGGCAATGATTCCCATCATTTTATCGGGTCCATCGATATACTGATTGAAGACCGAATGCTCTGATTCATTTCTGAACGCCTCCTGGTTAAGTAAAAGCGTTTTGTACTGTTTCCTTGCATTTCCGGGCAACAAAATAAATTGTTTAGGATTTGGTGAAAGCTTGATTTCATTCTGCTCACGGATTTCTCCTCTTACTACCCCTGCACGCGAATGAGCCAACCGGGTTGTAATGCGCATCATCACCGGAATGCGGTATTTTTCTGACAGATTGAATCCATAATGCACCATGTCATACGCCTCCTGCTGATTTGAAGGTTCAAGAATAGGAATCATGGCAAAATCGCCATAGAACCTTGAATCCTGCTCGTTCTGTGAAGAATGCATGGATGGATCGTCGGCTGATACGATGATCAGTCCGCCATTAGCTCCGGTTATCGAAGAGTTGATAAAAGCATCTGCCGCCACATTGAGACCAACGTGTTTCATGCAGGTCATCGCACGTTTTCCGACATACGACATGCCCAGTGCACCTTCAACAGCTGTCTTTTCATTGGTTGACCATCCGGCCCGGATCTTCTTTTCTTTAGCTTCTTTTGATTGGAGGATATATTCGGTGATTTCTGTTGAAGGAGTACCGGGATAGGCGTAGATTCCACTCATTCCGGCATCAATGGCTCCCTGTGCGATTGCTTCATCGCCCAAAAGCATTAATTTTTGCATCGTGTTAAAGTTTTCTAATTTATTAAACTTTTTGCCTGATTTGATTGATTTAGCAAAACTACTATCTTTTTCATTATCTTTAAAATATGAACTTCAAGCGCAACCGATTGTTTAAGCATAAATTTATATATTTGTTCTGAATCTAAACGAATGAATTTTCTAGGTCATATATTTTTATCGGGAGAAGAGGACGAAATCCTGCTTGGCAATTTCTTTGCCGACCATGTGAAGGGGAAAAAGCAACTTGAATATCCGCAGGGAGTGATCAAGGGAATTCAACTCCATCGGGCCATTGATCACTTTACAGATCATCATCCAATAGTTCTTCAGGGAGTGAGACGGCTAAACGGTGATTATGGTCGTTACGGAAGTGTGATCATAGATATGTACTACGATCATTTTCTGGCTTCTTTGTGGACTGAATATCATGATGCACCCCTCGAAAGATATTCCGAAATTATTTATTCACGACTTCTCCCCTTTCTTGAAATCATGCCTCAGAAGACGCAATATATGTTGCCATTCATGGTGCATAACAACTGGCTGGCAGCATATGCCGGGACAGAAGGATTGGGCAGGGCTTTGAACGGGATGTCGAACAGGGCACGGTTTCCATCAGGAATGGAGAGTGCAACAACCTTTTTGATCGCCAATTATGATGAATTTAAAGAAGAGTTCAGATTATTTATGCCGGATATCATTACCTATACCGATGACTGGAAGCGGCATCATCAGATAGTATAAAGATTTGTATTTTAATATTCCGGGATCAATGATTTGTTTGTAATACGAGGAGACACAAAATATTGTGTCTCTACACAAAATGTGAAAGTCTCTGTAAACAAGTAGAGACGCAATATTTTGCGTCTCTAAGTAGTATAGATCAAATGAGTAGTCGAAAATTTATTCCTCAGGGATATTCAGTTCTTCACCTCTGGCAATTGCTTCCAACATATCTGTTGTCAATGACTTAGGCCGCTCGAGCGCAAAACCCAAAGCGCGGTCCCAGACAAGGTTTACAGCTATACCAATTGATCTTCCGACTGCAAACAATACAGTATAGAAATCGTATTCACGGACGCCATAATGCCACTGGATAACACCTGTTTGAGCATCAAGGTTGGGCCATGGATTTTTTGCCTTGCCCTGTTCTCTAAGAATATCCGGTACAACTTTATACAAGATGTCGGCATATTTAAAGATAGGATCATCGGGCATGTGCTTGAGACAGAATTCACGCTGAATCATATAACGGGGGTCAGTCTTGCGCAATACAGCATGACCGTAACCCGGGATGACATGGCCTGCATTCAGTGTATCCCAAACGAATTGTTTCATTTCGGCTTCAGTTGGTTCGCGACCATCCATCTTATCAATGATCTCCTGCAACCAACGCAATACCTCCTGATTAGCCAAACCATGTAATGGACCGGCCAAACCATTAACCATTGCTGCTGTAGAAAGATAGACATCTGATAATGTACTTGCTACAAGGTGACCTGTATGTGCGCTTACGTTTCCACTCTCATGATCGGCATGAATGATGAAATGCAATCTTGAAACATCATCATAAGGAGAAGGCTTGCCCATCATGTGTGCAAAGTTACCTCCCATATCAAGGAACGGGTTCGACTGAATGCGATTCCCATCACGATATAGTTTTGCATAGATATAGGATGCAAGTTCAGGAAGTTTTGCAAGCATATTCAGAACGTCTTCATACATCGGATCCCAGTACATTGACTTAGAAATTCCTGCCTGATATTTTTTGGCAAAAAATGACTCACGTTGCATAGTCATAATTGCAGCCGAGAAAATAGTCATCGGGTGACTGCAACAAGGAAAAGCATCAACCACCTCGTAAACATAACGGGGCAGGATACGTCTCTTATTGATATCATCGGCTACGTCAAGTGTCTCTTCCAATGTTGGAATCTCACCTGTAAACAACAAATATATCAACGCTTCAACATAGGGCATCTCTGCTCCTTTTGGTTTAGGAAGCTTCTCGAATAATTCGGGCAGTGTATACCCTCTGTAGCGGATGCCTTCGTAAGGATCAAGATATGAAATATCTGTTAAGAGACATTTCACTCCACGTAGACCACCGATTATTTTTCCAATAGTAACCTGGTCAACGACCACATTACTGGATTCTTTTACCAATTTGTCTATCCGATGACGCTGTATCTCAATCTTTTCAGCAAGCCTGTCTTTAAGTTTTACCATTTTTGAACTCAATTGAAATTAAACCATTTATGAGAGTTGAATATTTTGAACAATCTCGCTCCCGAATTCAGAACACTTCAGCAGGACAGCTCCTTCCATCAACCGGTGAAAATCGTATGTTACTCTTTTATTGCGGATTGCAAGCTCAACGTTGTCATAGATCAACTTTGCAGCCTCGTTCCAACCCATATACTCCAACATCATTGCTCCCGACAGGATTACCGAACCCGGGTTTACCTTGTCCAGATCAGCATATTTTGGTGCCGTTCCATGGGTAGCCTCAAAGATAGCAAATCCGCTGTCATAATTTATATTTGCTCCCGGTGCAATTCCGATACCACCTACCATCGCAGCAAGTGCATCTGAAATATAATCACCGTTAAGATTCAATGTAGCGATGACTGAATATTCTGAAGGACGCAACAGGATCTGCTGGAGGAATGCATCTGCAATCACATCTTTGATGATGAGTTTACCTTCAGTTACAGCTTTTTGTTGAGCAATATCGGCTGCTTCACGACCAACTGTTTCGCTGATCTTATCATATTGTGCCCATGTGAACACCTGATCTCCAAACTCACGTTCGGCCAGTTCATAGCCCCACTTCTTAAAGGATCCTTCTGTAAACTTCATGATGTTACCCTTGTGAACAATGGTCACACTGGGTAATTTACGCTCGAGGGCATAGAGAATTGCAGCACGGACAAGGCGGTCAGTACCTTCCTTCGAAACAGGTTTAATACCCAATGAAGAGGTCTCAGGAAATCTGATGTTTGTTACCCCTAATTCTTCAATCAGGAATTTCATTAGTTTCGTGTTTTTGGGGTCTCCGGTCATGAATTCAATACCTGAATAGATATCTTCGGTATTCTCTCTGAAAATATGCATATCGACAAGGTCGGGTCTTTTTACAGGACTCGGTACACCTTCGAACCAGCGAACCGGTCGCAGGCAAACATAAAGATCAAGAATCTGTCGAAGTGCGACATTTAAAGAACGGATACCTCCTCCAATCGGAGTAGTTAAAGGTCCTTTGATACCTACTATATGTTCACGAAAGGCTTGTAAGGTTTCATCGGGCAACCAATTGCCTGTTTGTTTGAAGGCTTTTTCACCTGCCAACACCTCTTTCCAGAAAATTTTACGTTTTCCGTTGTAGGCTTTTAAGACTGCTGCATCAAAAACTCGGACGGCGGCGCTCCAAATATCTGGGCCGGTGCCATCTCCTTCAATAAATGGAATAATCGGATAATCAGGTACAGCTATACGATTATTAAGCATAGAAATCTTCTCTGGGGTCATGGAATTATATTAAGATAAGGTAACAATTGCACAAGGAAAAATGTTTTCCCTTACGCTGCACAATGATAGTAAACGATTTGGAGATTTACAAATTATTCTTTGTTTTTTGTATCAATGATAATTGTAACCGGTCCATCGTTGATCAGACTGACTTGCATATCGGCTCCAAACTCGCCTGTGGCTATAGGTTTTCCGAGTTCTATTGATAAATGTTTAATAAATTTTTCATACAGGGGAATCGCAATTTCGGGTCGGGCAGCTTTGATATAAGAAGGTCGGTTCCCTTTCTTTGTACTGGCATGCAATGTAAACTGACTTACCACCAAAATCTCTCCTTTTATATCTGTTACGGCGAGATTCATGACTCCTTCGGTATCATTAAAAATACGCAACCTGACTATTTTACCGCACAACCAGAGAATATCCTCTTCGTTATCGGTCTCTTCTATTCCCAAAAGGATCAGTAATCCCTTATCTATTTTCGAATTGATGGTTCCTTCTATAGAAACCGATGCTGATAATACCCTTTGAATGACTGCTCTCATAGTAAAAGTTAATTATTTCCAATCGGTCTCTTCAAAATAATCGTCATTGATGATGCTAATATAATTATGGTACCTGCTTTGGCTGATACGCCCCTCTTTGACAGCCTGGATCACTGCACAACGGGGTTCATGCACATGGGTGCAATTATTGAACTGACATAGATGCATCAGTTCACGCATTTCAGGAAAGCGTTCTGCTACTTCTGTTTTCTCAAAATCCACCAATCCAAACTCTTTGATGCCGGGGGTATCGATGATGTAACCGCCAAACGTCAATGGAAACATCTCTGCAAAAGTCGTAGTGTGTTTTCCTTTCTGATGGGCTTCAGAAATGATTCCTGTCCTCAGATCAAGCTCGGGCTGAATCTTGTTGATCAATGCAGATTTCCCAACTCCGGAATGACCCGAAAAGAGGGTTACCTTATCTTTCATGTCTTCCATCAGTTTATCCAGGCCATAACCGGTCAAGGCTGAAACTTCATAACAATGATAACCTATCTCACGGTAGAGATTGCTTATCGTGTTATGAAGCGCTTGCAACTCATCGGTATAGATATCTGTTTTATTGAAGACCAGAGATACCGGGATGTGGTATGCCTCTGAAGTAACCAAAAAACGATCGATAAATCCTGTTGAAGTACGCGGCTGAGCAAGCGTTACAATTAAAAAAGCCTGATCGAGATTAGAGGCAATAATGTGTGACTCTTTGGATAGATTGATTGATTTACGGATGATGTAATTGTGACGTTGCTCTATTTCGGTGATAGATCCTTCGTCGGGTACTTTTGGATCAGTCAGTATTGTCACATGATCACCCACCGCTACTGGATTTGTAGCGCGAAGACCCTTAATTCGGAACTTACCCTTGAGGCGGCAGTTCATAATCCTTCCATCGGGAAGCCTGACAAAATACCAACTTCCTGTCGACCTGATTACAGTACCATAAACCCATACGGGCTCTTCATCTTTCAAGTCGGTTGAATTAGTTGGTTTTTTGATAGTTATTTAAAATTGTAATGCATTACCACATCGTGTCGGATATCCCACACACAACGGAATCCTTCTTTAAAGGTGATAAAATCACCTGTTTTGTAATGGAATATACCTTCTTCAGATTCTATACTAAAGTCTCCTTCAATAATATAGCACTCTTCGTCACAATCATAACTCCATTCGTAACGCGAAGGTTCTTTTTCCCAGACTGGCCAGTTTTTGATCCCTCTTTTTACGACATCGGAAATATTAATCCTCTCAGAAAAAATCTTTGACATTAGTAGAGCTTTTGAATTATGCAACAAAGGTAGTAAAAGTTCTACAGAAGTCACTTTTTACATATTTGAGTTTTTATCTGTTTATACATTGTAGAGACGCAATATTTTGCGTCTCTCGTAATGCAAATCTCCAAATAGTAGAATCAATTTATATTTGAGACGCAAAATATTGCGTCTCTACCTGAATGGACGAGCATTTATAATGGATTCAGAAATCAAATGATTAAAATGACTAAATTAACCGGTAGACTTTGCCCGGTAAAAGCTTGATCACACCTTTAAATTCAAGATTTAGCAAGACCGATGCCACATGACCGGAAGCCATTCTGGAATCATTCACCATCGTATCAATGCTCGTATCACCCTTCTCTTTCAAAATTCCTACCATTCTTTCCTCGTCGGACGATAGATCATCAAAAAGTTTCAACTGTGGTGCCTTCCCATTTTGAGGAACCTCCCACCCCATTGCAAATACAAGATCGGCAGCATTTTCAATCAATGCAGCACGGTTTGTCTTAATCAGAAAATGACAGCCCTGAGAAAAAGGATCTGTCGTTCTCCCCGGAACTGCAAAGACATCCCGATTGTAAGAATTAGCAATATCGGCAGTGATGAGAGCCCCTCCTTTTAATCCTGCCTCAATAACAACTGTTGCATCACACAATCCTGCTATAATACGATTACGACGCGGGAAATTAACAGCATCGGGTTTGGTTTCACTAATAAATTCAGTAACCAGTCCTCCTTGGGCTATCATTTTTTCTGCCATTTGTTTGTTCTGATATGGATAAATTCTATCCAGACCGTGCCCCAGGACACCAATTGTAGACAATCCATTTTCTATAGAATGTTTGTGAGCGAAGGTATCGACACCATAAGCGAGTCCACTTACGATTAAAGGTTCAAAAGGAGCAATCCCATCTATTATTTTTTTGCACTGAATCTTACCATATTCTGTGATCTGGCGTGTACCCACAACAGCAATTGGCCTGACATGATTGAGATCAGCGGTTCCCTTGTAATAAATCATCGTAGGATGGTCCTCGCATTGTTTCAGCCGTTCGGGATAATTATCATCCAGATAAAAAAGTGGTTGAATAGCATAACGCCGGATAAAACGCACTTCCTTTTCTGCCCGGTCCAGCGTTTCTTTATTGTTGATTGACCCTGCTACGGCAGCACCTATCCCAGGAATCCGGTGAAGAAGATCCTGCTTTTCAGCAAATACAGCATCGACACCCCCGCAGTATGCAATAAGTTTTTTAGTCAGCACATCTCCGACACCCGGAACCAGTGTCAGTGCAATTCGATTGATTAGTTCCTGATCTGTAGCCATTACAGGATAGATTAAATTTATAAAATCATATCAAAATCCGAAATCTTCATCAAATATAAGCAATCATTTGGGAATTTGCATGATAAGTTTTAAGCTATCTTTGCCTTTTCGCTAAAGACGAAAGTATTGATGAAAAACTCACGAATTCTGATCTGTCCACTCAACTGGGGCATCGGACATGCAAGTCGTTGCATCCCTATCATCAGGGCATTGCTCGAAGAGGGTGCTGAACCAGTTATTGCAGCCGATGGCAGACCACTTTTATTGCTTCAGAAAGAATTTCCACAACTCGAAACAGTGGTCTTTAAAGGATATAACCCACGTTATCCCACCTTTGGAAGTATGGCCTGGAAAATGTTTCTGACCATGTTTCCTATTTTAATCGGGATATGGAAAGAGCATCTGAGACTAAGAAAAATCATACGTGAATATAAAATTAATGCCGTCATCTCTGATAACAGGTTCGGGTTATGGACACGCAAAGTACCATGCGTTTATATTACCCATCAACTGATGATTAAAGCGCCCTGGCATCTGAAACTGACCGAACCCTTTCTACACTTGTTTCACCGTTTCTTTATCAACAGATTTGACCGTTGCTGGGTTCCCGATCTGATCGGAGACGAAAATCTTTCCGGACACCTTTCACATCTCTATCCTATACCGGCACATGCTGAATTCATTGGTCCCTTGTCGCGATTTAAACTCAAGAGCCAGATTCCTGTGCAGGAAAACTTCATTCTGGCTATTATTTCCGGACCTGAACCTCAACGGACCATTTTTGAAGAACTCCTCACACAACAATTATCAGCATATGGCCTGCCTGCAGTAATAATTAAAGGCATAACTGAAGCTGATACCGAAGAACACCGGGATAATCTCACCATTTATTCACATCTCGAAACCGAAAAACTTGAACAGTTGATTCAAAAAGCTTCCCTTGTGATTTGTCGTTCAGGCTATTCTTCAATCATGGATTTGTCCATTCTGAAGAAAAAGGCAGTCTTTGTGCCAACACCGGGTCAGACTGAACAGGAATATCTTGCTGAATTTCATTCGAAGAATGGAAATTGTCCCTTCTTTACCCAAAAGCATTTTGATCTCGTCAAGGCCATTGAACTGGTCGAAAATTATCACGGATTGTCGGTCTTTTTCAATTCCAAACAATTAACTGGTGTATTGAGAAACTTTCTGCGTTCATTGGAATGAAAGTAATTATAACAATGTCCGACATTTCATCAAAACCATTAATTTTGTAAAAAAATCTGAACTATGATATTAGAAACAATAACCTGGAATGTGAACCCCGAAATATTTCGTATTGGAAGTATCGCAATACGGTGGTATGGTCTGTTCTTTGCCATCAGTTTTTATTTGGGCTACATCATCATGGAGCGGATCTTTAAAAAGGAAGGTGTTCCCCTGAATGTACTCGATTCTCTTGCAACCTATATGATTATTGCAACTGTTATTGGTGCTCGGCTGGGTCATGTTCTGTTTTATCAACCCGAATATTATTTTGCACACCCTATTGAAATACTGAAGATCTGGGAAGGAGGACTTGCCAGTCATGGAGCTGCCGTTGGAATCATATTTGCAATTTGGTTATTCTCCCGAAAACACGAACAATCATTTTTCTGGACCATAGATAGAATCGTGATTGTGGTGGCACTGGCCGGATTTTTCATCCGCATGGGAAACCTGATGAATTCTGAGATTTACGGAACGACCACTAACCTTCCATGGGGTTTTATTTTTGCCCACGACAGAGGAGGAGACGGTCTTGCACATCACCCAACGCAGATTTACGAAGGATTCTCTTATCTGGCGATCTTTGGGTATCTGCTTTGGTATTACATCAAAAAGAACGGGAAACCACTCGAAGGATATTTGTTCAGCATGTTTTTGATCCTGGTGTTCGGGGTCAGGTTCCTGGTTGAATTCATTAAATTGGTTCAGGTAGAGGAAGAAAGCAAGTATATCCTTGATCTTGGCCAGGCCCTCAGTATCCCATTGATATTGGCAGGATTCTGGATCTTGTGGTACATCAACAAAAAGGAAAAGCTCGAAAGCGAAAAGCTTTGATTTTTTTGCCCGTAGGGCAATTTAAAGGCATAATCATATTATAATTAAACTTTTAGAAACTGTTTAAAATTTCTTTAAATGGAGTTTAAGAACCATCGGAAGCGGGTTTTCTGTTGTAGAGACGCAAAATATTGCGTCTCTACGTGATGTAAGTAGGCAGCACTAGAAGGTTTTTGTATGTACAACGGATAAACAGAAACTAAATTTAAACAGTTTCTTAAAAAAGACTTCCCTACCTCAAGCTCCCAGTCTTGTCTTTGATGAATTGCTCAATATCATTGGTCAGGGCGGGTTGATTGTGCTTACGCGTTATCCCTGCAATCTGTTGTAGCGTCCCCAGATCATTTCCGATATCATCCTTCCAGTAGCCCATAAAGTCTCCTGTTGAAAGATAATAATTGATGTTTTGCTTATAGATTCTGGTCAGCTCGTTTGCCAGTTTCATTCCCTTTTCCTGAGAACCTGCCCTGAAATAGATTTCGAGCAATTGCATCTGGAAATAATCATACCCACACTTGGCAGGAGGAAACATCTGCTGACAACGATCGGCAACCTGAACAGCTGAGTCATGTTTATTTTCTACAATCATTGCATAGGCAAGATGTGTAAAACTAAACCTTTCCCAATAAATATTTCTGAAAGACTCCTGGTCAACTGTCACTTTCGGATTATTGAGATTCCCATATTTACATTTGTTCATCATCAGATCCCAGGTGCGTTCAACATTCATTCCGCCCAGTACCTCCATCCCCTTTTTGGGTGGAACAGGCATAAACCGGTAAAGGGTTCCTTCGAGATGAAAATATTTACTTATGTCAAGCACATTTGACAAGCTCCCGGGGGAGGCTACATACAAAGGACGACTCCAGGCATTGGTAGCCAGGAAATCAAGCAACATCAGATCATTCTTGGTGATATAATTCGATTTAAGATCCCACTCGATCACAGGAACGATATCGTTAATCCTGTCGGCAGGCACAATTCCATTCCGGATCACTGCGGCCTTGTCGACTGTCATCTTAAATCTTTTGGTAGGAAGGAAAGGCACATAAGATCCGTCGGTTACCTGGACCTTTGATTTAGGACTGTCACTGGCTATAAGATCCATGGCAGCCTTCAACTCCAGCCTGGTTGTATCGGGTTGTTGATCAATTATTACCGCATCATTAACTCCTTTATTGTATTGATCGGCACTCAATGTAAATTTGAGCGCATCCGATTTATATGCCTTCTTCATCATCTGATGAATATACCAGTCTCCTGAAGCAAGCATGTTATTCAATACCCTGACATCAGTTCTTATATTTTCAACGTCCTGAACATACCATAGAGGGAAAGTATCGTTATCGCCAAAAGTCACCACAACGGCATTTGGCGCACAACTCTCCAGGTAGTTTACTGCAAAGTCTTTACAGGCAGTCTTCCCCGATCTGTCGTGATCATCCCACCCCTCTTTAGCCATTATTCCGGGCACCAGAATCAGACACAATCCGGTTACACCCAAGGCTACAAGAGTGGTTTTATATTTTGATGGCAACATTTTTAATATCGCCATCACGCCAAGACCAATCCAGATGGCAAATGCATAAAACGAACCTGCATAGGCGTAATCCCTTTCACGGGGCTGGAAAGGCGTTTGATTCAGATAGATTAATATGGCTATTCCTGTCATGAAAAAGATCGTGAAGACAACCAGTGCATCTTTAAAATTACGGTTAACATGAAATATAAACCCTATCATCCCCAACAACAACGGCAACATATAAAACCGGTTGTGGGCAGGGTTTTTCATACTCTCGGGCAAATCAGACTGACTTCCAAGCTTCAGGTCGTCCAGTAAATTGATACCGCTTATCCAGTTTCCGCTTTGTATGCCCCCATGACCTTCAACATCATTCTGACGCCCTGCAAAGTTCCACAGGAAGTAACGCATATACATATGGCCAACCTGATACCGGAAGAAAAAATCAAGGTTTTCAGCAAAGGTCGGTTTGTCAATAACGACCGTTTGATGTTTCGCATCCTGTACAGTTATCGGAACACCTTTCATATTTGACCAATTCTTGTATGCCCTGATATGGTCTTTCTCGCGACTATACATACGTGGAAAGAGCGTATAAAACTTTGAGTCAAAAATTGGATCAACTTGTTTGCGTGGGTCAGCAATTTTATAAGCGTGACTTTTTAAATCCTTTACATAAACGGGGTTACCATCTGCATAACCGGTTACCGGTGCATTAAAATAAGGACCATACAAAAGTGGCCAGTCACCATATTGCTCCCTGTTGAGGTATGAAAGCATACTGACGGCATCGGAAGGTTCATTTTCATTGATGGGAGTGCCTGCATTGGCACGGATCACCAGCATCAGGAAAGATGAATAACCAATCAGTATAAAAGTAAATGCCAGGATAACCAGATTCAACACTTTTCTCCCTTTTCGTTGCGAATAAATCAAACCAAACAGGATCAACCCAATGAGAAGAAGAAAATAAAAGATAGTTCCCGAATTAAAAGGCAATCCTAAATCATTTACAAATGTCAACTCAAATTTACCTGCCAGCTTAACGGTCAAAGGAATGATGCCATACATGATAACAATCAGTATCAGCAGGCTGACGAATGCAGTCAGAAAGATCCCTTTAGTTGAATACTTATATTTTCTGAAATAGAAAATGAAACAGATGGCCGGAATAGTCAGCAGGTTAAGCAGATGGACACCTATTGAAAGCCCCATCAGGTATGCAATCAACAACAGCCATCGCCAGTGATGGGGTTGATCTGAATCTCTTTCCCATCGCAATATTGCCCAAAACACAATGGCTGTGAAGAACGAAGACATTGCATAGACCTCTCCCTCTACTGCAGAAAACCAAAACGAATCAGAAAAAGTATAGGCCATGGCTCCAACCAGACCACTTCCAAGAATAGCCCATTGTTGAAATGAATTTAATGGTTTATCCGAAGGAAACATTTTTCCGGCAAGCATCGTAATGCTCCAAAAGAGAAAGAGAATAGTGAAGCCGCTGCACAAAGCAGACATTGCATTAACCATCAAAGCTACTTTTGAAAGATCATTGAAAGCAAACAAAGAAAAGAAGCGACCAATCAGCTGAAATAAGGGCGCTCCGGGAGGATGACCCACCTGTAATTTGAATGCCGTAGAAATATATTCACCGCAATCCCACCAGCTTGCCGTCGGTTCTAGCGTTAAAAAATAAACTGTGGTCGCTATCGCAAAGACGGACCACCCCAAGATGTTATTGATTTTGTGGAATTTATGCATAAAAATATATTCTGAGTGCTTTTATTTCAAATAAGAAGCGAAGTTAAGAATTTAAAAGTTTGTGAAATTAAAATTTTTAATATCTTTGCCACCGCAAAAAGGATTAAAAGATTGTCCGATGGTGTAACTGGCAACACGTCTGGTTTTGGTCCAGAAGAGTTCAGGTTCGAGCCCTGATCGGACAACTTAGCTTCTCAAACTCTTTTTTTTGGTTTGGGGAAAAATATTTACTACATTTGCATCGAAATCAATACAAGGGGACTACAGTCCCCTTGTTCTTTTAAATACCAATAAATAATGATAACCGAAGAACTTATAAGGCAATTTACGAACGAGCAGCTCGAAGGGAGTAACAAGTTCTTAATCAGCGTGAAAGTCAGAAACGGAAATCATATTACGGTAGTAATTGATGGTGACGAACCACTGCGGATTGATGATTGTATAGCAGTGAGCAAACACATCGAAAGCAAATTTGATCGCGAGGTCGAGGACTTCGAATTGCGTGTTTTTTCGGCAGGAATTGATCAACCATATGTTCTGGTGCGTCAATACATCAAGAATATCGGTCGTGAAGTTGAAGTTTCACTTATGGATGGAGCCATCGTCAAGGGAATATTGCTTTCAGCAAATGAACAGCAAATACAAATTGAGGAAAAGGTTGCTAAGAAAAAGAAACAGGCAAACGGTGCAATAGCAGAAGGGGCATTAACAATCCCATTCAGCGATATCAAGCAAACAAAGGAAACAATATCGTTCAAATAATAAGAGATTAGGATCACCATAAAGTGAAAAGCGATGGAACATATCAATTTGGTTGAAACTTTTTCCGAGTTCAAAGAATTTAAGAACATCGACCGCGAAACTATGATGCGTATCCTGGAAGATGTTTTCAGGCATATGCTGATTAAAAAATTTGGAACCGACGAGAACTTTGATATCATTGTCAACATTGACAAGGGAGACCTTGAAATATGGCGCAGGCGCATTATTGTTGCCGACGACGCAATTGAAGATGATAATATGGAGATCGCCTACTCTGCTGCTGTAAAAATCGAACCTGACTTTGAGGAAGGTGAAGAAGTTTCAGAATCTTTCCCATTGCTAAGCTTTGGCCGTCGTGAGATTCTGGCTATCCGTCAAAACCTCCAGAGCAAAGTACAGGAATACGAAAAGGATAATATTTACAAAAAATACAAAGAAAAAATCGGTGAGATCATCGCCGGTGAAGTCTACCAGGCTTGGAAAAAAGAAATCCTCGTAATAGATGATGAAGGTATCGAACTCGTTTTGCCCAAGAGCGAACAGATTCCGGCTGACTTCTATCGCAAGGGAGACTCGATCCGTGCTGTCGTTTCAAAAGTTGAACTCCGCAACAATAGTCCGGTTATTGTGTTATCCAGAACTTCGCCTGTCTTCCTTGAGCGTTTGCTTGAGTCTGAAGTACCCGAAGTTTATGATGGCCTTATAACCATAAGGAATATTGTAAGGGTTCCCGGCGAAAGAGCAAAAATAGCTGTTGAGAGTTATGATGACAGAATTGATCCGGTTGGAGCATGTGTTGGTATGAAGGGTTCACGTATTCATGGCATTGTCCGTGAATTGAGAAACGAAAATATCGACATCATAAATTACACTTCTAACCCATCACTCTACATTCAACGTTCGCTCAGCCCTGCAAAAATATCATCAATCACATTAGATGATGAAACCAAACGTGCCGATGTCTACATGAAGCCTGACCAGGTTTCACTGGCTATCGGTAAAGGTGGCTACAACATCAAACTTGCCGGTAAACTGACAGGTTTTGAAATTGATGTATACAGAGATACAGATGTTGACAACGAAGATGTTGACCTCGATGAATTTGGTGATGAAATTGATCAATGGATTATTGATGAATTTAAAAACATTGGTTGCGATACTGCCAAAAGCGTATTGACTATCGGTGTGGAAGAACTTGTAAAACGTACTGACCTTGAAGAAGAGACTATACGTGAAGTTATCCGGATTCTAAAATCTGAATTCGATTAATTTTTATGTATTGCCTGCAGGGATGCATGCAAGTTTACATAGAAATTAGTATTGTATCAATCGGACAACTAGCGTTCAATGGCTAAAGGATTCTTGCAGAATCATAAATTAGTAGTACTTTTACAAAAAATTTGGGCAACTAAAAGGAATAACGATACTTTAAGTATGGAAGAGGGAAAAACGATAAGGCTTAGTGTGGCAGCGCGCGAGTTTAATGTTGGAGTAACAACAATTCTTGAATATCTCACGAAGAAGGGAGTCAAGATTGATACAAACCCCAATAGTAAGCTCTCGTCAGACGTCTATGCCTTACTGGTAAAAGAGTACCAAAGAGATAGGGCCGTAAAGCAAGAGTCGGAAAAGAAAAACCTTGATATTTCCCATCGCCAATCGATTTCGATTGACGAAAAGAAAATCTTTGTTCATGAAGAAGAAGAGTCAGTACGTGAAGACTTTTTGATCAAGTCCAATATGGAAGTTGATGAAAAACCACGTAGTAAGCCTACGATACCTGTACAAGCACCTATTACACCAATAAAACCAGTCATTGCTGCTGAAATAAAACCGGTTGAACAAGTTGTTACACCAACTCCAGCAGTTAAAACAGAAGTTCCTGAACCGGTTAAGCCTCCTGTTGTCGTTGCAGCTCCTGCTCCGATCCCAGAGACTCCAAAACCTGAACCGGTCAAGGCTCCTGAAGTTACCCCTATTCCAATTGTTGAAAAGGTCCAACCAGTTGAAAAAGTTCATGTTCCGGATCCAGTATCTGAAGTCAAAAAAGAAGAGGTAAAACCTTCTGCACCGGCTACTATTACTGCTCCTGCTACTGTTTCAGAAGTTAAACCGGTTGTTATTCCTGAGCCTAAACCTGTTGAAGAGAAAGAAAAACCTGTTCAGCAAACAGTTTCCGTTCATGAGACGATAAAACAACCTGCTGAAAAGCCGGAAGAAATTCATAATGCTCCTAAAACGGAACAGCATACAGAGAAAACTCATCCTAAACAGCACAAAGAAGCCCCCAAGGCTGAAGAAACTGAACAGACCGATGCTTCCCTCAAAGTATTAGGGAAACTTGATCTGGATGCGATGAATTTCAAAACGAAGCCTGAACGCAAATCCAGGGAAGAGAAAAAGAAATTCCGTCAGGAAAACGCTCGTACGTTTAAACCTGCCGATACAAATATTTCTGCCGGATCAACATCCACAGGAGAACCAGTTTCAACAGAACCACAGGGACCCAGCAATGCAGATGAATTAGCTGATGCATTATCAGGGGATGTCTCCGTAGAGCAATTGCCAAACTATATCAGGGCAGAAGTTAAAAAACTTGAAGGGCCAACTATTCTTGGTTCCATTAAACTTCCTGAAACCCGCAAACCAGATATTAAGAAGCCTGTTGCATCATCAGCTGATGATAGTGCAAACAAGGCCAAAAAGAAAAAACGTAAACGTATCAAGAAAGACGCTGACGGCAATCCTTTGCCACAAGGTCAACAGGGTACGAATCAAAATTCACGTCCCATCGTCCCAATGCAACCTCTGCAAGGCGGACAACGTGGCGGACAACGTGGTCCTCAACAAGGTGGACAACCGGGCGCTCCAAGAGGAGTTCAGCCGGGTGGACAACGTGGACCAGGTGCTCCTGGTGCTCCAAGACCAGGTCAACAAGGTGGACAACGTGGACCCAACAAACCGGGTGCCGCAGGAAAGGCTGCTGCAAATGCAAGTCAACAAAGCCGTCCCAAGACAAGTCCTCCGGGTCGTTTCCCATCACGTGATCAACGCAAGGATCAACCTAAGGTTGAATTGACCGAAGAAGAAATCCAACGTCAGATCAAGGAAACACTGCAACGCCTGAGTGGTTCCGGAAAATCAAAGGCTTCAAAACATCGTCGTGAAAAACGTCATCTTGTTCATCAGCAGATGGCAGATGACCAATCACGTCTGGACGAAGAACTAGGCACACTGAAAGTCACCGAATTTGTTACGGCAAACGAGTTGGCTTCCATGATGAATGTACCGGTCGTACAGGTAATCTCTACCTTTATGTCTTTGGGTATGTTTGTTTCAATCAACCAACGTCTCGATGCAGAAACACTTGTGTTAGTTGCCGATGAATTTGGTTTTAAAGTTGAATTTGTAAGTGTTGATGTACAGGAAGCAATCAGTCATATCTCTGAAGAGCAGGATGACAGTGAAGAGATGCGTATTGAGCGTAATCCTATTGTAACTGTAATGGGCCATGTTGACCATGGTAAAACATCACTTCTCGATTATATCCGTAGCGCTAACGTCATTGCAGGTGAGGCCGGTGGTATCACACAGCATATCGGAGCCTACGAAGTGAAACAGGATAACGGCAAGAAAATCACATTCCTTGATACCCCTGGTCACGAAGCGTTTACCGCTATGCGTGCCCGTGGTGCTCAGGTTACCGACGTTGCCATCATCGTGATAGCAGCTGACGATACCATCATGCCGCAGACCATTGAAGCAATCAATCATGCACAGGCTGCTAATGTTCCGATTGTTTTTGCCATCAACAAGATTGACAAGGTAAATGCTCAACCCGAGAAGATCAAAGAAGGTCTTGCTAAGATGAATATTCTTGTAGAAGACTGGGGTGGAAAATATCAAAGTCAGGAAATATCAGCCAAGAAGGGCCTCAATGTAGACAAACTACTTGAGAAAGTCTTACTCGAAGCCGAACTTCTTGACCTTAAGGCTAATCCAAAACGCATGGCTACCGGTTCAGTCATTGAATCTTCCCTCGATAAGGGTAGAGGATATGTGGCCAAGGTTCTTGTTCAGGATGGCACATTACGAATTGGTGATTTTGTACTTGCCGGCTCAACAGTTGGTAAAGTAAAAGCAATGTACAATGAACGCAATCAGCTTGTCACAGAAGCAGGTCCATCGGTTCCGGTTCTCTTACTGGGATTAAATGGTGCTCCACAGGCAGGCGATGTATTCAATGTGATGCGCGATGAGCGTGAATCAAAGAATATCGCAAACCGTCGTTTACAGTTACAACGTGAGCAGGGTCTCCGTACGCAGAAACACATTACACTTGCTGAAATAGGTCGACGCATCGCGATCGGAGACTTCAAGGAACTTAACATCATCGTGAAGGGTGACGTGGATGGTTCAGTAGAAGCCTTGTCAGATTCAATGCTGAAACTCGGAAACCAGGAAGTACAGGTCAATGTAATCCATAAATCTGTTGGTCAGATCAGTGAGTCGGATGTTATGCTGGCTTCTGCTTCAAATGCCATCATCATTGGATTCCAGGTTCGTCCTTCAGTCGGTGCACGTAAACTTGCCGAACAGGAAGAGATTGATATCCGCCTCTACTCGATCATCTACACTGCAATCGACGAGATCAAGTCAGCTATCGAAGGGATGCTTGCTCCTGAAATCGAAGAAAAGATTACCTGTAACATCGAAGTCCGCGAGGTCTTCAATATTACCAAGGTTGGTACAATCGCAGGTTGTATGGTTCTAGATGGTAAGATTGCCCGTAACTCCAAGATCAGGGTTATCAGAGATGGTATCGTTGTTCACACGGGTACCCTTGGACAGCTTAAACGTTTCAAAGATGACGTGAAAGAAGTTTCAACAGGTTACGAATGCGGTTTAAATATCAATAAATTCGACGACATCAAGATTGGTGACATCATCGAAGGTTATGAACTGACCGAAGTCAAACGTAAACTATAAAACACTTCTTAGATATATAACAAAAAAAGGAGTCCTGAATCAGGACTCCTTTTTTATTATGGGACAATAAGAATTAGAATATTATCTTTCTATTGTCTGAATACGATCCGGTCCAACAGAAATCATGCTGATGTCAATACCGGTTTGAGTTTCAATGTACTTGATATAGTCGCGGAAACTTTTTGGAAGGGCAGCTTCGGTCTTAACTTCAGTCAGATCACTCATCCATCCATCAAAATCTTCATAGACAGGAGTAACATCAGCCTGAACTGCTTCGTAACTGAGTTTATCGGTTGTCTGATTGTCAAAAGTATAAGCTGTACAAACCTTGACCTTTTCAAAACAGCTCAAAACGTCTGCTTTCATGATGATCAGTTCTGTTACGCCATTGATCATTACAGCATAGTTCAATGCAGGAATATCAAGCCATCCGCAACGACGAGCACGTCCGGTAGTAGAACCAAACTCGCGTCCAATATCACGCATTTTAACTCCGTCTTCATTGATTTGCTCTGTTGGGAATGGACCACTTCCAACACGGGTACAATAGGCTTTGAAAACACCCATTATCTTGCCGATCTTATTGGGGGGCACGCCTAAACCTGAACAAACTCCTGCAGAAATAGTATTGGATGATGTAACATAAGGATATGAACCAAAATCAACATCGAGTAATGTTCCCTGTGCGCCTTCGGCCAATACACGTTTACCATCTTTCAATGCCTGGTTGATCAGATATTCACTGTCGACCTGCTTGATCTTTTTAACAGTTTCGATTGCTTCAAACCATTTTACTTCGTATTCATCAAAAGATGCACCATCAATTGAAAACTGTTCAGGATCGATACCTGTTGATTTTGCAGTCTTAAAATGCAGATCTTTTAACCTGTTATAACGCTCCTGAAAATCGGGCATAAAAATATCACCGATCCGGATGCCGTTTCTGGCTGTCTTATCTGTGTAAGTTGGTCCGATACCCTTCAGGGTAGAACCAATCTTTTCATTGCCACGTGATTTTTCGTTCACTGCATCAAGCAGGCGATGCGAAGGCAAGATAAGATGCGCACGTTTTGAAACTACGAGATTATCAAACGGATTGACACCTCTTTCATTGAGTAAACCTATTTCCTTTTTCAAAATAAAGGGGTCTATTATGACCCCGTTACCTATTACATTCAGTGTTTTCGAATGGAATATTCCAGAAGGGATTGTATGCAGCACATGTTTGAATCCGTCCATTTCCAAAGTATGTCCCGCATTTGGGCCACCCTGGAAACGTGCAATGATATCATAATTGGCTGAAAGTACATCAACAATTTTTCCTTTCCCTTCATCTCCCCATTGGAGACCTAATAAAACATCAACTTTCATAATTTAATTGTAAATCGCTAATTGCTTTTTTTATCGCCCTCCCCTACTGCATCTTTCTTTGTTCCATAAAAAGTCAGAGAGTGAGAAGAGATGTTAACATTTAAACTCTTTTCTATTGCGAGCTGAATATCGTGAAGTCTTGGGTCACAAAATTCAAGCACAGTGCCTGTTTCAAGATCAATAAAATGATCGTGTTGTCTAAATTTAAACGACCTTTCAAACTGAGCACAATTATTACCAAACTGATGCTTGGTCACAAGGCTGCAGCTGAGCAGGAGTTCAATTGTATTGTACAACGTAGCTCTACTGACCCTGTATTTATTGTTCTTCATCCGAATATACAATGTCTCAATGTCGAAATGACCTTCGGTTGAATATATTTCTTTAAGAATAGTAAACCGTTCCGGTGTTTTGCGGTGGCCATGACCCTCAAGATATTCAGTAAACAACTTTTTCACTGTTTCAAAACCGATTTTGTCAAATTCTTTCATCATCGCCATTTTTTGCATAAAGATAATATTTTTAGCTTATTCAAAATTGGTATAAATAAAAACACTAAGGTATTAATCAAAAATCATTATTATTGTTAAATTTTAAATATTTTACATGTTAAATTTTAAATCCTGCAAATTACTTACCCTGTTTACCTTTTCAATACCCTTGATTCGTTTCAAAGCCAGGATTAAATCAATCAAAGTATCGGTATTTGCTATATAAAAGACGACCCATGCTTCATATACTTCACCGTTACTATCCAGATGGAATGACTTGATATTGAGATGGAACTGATCAGTGATCACCTTTCCGATATCATAAATCAATCCAGGAGCATCAATACCAGTAATATTCAAACCACAGATAAAAGTATTTGTTTCAAGGCGTGTCCAATCGATTGCTTCAATCTTGTCACCATAACGTGAAGCAAGACTTAATGCCTCTGTACAACTGGTCCTGTGAATTAAGATCTTGTCGTTGATATGAAATCCGAGAACTTCATCACCCGGAATTGGAAAACAACACTTTGCTATTTCATAACCGGGTTTGAATTCATCAGCATCTTCTATATTATTTTTTAGTTTGATATCGTCATTTCCGATCAACTTGTTGATCGTATTGCGCGAACGTGTAAAAGGTAAACGTATTGCCTTGAGCCAGCCCTGTTTCTCGGCCTGACCAACGCATGAACGAATTTCTTTCAGCCCAATATCTCCCTTTGCAACCTTGTAATAAAACTCGATCTGGCTTGGAATGTGCATAAACTCTTGAAGTTGTGACTCGAGAGTCCTTCCGGGTTCAATACCAAGTTCCTTGCATAAATTTTCAAGCAATTCTTTGCCCTGGTATAAAAACTCTTTTTTGTATTCTTTGATTGAATTTCTCAAAATGGTTTTGGCACGTGCCGTAACCAGATATTCAAACCATTCTTCTTTGGGGCGCTGCATCTTTGAAGTGATCACTTCAATCTGATCACCATTCTTAAGCCGTGAATTCAAAGGAACCAGCTTATGATTTACTTTAGCTCCAATGCATTTATTACCTACTTCGGTGTGAATGCTATAGGCAAAATCCAATGCAGTAGCATTGGCAGGCAAAGTACGCATCTCCCCTTTGGGTGTAAAAACAAATATTTCATCAGCAAACAGGTTCAGCTTAAACTCATCCAGAAAGGCCAGCGGCTCGTATTCTGAATTTGCAAGAAGCTCTCCAATACGGATCAACCATCTGTCGAGACCTGTATCGTTTCCCGAGACCTTTTCCTTATATTTCCAATGAGCGGCTATCCCCTTTTCTGCAATCTCATGCATGCGTTGGGACCTGATCTGAACTTCGACCCATTGACCTGTTTGGCTCATCACCGTAACGTGAAGTGACTCATAACCATTGGCTTTGGGAGTAGAAATCCAGTCGCGCAATCTGTTTTGTTTAGGAGGATAGTGATCGGTAACCACAGAATAAACTTTCCAGCAGTTGAATTTCTCGTCCGCAAGCTCAGATTCTATCACGATACGAATAGCAAAAATGTCATAAACCTCTTCGAAAGGAATTTCCTTTTCGCGCATCTTCTTCAGGATTGAATAGACCGATTTCTCACGCCCATGTATATCAGCAGTTATCCCCTGATCGGTAAGGACTTTTTTGATAGGTGTGATAAACTGATTGATGAAACGGTTACGTTCGGTCGATGACTCCAGAAGTTTGGCTGCAATAGAATTATAAACTTCAGGCTCAGTAAACTTCAAAGCCAGGTCTTCCATCTCACTCTTGATGGCATACAATCCCAGTCGGTGAGCAAGAGGAGCAAATATATATAAAGTCTCCGAAGCTATTTTGAGTTGCTTGTCACTGCGCATCGACTCAAGGGTACGCATATTATGAAGCCGGTCTGCCAGTTTGATCAACATCACACGTGGATCGACAGAGAGTGTCAGCAACATCTTCTTGAAGTTCTCTGCCTGTCGTGAAGGATTGCTGTTATCTGAAATCTCTTTCACCTTTGTGAGAGCATCAATGATCCGGGCAATATCAGAACCAAATTGTTTTTCGATATGTTCTAACGAATAGTCTGAATCTTCAACCACATCGTGTAACAATGCACAGATTACAGCAGTTTCTCCAAGGCCAATTTCTGAAACAATGATTCTTGCGACTTCAAGGGGATGATAAATGTATGGCTCACCAGTCTTACGGCGCATGTCTTTGTGAGCATCTACAGCCAGTAGAAAAGCCTTGCGGATGCCGCGGATTTCTCTGGACTGGTTGTCAGGCCGATACACCTTTAGAAGCTTACGGTATCTCCGTAATATCTCCTTTCGTTCGGCTTCCTGATCAATCACATAACTCATTTCGTACGGTATTTAGTGTAGCGCATACAATACAAAATTAGACAAAATTTAGCTAAGTTTGGCAATCATTTTAATTGAATTTCTTTGATTGGATTTAGCACAAAAAATTGATTATTTTTGTTGTTTCTAGAAAGGTGTCATGATGAAAAAATCACTTTTACTTTTTCTTGCCCTTTTAGTCGGGGCGCAGGTATTCGCAACCCACCAACGTGCAGGTGAAATCACCTATAAAGTCGTCCCCGGAAAAGGAATCCTCACCTATTCAATCACTATAGTAACCTATTCCTATGCGCCAAGTCCTGCAGACCGTGACTTTCTGACACTGGATTTCGGAGATGGCACAAACGATACTGTTTATCGTAATAATGGACCTGCCGGTTACAATCCTGCCAATATCAAGTGTCAACATCTGGGTGAAATTGTTGCTCCTGACATCAAAAAAAATATCTATACAAAGATCCATACTTATGCCGGCATGGGGGTATTCAAGATATCTTTGACAGACGCCAATCGTAATATGGGTATTGTCAATATCCCCAATTCAGTCGATGTGCCTTTGTACGTTGAAACATTGCTCACGATTAATCCATTCCTGGGTGCACACAGTTCTCCTCAACTCATCCTGCCACCCATTGATAATGGTTGTGTCGGCAATATATTCAGACATAACCCCGGAGCTTACTCCCCGGATGGTGATTCACTATCTTATAAACTGGTAGTCTGCCGGACAACCGGGGGAGCCAATATAGCAGGATACAAATATCCAAATCAGGTAGATCCAAACAGCCCCGGAACCTTTACAATTGATCCCAAAACAGGAGATGTTACCTGGGATAAACCAACTTTACAGGGTGAATACAATTTTGCTTTTCTGATCGAAGAATGGCGGAATGGAATCAGGGTAGGATATGTTACCCGCGATATGCAGGTTACGATTTCGACATGTAGCAACAGGGCGCCTGTAATCGATCCTGTTCCTAATTATTGTGTGATGGCCGGTAAAACAATCGGTTACAATGTATCAGCACATGACCCCGACAATGTTAACATCACTCTGACGGCTTCGGGCGCTCCATTTACATTAACCAATAACCCGGCGACTTTTACTCAAAACATCAAAGGACTAAAGAATGTGACCGGCACATTTAACTGGGGCACGGCATTAAACCATGTTCAGAAACGTCCATATCAGCTTTATTATAAAGTATCCGATAATCTTACGACTCCCTTGACGGATATAGTATCTAATTTTATCACAGTCATTGCGCCACCTCCAACAAATCCGCTCTCTTTAGCCATCGGACGGAATATACGAGTAAGTTGGGATAAATCAGTTTGTCCAACCGCTTCGGGTTACAACATATACCGTCGGGTAGGTCATTTGGGATATGTCCCCGATTCCTGCACACAGGGAGTTCCGTCAGGAATAGGTTATGTGTTGGTTGGCACCGTTAATGATAACAATATCACCACATTTACTGATGATAATTCAGGAAAAGGCTTATCACATGGCCTGACGTATTGTTATGTAATTACGGCTATTTTCCCTGATGGTGCAGAAAGCTATCCTTCGGTAGAAACATGCACACAACTTGTTAAGGACCTTCCAATTATCACAAATGTCAGCATCCTGACAACAAGCTCACCGGGAAATGTCTATCTTGCCTGGTCAAAACCGACTCAGATCAATACGACTGTTGCCCCCGGTCCTTACAAAAACCGTATCTACAGGTCTAACGATTATGCCGGATCCTCTTTTGCACTGATCGATTCTACGGCAACACTCAATGACACTATCTATACCGATATCAAAGCGCCAACAGCGGCATCTCCGGTCAGTTATCGCATAGAACTGGTCAACCTCACACCCGGAAACCGCTTTAGCTATGGATTTTCAGAAACTGCTTCTTCGGTACGTCTGCTTGTAAATCCGGGAAACAAACAACTGACACTCAACTTCCAGTTTAATGTACCCTGGAACAATATTAAATATGTCATCTACAGACGAAATACTATAACAGCAAAACTCGACTCTATCGGGGTGACAACCACCCCATCGTATACGGATTTAAATCTTGTCAATGGCCAGAACTACTGTTATGTGGTGAAGGCAATTGGCACCTATGGATCTCCGGGGCTGTTAACACCGTTAATCAATCTGTCGCAGGAGGCATGTGGCCTGCCATCTGACAATGTTGTGCCTTGTCCGCCACTACTGACACTTGAAACACTTTGTTCGGCAAATCAGAATAAACTGACCTGGAATAACCCCAATGCCACCTGTCTGGATAAGCAAATCACCAAATATGTTTTGCTCTTTGCCGCTACTAACAGTGGTCCATTCTTCAGGGTGGATTCGACACTAAGGGCGACAGATACTACCCTTATGAATTCTCCGAAGACAGGAATTGTTGGATGTTATGCAGTAATTTCGATCAACAGTAAAGGTATGGAAAGCGTAAAGAGTAACATCGTTTGTGTTGATCCAAACGCCTGTCCAAAATATCATTTGCCAAATGTATTTACGCCCAATGGCGATGAAATCAACGATAAATTCAAAGCATTTCCGGGTTATTCGGTGTTGAAAGTAAATATGCGCATCTTCAACCGTTGGGGTGAAATGGTTTTTGAGACTTCCAATCCGGATATCAACTGGGATGGCAAGTCAAAGACAACCAATAAAGAATGTGCTCAGGGCGTTTATTTTTATACCTGCGAAGTATTTGAACAGGATGAAACAGGAAAAACCATGAAACGGACTTTAAAAGGATCTATCGAATTATTAAGGTAAATCAAATATTGTAGAAAATGTAGGGGCCGCCCTTGTGGCCGCCCACGTGAAATGCAAATAAATATCCACATAATCCGTGGGCGGCCACAAGGGCGGCCCCTACATTTTCTGCAAAATCCAATAAAAAAAAGACCGCCTTCAGAGCGGTCTTTTTTTATGATATATAATATTTAACCCAAAGATTACTTAACAGTATTCATGTGAGCAATCAGTTCGAGCACCTTATTTGAATAAGCCCACTCGTTATCATACCATGCAACAACCTTAACAAAGTTAGGATTCAACATGATACCTGCTTCTGCATCAAAAATAGATGTGCGTGAATCACCAATAAAATCACTCGAAACAACAGCATCTTCGGTATAACCCAAAACACCCTTCATTGGACCATCAGCAGCAGCCTTCATTGCAGCCTTGATTTCATCATAAGTAGCTGCTTTTTCCAGACGACATGTCAGATCAACAACAGAAACGTCAAGTGATGGGATACGGAAAGCCATACCTGTAAGTTTACCCTTTAATGAAGGAATAACCTTGGTTACAGCCTTAGCTGCACCTGTAGAAGAAGGAATGATATTGCCTGCAGCTGCACGGCCACCACGCCAGTCTTTTGCTGATGGAGCATCAACAGTCTTCTGAGTTCCGGTAGTTGCATGAACAGTTGTCATTAAACCTTCAATGATACCAAAAGTATCATTCAAAACCTTAGTGATAGGAGCAAGACAGTTAGTCGTACATGAAGCATTGGAAACCATTTCTTCACCCTTGTATTCCATGTGGTTTACACCGCAAACAAACATAGGGGTATCGTCCTTTGAAGGAGCCGACATAACAACACGCTTAGCACCTGCAACAATGTGAGCCTGACAAGTTTCCTTGGTAAGGAATAAACCTGTTGATTCAACAACATATTCTGCACCTACTTCACCCCAGTTCAATTCTGCGGGATTCTTAACTGCTGATACACGGATAGCTTTACCGTTTACAACTAATTTACCGTCTTTAACTTCAACATCACCTTTAAACTGACCGTGTACAGAATCGTACTTCAGCATATAAGCCATGTAATTTACATCGATAAGGTCATTAATTGCTACTACCTCGATGTCGTTACGAGTTTGTGCAGCACGGAATACTAATCTTCCGATGCGACCAAATCCATTGATACCAACTTTAATTTTTGTCATAATTGAAAAATATTTAATAAACTGTGATCATGTAAACCAAAGAAATTCAATAGTAAAACCAGTCAAAACAGCCCATCTTTATAGTTAAACCACTATATTTTAGATTTACAAATACCAAAAAACTTATACCTTTTAAACTTTTGATAATTGCCTGATTTTACAATTACAAAGATAGGTATAATTTTTTTCTTTGTTAATTCATAAACATCAAAAAGTAGTCAGAATTTGTTAAATAATTATGGGTTGATACCATATTTTCACACCTACTTCCAAACTTCACCCTCTTTTTCATACTCCGGTCCCCTTGAATTTGGGATAGAGATCACTCTGTTTATCACGTAAAACTTCAATAATTTTTTACTATTTTTGCAATTGATGAAGAATATCAGGAATTTTTGTATCATTGCTCATATCGACCACGGTAAAAGCACCTTGGCCGACCGCCTGTTAGAATATACAGGCACTGTTTCAGCACGCGATTCTCAGGCACAGGTGCTCGATGATATGGATATTGAGCGCGAACGTGGCATTACCATTAAAAGCCACGCCATCCAGATGGATTATGAATTTGAAGGTGAGAAATACGTTTTCAACCTCATTGATACTCCGGGGCATGTCGATTTCTCCTATGAAGTATCCCGTTCCATTGCTGCCTGCGAAGGTGCATTGCTGATCATAGATGCTACCCAGGGCATACAGGCCCAAACGATCTCAAACCTCTATCTTGCCATGGAACATGATCTGGAAATCATTCCAATCATGAATAAAATGGACATGGAAACGGCAATGCCGCTCGAGGTCGAAGACCAGATCGTTGAACTATTGGGTTGTGACCCTGACGACATCATCAAAGCCAGCGGACGAACTGGTTTGGGAGTGCTTGAAATCATGACAGCTATCATCAAACGTATTCCTGCTCCAAAAGGCGACATCAATGCACCTCTTCAGGCGCTGATTTTCGATTCAGTCTTTAACAGCTTCCGTGGAATCGTTGCTTACTTCAGAATTTTCAACGGCCAGATCAAAAAAGGTGATCTCGTTAAGTTTGTCAACACCGGCAAAGAATACAATGCCGACGATATCGGCATTCTCCGTTTAACGCAACAACCCGTTCAGACACTCTATGCAGGAGATGTTGGATATATCATATCAGGAATTAAAACCGCCAACGAAGTTAAAGTTGGGGATACCATCACCCATGTCAAAAACCCTTGTCTGAAAGCCATCGAGGGCTTCAGCAATGTGAAACCCATGGTCTATGCCGGAGTTTACCCGATCAGTCCCGAGGACTATGAAGACCTCCGCGCTTCTCTTGAAAAGCTACAGCTGAATGATGCCTCACTGGTTTGGGAGCCCGAATCATCGGTAGCGCTTGGCTTTGGATTCCGATGTGGTTTCCTGGGATTGCTCCACATGGAGATCATCCAGGAACGACTGGAGCGTGAATTCAACATGGATGTCATCTCGACAGTCCCCAACGTTTCTTTTAAATGCTACAACACGAAAAATGAATTGATAGAGGTTCACAATCCTTCTGGCCTACCCCCTATCATGCAGATCGACCGCATCGAAGAGCCATTTGTCTCCGCCCAGATCATTTCAAAGTCCGAATATACCGGAGCGCTGATGACCCTCTGTATCGATAAACGTGGTTTCCTAAAAAACCAGGTTTACCTCACCTCAGATCGTGTCGAACTCTCATTTGAATTGCCATTGGCCGAGATCGTCTTTGATTTCTATGACAGGCTGAAGAGTATTTCGAAGGGATATGCCTCTTTCGATTATCACATCATTGATTACCGCGAAGCTGACCTTGTAAAACTGGATATCTTATTGAACGGCGACCCTGTTGATGCCCTTTCCACCCTGATCCACCGTAGCCATGCTCAGGATTTCGGCAGGAAAATGTGCAGCAAGCTCAAGGAACTCATCCCGCGTCAGCAGTTCGAGATCGCCATTCAGGCAGCCATCGGGGCCAAGATCATTGCCCGCGAGACCATCAAAGCAGTCCGTAAAGATGTAACAGCCAAGTGTTATGGTGGTGACATCACCCGTAAACGCAAACTTCTCGAAAAACAAAAAGAAGGCAAGAAACGCATGCGCACAGTCGGGAACATCGATGTCCCCCAATCAGCCTTCCTCGCAGTCCTAAAACTCGATTAATAGCTTTTAATTCATACGTAGGGACAGGTCGCGACCTGTCCTTTTTTTTACCATGCATCTCTGCGGACAGTTCACGACCTGTGCAATACTAAAATAAATGAATTAATCTTAACATTTTGTTGCTTATAAGCTAATATGATGTAATTTTATAGTCTGGAATTAAAGGGATTAGTGGATTGTCAATCCTTTTCCCAATTATCCCACAGAATATTTCCGGATCACCGGTAAAACAGTCTAAAAAATCTCCCCCAAATAGGCAAGCATATTCCCAAATAACTTAGGTAATATTTCCATATGACTCCCTTAAAAGCCATATCGAAGCCATATCTAAGCCATATTAAAGCCATATTGGTCCCAACTAATATGATATGACACCAACATGGCTTTAATATGGCTTCAAATTGAGTCTGAAATGACATTAATTTAAGTCATATGGAGATATTAGGGGAGTATTTAGGGAATATTCACCAGATTTAACGTGGAAATTTTGACAACTTTTGCGGGATGTTTTAATCGGTCGCGATGTTAAAAATCTATCGGAGAAAACTTCAGTATAGCTGGAGCCTTATGCAAATAAAGATACAACAATTTCAAAGAAATTCCAAATTTATATTTAGAATTTCTGCATTAGTGCCAGATTCTCTCAAAAGGGAATAATGGGGAAGGAATAATGGGGTCAGGAATCATTTCCTAGAAATGATTCCTGACCCCATTATTCTCAAAATAATAGAATAAATGGGGGGAGTCTGATTAATAAATTTTAAATTAATTGTAACTTTATCCTTCTCAATCCGTCACAATAATTAAATAACGAACTATCGCAAACTCTACGAATGAATACTGCGGAATTTAACATATGTGTTGACCAGCATTCAGATGCGGTTTATCGGTTCATCCTGAAGAATATTCGGGATGAGGATAAGGCGAGCGATGTCGTACAGGACTCTTTTACCAAAATGTGGGAGAAGGTAAAGGAGATTCCTTTCGACAAAGCCCGTTCGTATCTGTTCACCACAGCTTACCATACACTGATTGACACTATCCGCAGAGATCAACGCATGACGGTTTTTGACGATTACAAACACGACAGGGATACCGTCGAAAACAGTTATTCGGATTTAAAAGAGGTGCTCGAGGAAGCGGTCTCAAGATTGCCCTCCATACAGCGTTCGGTTTTATTGCTGCGCGACTATGAAGGCTATTCTTACGAGGAGATTGGCGAGCTGACCAATCTGAATGAATCGCAAGTCAAAGTTTATATCTTCAGGGCGCGGGTCTTCCTGAAGAACTACATTAAAAATCTCGACATCGTCATTTAACAAACAAAAACACGAACTGAATTCAACAAGTTTAAAAAGAATAAAAAGGATTAAACAATGAATATCAACAGAAACAACTACGAGATGTACTTCCTGGATTACCTGGAAGGAAGACTCACGACCGAAGAGACGGCCGCGTTGTTGCTTTTTGCCGATGAGAATCCTGATCTGAAAGAGCTGTTGGAAGGCGAAGAGATGATCACACTGGTTCCTGATGAAAAGGTCGGCTTCTTCCCCAAGAGTGCTTTAAAAAAGAACACAGTTTCCGATATTGAAAATGAATCAGCTGTTTCTGAAGAGAATTCCTATTCAGATGAAGCCTTGCGTGTTTCAATCAATGCAGGGAATTACGAAGAGTTCATGATTCGTTATTACGAAAATGAATTGGAAGAGGTTGAAAAAGCTGAACTGGCCAACTTCCTTAAAGATAGTCCGACCTACATCAAAGAGTTTGAACTATTTGGGAATACTGTTCTCAAAGCAGATGCTACTATACTTTATCCTCTCAAAAGCAGACTGAAACGAAAACTGATATTGCTGCCACAAACCAAAAAGATCTTTACGATTGTTTCTGTTGCAGCATCGGTATTGCTATTCTCGACATTGTTTCTGAAATATATCGATCGGCCTGACCTAAAGGAACAAAATAATCTGTTGGCAGGAAAAAATGACATCAGTAATGAAACGGTTAAACCTGTCACTTCAAAAACCAATATTGCCCAGACAATTCCTTCGGGGAAAAACAATAAAGAGAAAATGCAGCCGATAAATAATTCCTCCACAGGAAAAGAAATAAGCGATAAAGAATCAACTGTTACCCCGACTGAATTCAAACCTAAAGAGCAGATTCGTAATACCAGCATGATAATAAGATCTGCTTTTGAAGTACCCTCTTCATTAATCATCAAAGAGACTTCGCAATTGGCATCTGACGACATCAAAGCGCCCAATACTATTAATCGGCGGACTGACTTTGATGGCATTACTTCGGCTGCTTATTATGATCCCGAACCGGATGCTTTACCGATTAAAACAGAAGGAATAAATATTAGTGGAAGATTGGGACAGACGCTGGCAAGTGGCATCTCACAAACGGCAGGGGCTATTGCCCGCGAACCTGAATTGGGAAGATTGTTGCGTGGAAAGGTTTCTCTTTCAGACATCGCCAGCTTAGGGATAGCAGGGTTCAATCTGATCACCGACAGCAAACTTGCCGTTTCAAAGAAATATGATGAAGAGGGAAACATGAAAGGATATTCGATTGTTGATGAAAACAAAAAAATCACACAGTAACACATCACCGGATTAATACAGCTATTGAAAAATATTAAAAATCTTTAAAAATCCCTGTAACAAGTTGCCACACTTCTCCGTCACAATAGTAACAATCAAAAGCAGTAGCATATCGACAACAAACTTTCTACTGAACAACTTTTTAACTACTAAGCCATGAAAAAGAATGTATTAAAAACAGAATTAGCCATTTTAATGATACTGCTTTTCTCGATGGGAGTGATGGCTCAGACTGGAAACAGAAATGTAGCTACACAGAGCCGTGACCTTTCTGCTTTCGACGGATTAAGTGTAACCGGCATCTTTAAGGTCATTTTCACACAGGGAGAGCCCCAATCAGTAAAGATTGAGACAGATGAAAATCTGATGGATAAAATTAATACCGAAGTAAATGGTGGCATTTTCACACTGAGCACCAAGGGCAGTGTCAACAATCCCTCTAAAATGAATGTATATATTACTGCCAAAGATCTTAAGTCACTTGAATTGAGTGGTGCCAGTAAATTCTCAACAACAAATAAAATCAACACATCCAGATTAAAAGTAGAATTGAGTGGAATAGCCGGTGCAACTGTTTCTGCAGATGCTGCTATAGTCACCTGTGATATTTCGGGAGTCGGCAAACTAGATATTGAAGGCAGTGGAGATCAACTCACTGCTGACATTTCAGGCACAGCGAAACTCATCGCTTCAAAGTTTGAAGTAAAAGATGCAAAAGTCGATGCCAGCGGTGTTGCTTCAGCTACTGTAAATGCAACGAAATCAGTTTCTCTGGATGCCAGTGGCGCTTCAAATATAAAATATATGCCGCATGATAACCTTGAAATCAAGAGTAAAGATGCTTCAGGTGCAGCACGAATCTCGAAATCCGGTGGGGAAACATCCGTAGATGTTAACACAAATGTAGATGTCAATACTGATGTTCACACAGAAATAAATACACATGGCGACTCAACCAAAGTCAGAATCGGAAAAATGAATCTGGAGGTTATTGATGGTCCACAAACAGAGGTAAAGCTTGGAAGGAATAAACTAATCGTTGACGAGAACGGAAAAGTACAGTTTTCTAAAGGCAAACGTGCTAATTCATTTCACAGTCATTGGAGCGGTTTCTATATAGGGGTTAGTGGTTATCTGACGCCATCCGGTAAAATTGATCCTCCTGTTCACGATAATTTTATGAGCCTTGACCTGATCAAATCTACCAATGTTCAGCTGAATCTGTTTGAACAGAATATGAAAATCTCTAATAATGCAGGTTTTGTTACCGGACTGGGAATTGACTGGCGCAATTATCGTTTTGACCACAGCAATGTTGTGTTGAACAGTACATCTAATTATTTTGATGGAGAACTGATGAACGATGCCAATTATAAAAAGAGCAAACTGTTGGTCACCTACCTGACTGTTCCATTGCTTCTTGAAATTCAATCCAACAGATTTACAAACCGGAATAGTTTCCATATAGCCGGTGGAGTAAGTTCAGGATTAAGAATAGGATCACACTCTAAAGTAAAATTTGAAAACTCAAATGGAGGAACACAAAAGAACAAAGATCGCAATGATTTTGGCCTTAATCCGTTCAAACTGGATGCCACTGCTTTGATCGGCTGGGGAAGCTTAAACTTCTATGGTAACTATGCATTGATCGATATGTTTAAATCAGGTAGAGGTCCTGAGTTACGTCCCTTCTCTGTAGGTCTGAGATTTGTTTTTGACTAATATATATACTCGTCCAACTATCTGATGTTTCTAAAACACGAAAGGGTGAAGTAAAAACAGTTACTTCACCCTTTCGTGTTCAATAATTTTTTTTTTGTATTTTTACAGTCCGAATCCTTATACAAAACTAAAAACAGATATGTCAGGACACAATAAATGGTCAACGATTAAACGAAAAAAGGGAGCGCTTGATTCTAAGCGTTCAAAGTCATTCTCAAAAATCATAAAAGAAATTACTGTAGCAATCAAAGAAGGTGGCGACAGTGATCCAATGAATAATCCCCGTTTACGTGTTGCAATTCTGAATGCAAAGGGTGTAAATATGCCCAAGGAAAACATTACCAGGGCCATCAGTAAGGCTTCTGAAAAGGGAGGAGCAAATATTTCGGAATGCAGCTATGAAGCGTATGCCTCACATGGTGTTGCACTGTTTATTGATTGCGCCACCGACAACGAAAAGAGAACCATTGCCAATATCCGCATGTATCTGAACAAGTACAATGGCAGCCTCGGCACGAATGGATCATTAAGTTTTATCTTCGATCGCAAGGGTGTATTTACCATCCCCATGGGAACACTTGATCAGGATGAATTTGAAATGGCAATGATTGAAGCAGGCGCTGAAGATATTCAGTTGGAAGAAGAATCATTTACAGTTACAACGGCATTGGAAGACTTTGGATCTATGCAACGCAAGCTCGAGGAATTGAGCATTGAAGCTGAGAATGCAGAACTGGAACGCATCCCTAGAACCACTGTCAAGCTGGATATAGAATCAGCAAAGAAAGTCATGAAACTCATCGATCTGCTCGAAGATGACGATGATGTTCAGAATGTATTCCATAATATGGAAATGACCGATGAATTAATGGATAGTTATGAATAAGTCCTTCTTTTAATCACTAATTGCAAGTAAGTTAAAAGCAAAAAAGCGCCCAGGGGTAACCAGGGGCGCTTTTTATTTATATTTAACCAACTGCTGACGAATCAGCATTCCATTTAATCTGTACTATTTCTTTAAGTTGACTACGATTTCCAGCGTATCCTGAGCAATAACAAGCTCTTCATTTGTCGGAACTACCATTACAGTAACTCTTGAAGCGGGTGAACTGATGATTACTTCTTTTCCACGCTTGCCATTATTGGCTTCTTTGCTGAACTCAATGCCCATGTACTCGAAACCTTCCATGATCGTTTCGCGTCCCGGAACATCATTTTCGCCTACACCACCTGTAAATACGATTACATCGACACCGCCCATTGCTGCTGCATAGGCACCAATGTATTTCTTGATCCTGTAGTAATACATATCGAGTGCCAGTTGTGCACGTTTATTGCCTTCTGCTGCTGCATTTTCCACATCACGCATATCAGAAGAGACACCTGAGATTCCAAGAACCCCGCTATGTTTATTGATAAGTGTATTTGCAGTAGCTGAATCCATCTCTTCGCTGTTGATAATGTGCAACAAAGCGCCTGCATCAATATCTCCACAACGTGTACCCATCATCAAACCTTCAATCGGAGTCATACCCATTGAAGTGTCGAGTGACTGTCCGTTTTTAATGGCACACAATGATGCTCCGTTGCCGAGGTGACAGGTGATGATCTTTAAATCCTTGATATCTTTTCCAAGCATTTCAGCTGCGCGTTCTGAAACAAAACGGTGACTGGAACCATGGAATCCATAACGACGTACCTTGTGCTTTTCATAAATAGAATAAGGAATTCCATAAAGGAAAGTCTTCTCAGGCATCGTCTGATGGTAAGCAGTATCAAAAACACCAACCTGCGGAACTGTAGGTAAGAGTTTTTTGATCGAATAAATACCCTCGAGATTGGGTGGATTGTGCAATGGGGCAAGGTCAATACAGTCAACAAGGGCTTCCACAACATCGTCTGAAATATAGACTGATTTCTTAAAGAGTTCTCCCCCATGTACTACACGGTGTCCGACTGCATCAATTTCATTAAGTGATTTAATGCTGCCATATTTCTCACTAATCAGGATTCCTAATACATACTCGATACCAGCCTGGTGATCTAAGATTTCACCTTCCAACTTAAGTTCAACCCCATCGCTCCGTTTGTGTTTTATCACTGAGCCTTTGAGGCCTATTTTCTCCACGAGTCCTTTTGCAAGCACTTCAGCAGAGGGCATCTCAAAAAGTTGGTATTTGATTGACGAGCTACCGCAATTCAATACTATGATCTTCATTATCTTAAAAAGTTCTTTAGTTTAATAACAAACGGTTTATTCGCGGCCAAGATTAGTAATTGGGCCCTTCTTGGCAATCTTTTTGCCGTCGTGATATTTATAGAAACCTTCGCCTGTGCGACGACCAACAAGATTGGCACGAACCATTCTTTTGATGATCGGACATGGTTTATATTTAGCATCACCAAATTCTGCATAAAGATTTTCCATCCATTTCAGCAGCTTGTCCAAACCAATGCGGTCTGCAAGTTCGAAAGGACCAAACTGATGACCGGAGGCCTCCTTCATGGTTTCGTCAATATCTGTAACACTGGCAACACCCTCCATGAGCAATTCACAGGACTCATTGATGAGTGAACAGATAATGCGTGTGCTGATATGACCTGCTGACTCATTGACATGAATGAGCCGCCTGTCGATCATACGTGCAAACTTGGTAACCATTTCCAGGGTTTCTTCGTTTGTATGTACTGAAGGAACAAGCTCAATAATATTGACCTTGCTGACAGGGCTGAGGAAATGCAAAGCAACAGCACGCTCAGGATAATCGAGTACTTCAGCAATATCACTGATCATCAATGTTGCCGTGTTGGAAGCGATAATCGCATCAGGGCGAACAACTGTCTCTATGCGTCGGAAGATATCTTTCCGGACTTCCAACTGGGTCCCTTTCACATTTGTATTTACGGCCTCAATAATCAGATCGCAATCTGCGATATCTTTATATTCGACAGAACCTTTGATACGTGAAAGAATTAATTTCTTTTCATTACTTGTTAAACCCCATTTACTGATGCGGTCGTCAAGCATTTCTTTGATACCTTCAAAAGCCTGTTTAACATGCTCTTCGGTTATATCAATAAAAACTACATCCAGACTCGACTGGCTGACAAGTATGGCGATCTGCTGACCCATTGATCCGCAACCAACAATACCTACCTTTTGCAACGAGCCTTTGTGCTTGACTGATTTACTTAAACTGAAATCATCTAGTGATTCGGACATGATTTGTGAATGTTATGAATGTGAAAATATTATCCGTTGATTCCTGCGGCCTGATTGGCTGTGATAGCAACCAGGTTCACGATATCACTCACTGAGCAACCACGTGACAAGTCATTGATTGGAGCAGCCATACCCTGGAGAATTGGACCTATTGCTTCGGCACCGGCCAAACGCTGAACCAGTTTGTATGCAATATTACCTACTTCTAGTGAAGGGAAGACCAATACATTGGCTTTACCGGCAATCTTACTACCCGGAGCCTTTGAAAGTCCGATGGCTTCGACGATAGCTGCATCTGCCTGTAGTTCTCCATCTATCTGAAGTGTAGGATCCATTTCGCGTGCAATCTTTGTTGCGCTCACTACTTTATCTACCATTTCGTGTTTAGCACTGCCCTTTGTAGAGAAGCTTAACATCGCAACACGTGGTTCGATCCCGGCAATTGCCTTAGCGGTCTTGGCTGTGATTACAGCTATCTGAGCCAGCTCAGCATCAGTCGGATTTGGATTTACAGCACAGTCGGCAAATACAAGCACTCCGTTGTCTGTATAATCGTGTTTTTCGAAGACCATGATAAAAGCGCCTGATACAACACTCACTCCCGGTAAAGTTTTTACAACCTGAAAAGCAGGACGCAAAACATTTCCTGTTGAGTTAAGCGCACCAGCTACTTCACCATCGGCTTCTTTGTTCTTAATCAATAAAGTTGCCAGATACAATGGATCTTCTACAAGCGTGTTTGCCTGTTCAATAGTCATCCCTTTGCTCTTGCGAATGTCAAAAAGCATCTGAGCGTAAAACTCTTTTTTGGGGTTATTCTTAGGATCAATAATGACTGCACGATCTAAGTTACTCAAATTGTGTTCTTTCTGGAATTTATAAATCACATCGTGATTACCAAGCAGAATAATTTGAGCAATTCCTTCGCCAAGAATGATATCAGCTGCTTTTAATGTACGTTCTTCTGTTCCTTCTGCAAGCACGATTGTCTTGTTATACTTACAGGCATTAGAACGAATGTCTTCAATGAGTCCCATACTAATATGTTTATTTTTAGTAGTTTATGTTTTGATATAATGGTTTTGCAAAGGTAGATAGTATTTTTATTCTTTGCTTAATAATGATGCATGTTTTTTCATGAATAAAGTGCAGAAATATTAAAGTGCGTATCTTTGCAACTCATACTTTAATTACTATTCAGATAGTTACAATGACATAGGAACTTATGAGGGAACTAGTAAAGATATTTTTAAACTTATTGTATGTGTGCATTTAAACTATAATTATTTTAAAATAAAAGATATGTATACTTAAAATGCACCTTATAATTTTCTCTTTGATATTACCCTATTATTTTATTTTGTATATTAAAGAATATGGGGTATCCGATCATCTCCCGTTGAATTCATAAAGAATTGTTTATCAATAGATTGGATTTTATGAATTTATTTCGTAACACACTGATTATAAATCTTATCAACAAAACAATGGGAGATGATCAGATACCCCATATTAAAGAAAATACTTATCCCATGCAGTTACTCAACAAAGGAAAGTTTGGTGTAAAGAAATACCCAGCCGGTAGTCAAATAGGTCCAGCCCAATATGAAGAGCCAATAAGCCAAATTCCTCAAAGAAATTTTACACTTGCCACTCCAGAACCAGTACTGGCAAAACCTACTTAAACTCCTGCAACTCCTTCTCTTGAGTCACTGAATATATCCGATCTATGGGAGAAGGTTGCAAACACTCCCTGGACAGAGGCTAAACGTAGGGGAATAACGAATGAATGGTAGTAAAGACAAAAATATGGATCTCCGCGAAGTACTGTTAAGAGAAGACTCACATGCAATACTAAACCACATTGACATGCAAGTTAATCCGGAATATGGCTAATGCGGGCATTAATTAAACTTCATGAAATACAATGTATCTCAGGACACTCATCCTTACAACAACTTCAAATATATTTAAAGACCAATAATAAGGATATGGCCAAAAAATTACATGACCACAGTTTCTTTAATCCTGAAAAGAAAGTTGCAGAGAAGTAATACTTTTTTGTGGATCAATTGAAAACCAGAATCAGGGTACAATCTGTAAATACCGAATATAAACTTTGAGTAGAAATCTCAGTTGAGTAGAAAAATCGTAAGATGAAATCACATATCTCATTGACTATAAAAGGACAAGCCATCATAAATGATGGCTTGTCCTGTATTGCTCCCCCTGCTGGACTTGAACCTTGTTTTTTAAATATAGCTAATTTTAACTTTTCAGAGTTATCAATGCTTGTGGAGCTTAAGTAGAATATTTATAGCTTCAGAATACCCCTGAAAACAGTAAAAATAAATCTTTTGGTGCCCCCAATAGTGCCCCCTGATCATTTTGAAAGGCCTATAAATAGTGGGGTCTACGATGATTTACAAATATAAATAATTATTAGGTGCCCCCAATAGGAGTAAATAGAATAATTTAGTCTAAATTTACCGTTATACATATACATTTTTGTCATGATAGTTTTCAAATTAAAAGATCCAAAATCGACTAAAGAAACTCCTATAAGAATGTATTGTTTCTTAGAAAAGGAGAAATTCTATATTTACACAAGACAAAAGATACATCCTGATTTTTGGATAAAAACTTCCCATAGAGTTACCCAGGAGCTAAAAGTATTTAGAGGCGGTAAGCAAATTAACATTATACTGGACAACTTAGAAGAAGATGCAAACACGCTATATAGAGAGTTTAAAATATTAGGTTTAAAATTCACAAAAGAGGAGTTTAAGAATAAATTCGAAGAAAAAGCATTCGGAAAAATTAAGAATCTTAATAAACTTGACCACACAAACAAAAGTTTTACCCAACTTTACACTGAGTATATAGAAAACATATTAAAAACAAGAGGGAAAAGTCCCGCAGATAATCATCATGCTGCTCTTGCAATGATACAGAAGTATTATAAAGGGAAAAAAGAATTGTCTTTTGAAGCTATCGATGCCCAATTTTTTACAGGATTAATGAATTTTATTATTTATGATGAAGGGTTAACAATAAACTACGCTGGAACTATTGGAGCCAGGTTAAAGACTTTTATGAATTTAACATTTAAAGAAAAGCTACATAAGAATATTGACTTTTTACATTTTAAAAGAATGTCCGAGGAAGTAGATACTGTGGCACTTTCTGCTGAAGAAGTAGATCAACTTATAAAGGCACCTTTAATAAAGTGGTGGGATAGAGCTAGAGATATCTTTATAATTCAGTGTTTTACCGGGCTAAGGTTTAGTGATACTATTATTTTACAAAAAGCAAACATTCAGGGAGCCTTTCTCGAATCAAAGTCCTTAAAGACAGATACTCCAACCATCATCCCTATTCACAAAGAAATCTTAAAGATTGTAGAAAAATATGATGGGTTTCCTCCTCCAATGACAAATCAGAGAGTAAACAAGTATATAAAAGAAGCTGCAAAATCAGCAAAGTTGAATCGGGAAGTTATTATCACAACAAATATTAAGGGTAAGACAATTAAAACTAAGTATGAATTATGGGAATTAATATCTACCCATACCGGGAGAAGGACTGCCTTAACGAATATGGCAAGGCAAGGGATTGATTTGAATGATATACGCAATATCTCAGGACATTCGTCCTTATTGCAGTTACAAACTTATCTTAAGATTGGAAATGAGGAAACTGCTAAAAAATTACTTGTTCATCCTTTCTTCCAGGGTAAGTAACAAACTCATTTTCAAATTTTAAAGTTCGCTTTTATTCCCCATAATCGATAAATGCTTGTTGCATATTTTTATAACTTCAATTGTAAGAGTTTGATTGAAGAACAAATTACTTTTAAAATGTTAACTATTGTAAATGTGATGTTTAATGCTTATATTTGTAGTATAATAAAAAATTATCATGAAAGAATTAAGCGCTAGAGAAAAAATCAATTTTGAGTTAGAGTGGTATGAAAAGCATCGTCTAAAAGTTGTATCTGATGACCCTGATGTCCAGAAAATGCTTGATACCATTGATATCGTAGTAGAATACGAGTTTCCTCCTCTCAGGATAAGATACCCCAGATCAAATTTTGAAGATTAGTAGCAAATGTGATTGTCGAATTTAGCCACAAGGACTATCGGTGCAGTAAGGATTAACGAATTTATTAAAGAACTGAAAGGTTTTTTAGACAAAGGGTGAGCTTTTAAGCTAACTGTCATGCTATTGCCCAATGATCATACTCAAGTTATGAATGAAAACTCCCCTACTCCACTAGCTTATGTTATAGTTAATGATGTGGCACTATAACGGATATATGAAGCAATGGTCAATTCAAGAAAGAAACTGTAATACTTGTCATTCAAGCTGATCCGCAATCCAGGCTCGATCATGTAGATGTAAAACATACCGATTTGTGTCCACTATTAAATTCGTGATTTATCGTTCTTCTTACTTTTAATGTAAAGTTACAGTTTTCCTCATAATATTAGAGACTGTTTTCTAAGCATAATCCCTATTATAATCTTCCTAAATGGAATAGTATTATTACAGAAAAATAATAGAACTAAATCCTAATTCTGTTTTCAAAATTAAGAAAATGTTAAATTGTTACCAATTTGGATATTCCGGTGATGCTCCGGAATAAATTACTCTATTTTGCAATTTAAGGGGATCAACATCTGCTGGTCTGTTATGAAAAGATCTTCATTGAAAAACCGGAAAAAGTAAAATATTTTAACCGTTCTGGGGGTCAGCATGGTCCGGTTTATCCACCAATTCAACATTGTACCATCATAACTACGGTTTACAGGAAGAAATGCACGCTGATAAGGATATTTGGAAGCAAGATCAAGATCCACACCGAGACCGGGTTTGTCTCCAGCATACATAAATCCATCCATGAAATGATAATCATGTGGGAATATCTCATCTGCCAAAGGATCGTGTGGCATATGTTCTTGGATTTCAAAATTGTGAATAACAGTGTTAAAGTGCAGAGCCGTAGCCATCGTTAGGGTGATAGATCAGTAGCACCATGAAAGCCAGCGCACACGTTGTATACCTCTGCCAGATGAGCTATCTTTTGCAATGGGGTAATTCCTCCACTGTCGACAATCGTGATGTGCAGATAGTCAATTATCTGATATTCTTCCTGAGTGTTGCCAAGCCCATAATAGCGTAGTAATATCATGAATTTAAATATCATTACTACATCAAAAAGTTTTGCGCCAGCATTGTTTTTTCTATGTATTTAGTAGTTTCTCCTCTATTGTGCTACGAAAAGCTTCAAAATCAATAACATTGATTATCATTTCTAAAAAAATTACCTATTTCTGACAAACGATGAATGGTAAATTGCTCATCAAATAATCCTTTTTTCCCTTGCATTTTATAATCGTGTGATGCTATCTTTTTTTTTGCATTTGTTTACATGCAAATATAGGGCTGTAGTTAAAAATAATGTTGCAAAATAAAGAAACCCTATACAAAATTTAACTTATGATTAAAACTTTCAGCAATTTCTTATTCCTTATTTATTGTTAGCTTTCCTAATTTCAATGTTACCAGATAATTATAACGGATAAATTTTGCAACACTATTTTAAACTTGAGCCAAATATAGGTATAAATATTTGAATGACAATGATTTAAATCATAGAACTCCCCATAATATTTTTTTCTTGTCGTACGAATAAGGAAACTATATATACGGATAGGGGTTGTTAGTAATAAAATTCTTCAAGTGTAAATACTAATGCCAATTATAATTAGGCATTGCGCCCATTACAAACACTAAAGTTTTATGTTTTATAATCTGATCATGACTAATAAAATGGCTTTCAAGGGTTTTCCCATCTAGCATTACTTTTTGTACGTACATATTTTCTTCAGATAGGTTTTTAGCCAGAATGGATAAACTTGTAGCCTTTCCTTTCACAGTATATTTCATTATTATTAAAGGAAGTTGCGGCGCCCCTATTGCATATAAGCCCGAACCAGGTGTAACAGGATAAAAGCCCATCACACTGAATAAATACCATGCACTCATTTGTCCGCAATCATCATTACCATTAATTCCATTTGGAAGGTTTTTGTAATTTAATCTTGTATGTTTACGAATCATCTCCTGTGTTTTCCATGGCTGTCCACAATAATCATATAGATAAATGTAATGATGGCCTGGTTCGTTTTCGTGCACATAATGATTACCTATAAAATTAGAATCTAACTTTGCAGCAAAATGCTCTTTACCTCCCATTAAAGATATTAATCCAGAAATATCCTGAGTTGAGCCAAAAAGGTAAGTCCAGGGACTTCCTTCTGTAAATCCGCCTTTAGTGTTTTTATCCCATGTTCCATTCGTTAACTTGGGGGCCATAAAACCTGATTTTAAATTATACAGATTCTTATAATTTCTTGACCATTTCATTAAACTATCATAATCAGCCATTTTATATAAACTTTTTGCTAACTGCGCAGTACCATAATCATCAATACCATATTCAATTGTACGTGATACAGATTCTCTTTTCTTGTCACTGGGAACATACCCAATTGAATGGTAATAATTTAGTCCTGCACGTCCTTCAAAACAAGTCCAATCCGGTCTATTGTTTTTTTCAACTACAGTCAAATCACAAGGGGTTGGTACAAAGGCATTTTTACGCATCGCCTGATAAGCTGTATTAACATCAAAGCCACGAAATCCCTTTACATACGCATCAGCAATTACTGCATCAGCATGGGTACCAATCATAACATTTGTTTCTGCGGGATTTGGCCACATGGGCAACCAGCCACTTTCCTTATACATATTCAGCATAGAGGTAATCATATCATTCACCCTTTGGGGCTGGGCAAATATCAGAAAAGGGTGTAACGCCCTATAAGTATCCCACAAAGAATAATCGTTGTAAGATACACCTTTATGTATCTTATCATCACCAGCACTATAATATCTTCCATACTCGGAAAACTCTCTGGGATACATACAACTATGGTAGATCGCCGTATAAAAAATAGTCTTTTGTTCATCAGTGGCGCCCGGAGTTTTAAATTTCGCCAAAGATTGCTGCCAGGAAGATTTAGTTTGAATTACCACCTTATTAAAATCCCATGCAGGTATTTCCCGTTTCAGGTTTTCTCTGGCCTGATCAAGACTGATAAAAGAAGTGGCAATTTTGACTTTTATCTGTTCACCGGATTTTGTGTTAAAATTGACAAATGCACCTAATCTCTTTTTCCCTTTCAATGATGCCAGTGATTTGTAAACATTATCATTATTCCATGTTCCATAGGATTTGATAGGCTTATCAAACTGAATTATAAAATATCCTTTAAAATTGGGTAGATTTTGCTCAACGGAATAGTTTACCCTGTCAGGATTATAACCGGTTATCTCATTATGTTTTATATCTATATTAATATAAGCAGTAATAGAGTCAATCCTTTGTTTATAAGAATTAAGGCGGCTATCCCATTCATTTTTCGGTTCTTTAATATTTAACGCTTGTACGATAATGCGTGCTTCTTTAGCTGATGGAAAAGTAAATCGGAATATTCCACATCGGCTAGAAGATGTCATTTCGACTTTGATGAATTTATTTTCCTTCGTTTTAAGATTTACACTATAATAATAGGGGCTTACTTTTTCTTCATCATGGCTAAAATTTAATTGCCGATCGTTAGGTAGTGTTTTCAACTCCCCTATCTGTGGCATTAAAGACACGTAACCATAATCGCCCATCCATAACGTTGGCTGATGGGTGGCTATAAAACCCATTAGTTGTTTATCTTCGTAATAATAGGGCATCCTGTCGATGGCATTTTCACCGGTTTGTGCACAAAAATTAGTCATGGCAAACGGGGGGCCCACTGCTGGTAATAATCCCCCCTCTTTATTCCGAGCACTTCCGATATAGGAATTCACATAATCCACTTCTGCTTTTTGAGCAAATAAATACAAAGGCATTAAAATCAAAAAAGCAGAGAGAAAAGATAACTGCCGCATAACTTTCATATTTCAAACGATTACACAAATAAAATTACTTTAAATATATTTGAAACCTAAATAGATTTTAAAATCATCCCCCTTATTTATCGCGGTAGAAAATATCTGCAGAGATATCTGTTTTTGCGATTGAGGGTCCCTCCCATTGCAATTTCAGCAAAGCAGTTTTCAATCCCTCGGGAGTTGAATAATAGATATGGAAAGGATGAAGTCCGGCCTTTAGCATAATCTTACCTTCCTTTTCAGTTCCAGACTTATAGTTGTAATCTTCATCAATAACAGAAGCATCGTGAATACGTAAAAAGGCTTTGGCACCTGTCGTTAAATAAAAAGTGTAGGTTCCATCGGCAGGCACTTTTATATAACCTTCAAATGAGTACACATCTCCTTTGCCTTTATTCGTTTTACCAATAACAGGCAGATCTGTTACACCAACGGCAATAGGGTTTAAGCTTTTAACCTCGGGCAACCACGGGGAATGACAATTAAAAGCTTTCCACACTATGCCATTAACCGCCTTGTTGTTGGTTATAGCAGGAACCAAAACATTGTCGTAAGGGCGGGGTGCTTCATTATCGGGGCGATGAGACTGCAATACCTTGTCTTTCATCTGTTGTTGTAACTCAGAAAAATGGGGGTCACCTGCTAGGTTCTTTGCCTCTTTTGGGTCTGTAACTACATTATATATTTCAAAATTATCATTGGCCGATTTAACATCGTAACGCACCCCTACTATATTATCAAAACGAATCATTTGCATTTGATTACGTTTGCGCAAGCGATGTGTGGGTTCAAAGTCTTTATAATTCGGGGTAACGCCATTTTGATAATATTCTACATAGACCGAACTGCTACTTTGTTTTCCTTTACCTGTTAGCGATGGCAACAGAGAAACTCCATCGGTTCGGGCTGGGGCAGCAAAACCGGCTACTTCGGCAAAGGTTGGCAACCAGTCGTAAGATATACTTGGTGTGGTAACGACAGTATTTGCCGGGATATGTTGAGGCCATAAAGCAATAGTAGGCACTCTTAGTCCCCCTTCCCAGCAATCACGTTTTATACCGTCAAATGGACCAAAACTATTAAAGAAATCAGGATTATTTGGAACAAAGTTCTTAGGTAGATACGATTCGTTAGAAGGTCCATTATCAGAGGTAAAGACAATCAGCGTATTCGAATCTATTTTAAGGTCTTTAAAAAGTTGAATCAAGTCACCTACCTCACTATCAATGCGCCGAACAATAGTTGCTTGTCGTTTATAGGTATCGGGCCAGGCCACTTCAGGGGTTGCTGGGTTATTGTCGTCATCCCAGGTCGCATTGGCATATTCAGGATGAACCCACGAATCAATTTTTCCTGATGCTGTATTGATCATATGGCCGGGTGTTCCCAACCATTGCATGCCCCCTTTTAATCCGCCACCTTCAGGATAAGCTTGGGTAGGCAATTCCAACACCGCATGGGGCGTATCGTATGCCAAATACATAAAGAAGGGTTTGTTTTTATCATTACCTTTTTCGTGATCTATAATCCATCTTTTGGCAACAGCCGTCCAGAGGTCACCAGTATAACATTTATCCAAGTCTTTACTCACTTCCGTACGGTTTTCCCAAACCTGCTTAACTCCATCATACAATCCCTCCTTCGGATAATGTTCATGTCCATCACCATGACGCATATAGCCGTAATAATAATCGAAACCTCGATTAAGTGGATGTGCAGGCCAGTTTGTGTCTTTTCCCAATCCCTGCAATCCCCATTTTCCAATGGCTGCAGTAGTATAACCCGCTTTTTGTAATACGTTTCCTAAGGTATAATTGTCTTCCAGTGCCTTATCGAATTGATTATCCCGCACATTAGCATGACCCTGACTTACACCGAGCAATATAGAAGCGCGCGATGGAGCGCTAACAGGTGCAGCACAGTAATGCTGCGTCATAGTAACACCATTGGCAGCCATCTTATCCAAATTAGGAGTAGAAGTATAAGGCTCGTTTCTATTGTTTGCCTTCGCACGTTGTTTCTGCAAAAACGCTCCAAGATCTCCGTAGCCAAGATCGTCAGTAAGGATAAAAATAATATTAGGTTGTTTCGATTTGAATTGTTGTTTGGCATTCTGACAGAAAGCCTTCGGAGTACAAAAAATACTGGTTGCCAAGGCTATGTATGCAAGTCGATGATGGTTCATGATGTATTTAATTATGGATTATACACGTATTGTTTAATTTTTTATTGGCATTGGAGAATAAAAAGAACCAGATGTTTAGTTTTGGGAGAAACATGGAGCCTTTTTATTATTTGATTATACGTTAGATTTCTCTTTTTCAATGCCAAATAAAAAAAATAAATATTAGCCATTTTTTTTAAGAAGAAGCTGTCTCAAATATTTTATGGTCTTGATTTAGGATTTTCCCTGATTCTACGTAATAGAACGGACAGTTCAGCTACAATCTTTGGATATTGATCTGCTACATTTATTTTCTCACCCAAGTCGCTATTCAGATTATAAAGTTGTGGCTTAAGATCATTCCCTAATTCAATATTAGTTGGTTTATCATATTTAGCTCCATTACTGGGTTCTATGTACTTCCATGAACCTTTGATAATAGAAAGAGTACCATTAACTGCATGTTCAATAATGTACTCTCTTCCTTTAGTAGTATTACCCAAAAGAGCCGGCAGTTCATTAAAGCTATCTGGAGCATCTTTATATGCGAGCTTTTGCCCAGTTAATTGCGCAAATGAGGCAAGCAGATCAACCTGACTTATCAAAGCTTCGGATGTTTTAGGCTTAATGTGATTTTTCCATTGAACAATAAATGGAATTCGCGTACCACCATCAAAAGCGCTGTATTTTCCACCTCTCAGCGGACCTGCAGGCGTATGTCCATTTAATTTCTCAAAAGACAAATCATTATAGCCATCATTAACAACCGGACCATTATCACTGCTTAGAATAACAATTGTATTTTCCGACAGGTGAAGGCTGTCTAATGTACGCATTATTTTCCCCACACTAAAGTCAAATTGTAGAATAGCATCACCACGGGGACCAAGATTGCTTTTCCCAACAAAACGCTGATTGGGAACATGCGGCACATGAATGTCGTGTGTGGCAAAGTAAAGAAAAAAAGTTTTTCCTTTATTATCTGTAATAAACTTTTTGGCTTTTTCGATTAATACATCTGCAATATCCTCGTCAATCCATCGTGCAGCCTTTCCACCGCTCATATAACCTATACGGCTTATCCCGTTAATAATGGTTTTGTCATGACCATTATGCGGAATCATTTTTAATAGTTCAGGATGATCTTTTCCCGTAGGTTCATTTCCAATGGGTTTGCCATAACTTACTTGAATGGGGTCGTTTGGATCAAGACCCACAACATGACTATCTTCAACAAATACACAAGGAACCCTATCTCCGGTTGCAGGTATCAAGAATGAATAGTTAAAGCCAATCTCTTTAGGTCCGGGCTTAATTGTACTATTCCAGTCAGGCCCACCTGAAGGGCCAAGTCCTAGATGCCATTTACCAACAACTCCGGTAATATAGTTAGCTTTTTGTAGCATCGCTGGCAGGGTATTACAATCAACTGGTATGATGGCAGCAGCATCACCAGGCGCAATATTTGTTCCTTTTTTTCTCCAGGCATATTCACCGGTAAGTAATGAATAGCGTGAAGGAGTACTCGTTGCCGACGAAGCATGTGCGTTTGTAAATTGCAGTCCATATTGAGCTAAACAATCAATATTGGGAGTTTGAATTTTTGTTGCACCATAACAACTTACATCACCATAGCCCAAATCATCTGCATAAATGATAACAATATTTGGATGATTTGGTTTTCTCTGTTGCTTGTTTTGTGAATAAAGGTTTATACATGGCAAAATAAGCAAACAAGATGCAAACAAACTTTTTGATTTAATATTCATTTCTCAAATTATATTAATAAATTAACATACGATATATGTTTCTTCTTCAAACTACTGTAATTCAAGTTTCCGTGTCTGCTATTATTATAAAAAATGATATATGCTCTTTCTTCTGGGGCTTGCTTTGAACAGTGACTTTTTTTTTCGCTTTATATTAAGAGAGGCTGTCACAGAAAACTGGAACAGCCTCTTTTTAAAATAACTATTACCATCCAATGGTTTGTCCTAATTTAGGGTTAGATTGCAGTTCATTTAACTGAATAGGATATAAATTCATTTTATCGTTAAAACTACGTTGTTCTACAATATAAGGAGTATAGGTTGTTGTAGTTCCGTTTTGTGTAACCTGCATACCCATTAAAGGTAAATTAAATTGTGCTAATCCCATTTTCCATCGGCGTACATCCCAGTAACGGTGTCCTTCAAATGAAAGTTCAACACGACGTTCATTCCGGATACGATCACGCATTTGCGATTGTGTTAATCCAACAGGTAAAGAGGGCATTGATACACTGGTCCTTTGGCGAATCTTGTTAACTGCTGCATAAACATCAGTACCAGGTGTACTTTGAGTTTCATTCAAAGCCTCGGCATAAATCAAAAGCATTTCAGCCAAACGAAAGAAAATGGCATTGTGTTGCCCGGTTTGTCCGGTTTGCAAGTTTAATGTTGGCAACAATAACTTTTTAAGATAATAACCTGTAAGGCTACCCCCATTAACATTAGGACCATCAATGCCACCGGTATATGTTTGAATAGTTCGTCCATTAAAAGTCGCACCGTTATAAATAACCGCTTCAGCTAGGCGGGGATCTCTGTTTGTATATGGTTTTGTTGGATCATAAACACCTGTTTTCATTTCAAAGGCATCAACAAAATTCTGGGATGGACAAATTCCATTTCCAGTAACACTACTAAAGCCAACAGGATAATTTTGTATTTCCATGCTATTGGAATTACCAAAAACCCGGGCCCATATTATTTCTGTATTTGCATAAGTATTTCCGGAAAAATTTGCTGAATATTGTGCTGAGAGTGTAAAAGGAGCTGTTCCGTCAAAAAATGGTTTAACTGCATTCGCTGCAGCGGTCCATTTATTTAAGTCATTTGTGGAATTAAATAACGGACTGGCAGCATATAATAAGGCTCTGGCTTTAAAAGCCAGAGCAGCCCATTTTGTTGCATGACCATACTGAGTGTTTGTACTCCCATTTAATCCGGCGTAAGTAGAAGGTAAGCTATTAAATGCCACATCACAATCTGTCACAACTCTATTTATGACGTCATCAAAAGAATTTCGAGGGAGTGCAATTGTGTCTTTAAGTGAAAGCGTTTTTAAAATTATAGGTACGCCCCCATAACGTTTTGCTAATTCGAAATAAAAGAAAGCTCTTAAGAAAGTTACCTCCCCAATCATACGTGGTTTAATTACCGATACCTTTTCTGAATTGAAAATTATATCAGCTCCATGATCTGTTTCCGGTAGCTGGTCAATTTTCTCAAGAAAATTATTGCACTTTCTGATAGCTTTATAATAATTAGTGAAAACATCATCAGGATTATAAAATGGGGTTAAAGATCCCCCGGCTAATCTTGCGGCACCATTTGAAGAAACACCAAATCGTGCATCATCAGTAGCACATTCATATAAAGTACCTGAAACAGGTGATAAATTATTAGGTAAACTTCCATAGATATCATTTACATATTGGGAAGAATAGGAAATAGTAGTAAACACATCACTCTCCTGAATCTCGACAATAGGCCTATCCAGTAATTCTTTTGAACAAGAGCTTGTAAGAAATGTAAATAATACAGGTATTATAAATACTTGAATTAATATTATTTTATTTTTCATTTTAAATCGTGTTATATTCATTAATAATTACAACTGAATATTTAATCCCAGCGATATGCTTTCCATTCTCGGGTATTGTGATATTCCAGCTTGTGCATCTTCAGGATCAATATACTTGATTTTAAGATTGCTCCATGTTGCTAAATTCAGACCAGACAAATAGAATCTCAATGCTTTAATTTTTAGACGTAGTAATGATTGTGAAGTTAAATTATAACCTATTTCGACATTTTTAAGTCTGATAAAACGAGTAGTTTTAGCCCAGAAAGTAGACGTTTGATAGTTATTAGAACCATCAAAGCTTAATCGCGGATATAAAGCTGTTGCTGCAGTTGAAGGTGTCCATCTGTCGTTCATTAAATCGGATGGACGTGACCCGCTTGTAAAACCATACGTTGCATAGCTTCTTAAATCCACGCCATAACCAGCTGAACCTTGGAAGTATACACTGAGGTCAAAATTTTTGTACGCACACCCTAATTCAAGACCAAAAGAGGTTTGAGGCTCCCACGGTTTAGAAATTGGTGCAAAATCATTATTATCAATCACGTTGTCATCATTTCTGTCCAGGTATTTAATATCACCGGGCTTAACTTGCTGATAAGAAGATTTTGGTGAATTGGCTATATCTGCATCATTCGCATAAAAACCAATTGCCGTTAACCCAAAAACTGTACCTACGGGTTGTCCTGTAGTATTGAGATAAGCGTATTGCTTCACGGATTCAGCATTATATATGATTTTATTCGCATTTAGACTCAGGTTAGCTGATACATGATAACTAAAATCTTTTATTTCCCTTTTAAACCAGATATTTGCATCAATACCGTGATTATTCACTATTCCAATATTTAGTTGTCGTGTCGTTTGTCCCACTAACGAACTAATGTTGCCGGGAGTAGTTAATATTCTGCTTCTACGTTCATTAAACAAATCAAGTGAAAACCCTAATGTGTTATTAAATAACGAAGCATCTATACCAACATTCGCCATATTCATCTTTTCCCAAGTAACATCTTTATTGGCTAATGCCCCTTCTGCAAAGCCATTTGCACCTGTTGTTGTTTGTCCGAAGTTGTATACTGTACCCGTATTATTATACATATTAACATATAAGTAACGGCTAAGTTGACTTCCGCTAATGTCACCATTACCTAAAATAGCATAGCTACCCCGAAGTTTTAAAAAGTTAACCATTTTCAGATTTTTCATAAAGTTTTCTTTACTTATAATCCATCCGGCTCCAAGGCTTGGAAAGAAGCCATAATGACTATTGAAAACCTCAGTTGTGCTGTAGCTTAATCCCAAATCGACAAGATAGCGGTCTTTGTATTGATAATGTTCCTGACTGAACAAATTAACGCTTGTATATGAAAAATCAGCGCCATTAGGTATTGTTTTACTTTGTGAATAACCTAATGATGCACTTAATTTATGATCCCGGGAAATAATAGTAGAATAATCAAATTTACCCCAAAAAGTACCAATACGATTTTGAGCACCTGAATGAACCGTAAATGTAGGTAGTACGTCTTTTCCAACAGTTTGTAAAACGCCATTGGTATAACTATTAACAGCAAAAGTTGGCGAACTGGAATTGAATCCTTCACTATCGGTAAAAGAGTTATAAAAAGAATAGGCTGCACTTGCAGACAAACCTTTTAGCACTGATGAAAGCACTTGTTTAAAGCCCACATTTCCAAAAGTTACTCGGTTTACATCTTTATAATAACCTAATTTAGTAATCATACCATAAGGATTATTGGGATATTGTGCATTACCACCAATTGTGCCGTCAGAGAATACAACCGGAAATAAATTAGGCGGATATTTAGCCATATTAGATATTATATCGGAAGTAGCTCCAGAATAGTTATCGGGATTGGTAGATTCTTCAATTCTTGCAGACAAATCAACAAATACAGAAAGTGATTTGGTTATATTTGCATCAAAATTGCTTCGCAAATTGTATCTATTAAATTGAACCTGTGTTTTATAACCATATTTATCAAAATTAGCAGAAGTATTTTTAAACAATCCATTTTGACTGGTAATACCACCTAAAATAAAATAGCGTACTACATTGTTCCCCCCACTAATAGACAGGTTGTGTTTTTGCATGACAGAATAATCTTTTAAATTATCACCATACCAATCTGCATCGGGGTTGTTTATAGGATCGCTGCCATTGTTATATGCATCAATTTGTGCCTGAGTATATTTTGCCGGTAATCCATCGTTTAATGCGGCTTCATTATATAATTGCATATATTTTTGAGACCCGACAAACGTGGGTAAAGCAACTGGTTTTTGAAAAACTACTGAAGAGTAAAAATTAATTTTATTATTATAGGCTTCTCCACGCTTGGTAGTTACAAAAATTGATTTGTTAGCACCGCCGATGCCATAAACGCCATTTGCTACTCCGTCTTTTAACACCTGTAATTGATCAATTTCTAATGGATCAAGTTGTGAAAAACTAACAGGCACATTATCGACATATAAGTTAGGTGAATCGTTAGTATAATTATAGGAACTATAACCTCTCACATAAAAAGAAGCACCATCATTACCGGGTTCATCAGAATAATCAGCTCTTGAATATAAACCAGGTATTCGACCGGCAACAGAATTGGTAGCATTCGGCGTATGAGCTTTTTCCATCTCGTTTCCCGAAATACCCGATATTGCTCCGGTAAAAAATTCGTTGTTAATCTGTGCTCCAAAAGGCAAAACCAAGTTGTTTTGAAATGGTTTGTTTTCTTCCAATTTTATTTTAATATTTTGAGAAAATTGGTTAACCACAATTTCTTGTTTTTGAAATCCCTCTTTAATGATAATAAGGGTGTCCATTTTATTAGTAGTATAAGTAAAATGGCCTTTCAAATCAACCTTAATTGGTTTGTTAATTCCTTTAGCTGTTATAATTACGCCAAAAATTTCTTTGCCGCTATTATTTGTCACTGTTCCATTTATAGTATTCTGTGCCAATAAACTGCTCATTGAACATAAAAGCATTATTATTACACAAGTAATATTTAATGTTATACCATATTTTTTGTTATTCATAATATTTTTATATTAAGCCATTTATTAATTAAATAATTTTATATTGAAGACTCAACATGAAATTTTTTATTAATAGCCAGGGTTTTGTTTAAGATTTGGGCTCTTTAATGTTTCGTTGAAAGGAAAAGGATATAAATACATCCTATTATCAAAAAAATTCGAATAAATCAAGACATTAGTCCATGTTACTGTACTGCCCGATAATACCGGCACATATCCTCTGAAATCGTTTTTTAGATCATCGGATCTCCATCTTCGTAAATCAAAGAAACGTTGACTTTCAAATGCTAGCTCAACAGAACGCTCTCTTTGTACTTTTGTCCTAAATTGGTCGGCTGTAAATCCTGCAATTACTACAGGCATATTTACAGTTGGCCGTGTACGGGTTGCATTAATTGCAGCATAAGCTTCTGCTGTAGGCCCCTGATATTCATTTATCGCTTCTGCAAGATTTAAATATATTTCGGCAAGACGGATGTAATGCCATTTTTGTCCGGAGACATTCCCATTTGCCGGTATTCCTTTACGAATAAAAACACCGGTTACGGTTCTTGCACTATAATCGGCACCTCCATTATATAGTTGCATTGTAAAGCCATTAAAAACATCTCCGTTTTTAACAACATTATAGCCTAGTCTCGGATCCCTGTTAGCAAAAGGATTAGCCGGATCATAATTTGTTCCTGTTTCAGTTATGGTTTTACCTGTATTGGTTTCATATAAGTCAACTTCATTTGCAGTTACGTCAAAACAAAAATTGCCTGGACTACCTGCTCTTCCGGGAGCGAAGACATTAGCTAAATAAGGAAAGTTTTGACGATACCATATAATTTCGTGATTTGTTGCATCTTTTCCGGCAGTAAACAGATTTGGATAACTGTTATATAGCTGATAGGCATTTCCATTAGTTGAGTTTAGTGTAAAAAATTCCCTGGCTGCGTCAGCTGCTAATTTCCAACGGTTTACATCATAATCTCCATAGCTGATCAATGTATCCGTTTCAGAACTACTGTTAAATAATGGACTTGCAGCATACAATAATAAACGGCTTTTAAGCGCTGAAGCAGCAGCAGCTGTTGCGCGACCCCGATCATTGTCCGTGGCAGGAAACCATGGTAATGCATTTTTAGCTGCTTCTAAATCTGCCAAAATAAAATCAGTTGTTCGTTTAAATGATGCCCGGGATACATTTGTTTTAAATTCTTCAAATTTTGAAATGTCAGTAATACTACTAACATCAGTCGCATCAGTAACTAATGGAACGCCACCGTATCGTTTCAGTAGTTCGAAATAAAAAAATGCGCGTAAGAATCTTGTTTCGCCAATAAACTGTGTTTTAGATGTAGAAGTAAACGTCATCAAGTCCTGATATTTTAGCAAGAGATTGCAACGCCGAATACGCGTATACTGGCTAACGTATAATCCTCCTAAACCATCTTCCAATGAAGAAATTTGCGAATTCATACTACCATTGACCCATGCTTGTCCTAAATTAGGAATTGGATCAATAACTTCATCACACATTGTTGAATATCCCCAAGCATTAGCATTTAATACGATCCCTTCATTGTACATGTTTGCATAGATATTGGCAAGAAAACCGGATGTACGTATTTCATCATTAAAAATAGTTTGAGGCGTCAGTTCAAGATTATTGGTGGGTGGTGATAGAAAATCCTTTTTACAACTTACCGCTAATAAGATAACGGCACCCAATATATATATAATTTGATTTTTCATCATAAAAATTTTAATATTTCTGTTAAGCATAATTTCAAAGTGTAACATTTATACCGAAATTGAATACTCGCTGTTGCGGATAAGCCCGGGCTTGTGAATCTCTATTTTCAGGATCTAAATATTTAATTTTTGAAAAAGTATACAAGTTTGAGCCATCAACATAAATTCTTACAGATTGTAAGGATAATTTATGAAGAAAATTTTTATCAAGAATGGTATAACCAATTTGTGCTTGCCTTATACGTAAATATGATGCATCTTTTATCCAAAAATCATTATTTACATAATTATAATCACCACCTCCCGGACTGGATGACAAACGAGGAGAAGTAGCTGTAGCTGCAGTTGCAGGAGTCCAACGGTTTAAATTAACTTTCAAGGCTCCCCCTGCATTTAAGAATGCCCAACCAGCTTCATTAGTAACAAACATTGCCGTATTTGCGCTTCCCTGAAGCATAACACTGAAATCAAGATTTTTAAACTTACCACCAAAACTTACTGCAAATTGATATTCAGGAGAGGTTGGTCCGCCGATAGGAACCATATCTAAATTATTAATTATTTTATCCCCATTTTGATCGACATACTTAAAGTCACCCGGTACTAATTTTCCATTAGCAGTCTTATCCGGGTATGTCGTTGAATAACCTGCAGTATACCATGCATCCACTTCCTGTTGGTCTTTAAAAAAGCCATTGGTTACCAAGCCATATAGTTGGTCAACAGGATTTCCTGTTTTATATAACCAAGGGTAAGGTTGGGTGGGTTCGTCTTGAAATAATATTTTATTTCTTGCAAATGAGAGATTTGCTTTTATCCAATAAGCAAAATTGCCCACGGTATTGTTGTGTGTGAGTTCAATCTCGTACCCTTTGTTTTCCATTTTTCCGAGATTGGCGCTAGGTAAATTTCCTGAAGTAACTCCTAGAATAGCTGGTACAGTTCCATATGAAGCCAAAATATGGTCTCTTTTTTCATAAAACAGATCTGCTGTAATTCCAATAATATTATTAAAAAATTTAGCATCCAGCCCCAGATTATATTTTTTTGCAACTTCCCATTGTACTGCACTGTTTCCAAAAGCGCCTTCGTTATATCCACTTATGGTATTTCCGTTGGTTAATCCAAATGAATAGCTTCCTGAATTAGCATAAGGTTTATCGAAAAACGCAAAACGGCCAATACCTTGATCGTTTCCAACCTCTCCATAAGAACCTCTTATTTTCAATAAACCAACTATTTTATTATCCTTCAAAAAATCCTCATTACTAACCAGCCAACCTAAAGCAAATGCAGGGAAAAGGCCAAATCGATTACCAGGGGCAAAATTTTCAGAACCATTATAGCCCAAATTAATTTCAGCTAAATATTTGTAATCATAATCATAAGTAGCCCTTGAAGATATACCCATATAAGATTTAGGCCAGTCCCCTAATAATGTTGTTCGGCTTGAATTAAATAAAACTAAACCTGTGTAGTGATGTTTACCGGTATTCCCGATATAATCTAATTTACTTTCAAAATACCAATCTTTATTCATCAAAGAATTTGATGATGTATAATTAATTAAAGGTTGATTTGCAGAGCTTCCTGGTCCTCCATAAATATAAGTACCATCACTGTTTTGCCCTGTTATTGGATAACGGGCATAAAAATTATTTACTGCGCCTCCCGATATTACAGGTCGGTAACGACCGTTTGTTTGAGTATATCCATTCCGCATTGAAAAATTTCCAGAGAAAGTAAGTCCTTTTATCAGATCGTCTAATTTTTGTTTAAGAATCACAGACCCATCAATAATATTGCCATATTCACGCTTCACACCCGCTTGTGTTAGTTCAGCTAATAAATTCATGCCGGCAATACCTGCAGCATCTTTATCTACTCTTCCACTTGGCAAACTAAAACTGCCATCGGGATTGACAACCGGCATACAATTTGGCGGAAGTCTGACAAGCTCAGAAAAAATTCTTGTAGTTCCATCTTGACCAGCATAAATTTGCTCGGTGTAAGGACCGTTACGCAAATAATTACTTACCCCTAAATTAACCGAAAGGCGGGTAGTAGGACTAAAATCAAAATCCAGATTTGATCTGAAATTATATTTTGAAAAATTAATTGATTCATCAAAATCGGCTGATTTCGTATGTTTAAATGCACCATCTTGTGATAAATAGCTGCCGGAAACAAAATATTTCACCAGATTTGAGCCACCGGCAACATTCAAATTATATTGTTGCATTAATGAATTTTTCTTTAAAAATTCAGAATACCAATCTACATCAGGATATAAATATGGATCCAAATGATTCTTATATCCATCTAACATTTGCTGACTATAAAAGGGTACTTTTCCCTCATTGGTGTACGCTTCATTTTTAAGAGTAGCATACTCATAGGAATTGCACATCTTAGGCACCTTTGTCATTTGCTGTAAACTCGTATTGGCAGTAAAACTTATGACCGGCTTTTTATTTGTGCCACGGCGGGTGGTAACCAAAAGAACACCGTTGGCTCCCCTAATACCATAAACAGCAGTTGCAGAAGCATCTTTCAGAATGGTAATATTTTCTACTTCATTGGCATCTATAGTATTGAATGTACGTACAACACCATCTACAAGTACAAGTGGGCCTGTATTTCCTGTGTATGTGCCCTTCCCCCTGATAAGTAACGTTGCGGCGTCACGTCCGGGGTCTCCACTGGTTTGAAGTGTGATTAAGCCTGGTAAACGGCCGGTCAATGTGTTGGATATATTAGCAGCGGGAGTTTGTAGCATGTCTTTTGAAGAAACTGAGCTTACGGATCCTACTACCGATACTTTTTTCTGAACACCATATCCAACAATAACAACTTCGTTTATTTCTTTTGTTTTCTCCTCAAGAGAAATATTAATTACTGGTAGATTATTGACTGATACTTCTTTGGTGACAAAACCGATATAACTGATAATTAATACACTATTAGGATCAGCTGACAGCAAAAAGTTGCCCTCAATATCAGATGTTGTACTATTTTTTGAACCTTTAATAAAAATTGTTGCTCCAGGCAAAGGCTGTCCTTGTGAATCTGTAATTTTCCCTCTTATTGGAGATTTTTGTTGATTATCATTTGACACAAATACAATAAGGTTGTTCTCCAATATTGTATATGCTGTATTTGTGAGTGTTGATACTTTATTTAATAACTCATCTATAGCAATATTATTTGCCTTAAGACTTATTTTTAAATTGGGGTCCATTAATTCACTTTTATACAGAAAGGTAAATTTGCTTTGCTTCTCAATTTCTTTTAGAAACTGGGAAACAGAAATATTCTTTACTGATAAATTAAGCTTAATTTTTTGGGAAAAACCAGAAGCAGATACTGAAATCCCAATAATTAGCAAAAAGAATGTGAGTTTCATACATAATAGTTGATATGTGTTTCTTTTAAAAACACGATGTTTCATTTTTTTCATAAATTTGTCTGATTTTAATAATTCATCACACATTAAAATGAATGTGTTGTTGTTATCCTGTTAAAATTCAATAACTGGAAAATGTGTCCGCATTTTTCAGTTTTTTTTATAGTTTAATTTTTCGCATTTATTTTGGTTTAAGTGAATAATTCAGTTTAAATAATGTTTTGAAATAATTATAATTGAATCTCCTTTTATTTGATAATCAAAACCTGATGTTATTTTTAGCGCACGCATTGCTTGCTCAATTGTTCCGTTTTTAAAAGTGCCTGTATATCTTATTTTACCTGAATTTTCATCGATTTTAATTTTTACATCAAATGATTGTTCCAACTTCCGAGAAATACTTTCTAGTGTTTCATTATCAAAACTCAACTGATCTTCTTGCCATATTATATCAGATGTTGGTTTTATTGAATTCAGCACAAAAAGTTTATTCGGTTTCAGATCTTTTAAAAGATCATTCCCATATTCTTTTTTTATAGCGGCGAGTTTTAAAACTGAAGTTTTCCGTATAAAAATTGCTCTTTGATTTGGTTTTAAATAAATTGCTTCTTTTATTACATTCGTATTATTTTTTTCTACATAAACTGATCCTTTTATCAACGTAGTTTCAGTAACCCCCTCATTAGGGTATGATCTTATATTAAACAAGGTTCCCAAAACCCTTATTTTAACATCAATTGTTTTTACATAAAAAGGTCTTGACGCATTATGAGCCACATCAAAATATGCTTCGCCTTCCAGATAAACTTCACGTGACTGTTTTTTAAATTGTTGTGGAAATATTAGTTTGCTTCTGGAGTTAATCCAAACTTTTGTTCCATCCGATAAAATTATTAATGATTTATGGCCTTTGGGAACAATAATCTGATCCATAACCGTTAGCTCAGATTCCACATTTCTGTGGTTTTGGTAAAGAAGGAAATAAGTAGAAAATCCAATTGAAACAAATAATAGAGCCGCTACTGCAACTTTTAAATATAAAGAAGTGATAAATGATCTTTTAGCTTTGGGAACCATAATAGAAGATGATTCGTCAAGTTTAAGAATTCCTTTTACTCGTTGCCATTCTTCATTTGTATCTATTTGTTTTTTTAAAGAAATAATATCAAATGTGCACCATAAATGGTTTATCAAAGCAAAATATTCTGCATTTTTTGTGTTTTCCGAAACCCAACAATCCACTATATGTTGCTCTTCAGCATCAGCTTCACCGACCAGATATTTTGCCAATAAATCCCAGTTAATACCAGATGTTAATTTAATTTTCATATTGTTGTTTATATTTAATAGAACAAAAAACAAGAGCTTACCCTTATTGATAATAAAAGAATTATTAGAATAACTCTAAAAAGTCAATAGGATCAATAATAGATATTTAAAATTTAAGCGTAAAATGCGTAATGCTTTTCCCATCTGTGATTCTACGGTTTTTATCGAAATATTCAATTTCTGTGCTATTTCTGTATATTTAAGCCTTTCTATACGACTCATTTTAAAAATCGTAGCACATTTTTTAGGCAATTTATCAATATTATTTAATAATTGTTTTTCTAACTCTTCTAATTCCAAAGAATCATAATATTCCTCTATTTTTTCTTCTTCCAAAAAAGCAACATCAAGTGCTATAAATCGTGACTGTCTCGCTTTTTCACGCAAACTATTATTTCGAACAGCCTGAAATAAATATGCACTTAAAGAAGTATTAATTTCTAAACTAGAACGGTTCTCCCAAAAATAAACAAATAAATTTTGAACAATCTCTTTGGCAATATCAATATCCTGAGTAAAACGGTATGCATATATACATAATGATTGATGATATTTCTTAAACAAGATTTCGAATGAAGAAACATCCCCTTCATTTAATCGCTTAAGAATTAATTTATCAAAATTCCGCATATACAATCAGTTAAGTTCTAATATTACAATACTTCGTTAATTTTTCAGGCAGCAATTCTGCCTAGTTCCAATAGTTCTTTGACAATCTTTCTATCTTTAGTAGAGTTCGGGTTAATAGCGAACCTGCAAATAAATCGATCAAGTATCAAAGCGTTATTGTAGTACGTTTTATAATTGGCCATTGAGAACGGTGTTCGTTCACCTGACTCAGAGGATAACCATTCATACTTGGCTAAATTTACAGCGGTAAGCGAAGCGTTAAAGTGAAAGTCCCGTTTGTTTTCGCTCCTTGCCTGGCAGTGATTTAGTCCGGTATGCTGCTTTGCATCACGATATAGAAATTCAATCTGAAAACGTGAACGATAATACTGTACAATTTGCTTTCCCTCTTGACTTAAATTGGTTGAGAAAAAGAGCTTGCGGGCTACTTCTTGTCCATCCTTATAAAAGACAGCCACTGCAAGCTTAATGTCTCGTTGGAAAGCCTTAGAGTAGACCAGGGCAGAGTAAACAGTTAAGCCTTCGCCACAGACCTCTTTGTCAAAGTATCCTGTGTCAAGATCGTTAACCATTATTCTCTCTCCATGCTTTTGGGCCTTCCTTTTTTTCCTGTTGGTTTACCGTTATACTTGTACAGTAACACGCTATCATCCCTGAGTCGACTGATGAAATACAATCAAGATTCCAATAGTCTATCGACAAAAGGCTTCTTTGAAAAATATGCATCGGTTACCAGATAGTCAGAAATTTCACTGAAAGCCTTTGCGTTTTCTGTAATGATAGAGCCATAGTGTGAAAGTAAATTAAATTGCGTCGCATCCGATTTATCAACTCTAAGAGTCTGCCATACTTTAAGATGAAAAGCAGTTTGGCTTTAAACATCAACTATAGCGAAACCACAAATGTCCAATCCCAATTTGGTGCTTTTAGCAGAACATGACCAATATCAACCTATACCATAAGTTTGTTTGCCTGATTTGGGAATATAGCTAGGGTCAAAGGCGATGATGTGATCTTTACTAACTATCCCTTGAGTCAGAAGCTTATTAAAAGATAAGAAATCAAATTCCTTCTCAAACTGAATTCTGTGGGTTTGCTCACAATAGGGGCTAAAGCGGCCTAATTGAGAAATATTTATTCTACCTTTGATACTTAAAAAATGCCAAAGAACGCTGATAATGAAATCTTTTCGGGCTTTGTTGAGACCAGTAAAGTTTTTGTTTTGTAGTGTATTGATAATAAGGTATTTAGCATCGTGGTTGGCCTTAGGAGTCATATTAAGATAATTAGTGGTATAATCATCTAAGATAGTGATTCCTAATGGCTTAACCTAATTTTTAAACACTTATTTTCCTCAATATCAAACATTTATTTCTTTTTTTAACGGAGTATTGTAATTAGAAATTATTATTGGACAAAGGCCCACAGATTTAATGTATAATATATTTTATTGTAAGTTATTTTATTATCGGAGAGGCAGTATGGTTGTTTGTGTTATTTGATAAGAACATGTCTGGATTATCCTGAAAATTGCTTATTCTAAGTTTTGACTTTATCAAATCAAAACATCACACAAGAATAAAAGATTTTCCGCACAAATTTAATTACAATTTATCAATTATCAACCGATTGCATATTTATATTTTTAATTCTCTCGCTTAAATAGCGCAAATGAATCATGAATAAAATCAATTATAACATTATAGATGTGCACTTTGCGCATTTTTTTTGATAATAATATAAAGATAAGACAACATAATAAAACACAAATAAAGAACTTAAACATAAAAAATGCTTGAACTTTGTAAATATCAACCAATGCCGGTAATCTTAAGCACATTTTCCGATAACAAATCGTAAGATAATTATCATATAAATACTAATATTAAGCATCATTTTAATATCTATTATATTCATAATACTTATTTTCACTATGAGGGTTTACAGTTACTTATAACAGATTATTTTTACTGATATCAATATTTATAATAATTTTTATAATTTTTATAAAGTACACTATTTTTTGTTGATACAAAATGGAAAAAGAAAACATTTTTAGAATACGTGGGAATAAATTAAATATTTTTTATTTCATAAATATTACTATCTATTAAAAAAATAGATAGTAATATTCTTCTCTTAATTTATTATTGTTCTATTACTTACAATTTATAAAAATAGATTTATAGTTGGTGATGTAATTATAATTTAGACTCGAAATAAATTATGCAACTGATTGCATTATTTTATAATTTGTATTTATATTTACACCCGAATTAAATGAATTATGAAAGAAAAGGAAATTACTATTTACGATATTGCCAAACATTTAAATATTTCTTCCTCAACAGTTAGCAGAGGATTGAAAGATCATCCGGCAATTAGTAAGAAAACAAAAAGGCTTATTCTTGATGCTGCAGAAAAAATGGGGTATAGGTCGAATACCTTTGCAAGTAACCTTCGCCGCCAAAAAACAAATACTATTGGTGTAATTGTCCCTAGACTCAACAGTAATTTTATGTCAGATGCATTAGCCGGAATGGAAAAAACGGCCAGTAACTCCGGATATAATTTAATCATAACCCAATCCCTTGAAACAGAAAAGAAAGAAATATTGAATGCCTCAACACTATTCAATAACAGGGTCGATGGATTAATCGTATCACTATCATATAATACCAAAAGCATCGCTCATATTGAACCATTCCTTAGAAAGAATATTCCTGTTTTGTTTTTCGACAGGGTTTGTACACATAAAAAATGTTCAACAATTGTTATTGATAATCTAAAAGCGGGGTACGATATTACTTCTCATTTAATATCGCAGGGATGTGAAAACATTTTACATGTAACTGGCAACTTATCCCGAAATGTCTACTCAGACCGGTTTGAAGGCTATAAACAAGCCCTTTCAGACAACAACTTAGTTTTTAAAGAAGAAAACCTCATTACAAACAATCTCTCACCTGAGGAAGGATTAGACGTAGTTAAAAAAATACTGAAAATGACTCCTTTACCAGATGGCGTTTTTGTTACCAACGATTTATGTGCTGCAAACATAATGGTAGAGCTTAAAAAGAATGGTATTAAAATTCCTTCAGATATTGCCATAGCAGGGTTTAATAACGATCCTGTTTCAAAGCTTGTAGAACCAGGTCTAACTACAATTAATTATAAAGGGTTTGAAATGGGGGAATTGGCAATTCAAATAATGATTAATCAATTAAGTCAACTTCAAAATATGATTATGACCCAGTCTATTATAATGGGACATGAACTTATCATCAGGGCTTCATCATTAAAAAACAAGAAACAAATTTGAAAATCTAATAATACATTTCTATTCAACTATAGAAATGACTGCGACAAAGATCACCTTTTAAGCACTAAATGATACTTCAATATAAAGAATGATCTGAAAAACAAAGAGTAAATTTTTAAAAAACTATTTCAGAAAAGGAGGAAAAAGACGAAATAACACACTTTAATACGATTTTTTAATAAAAACAGGAATAAGTGTAAACAGCTCTTATCAAATAAAGTTATGTTAAAACTAATTATTCATTTTACATCTGAAAATGTATGAAGAAATTACATTTATGGAAGAGAGATTATAAAGATTTCTTTCCAAAACACCAAATTTCAATTATCATGAAGCTAACAGTTACTTTTATCTTTTTGTTTTCGTTATTTGTTCAAGCAAATGGTTATTCTCAATCTTCAAAAGCAAACATCAACATAAAAGATGTTCAACAAAAGAATACCATAAGTGGAATCGTGATTGATGCAAATAGCGGTGAAACGCTACCGGGAGTGAGTATTTTTATCAAGGGAACTTCGAAAGGAACCGTAACAGATAAACAAGGAAAATTTAATTTAAATAATTCAGACCCCAATACCATTCTAGTCGTTTCATATATGGGATATGAAAAACAGGAAATCATTGTTAACAACTCAATTCAGTTCACAATAAAACTTATTTCGAGCATTAAAAAACTTGATGAAGTGGTAGTTGTTGGGTATGGTACCCAAAAGCGAAAGGATATTACTGGGTCAGTTGTGTCTGTTGACAAACAGCGCTTAGCCAATATGCCTAATACCAATTTTGCACAAGCATTGGAAGGTGCAATATCAGGAGTAACAATTACCACGAATGGAGGAGGTGCAGAAGGAAGCAATAGCATTTTAATTCGTGGACAGAAATCTATTACCGCAAGTACTGACCCACTTATCATTTTGGATGGAATTCCCTATAATGGCAGCATCTCGGATATCAGCACAACGGATATTGCATCTACAGAAGTTTTAAAAGATGCTTCTGCTGCAGCTATCTATGGTTCTCGTGGTTCCAATGGTGTAATCCTCCTCACTACCAAAAAAGGTAGTAGTGGTAAACCTGTTGTTTCGTATGATGCTTTCGTTGGTTTGGAAAAGATTGCAAATCTTCCACCTACATTAACACCTGAACAATTTTACCAATTCAAAATAACAAGAGAAGGAAAAAGTGCAATTACATCTTCTGAACAGGCTGTTTATGATTCCAAAAAATTCCCCGATTGGCTCAACTTGGCTACAAGAACTGGCTTAAAAGATCAACATACTTTAAGCGTTAGAGGTGGCACTGATGCAATCAAATATTACGCTTCTGCTAACTATTTGGATGTAAAAGGAGTAGCTATCAATGATGAATTCAAGAGTATGTCTACAAGGATCAACCTGGAAGCCATTATGACACCTTGGCTTACTTATGGTACAAATACACAATTAACTTACGACAATCGAAGTGGAGTAGCTGCAAGTTTTAGTGGTGAGGATGGCGCATATTTTTTCAATCCTCTTACAACTGCTTTCGACTCTTTAGGTAATCAAACTATTTATCCATGGCCACAAGATGTTCATTTTGGGAATCCATTGTCCCCAACATTAGCCCAAAATACGGATAATACATATAAAATATTTTCGACCAATTATCTACAGGTTAAAATTCCATTCATAAAAGGTTTGGGTTACCGTTTTAATACTGGCGTTGAATATCAACAAAGAAATACCAGTACTTATTATGGCAGAAATACATTGGAAGGTTTGTCAAATAATGGTTCTCTGACTTCAAATAACAGCAATGTTAATAATTACACAATTGAGAACATTTTGACTTATGATAGAGAATTTGGCAAACATACTATTGGGTTTACAGGATTGTATAGTTACGAACAGGACCTTTCAACTTCGAATGGCTTAAGCGCACAACAATTCCCAAGTGATGTTTTAACCGCATATCAGGCTAATGTTGCTTTGGCTGTTCAACCAACCGCCGGTTATGGCAAACGGACGCTCATTTCTCAAATGGCAAGACTTAATTATGGATACGATGGAAGGTATTTATTGACTTTGACGGGGAGACGTGATGGTTCTTCAGTATTCGGAATTAATAATAAATTTGGCTTTTTCCCTTCAGTCGCCATTGCGTGGAATATTACAAATGAATCGTTTTTGAAAAACAATAAAGCAATATCCAATTTGAAACTGCGTGTTTCATACGGAAGCAATGGTAATCAGGCGATCAGCTCTTACAAAACCCTCGCAACATTAGCAACTCGCACATATATTGATGGAAGCACTACTCAACCCGGCTATATTCCTGCAAGTTTAGATAACCCTAACCTGCATTGGGAAGCAACGAATTCATCAAATATTGGTTTAGATTTTGGTTTTTTGAAAGGTCGTATTCAAGGATCATTAGATCTTTATGATGCCCAAACACACGATCTTTTATTAAACAGACATATATCACCTGTTGAGGGAATCACAACCATAACACAAAATATTGGTAAAACAGATAATAAAGGGATAGAATTGTCTTTGAACACTGTTAACATAAAAAATGAAAAATTTAATTGGTCAACGACTTTTAATATTTCATCTAACAGAAATAAGATAATTGCTTTATATGGTGATGCAAAAAGTGATACGCTGAACCAATGGTTTATAGGTCATCCAATAAATGTGAATTTTGGATATGTATTTGACGGAATTTATCAAAAAACCGATGATACTATTGGAACTGCACAAGGAAATGTGCATCCCGGGGATGCAAGAATACTGGATTACAACAAGGATGGAGTGATCAACAGTAAAGACAGAACTATTATCTCAAATAATGTTGATCCCAAATTTACCTGGGGAATGGCCAATACCTTTTCATATAAAGGACTTTCTTTGTATGTATTTATCCAGGGACAAGTTGGAAGTAAAATGATTAATCCTTCTCTGAATGAGAATTTTGTTCAATCAGGAGTACGACACAACACAATCATCAAAAACTGGTGGACTCCAACGAACCCTTCAACAGATTATTGGGCAAATTCCCTCACTTCAAATAGGCTAGGCGTTCCAATCGTACAGAATTCCAACTATACACGTGTGAAGGATATTTCATTGGGGTATGATTTTTCGGATAAAACATTACAAAGATTAAAATTATCCAAGTTAAAGATATTTATCGAAGCGAGAAATCTATTTACAATCACTAATTGGATCGGACTTGATCCGGAATTCAGCAGTCAAACAACGATTCCTTTGCAAAAGGAATATGTGATTGGATTAAATATAAGCATATAATAATTTTTATTTTATTTCAACTTAATTGATAAATTATGAAAATTTATAAAAATTTAATGACTGTTGTTGTTTGTACAATACTCATTACATCCTGTTCCAAAAACTCATTAAATGAAGATTCCCGGGGTGTATTAACCGCAAATCTTCTATTTACAAGTGAGGCAGGATTTCAAAACGCGCTTAATGGTTTGTACGATGAGGTACGCAGGTACCGGTCAGGTGACACCTATGGTAGTGTCAATAATATCATGTGCATGCCTGCAATGATCGGTGTAGATAATGCTTGCGGCAACTGGCGTGATCCTAATATTGACGTTTTTAATCTCTGGGGTATTATTAATAATCCTTCATTCGGACAGTATAACAATGTCTGGAGCTGGCTATACCAAACAATCAATTCTGCCAATACAATAATTAATCGTGCAAATGAAGCTAATATTAGCTGGACACCAAAAAACAAGAACAATATCATTGCACAGGCAAGATTTATCAGGGCATGGTGTTATCGACATCTTACCTACTTATGGGGGGATGTTCCTTTAACATTAACTGAATCCAATGGAGCAAATATAAAGACGGATTGGGAGCGGACCCCTATATCAGAAGTTCGAAATGCAATGCGGGAAGATTTGAAGTTTGCCGAACAATATCTGCCTGTCACAGCTACAAGTGATGCACAAATATTACAAGGCGTATCAACTCATTACCTGGCTGAGTTATATTTATCAATGGGAAAACCTGATAGTGCAAAGATTGAAGCATTAAAAGTCACTACAAATTCAAATTACAAATTGATCACTACACGTTATGGTGTAAATGCTGCAGTTCCTGGTACACCTTTCACCGATATGTTCATGGATGGCAACTCCAGAAGAAGTCAGGGTAATACAGAAGCTTTATGGGTGATCCAGAATGAACTAAATGTCGTAGGTGGGGAGGGCAATAATATTATGCGCCGCTACTGGGCTAACCGGTATTATTCCCTTTCAGTAAAAGGAACGGACGGGAAGAGTACCAGCCCTATCCAGGTCATTGCAGCTGCCGGCGGAAGGGGCATCGGTCGTATGAGTCCCACAAGATTCGAAATGAATCTATTTAAAGGTACTGTGGATGATAGGGGTTCTATCTATGCATGGCATTATTGGTATCTCATTAATACTAACCCTCCCAAAGGGTATAAAATTGGTGATACTATTTTTCTAGACAACACTGGCAATGAAAAGCTTAGCAATCCCAATTGGCCCTCCACATCAAAATGGGATTGGGTTAGTCCAACGAATGTACTGATCGATAACCAATACAATGATCAAGTTTTATTAAGGACGGGGGAGACTTATTTGATACTGGCCGAAGCTGATTTTAAACTGGGCGACCTGCAGGGTGCTGCTAATGCTATCAATGCATTAAGAACAAGAGCGCATGCGTTACCTGTTTTACCAGCAAATATCACTATTGATCTTATCCTGGATGAAAGAGCACGTGAATTATTTTCTGAAGAAGACAGGCGCTACGTCTTATTACGGACAGGCAGATGGCTTGCCAGAGTTCAGCTATACAATAAAATTGCAGGGTCGCTTGTAACTGCCAGGGATACGATATTGCCCATACCCCAGCCTGTCATTGATGCAAATTGGAGCAAACCAATGAAACAGAATCCCGGGTATTAACTAAAAGGCTAAATACAAGTTCTGGATGCCTGATAATGTTTGATTAACAAACGTCTTTAGGATATTATTCAGTCTATTGGTTAAATGTTCTTATCTACTATGATCGGGTATGCCTTTGGAATGGAAAACTTCGAAGGCATAACCTGATTATCGTATTTTTCACTCACATCTTTGAAAAGTGAGAACATTCTGTCTTTTGAATCACAGAATGATCTATTTTAAAACAGTATAAAAAATATTAATACATGAATCTTTTTCACAGGATAAAAATTCTAACCTCTATTTTATTGCTGTTATTTGTTTTTACAAAAAGCAATGCTCAGGAAAAAAGAATTATTGTTGGTATTAATGATAACTGGAAATTTCATTTAGGTGGTACAGAATATGCCGATGACCCATCTTTTGATGATACAAAATGGCAATTGGTAACATTGCCACATACTTGGAATGCAATAGATCCTTTTGACGATGATGAAACATATTTTCGTGGTATTGGATGGTACCGTAAAACCATTGATCTGGATGAAAAATTCCGAAACAAAAAAGTATTTCTTTTTTTTGAAGGAGCCAATCAGGTTTCAGATATTTATGTAAATGGTGCTTTTGCTGGTCAACACAAAGGAGGGTACACTGCATTTTCTATTGATATTACATCTTTTATAAACTGGGATCAGAGTAAAAGCAAAAATACAATTGCAATTCAGGTAAATAATGCCCACGATAATTTTATTCCACCGTTATCAGTTGGATATGCACTATATGGGGGTATTTATCGTAATGTATGGTTGATTGCTACAGACAATCTTCATTTTAAAGAAATCAACAATTCGGCAGGTGGTGTTTTTATTACTACCCCAAAAGTGAATAGGCAAACTGCTTCCCTCAATGTTAAATCATTAATTATAAATGAATCAAAAGAAAAACGCACATTCAGTTTTCTAAACACGGTTTTTGACAAAAAAGGAAAACCGGTCACTAGTTTTGCAAAGGAAGTTTCGATAGAAGGCAACCAGCAAACCGAAGTTTTGACATATTCTAATGAAATACAAAACCCCCATTTGTGGAGTCCAGAAGATCCTTACCTCTATCACGTAAATACACAACTGATTGAAAGTGGTAAAATAGTTGATGAGGTGACTAATCCGCTTGGCTTCAGGTATTTTCGTTTTGATGCAGATTCAGGCTTTTTCCTTAATGGGAAAAAATATGTTTTGCATGGTACAAATCGCCATCAGGATATGGAGGGAAAAGGTTCTGCATTGTCGGATGAAGATCATATCCGCGACATGCACTTAATAAAAGAAATGGGAGTTAATTTTCTGCGGCTTGCACATTATCCGCAGGCGCCTGCTGTTTTAAACCTTGCCGATCAGTTAGGGATTATTATCTGGGAGGAAGTCCCTACGGTGAATTACATAAATTTGGAACCGGAGTTTTTGATGAATGCTGAAAATATGCTTCGTGAAATGATCCGGCAACATTTTAATCATCCATCAGTGGCGATGTGGGGATCAATGAACGAGATACTATTACATAGTAAAAATGGCGACCGGATTCAAAAGCATAGTGATACTGTATATCTAAAAGGGGTCAGAAAATATGCACTGAAACTGGATAGTTTGATTCGTGCTGAAGACCCTTCAAGATACACGACAATGGCTGTGCATGGCAGTGATGATTATGTAAAATATCAACTCGATAATATTTCGCAGGTAGTTGGTCAGAATATTTACAGCGGGTGGTATGGCGGAAATGTTGAAGACTTTGGAAAAGGACTAGACAAGTTACACAAAGAAAGGCCTGAACAAATTATATTCATCAGCGAATATGGTGCAGGTAGCGATCTTCGGTTAAATACATCCAATCCGCAAAGACTTGATTTCACAGGACAGTATCAGCGATTGTACCATGAATCATATATCAGGCAAATGAATGCACGTCCTTTCCTTGCCGGTACTGCCATTTGGAACCAGTTCGATTTTTCGCAACCCAATATCGGCGGCCCTATGTCAAATTTGAACAACAAAGGGATGATGACATGGGACAGAAAGTATAAAGATGTTTATTTTTTATATAAAGCCAACTGGAATCCAGAACCAATGATATATATTGCTGCCAGAGATTGGTTGAAAAGGGCTGGTAATGCCGATACCAAATTTTCTTTGGCTGTGTATGCAAATACAAATGATGTAACACTGTATGTTAATGGGAGAAAGCAGGACACAAACAAACCGGACGATATTCATAAATGTAGTTTCAATATCCAATTGAATGATGGCGATAATCTGATCGAAGCTATTGGAAAAGGAAATGGAAAAATAATAAAAGATAATGTAGTCATTCACTATACCATTACCCCACAGCAGCTATCAAACGCGGCGCAAGATTTTTCTTCAATTTATATTAATGTGGGGTCCAATGCTCAGTATACGGATGAAAGCGAGATGGTTTGGTTACAGGATCAGCCTTATAAAAAAGGAAGTTATGGTTATCTCTCCGGTTCTCCAGCAACCATGAATCTCAAGTATATGATAACAAATACTGCACATACGCCGCTATATTACTCTTATCTTGATGATGTAACGGCATATCGCATAGATGTACCTGATGGTTCTTATGAAGTTGATCTGTTTTTTATTGAACCCGAAAAAACACAAAAGGGCGAGAGGGTCTTTGATGTGAGCATAAACAAGGAAAAGGTGATTGATCAGTTGGACCTTGCTGCCACCCAAGGATTTTGTGTTGCCAATAGAAAAACTTTTATTGTGAAGGCGATCAATGGTAATGGTCTTGAAGTTTCATTCAATGCAAAAAAAGGAAAACCTATCTTAAATGGAATAAAAGTTTCTAAACAGTAAAGAAATAATATGAAGAATATGCAAGTTAAACGCGTTGGAATAAAGCAAATGGGATTACTGATATTGCTAACTGTAATATCCTGTTCTGTTGTTTTTTCACAGGACACGATCAATGGCCAATTGCCGGATGTCTTAAGATTGAATAACGGAAAAAGAGTTACAACTTCTCAGCAATGGAACCTACAAAGACGGCCGGAAATTCTAAGAATTTTCGAACAACAGATGTTCGGTCAATCGCCTGGCAGACCAAAGAAAATGATATTTCAGGTGGTCGATAATGATCCCAGGGCACTTGGTGGCATTGCAACACGAAAGCAGATCAGAGTTCTTTTTAATGGTCGAACCGAAGGTCCGTATATGGATATTCTTCTTTATCTGCCTAATCAGGTAAAACATCCTGTCTCTGTATTTGTTGGGTATAATTTTGCAGGAAACCAGTCGATTACTAATGATACGGCCGTACATATCTCCAAGAGTTGGATGAGCGCAAAAACTACAGGGGCGATCAACAACTATGCAACGGAAGCAACGCGGGGAATTGCAGTAAATGGATGGCCTGTCGAAACCATTTTGAAAAGAGGCTATGGGTTGGCCACCATGTTTGCAGGAGACGTTGATCCCGATTATGAAGATGGGTTTAAGAACGGCATTCAAGCTTTATATCCAGAACTGCAAAAAGGTAAGGATAATTTTTCAACAATGGCTGCCTGGGCTTGGGGTTTAAGTCGTGCAATGGATTATTTCGAAACTGACAAGGCAATAAACAGCAAAAAAGTTATCGTTTACGGTACCTCCAGAATGGGCAAAGCTGCAGTGTGGGCAGGCGCTACCGATCAAAGATTTGCAATGGTCATCAGCAATGAATCCGGGGCCGGAGGCGCAAAGCTATTCCATCATCTGGAAGGAGAGAATATTGCGCGTGTATGCAAAGTATTTCCCCATTGGTTTTGCCACAATTTCCAGCAATATGTTGATAAGGATTCAACGTTGCCTTTCGACATGCACATGGTACTTGCCTTAATTGCACCCCGCCCGTTATACGTGGCCAGCGCTCAAGGTTCCAATCTTACAGATTCCTACGGGGAATTCCTTTCGGCAAAATATGCTGATCCGGTTTACCGGCTTTTCCATACTACGGGATTACCTGTAAAAGAGATGCCGGCAGTAGACCATGCTGTGTTTGGCCAAATAGGATATCATAACCGGTCAGGTAAACACGATATCCTTCCTTACGATTGGGAACAATTTCTGCATTTTGCAGATATACACTTTAGTAAAAACCAATAAAAAAACACTTATATGAAACAACTATTGATTGGCATAATTTTCACTTTAATTGCAGGAAAATGTTTTTCTCAGCAGGATGAATATTTTCATTTATGGCCTGGAAATGTGCCTGGTGAAACGGAAGCAAAACATCCTGCAAAGCCTGCCCCAACTGCAAAGAATGGCATTTTACTTATCACAGATGTGACTGACCCGATTGTCACGGTATATACTCCTGCACCTCAACTAAATCTTGGAATAGGGATAGTGATCTGCCCGGGTGGAGGTAATAAGGTCCTTTCTACTATCACCGAAGGAAAGGATGTCGCAAAATGGTTTACAGATAGGGGTTTTACTGGATTTGTACTGCAATATCGTGTGCCGGATAAACGAGCAGGAGCGCTACAGGATATTTTTCGTGCACTCCGATTAATAAGAAATAATGCCGATAAATGGAAACTTAACATCAATAAACTTGGCGTAATGGGTTTTTCAGCAGGTGGAAACCTGTCGGCACGCGCCAGTACGGAGTACAGACAGGAAACATATATTCCTGTCGATAAAGCCGATTCACTTCCTTGTCGTCCCGATTTTGCTGTTTTGATCTATCCCGGTGGACTTGCAAATGGCCCTGAACATAAGCTTATCTCTGAATTGACTGTCGATAAAAACACCTCACCAACTTTTCTTTCTGTTGCCAATGATGATCCCGTTGGAATACCATTAAGTTATGCTTATGCATTGCATGATGCTAAAGTAATTATGGAATTACATGTTGTTCCAAAAGGGGGGCATGGTTTTGGTCTGCTTCGGGGAAATGGAGTGCCTTGGGAATGGCCTGAACTTGCCGAGAAATGGATAAAGCAAACTTTAAATATTAACACTTTAACAAATCTAAACGCCAAATAACTTTTATGTAACTATGCTTACAAAAAAAGTTGTATTTGCAGCTTGAATTCATTTATAAAAAAAATGTTGATATTTTGATTTTATAATAATTAATATAATTAAAATATCCATTTTAAACACTTTTATCATGAAGCAATACAGAATATTTGTAATTTTTTTTTCAATTGGATTACTTGTTTTTCCAAAAGAAAATTATGGAATAAGTTTACGTTTGTCTGATACAAAAGCTTTTAAATATCAGACACATCAGAAAAAATCGATAAACCAGACTTTAATCAAAAAAACAGTCTGGTTGTCATCACTTGACCTCACAAAAATGGTTCAAGGTTCCGGAAAACCAGTGCTTGATAAAAATACTGATCTGAAACCTTTTTCAATTGCCAAACAAGTTTTCCAAGGAGGAGTTGGTACACGTGTGAATAGCTCTCTCTGGCTGGATTTAGGAGGCGCTTCTGATAGATTTATTGCTAATGTTGGTATTGATGACGATACAATCAGGCGTGCTAATGTGACAACACACAACTTTAAAATAATAGGTGATGGCAAAAAACTTTGGGAATCCGGCCCTATGAATTTTGGGGATTCTGCTAAAAAAGTAGATATTGATGTAAAAGGGATAAAGACACTTATCTTGTTTGTATTCAACGTGGGTAGCCGTGCCAGTCAGGTTCAGCTTGATTGGGCAGATGCTCGTTTCATTGTTAATGGTCGTACCCCAATAACCATACATCCACCGGAAGATAAAGTTGTTATTCTTACTCCCAAGCCAAGACTTGGACCCCGGATAAACGGACCAAAGGTATATGGTTGCAGGCCGGGTAATCCATTTTTATATCGCATTCCTGCTACAGGAGAACGCCCAATGCTATTTTCAGCAATAAATCTGCCTGCCGGATTATCACTTGATTCAAATTCAGGAATAATTAGCGGTTCTATTGCAAGCAAAGGAGAATATAAAATTACGCTGAATGCCAAGAATGAGCATGGAACTGATTCCCGTTTATTCAAAATTAGTTGTGGTGATATACTTGCTCTTACACCACCAATGGGATGGAACGATTGGTATGCACATTATAACCGTATTACCGATCCGATGATTAGGCAAGCTGCTGATATTATTATAAATAGCGGAATGGCAGATGTAGGTTATCAGTATGTCAATATTGATGATTGCTGGATGAATGCTAAAACCAATAGTGACTCTGGCCGTGTTGGACCTGCCCGAAGTGGACATGGAAACATTTTGCCCAATAGTTATTTTCCAGACATGTATAAAATGACAGATTATATTCATTCCAAAGGCTTAAAAGCTGGACTTTATACTTCTCCTGGTGCAACAACTTGTGCCGGATATACCGGAAGCTATTTATACGAAGCACAGGATGCCAAACAATTTGCTGACTGGGGATTCGACTTTCTGAAATATGATCGGTGTTCTTATGGAAGGGGTATGGGAGTATTCACTGATGAAATGGAACAAAAACCATATCGGCTTATGGGAACCTTTTTGAAAGAACAAAATCGAGATATCGTTTTCAATTTGTGTCAGTATGGAAGAAGTGAGGTTTGGAAATGGGGAGCCGATGTTGGAGGCCAGTCATGGCGTACCGGTGGCGATCTGGGATTTGGATTGGATCGAATATTTGATGTTGCTTTGAAAAATGCAGAGTATGGCGCCTACTCAAAACCAGGTGCATGGAATGATCCTGATTATATTCAAATTGGTTATGTGGGAAATGCTAATGGAGGAGGATTACCTGTGCCATCTAAGTTAACACCAACTGAACAATACTCATTCATGTCACTTTGGTGTCTTTTGTCTGCACCATTAATTTACAGTGGCGATCTTACCAAAATGGATGCATTTACAAAAAACGTACTGTGTAACCCGGAGGTTATTGAGGTGGATCAGGATCCGCTTGGCAAATGTGCAAAGGTCGTTCAAAAAAACGAAGACTGTTTTCTTATGATCAAAGAGCTGGAAGATGGAAGCAAAGCTGTCGGCTTCTGTAATGGCGGTGAAACACCTGTAGCTATAACCTTGAAATGGTCATTAATCGGAATTAATGGTGGGCAAAAGGTACGTGATCTTTGGCGCCAGAAAAATCTTGGATATTTTAAAGATAAATTTACGACTACCGTTCCGCGTCATGGTGTTACATTGGTCAGAATTAGTAATTAATCAGTAATGTCCAACAAATTACATTAATAGAAACAAAACAAGAGGTATTTGCTACTTTATTAAAGGAAACTATGATAGCCAATTTAAACGATAAAAACAGAATCATTAATCTTTTTGCAAACGGAATGTTATCATTGATGATTTATTTTGTTATTACAGTTGCTATCAAACCATGTAGTGCACAAGCACTTTCATTGAAGAAAGTATTTAAAAATGATTTTATCATTGGGGCTGCATTGGGTTACGATGAAATAAACGGAAAATATCCTGATGATATAAAAATGGTAACAAAACAATTTAATGCTATTTCTTCTGCCATACTTGAATGGAGTAGTATTAATCCTAAACCGGGTTTTTATAATTTTGAAACTGCAGACAAGTATGTGGATTTTGGTGAAAAGCATAAGATGTTTATCATCGCCCATGGTCTTATCTGGCATCAACTAGTGCCTGAATGGATATTTAAGAATAAAGATGGCAATATAACCACACGTGATACTTTATTAAAACGCATGAGGAACCATATATTTACCTTAGTAGGAAGATATAAAGGTCGTATCAGTTGCTGGATTGTAGCCAATGAAGCGTTAGAAAACAATGGTCAGTTACGCAAAACAAAATGGTTGGAAATAATAGGAAAAGATTATCTTCAAAAAGCTTTCGAATATGCGCACGATGCTGATCCTAATGCAAAGTTATACTACAATGATTATGATCTTTGGATGCCGGCTAAGCGGATAGCAATGATTGAGTTGATTCAAGAGCTTAAATCTAAAGGTGTACATCTAGATGGTGTTGGAATACAAGGACACTGGACCATTGATTATCCTTCACTTGACAAAGTAGAAGAAACACTTGTCGCTTTTTCAAAGATAGGTGTCAGGGTAATGATAACGGAAATGGATGTTAGTGTACTGCCGCGACCAGGACATCATGAAGGCGCTGAAATTACAGATAGCTACAAACAAAGCGAAGCACTTAATCCATATCCGCACAGTCTGCCTGATTCAATGCAAAATAGATTAGCCGATCGTTATGTAAAGATATTTGAGTTATTCCATCAATATCGAAATGAAATTGACGGAGTTACTTTTTGGGGTATTAACGACAGAGATTCCTGGCGTAATGACTGGCCTATAAAAGGAAGAACCGATTATCCGATGTTGTTTGACCGTTCTAATCAACCTAAACCTGCTTTTTATTCGGTTATAAACAACAAAAAAAATGTAAAAGATAAAAAATTTCATCCTGCTGTAACAATTACACCTGATGTTTTGATCCTAATTGATCCTTCTGAAGAAGGACCTGTTAAAAGAGCTGTTCAGGATCTTGTTCGCGTCCTTAAAAAAACCTAACAGATTATTATAAAAATGAGTTTTTAAAAGAGAATAAACACTGAAAATTGTATTAATTTAATGAACGAAATCATAACTATTAAATAAAAAGATACAAAGGTTATATATAACAAGCCATGAAAAAACGACTCACATTATCTATTATTTTGTTTTTAAGTTGCATTGCTACATTTGCGCAAGAAGAGCAGGTATCTGTACAAAAAACCGCAGCAATAACTCCTTTTACCGGGATTGATTATGTCCGGATCGTATTTGACAAGAAAGAGGTTTTGTCTTCCTCAAACACATTTAAAGCAATCATCAAATCTCAATCTGATGGCAAACTTCTTTGGGAAGGTAATGTGACTCCAACTCCTGCAGTAAATGAAGGCGGTAATCAACTTGAAGTTACAATCAAAAATTTAAACCCGACACTGTGGACTCCCAATAACCCCTTCCTTTATGAGATAACCTTGCAGCAATTTTCCAAAGGCATCTTGAAAAGTTCACTGAAAGAGCGGGCAGGCTTTAGAAGTTTCGAGCGCCAGGGCGGCACACTTTATCTGAACGGGAAGCCGATCTTTTTACGTGGAATAGCCATTAATCCTCCTGGTCGTGGAATACCCGCGAAGGTGGAAAACAGTCGTGAATTTGCATTGGATTATGTGAAGTTTATGAAGAGCATTCATGTAAACATTATCCGTATCCCTGATGCAGAAGTATGGTTTGATGTCTGCGATGAACTGGGGATGATGGTTTTTGGTGGTAACTATGCAGGAAGCGTTGCCGGTGGTGAAAAAGTGGATCAACAAGTTGCTGTTGGTGATGAAACAGATGGCGGTTTTCCAAGTGATTATACTAAAGGTGTTGAATGGTACGAAAACAAAAAATTGGGTTTAATAGCTCATCATCCAAGTTTGATGGTATATGCAATGACAAATGAAACACCATTTGCAGGAAAAAGGGCAGAGTTATGGGAGAAATTCCTTTCCAGTTCCTATGAAAAACTAAAGAAATGGGATGAAACACGTGTGTATATAGCAAATGCTGGTTATGGTTATGGCAAAACTGGCGATATCACAGATATCCATCGTTACTGGGGATGGTATTACAGTTCACCTTTTACCTTTTTGAACATAAGAGATGAATCAAAAATAAACCCATACCCATCCAAAAACCAACCGATAACATTTACCGAATGTGTTGGAAACTACACCGGTCCTGACGGTAGATACAACCTAACTCCTGCGCATAAAAATCCCAGTTCACAACTGGCATGGACAGGTCATGAACGACAAGATCTGCAGGCACAATTGGCTGATTATCATCAGAGTTTTACCTTTAAACAAGTAACTGAAACTTTCCGTCAACTAAGAATTGTAAACCCCAATTTGAGTGGTGTATTTCCATTTACTATTTTGTTCTATAACTGGAATACAATCAAGAAGTTTGATGATATGAAACCCAAGCCGGTTACTGATCAGGTCAAGATTTCATATCAACCTGTTTTGCTAAGTTGGGAATGTTGGACACCAAATGTATATGTCGGTTCGGTTATCAAACCTATAGCTCATATTATTAATGATGCTGATGATTTCACTGATCTTACAAATGCTAAGCTGATTTATGAGATAAAAGACAAAGCGCAAGCAGTTGTTTATACTGACAGTATAGCCTTGTCTAATGTGCCTTATTATTCAAGTATAAGCAAGAAAATTGAGATAAGAATACCCATTAATCTTGTCACCGGAAAATACATATTACAGGGAAAGATCATCAGCAAAGGAGAAATAGTCTCCCAAAATAGTTATCCAATTTTTGTAGCTGATCAAAATTTCACTTCCTCATCGGGCTCAAATTCTGCTACTGTTTTATTGTACGATAAGATAGGGATAACTAAAAAATCACTTACCGGTCTTAATTTAAAGTTCAAAGAGATTAGTTCCCTTGATAATATTGCGCTAAATAACATAGTAGTTATAGGCGAAAATTCAGCAGATGAATCTATTGTCCAAAATAAAGCAGCCATCAAAAAGTTCATTGAATCGGGAGGAAGGGTCTTAAGTCTTCGTCAGGATAGTATACATATGCAGAACATTAATCAAATTCTGATTAATCCTCTTGTAAATGGTAATGTCGATATCGATAATCCTGTTTATCCAGTCTCTTCAAAGTCGCCTAGAAATGGATATTATTTGAATGTTGAACGGCTTGAAAATCCTGTTTTCGATGGCATCACACGTGAAAATTTAAGAGTGTGGTCTGACTATACCGGATGGGATGAAACACAAAAAGGTTTTCCATCGATAAAACCTGTTACAGATGGCTTTACTTTGCAAAACAAGGAGGATATCGCAAGTACCGCTATACTTGCCAATTACAGTTCCGGATTACAGGCTATTGCACTGGCTGAACAGTTTCAAGGCAAAGGCAGCATAATACTGTGTGGTTTGGATTTGGCAAACCGATCATCTCTTGATCCGGTAGCAGGAAGACTTTTCCTGAACCTCGTAAATTATGCTGGTAGTTCTGCCAATCATGAATGTTACCAGTTGATTACAAGCCCTATTATCTGGGGCGAATATGAAACAGAAAGAGGCGTAGTAACTGATTTGTACAGTGGCTTTCTTGTTAATGCAACCCCTCGTGTACCTGCCGATTATCTTGGCAAAGGTATTGTTGTAACTAAAGAAGGTTATCAGCTGGCTGGTGGAAGCAGGTCTGGTTTTAATACTCGCCCGGGCATTCAATATGTTGCAAATGGCCGCAGACCTTTTGGACCCTATGTACAAAGCTTTGGAGGACAACCAACACCGGATAAAAACACAACGGAGGGAATTGGCAAATTCTGGTGTAAAATTCCTGAAGGCCAAAATATGGCTACATCCATTGTCTGGAACCCAAGTAAAGAACCATTGAACATAATGATAAAGATAAATGATCTACCAGAAATAGGCAAAACTATTGTTGCCGGAGATAAAGTTGCTATTGAAACACCTGTCGACAAGAGCAATGTGAACATCACCTATACCGGTGACCGGCGTCTTGTTATCTTAGAAACAGCATTCAGTAAAAAGAATTAATTAAAGTTTGACAACACATTAAGGTTCTCTTAAATATCAATAAACTAACGATGAAAAAAACAAGCTTTTTAATATTGATGAATTTGTTGTTTGTAAGCTATACAAACGCTCAGGAATATCCTGTTAGAAAGATAAAAGCAGATCTGAATCAGGTTGAAGGTAAAAAAATCACCGTATTCAATGAATGTATTGGAGCCGGCAGAGCCAATGAAGGCCTACGAGCAGATTGGCAACAACAGTTGGCTATGGTTCAAAAAGATATTGAGTATAGGTACATCCGTTTTCATGGCTTATTGCATGACGATATGCGTGTGTATACTGAAGATAAGGAAGGGAATATCTCTTATAACTGGCAATACATCGATAAATTATACGATTACCTTTTAAGCATAAAGATCAGGCCTTTTGTCGAGTTTGGTTTTATGCCTGCTGATCTGGCAGTTGGAACTAAAACTGTTTTTTGGTGGAAAGCTAATGTGAGTAAACCTAAGTCATATGCAAAATGGGACAATCTGATTGCTAAATTGGTTACACACTGGCAAGAACGATATGGTAAGGAAGAAGTTTCAAAATGGTATTTCGAAGTATGGAACGAACCCGACCTTAAAGGCTTTTATGACGGCACCCAGGCTGATTATTTTGAATTATACAACCATACTTCAAAAGCAGTAAAGAGCGTATCCCCCGATTATCGTGTTGGTGGACCTGCCACTTCAGCCACTAAATGGATCGCAGAATTTTTAGCTTATTGTGCTACTGAGAAATTAGCAGTTGATTTTGTTAGCACACATGACTACGGAACCACTTCAGTATTAGACGAGTTTGGCACAAAGAAACAAAAGCTAAAGACTAATTTTGATACGATTTCTTTAAATGTGAAAAGAGTAAGAGGCATTATCAATGCATCTCCTTTTAAAAATGCAGAACTTCACTTTACCGAATGGAACACTTCACCATCATCCAGGGACCCTTTACACGATACCTATCAGAATGCAACATATGTTTTAAACACGCTAAAAAAGACTGGTTCTAATAGCAATTCTATGTCGTATTGGACATTTACAGATATTTTTGAAGAAGCCGGCCCAGCCGTAACTCCTTTTCATGGAGGTTTTGGGCTGTTAAATCTCCAGAATATTAAAAAGCCAACATACTTTGCCTATAAATTCATGAACGAACTGGGATCAACGGTTCTTAAAAATCCTGACAATTCTTCATATGTTTGTACCTCTCAAAACGGCAATGTACAGGCGCTGCTCTGGAATTATACTTTTACAGAAACCGGCAAAAGTTTCAACCAGGGATATTTTGTAAAAGTCCAGCCTTCTATGATACGTCAAAATATTGAACTGGGGATATCCCACATAAAAGATGGAAAATATCGTGTTGAAATATACAAGGTCGGCTACAAACAAAATGATCCTGTTACCGGGTATATAGAGATGGGACGCCCTTCTCAGATAACACTTAAACAGGAAGCTGAGCTAAAAAAACTTTCATCAGGTTTGCCTGCAGAAGCAACTAATATTGTCATTAATAACGGATCTTTTAGAAAAACCATACCATTGAGAGACAATGATATTGTATTTATTAAAATTATTCATAAGGATAAATAACATGTGGAATTTACTGAAAACAGTTTTATTTGTAGTGTGCCTGTTATTGATTACTTCTGCATATTCCAAAAAGTATTATGTCGATGCAATAAAAGGCAACAACAGTAACACCGGATTATCAACTACTTCTCCTTGGAAAACGTTATTAAAAGTTAGTACTGCATTATTCAACCCCGGGGATATTATTTCCTTTAAAGCAGGTCAACGTTTCAATGGGTTGTTGGTAATAAGTTCAAGCGGTAAACCTAATGCACCAATCATTTATACTTCTTATGGAGGTGTCCAAAATGCCATTATTGATGGTACTGGAGATTCTGTTGCTATTTATTGTTATAACAAGCAATATATTGAACTGAAAAACCTTACAATTACAAATTTCAGGAAAGGTGTTTTAAAGGGAAATGATTTATTTGATGGAATATATATCGTCAATCACGATTATGGCATCTTACATCATTTTCATTTTGATCATATGACTATATCTAATGTCAATAGCACTTATTTCGCAAAAGATGAAGGTAAAACTGATCAAAGTCGATATCATGGGGGCGTTCAGTTTTATACCTTCGGTAATAAGAAAAGAAGCAATTTTGATGATGTATTGGTTACAAATTCAACTTTTGAGAAACTAAGTCGTACAGGTTTCAACTTCCGCTCCGATTGGGATAACCGGACTGCTTACAGTAAGTTTGGGGATAGTATTAGCAAAGGAGAAAAAGATAACTGGACACCCAATACCAAAGTTGTTTTCCGAAATAATCTCTTTAAAAATATTGCAGGAAATGGTCTTATCGTCAGAGTTGCGTTAAATGCCGTTATTGAACATAATATTTTCGATTCTTGTGGCCAGGTAATATCGGGTAATGCTGTATTCAATTTTAATACCGATCACACTCTTTATCAGTACAACGAAGCAAAGAATACTATTTATAACGAAGGGGACACAGATGCCCGGGGAATTGACAGTGACTACCGGACAAAAAATACAATAATCCAATATAATTATTTGCACAACAATGGTCTTGGTGGCATTACTGCAACAGGTGGTCCGGGCATAGGTGATAATCCAATCAACTTTAATTTGGGAACCATTATCCGTTATAACATTCTTGAAAACAATGCCCGCCAGGGAATTTATGTTTCAGGAAGGGTCGAAGGAATACAGGTTTACAACAATGTATTTTATGCTGACTCAACATTTAATGAAATTGTAGCCATAAAACTAAACAGGTGGACAGTTTATCCGAATGGTGCGACATTTCAAAATAATATTTTTTATTTCAAAGGTTCTAATACTTCATTTGCATTTACCAACGCAACTAATGTAACTTTTGATCACAATATTTATTTTGGGTTAAAACCTCCCCTATCGTTTTCAGATAAGAATCCTATAACTGCTGATCCAATATTTAATACACCCGGTGGAGGCAAACGCGGATATAGGATAATGAAAAACTCACCGGCAATTAAAGCAGGTACATCAATAAAGAATAATGCCTTCGGCGATTATTATGGACATAAAATTCTTCCAGGGTATAAACTAAATATTGGAATTGACAATGAATGAACTAATTTTTTAAATAAATCAATCCAAGGAAAACAAAAATCATCCTACACATTTTAAACAAATACTTACTTTATGAAAAGGCTTTTAACAATTTTATTATTTGGAATATTTACTGGTTCATCATTTGCACAGGTAAAGACAGTTAATATAAGTACAAATGATGATGGCAAACGTGAACGTCAATATTGTGTTGAAGTACTAACCCACATAGCAGACCCTGTTTTAAATGCTTTGAGCAAAAATGAACTCAAGAAAAAGATGCCTGTGGAATCAAATAATACTCTACGAAATTACAGCACACATCTTGAGGCATTTGGCCGATTACTTTCTGGAATGGCTCCCTGGCTTGAATTAGGTCCTGATAATACTCCTGAAGGAATATTGCGAAAGAAGTATATTGACCTTACACTGTTAGCCATAAAGAATGCTGTTGATCCCAAGGCAGTTGATTTCCTTAATTTTAATGTTGGACATCAACCTTTGGTTGATGCTGCTTTTTTTGCTCAGGCATTATTACGGGCCCCAAATCAATTATGGGGCGGTTTAGATAGCGAGACAAAAGCTAATGTAATCAAAGCGTTAAAATCATCACGTGTGATTACTCCTTCATATTCCAACTGGTTAATGTTTAGTGCAACAGTTGAAGCAGCATTGTGCAAGTTTGATAAGTCTGCCGACATGATGCGGATTGATTATGCAATAAAACAACACATGCTATGGTACAAAGGTGATGGAATGTATGGCGATGGACCTGATTTTCATTTTGATTACTACAACAGTTTTGTAATTCAACCAATGTTAATTGAAGTGTTATCAACACTTGTTGATGCAAATGGGAAAGAAGCAGATAAGAAATTGTATAATGAAATTGTTAAAAGAAGTCAGCGATATGCTGTAATTCAGGAAAGATTGATCTCTCCCGAAGGCTCCTACCCTCCTGTTGGACGTTCTTTAGCATATCGTTTTGGCGCTTTTCACTTACTCTCAAAGATAGCGTATTTGCATGCATTGCCCAAAGAAGTTCAGCCTCAACAGGTAAGAGCTGCATTGTATACAGTTATAAAAAGACAGATCGAAGCTCCGGGCACATTTGATAAAGAGGGTTGGCTACAAATTGGTTTTGCAGGTCATCAACCTGGTATGGGTGAAACTTATATCTCCACCGGAAGTCTTTATTTATGCTCAGAAGCCTTCATCATGTTGGGGTTACCACAAGACGACCCAATGTGGCAGGGGAAAGATTTATCCTGGACAGCTAAAAAATTATGGTCAGGAGAAGACTTGCCTGTTGATCATGCATACAAAAGCGAATTATAAAAACAAGTAAGTGTTATTTTTAAAACAAGAAGAACCATTATTGATTTTTTTAATTTTAAGCCAAAAGAAATGAAACGAATAATTATTTATGCATGTGCTATAATGCTTCTACTATTATCAGCAGAATGCTCAGCACAAAAGAATCAGAAAATTGCTAAAAGCGATATTACCAAGCAATGGATTGATCAGAATTTGAAACAGGCAACAAGTCAGTATAAATATTTGATGACCAAAGTACCTGAAGGCGTGATGCCTCGGTCATTTACAAAAGACACCTTAAGAACCTGTACCTCTGAGAACTGGGTGGCTGGTTTTTATCCGGGGACATTGGTATTTCTTTATGAAAACACAAAAGACAAATCGCTGTACAACGAGGTACTAAAGAAAATCAAATTGATGGACAAAGAACAATTTAGTACAGGCACGCATGATCTTGGTTTTATGATGTATTGCAGTTATGGAAATCTCAATCGGATAACTCCTACTGCTGAATACAAAAAGATCCTTGTAAATGCAGCCAAATCTCTTGCTACACGATTTAATCCAACAGTTGGATGTATCCGTTCATGGGGTAAGTCTAATGACACCACCATGTTCAGAGTTATCATCGATAATATGATGAACCTTGAAATGCTTTTCTGGGCTGCCAGAGAAACCGGAGATCATTCGCTCTACGACATTGCCATTACACATGCCAACACAACCATGAAAAATCATTTCAGACCCGATTATAGTTCTTATCATGTTGTCGTATACAATCCCCAGACCGGAAAAGTAATGAAAAAACAAACAGCACAGGGAGCAGCAGATGAATCAGCATGGGCACGAGGACAATCCTGGGGACTTTACGGTTATACTATGCTCTATCGCGAGACTAAAGACAGAAAATACCTCGAGCAGGCTCAACACATTGCGGCTTTTATTCTTAGCAATCCGAATTTACCGGCAGATAAAGTTCCTTACTGGGATTACAATGCCCCCGGCATACCAAATACTTACCGTGATGCCTCATCAGCCGGAGTAATGGCATCAGCGTTGATTGAGTTAGCAGAATATAGCAACAAAGACCTCTCTAAGAAGTATTTGGCTACAGCTGAAACCATTTTGCGTACCCTCTCTTCACCCGAATATAAAGCCAACGTTGGTGAAAATGGAGGTTTTATTCTTAAACACAGTGTAGCCCATTTTCCAAAGAACACAGAAGTTGATTCTCCATTGCCTTATGCAGATTATTATTATGTTGAAGCAATGTTGAAATACAGAAAACATTTGGGATTATAATTTAATCCAAACTACTAATTGAGCCGGTATTGCTATAATAATTTTTAATACGATTTTAATAAAGTTCCGAAATGAATACTAAGTATTTGATTTTATTTCTGTTTGTTCTAATGTGCAAGGTTACTTTGGCACAGGAGAAGAATATTGCCTTACATAAAACGGTAACTGCAACTTCTGAAGCGCTAGGTTTTCCAGCTTCAAACATAGTTGATGGTAATATATCCAGAACATCCAAGTGGGAAGCAGCCAATGGTAAAGCGCCCCATATTATTGAGATCGATCTTAAAAAATATTATAGCATTACCGAATTAAGAATTCATAGTGGTATCATGGATTCTGAAAAGAAATCCAATGAAATGACTCAGGCTGCCGGATTCTGGTCAGTGAAAAATTTTAAAATGCAATATTGGGATGATGCCAACTGGAGTGATTTTCCAAAAAGCGAAATCCACGAGAATAGATTGGCATCGGTTTTATTTACATATAGTCCGGCAATAACGACATTTAAAATAAGGCTGGTTTGCGATGATGGTGAACCTATCAACATCATGGAGATTGAAGCCTTCGGGAAGGAAGCAGCAAATATGCCTGAACCTCCAATTATAACACCCAAAATTAAAGCACAAAAGAAATCAACTGAACCTCAACAAGCAATTATTAATGTTAACAATAAAATAGTCGGTAAAACGCTCAAATACGTTGGTTATAATCAGGGATATTATTTCCCGGGGAGTAATATTTCAGGATGGGTTGAATATTCAAACGTAAACAGTTTTCGGGTATGGGCAACACTGAATTCCTTTGTTCCCGAGAAAGCTGTTCAGATTACAATAGATCTTGTTTCAATCAATGAATTTGATAAGAGAAAAAACGAATTGAGGCTTTCACCCGAAAACAATAAATATATCAAATGGAATGAATTACTTCCGCTTTATGATCAACCGGATTCCTCTTCAACCAATGCGATGGTATTTAGTTATGCGCTTACTGAATTAAAACGTTTAGGCGTAGATGTTATTTTACAAGTGGGAAGCACTGATTTCAAAGATGACTGGAACAACAAATGGAAACAATGGCAGCGCTATTATGCTTTGGCCTATTATACTGCAAAAAAAGGCGATGTGGCAATGTTTGCAATGCAGAACGAACCCAACCATCGCAATTCGGGTCCTATGAAGTTAGACCAATGGATAACCGGAGAGCAGATTGTTTCTGATGCCATTCATTGTGCCGTTGAAGATGTAAACAAGAAATACGGAAAAAAACTGATCCCAAAAATGGTTGGACCTGTTACTGCAGGTCAGAATACAGATTGGTGGGCTGGTGTGTCAAAAGCCATCCACACTGATTACCACGGCAAACAAGTTGAAAATGATTTACTGAACATTTTTTCAACTCATTCCTATAACTCTCCGGCAATGGGGTATGAATCCCGGGTAAAAAATATCCGCGAAATTATTCAAAATAACCATCCTGCAGCCAAATCACTACCCATCGTCTTTACAGAAATAGGGCGATGGATGAATGCTTATCTGATTGATAAAGAAGAAACCATGGATTCACCTTCTTTATTTACAGAATGGGCAGGTATTTATTCCAACAATATGAAAAACGGATGCTATGGCATGTGGGCATTTAAATTTGCCAATACTGCCAGTAGCACTTATCCGCGTGGGATTAAATCAGGACATCATTTCATCTGGCAGGGGCAACGTATTGTTGAAGATGCTTATAAGAATCTTGCACTTAATAAACCTGTTACAACCAGCAGTGCATTCAGTTCAGCCAAAATGATTACCGATGGAAACAAATCAGATGCTTCGGTCTGGATTGCTGATTCTTCGGAAACGGAGCATTGGGTAGAGATTGATCTTGGGGAAAAAGTAGAGATCGGAAGCTCGGTCATTTATAATGGATCAGCCTCAGGTGTATATACCAGCCCTGATAGAATTAAAAGTTTCAACCTTCAATATTTAGAAGGAAATATCTGGAAAGACATTCCGAGAACGATTGAAAAGGACAATAAATATGCACAGGTATTCGAAATTTTCAAACAACCTGTATCAACCAATAAAGTTCGTTTTGTCTCCACTGGAAATGAAACTGTAAAAGTTCGTGAGATCAAGTTGTTTGCAAAAGGAGATGGTCCTACTAATGAGGCTAATTACAATGTATCCGGTATTCAGAGGACAGGCGAGGTAGTTCGTTTATTTGCAAAAGGATTTAAAGATGAGAGACCGTTACTTGAAACAAGCTCTTCGATAGTAGATACTGATCTGGATACTTATACTTCATATGATGAAAAATCTGGAAACTATTATATGTGGCTGGTGCAAAGAGGGCTGTTTGATTATAAACTAAAAATCAATTTTAAAGATCTGGATGTAGATGACAGAACACCTATAACAGCACAAACTGTTAATTCAGCATACTATGGGGAGGTGTCTCAACTGATTTATCCTCAGAATAATAAAACTATCGATTTTACTTTATCTCCTCAGAGTGTTGTCTTGCTGATAATACCTAAAGGCAAACAGGTAAAAGCTGTTGTTTCGGCTTCAGCAAATGCAACAGTAGCACTTGGAAACAGTACTTCTTATGCCAAAGGCTCACAAAAAGAACTGACGGTTCAGCTCGATGCGGCAAATCCCGAAAAGAATAATGTTTCATATATCTGGTTCGATCTTTCTAAAAATGCTTTAACCAGCGCTCAGCAGATTCTATTAAAGGTTAACGGCTTTACCAATAAAACCGAAGGAGCTTTTCGGATACATGTTTATGGCATCCCGTCTCAAAAATGGGATCAGCAAAAAATAAACTGGAATAATGCACCATTATTGGATAGCAAAAAAGCATTGATCAAAGAAGTTGGACAAAAAGCATTTGTAGCAGGCGAACTGGCGTTTACGAATCAGAACCAGGACCATATGCTGGATGTGACTGATTTGGTCAGAAAACATGCAGGTAAGGGAATAACCTTTGTTCTGGTCCGCGAAACAAGGCAACTGGGAGATGATGAAGATAAAGGCAAAACAATATTCATCAATTCACTGGAAACCAATAATAGACCGGAACTTTTAATCTGGAATTCAAATAAAACAAAATGAAATTGAAAAAAATTAACGTTGGAATACTTCCGTGTCTTTTAATGGGAGCAATATTGTTTTCTACCGGCGATATTTTAGCTAATGTAAAGCTTCCTGCCATCTTTAGTGATAATATGGTTCTGCAGCAACAGTCTGATGCCGCAATCTGGGGATGGGCAGATCCTGGCGAACAGGTAACATTTTCAGGTAGTTGGTCTTCAAAATCAGTTACACTCAAAGCCGATGCTTCCGGTAACTGGAACGTCACATTGCCAACACCTAAAGCCGGAGGACCATATTCAATCAATATCAAAGCAAGCAATAGTATCGTATTGAATGATGTGATGATTGGCGAAGTATGGATCTGTTCAGGTCAGTCAAATATGGGATTCACCATGGCAGGAACGTATAATGCAAAAAAGGAGATTGCAAACGCCGATTATCCTTCAATACGCTATTTCTATGTTCAACGTCAATATGCATTGCATGAATTTAAAGATTGCCCGGGATCGGTTTGGAAAAAAACTTCTCCTTCCACCGTTTCTTCTTTCTCGGCTGTAGCTTATTTTTTCGCCCTGAAGCTCCATAAATATTTAAATGTACCAATTGGAATAGTCTTTAATGCCTGGGGAGGCACTCCTGCAGAAGCATGGACCCCAGCTCCGGTCATGAGAAAAGACAGTACATTGTCTTTGTATTTAGATAGATGGAAGTTTATACAAGACAATGCCGGTAAAGATTCTGTTGCCTATCATATTGCATTGAATAAATGGAGAAAAGACAGTACAGGATTAAAAAAACCGGCTGAACCTCAAACCCTGTATTATTTCAAAAGACCCTGGCGTGAACCATCGGTTTTATTTAATGGAATGTTAACCCCTGTAATTCCTTATAGCATTAAAGGTGTCTTGTGGTTTCAGGGCGAATCCAATGTAAATTATGCCGGCGAATATTTCAAATTGTTCGGTTCTATGATTCAAAGTTGGCGGGCCCGGTGGATTACAAACAAAGACTTCCCGTTTTATTTTGTACAGATAGCTCCTTTTAAGTATAACGACATGGATGCGGCGGCTCAACTAAGAGAAGCACAATACCAGGTCATGCAAAAAATTCATAATACCGGAATGGCTGTCACGATAGATTTGGGAGACATGAAGAACCAACATTTCACCCATAAAAAAGAAGTTGGTGACAGATTAGCACTAATTGCACTGGCAAAAGATTATGGCTTTAAAAACACAATCTACAAAGGGCCTGAGTGCCTGAATGTATATGCCGATAAAGAAAAGGTCATTGTAGAATTCAAGTCTTTACAATCGGCATTGACAATGAAAGGGACTAGTTTAAACGGATTTGAAATTGGGTATCAGCTGCCCGGTACCGATAGCGTTGTTTTTAAAACCACCTCTTCAAAAATTGAAGGTAACAAAGTAATTGTTTGGAATAATGAAGTTAAAAAGCCCGTAGAAGTCAGATATGCATGGTTACTTGCCGGTGAGGCTAACTTAATGAATAAAGAAGGACTACCGGCCTTCCCTTTCCGAATGAAAATAAAACAAAAATAATATTGAAAATATAAGAGAAATTAGTGTTTGATCACTAAAAATAACAAAAAATGAAAAAAAAATTTGAGATCAGTAATCCTGATTATGCATTAAGCCCGCATACTGGAATGTCGAAAAAACATTACATAGAGTTGGCAAAATATCTATTAGAGAGAGCTTTAAAAAATGTCAATTCGATAGAGACCCCTTTAACATTCCCGATAGTACCCGGTAAAACATATCCACAACCGAATGATCCTAAATGGCGTAACCTGTCGGCAGATTTTGAAGCTTTGGAAAGGACCTTTACACTTGCAGGGCCGCTAATACATATTGATCCGAAAACAACTATTAATAATATCAATTTAAGAGATTACTATAGTCTGCAAATCTACCGTGCCCTTACTCCCGGACACCCTAATTCTATACCCCTGCCCGAAGAATTGCCCGACTCCAACTATCAGTTCACCTGCGAGTTTGGGGGATTATTTAAGACATTGTTGCTCTTGCCTGATACAATATGGACTCAGTATACCGAGCAACAAAAAGATGAAATGGTTATCACTATTTCAAAATGGGCACACCACAGGACAACACAGAATAACTGGAGGATCTTTAATATTATAGCCCTTTCCTTCCTTAAAAAATATGGTTATGAAATTGATGACGATCTGTTAAAAAGCCATCTTTTATGGGTGGTATCCTATCATTCCGGCAATGGATGGTATCTTGAGCAAACCTATAATTATTATTCCATCAGTCTTTTTATCGTTTATACAACTATTTGGAACAGAACTTTTGGTGACCAGTTCTATCCGGAGATCGCAGAGATTATTGAAAATTCTGCACGCAAACTAATGGAATCCATCGCCAGTTTCTTTGGACGTGATGGCTACATCAATATGTGGTCGCGCAGTATCTGTTACCGGACATGGGTTTCAGGGGCATTTCCTGTTGCATTCATGTTAAAAGAAAAAACACAATTGGATGCCGGTTGGGCCAGAAGGCTTTGCTCAGGTTCTTTACTGCAATTTGTTACCCGCGAAGAGTTTTATTTTAACGACATTCCAAGTCTTGGATTTTACGGCCAAAAGGAATACATGGTTCAGAATTATAGTTGTGCCGGTAGTCCGTTTTTAATGTTTCTTCCATTTATTTGTCTTGCGCTTCCCGATGATTCCCCTTTCTGGACTGCCATAGAAAACGAGGGTATTTGGGAAACGCTTGGAAATAGCTCAAATAAAGTCGTGCTTGATAGTCCTGGATTAGTGCTTGTTAATCATGGCAAAACAGGAACCTCTGAAATTATTCCAGGTAAAGTTTATTATGATGATCCCAACTATTCAAAGTTAGTTTACAATACTCATTTTCCATGGGAAGATCACAATCCGCAGGGAGGTACCTCCATGGAATACAGTTTTCGGAGTCTGGACCCGAGAGATGTCAGGGGCGACGATGTTAATTTCTATCTGACCGGTTTGAAGGTCCAAAACGATTCAGAGAAGAACAGATCCTACAGCACATCTCAAAGCATGCTTTATAATGGAGTACGAAACAATATTCTGTACCGGCAAGCCATTATGCGGAAGCCACCCAATAACGGCGTCGGTTATATTATTGATCTGGCCGATATAACCATTCCCGGCGGAGTGATACGGGTAGACCGGACACGGTTGGCTTTTGAATATGAATTGACTCTCGGGCATTTTGGCATGCCTCATTTAAATGGACAAAAGGCAATTGTTAATCACTTTGAAGATGAAACTAAGAAAGTAATAACTGCATCTGTTCCTGGCCGAAAAGTAGCGTTGATAATTTACAGTGGATGGGATAATGTTGAAAGCATGGTGCATAAAAACAGAAATGCAGAAGCCGACGAAAGCACAGTAATTTACGCACACAAGAAAAGGATTGCAAAAAATCCTCCTTTGGAATTAATGATCTCTGTGATGTTGCACAAAATGGAAGACACTGAATGGACTGATGAAGAATTGTCGCCAATAAAGGATATAAAGATAAATGAGATCACACCAAATTGTTCAGTTTTAGGTGCAATCATCACTTTATCTAATGGGGAAAAATATGAAGTCGATTTTAAAGATATCGATGGAAACAGAACATGCTGATTTAATGCAGATTATGATATAGCTAAGTAACGGATTAACATCCGAGTTATATTTTTGTCTGCAAAGAGGCTTATAAAAGGAATTACCGATTCGATAATTTTCGTGTTTTGGCATCAAATAAGCTAACTCAATAAAGGGGTTTTGAGATTGGAAGCCACACATGAAACCTAAGAGGGTTTGATCGATTACCTGCAACCAGCTTAAAGACGAATTTCGTTATAGAATATAAACCCAATCCAGAAAAAGGAGGCCATACACTAACTCGGATAATAATTATTTTTATTCTAATATTAGTTTAATATTTACAGACAATTAATATTTTAACTAAACAAATCTATAATGAAAAACAGAACTTGGATTTACTCCTTATCAATTGTGAGTTTATAATTAATGCTATTAAACGGTTGCAGTAAAAAAGATACTGTATCACCAACATCCAAAAAAATACATACCTTTACTTATGATGGTACCGCAGGACAGACCCTTGAGTACAATTCCGAGGGGAAAATATCAAAAATTACCGAATTCGGAGACCCTGTTGATGGTTGTAATTTAACTTTTACTTATTCAGGAAATACAGTTACGAAATCAAGATACTATTACGTAACTGGAAAAACTGAAATTGAAGCATCTACTCTAAATCCACAAAGATACATTTCAAGTACCATAAGGACAGATGGGACTTCTACATATGAGTATGATAATTCCGGTTATTGCGTAAAAGAAACTTCTACTTATAAATATGGATCACAAATATCTACTCAAACTTCTACCAACGCATATATAAATGGGAATAAGACATCATGTGTAGAAACTTATAATGGTAGCCCTAATAGCACAAACACATGAATACTATCTTGATAAAGAAAATGTTATAAGTAGCGAGCATCTAGGAATGAATTTTATGGGTAACGCTAGTAAGAATTTGATTAAAAAAGAGGTATACGGGACTTCAATTAATACCTATACTTATGAATTTGACCGAGATAATCATGTAACAAGACAAACAGAAACAATGGGAGGAAGTTCTTATTCTATAACATTTACATGGAAATAGTTAGCATTGGTTACACTTAATAAAATACCTATTATAAAAGGCCCGAGATAAACTTCCCGGGCCTTTTGTATTAACTATGAAATACATCTACTACCGATCTAAAAATGTGATGGCAACTGACACATACGGATCTCAAATTGGTTTAGCCGAAAGACAGGTCATCTTGTCCAGCTTCATCATTTTTTAATAGGAATTTAACTACTTAATGCACCTTAAAAGCCGTGTAAATTTCTTCAAATTATCAAATCTGAATGTGTATCCTTTGATTATGTTATTTTCCCCATTAACAGATACCTGTAAAAAGTAGCTTTACTAATACCAAGACTTTTATAGATTTCTGAAGGTTTCATTTCACCTTTATCAGTAAGATGCTTTGCGGCATAGAACTTGGTTTTGTTCTCTTTGCTTAGGCCTCTCACGCGTCCACCTCCGGGTCGCCTGAGTTTCATGGCAGCGATCCCGGCTTTTGTACGTTCACTTATCAACTCCCGTTCAAATTCGGCGAAGGAGGCAAACATGTTAAACATAAGTCTGCCTTGGGAAGAAGTAGTGTTGATCCCATCATTCAGGCTGATGAAGTCAACCACCTCCTTTTTGAAGAATTCAACAAGTCCGATGAGATGCTTTAGTGATCTGCCAAGCCGGTCCAGCTTCCAGACAATGACAGTGTCTCCAACTCTGAGCGTGGAGAGCATCGTATTTAACTCCGGGCGATCTTTTGCAGCACTGAGCTTTTCCTGATATATTTTTTCACACCCCGCATTTTTGAGTGCATCAATCTGAAGTCCCAGGTTCTGATCTTTTGTAGACACTCTGGCGTATCCAATTTTCATAATATTGTTGTTTTAAGGGTAAATAGTAAAACTTATTTCTGAGACGATAAATGAGACTGCAAAGACCCTGTTTTCAAGAATCATTGCAATCTCATAAAAGATTCCTTTTTTAAGACCGCAGATTATTGGTCGTTGCGTATTTATAAAG